>Ga0114931_10002430_pt1 | contig 23708 bp, 19 predicted proteins | sample 2SBtaG_FD_89579 | JGI IMG/M metagenome (GOLD analysis project Ga0114931, IMG submission 89579) | Deep subsurface microbial communities from Kolumbo volcano to uncover new lineages of life (NeLLi) - 2SBTROV14_V59a metaG | ecosystem: Environmental > Aquatic > Marine > Volcanic | place: Kolumbo... | reverse complement strand
GATTCTGATCGCGCGCAAATGTCCCAGACCGCCGCCCTGGCGGGGGTGATCATGGCCTTTGCAAATTTTGATAATGAACTGCGCGACTCCCAGGCGCGTCTGGATTGGGCTTTGTCCAGTTCCTTGGCCGGCATGTGGGACACCAACCTGACCACCGGCACGGTCACGCGCAGCCCGGGTTTTATGCGTGCCCTTGGATTCGAGGACAATGAACTCGGGCCTGAGCGGCGGAATTGGCGGCAGCGGATTCACGGTGCTGACCTGGCGCATCATGACGCCCAGGTCAACGCCTGCGCCCAGGGGCAGGCCACCCGGTTTGAACTGGAATACCGGATCCGGGACAAGCAGGGGAACTGGCGCTGGATCCTGGATCGCGGTCAGCGCATGCCCCGGGATCCAGACACTGGACAGGTGCACATGCGGGGCTTTTACTCCGACATCACGGCGCTCAAACACACCCAGCAGTCACTGGCCCTGAGTGAGCAGCGTTTCCGGGATTTCGCACATACCGCGGCCGATATCTTCTGGGAGCAGGATACCCAGCTGCGCTTTACCTGGGTTTCGGACAATGTCCGGCAATTGACCGGCCTGCAGCTTGCGGATCTCTATCACAAACGCCGCGATGAACTGGTCTCCAAACAACAACTGCGCAGCGCGCACTGGCGCCGGCATCTGGCGCAACTGCAGGCGCGGCAGCCTTTTGCCAACTTCGAATACCATCTGGATGGCCCGGGGCTGTCACATAAATATCTGCTGGTGAGCGGCCTGCCCGTTTTTGATGCCGATGGCCAATTCAGCGGTTACCGGGGCTCGGCCCGGGATATTACCGAGCAGCGCAGGTTACTGGATCAGATGACCCATGCGGCCAGCCATGATGGCCTTACGGGACTTGTCAACCGCCGGGAATTTGAAAAACTCCTGGCTCTGAATCTCACCGACGCACGCCGGGACGGCCTGCAACGGGCCATCTGTTTCCTGGATCTGGATCGTTTCAAGCAGGTCAACGACAGCGCCGGTCACGCGGTGGGCGATGCCTTGCTGGCGGCGCTGGCCGGTATGATGCAGCAGCGGGTACGGGAAAATGATGTGCTGGCACGACTCGGAGGCGATGAATTCGGCTTGCTGTTGAAGGATTGCCCGGCCAACAAGGCCCGGGAGATCTGCCAGCAACTGATCCAGTCCGTCAATGACTTTTGCCTGAACTGGCAGGGTGGGGCATGCACTGTCGGCCTGAGCGTGGGCGTGGCCATGGCCGGGCCCGATCAAGGCCCGAACGAATTGCTCACCCGTGCCGACACTGCCTGTTATGCCGCCAAGGAACGCGGCCGCAATTGCGTGTGGCTGTTCGACTCAGCGGATACCGTCTGAATGCCCGCTGGGGCTGGCTGGCGCCGGGATGCGTTTACGGTTGCTCCGCTCAACGGGACCGGCCCACCGCAAGCAACAGACACTGCACCCACGGTTTGAAGGCTGGGAAGCGGATTGAAAACACCAACGCTGACACTGGATGGCGAGTCGCTTCGGGTTTGCGATTTACTGAATATTGATACCGTTGAACTCAGCCTCACAGGGCGCCGGAATATTGAGCAGGCCCGGGTGCTGGTGGACAGGGCGATTGCCCGGGGGGATCCGGTTTACGGAGTCACGACCGGATTGGGTGCGAAGGTTTCCCAGCGGCTGACAGCCAGGGATCAGAGTCGGTTTTCCATTCACACTCTGCGCGGCCGGGCCCATGCCCTGGGTGATCCCATGGCAGTGGGACAGGTGCGGGCGGCCATGGTGGTACGCCTCAATACCCTGGCCCGTGGCGCCGCGGGTGTGTCTCCCGAGATCGCACAACGGCTGGCCGAATGTATCAACGCCGGGCTGACCCCGGTGGTCGGCGCGAGCGGCTCCATCGGCGCCAGTGATCTGGTACAGGGGGCGGTGTTGGGTCTGGCCCTGCTGGGCGAAGGCCGGATGTTTGATGCCGCAGGCCACCTGCTCCCGGCCACCGAAGCCCTCGCGGCTGCCGGGCTTGGAACGCTATCCCTGGCACCACGCGATGGCCTGGCGCTGGCCAGTCATTCCAGTTTTTCCGCCGCTCAGGCGGCACTGGGCGTGGCCGGCGCCAAACGCCTGCTGGAAGCCGCTCAAAGCGCCGCGGCCCTGTCCATGGAAGGCTTTCGCGCCAACCTTTCACCACTGACTCCGGAAGTGCTCGCCCTGCGCCCGCAAGCCGGCCAGGTGCAAGCCGCCGCTGAACTCACAGAGCGGCTGGCGGGCAGTTCCTTATGGCAAACCGGCAGCGCAAGGCGGCTCCAGGATCCTCTGTCCATTCGCAATATCGTGCAGATTCACGGCGCCGCACTGGCCGCCCTGGAGATCGCCCGCGAAGGTGCCGAACAGGAAATCAATGGCGCCAGCGATAATCCCGCGGTCGTTACTGAGTTGGACACCCTGGTATCCTGTGGCGGTTATCTCACGCCGTATCTGGGCCTGGTAACGGAAACCCTCTGCCGGGGATTGCTGCAGCTGGTGCTCGCGCAATTGGCTCGAATCAGCAAGATGCTCAATCACAGCTTTAGCGATTTGCCCCAGCACCTGGCCCAGTCCGGTGCCAGTGCCAATGGTTTTGGGCCGCTCCTGAAACCAGCCTAGGCTCTGGCCATTGAAATTGCCCAGCTCGCACAGGCCGTCCCGAGCTGGCCGAGCGTCAGTGCCAGCGGGGTGGAGGATGTCATGACCACGGCACCCGCGGCGGGTAAAAATCTGCTCGGGATCATCGAGCGGGCCAACCGCATCAGTGCCATTGAACTGCTGGTGGCGGCACAGGCCGTCGAACTGCGGGGATGCCGGCAGGAGATGGGGCCTTGTATGCGGCAGATCCTGGAGCAGATCCGCGGCTGTTCCGCACCACTGGTTGAGGATCGGCCCCTGGCGGGCGATATCGAAATCCTGTCCGGAAAAATCGCGGCTGGCGAGTTTTCGGCCGCGAATTACCGGTAGGGCAGTCTGCGCACCAGGCCCTGTTGCCGGGCTTTGTCGAGTAGCGCCACCCCCAGGGCGATATCCGAAGTGGCCAGCCCCCGGTGCCAGAACAAAATGGTCTCATCGTCCCGTTCACGGCCCGGTTTCAGGCCGGCGGCGATTTCTCCAATTTCGGCGGCAAAGCTGGTCGCGCTGATGCGACCGGCATTGAGATGTGGGCGCAGGGCGCCAAACGGTCCGGAGCCAAGCTGGCCCAGGTCGTCCATGATGAAGCGGTCGATGTGATCGGTGAACTCCAGTGGCAGGCTGGACATGGTCCCATAGGGAATCACCAGTGCGCCCTGGCGGACCCAGGCAGGATCGAACAGTGGTGCGGGCTCGGGCAGGCGGGCGGCCTCGACCAGAATATCCGCGCCCTCCAGGCAACTGCGCCAGTCATCACAGGCCAGCACGGGCTTGCCCAGATCGGTGCCCAGACGCGTCGCGAAAGCCTCGCGACTTTCAGAGCGCCGGGAATGGATTCGAATCTCCTCAAAATCAAACAGATGATCGAGCAAGCGGACGTTCCAGTAAGCCGTGCCCCGGGATCCGATGTGACCGAGCACCCGCGGGCGCGGCGGCGCCAGGTAGCGGGCCCCCAGCGCGGTTACCGCACCGGTGCGCATGTCGGTGATGGCACTCGCGTCCATAACGGCTTTGGGCATGCCGGTGGTCGGATCGAACAGGTTCAGCAGGGCCATCTCCGAGGGCAGCCCCTGTTGGTAGTTGTTCACATAATCGCCGACGACCTTGACTCCGGCATAACCCAGTGGCGCCACATAGCCACGCAGCACATTGAAATGCCCCTGCTGTCCGGCACCGGGCTGCAGGTGGACGCGGGGCTCGATAACCGTTTCTCCGCGTCCCGCGGCCACCAGAGCGTCATTGATGGCCATCAGAATATCTTCGTTAGCGAAATCCAGCCGTTCGATATCGAGGCCGCTGAGGTACTCGAGTTCAATGCTCATGATGTCTGGGACTCCTCTCACCGAGCGGCACCGGCGGGCTTAAATAGTGTCCGTCCGGAAACGGCCAGGATGGCTGTTTCTGGACGGGAACTAAATGGCCACCTGGTAACGGCTGATCGCCTCGGCATTCCATTCCAGCCCGGCGCCGGGAGTCGCTGGCGGTGTAATCACTCCAGCAGTGGGAACCAGCGGCGCGCGCAAAACCGGTTGCGCCCAATCCACGTATTCAAGCCAATGCGCGCTGGGGGAAATGCTCAGCAGATGCGCACTGAATTCCGGATAGAGGTGGCTGGACAGTGGGATGGCGGCGCTGTCAGCCAGGGCGCCGGCCTGCAGCCAGCCGCTCACCCCGCCAATTTTCATGGCATCGGCCATGAAATAATCACAGGCGCCGGAGTCGATCACGGCCTTCATCTCCAGGGCACCCCAGCAGTTTTCACCCAGCTGCAGGGCGGTGCCCACCCGCGCCCGAATAGCGGCATTGCCGGCATAATCGGCGGCCAGGGTCGGTTCTTCCAGCCAGTACAGGCCCAGTTCATCCAGGACCCGCAGGCGTTGTATTGCTTCGGCCGGGCGCAGGCACTGGTTGTAATCACACATCAGCTTCACCCCGCAAGCGAGTGCCTCGCTCACCGCCAGGACCGCGGCCCGATCCTGTTCCACACTGGTATGGCCCAGGCGCAGCTTGACCGCGCTGAAACCCGGCGCGGCCAGTTCCCGGGCCTCCTGGGCCAGGGACGCAACGGCCATCAGGCCCAGACCATTGCTGTTGTAGGCGGGGATCTCCCGGGCCTGCCCGCCCAGACAGGCAAACAAGGGCAAATCCTGAGCCCGGGCGTGGGCGTCCCACAGGGCCATGTCGATGCCACCACAGGCCATGGCCACCAGTCCCTGGTTGCCGGCGAGCAGAAAGCGTTTGCGCAGTGCCTGGAACAGGTCCAGGGGATGCAAGGCGGCGCCTGTCAGATCGTCGCCCAGGGTAGTGATGAGACGGCCCAGCGCCGGCAGCAGTAGCGGCGAATAGGCAAAGATATAACTGCGACCAATAACCTCGCGATCGCATTCCAGATCGATGAGTACCAATGGCACGCTGGCGACCGTACCGCCCCCGGTCTGCAGCGGGCGCTGCATGGGCACATTGACCGCTGTGGCCCGTAGCGCACGGATCCGGATGCCGGTCCCTGGTTGTGAATCGATCCGAGGCCTCATGGCGGCAACAGGCTCTTCAGGCTCAGACTTTCATCGGCGGCCTGTTGCGCAGTCAGATTCACCCCGGCGCTGAACAGTTTGCGCCCCGCGATATGATCCATGGGCCGGTTGACGGAATCGATACCGATCCATTTGTCCGCCTGGAAATAAAACACGGAAAATTGCCCCTGTTCCGGGTCGCCGCGCATCACATAGTGATCATGGCCCGCGGAAAATCCCGCCATCTGCAGGCGCAGGTCATATTGTTCCGACCAGAACCAGGGCACCGCGTCGTAGCTACGCTCCACCCCGGCCAGTACGGCTCCGGCCACCCGCGATTGCTCACTGGCGTTTTGCACGGATTCAAGACGGATTGGAGTGCTGGCGTAAGGGTTGGGGTGCAAAGCGCAATCGCCTGCCGCGACGATGTGGGGATCCGAGGTCCGGGTGCTGGCATCGACTTCGATGCCGTTACTGCAGGCCAGTCCAGCCTGCTCGGCCAGCTCACTGTTGGGAACCACGCCGATGCCGACCACCACCAGGTCAGCGGGGATCGTTTCACCATCGCTGCAGCGCACACCGCTGACCCGGCTGGCAGTGGTGGTGATGGCTTCCACCCCGGTCGACAACAACACCCGGACTCCCTGGGCGGAATGCTTGCGGGCATAAAAAGCCGAGACCGGCGGCGCCACGACCCGGGGCATGAGCCTGTCCTGGGCTTCAATCACCGTGACCTGCAACTGCTTTTCCCGCAGGGCCGCGGCCACTTCGAGCCCGATGAAGCCACCGCCGATCACTACCGCCCGGGAAGCCACCGCCATACGGGCCTTGAGATCCCGGGCCTGGGCCGCTGTGCGCAGATAACAGACACCTTCGGCCTGGGCACCGGGAACCGGCAATTGGCGAACCCGCGCCCCGGTCGTCAACGCCAGGCCCTGGTAAGAAATTTTTTCTCCCCCAGTGGTAATCACCTGCCGCGCTTCACAATCCAGCAAGCTGACTCTTGTACCGAGCCGCAAGCCAATATCCCGTTCGGCGTAAAAGTCCTCGGTGCGCAGGGTAATCCGATCCTGTCCGGGTTTGTCCAGCAAAAAACCTTTGGACAGGGGCGGGCGCTGATAGGGCAGTTCCGGCTCTTCACCGACCAGGAGGATGGATCCCGTATAGCCCGCGGATCGGGCGGCGAGAGCGGTCTGCATCCCGGCCTGGCTGGCGCCGACAATAATAATTCCCTGGCTCATCAATAATCCGTGTCAGATCTGGGTCTCGGGCAGCTGCACCACAATGCCATCGAGTTCGTCGGTCATCACCAACTGGCAGCTCAGGCGGCTGTTGGGTCGGCGTTCAGCGGCGGTTTCCTCCAGCATTTCAAGCTCGATGTCCTCAGCCTGGGGCAACCGATCGAGAAAAGGATCCTGGACATAGACATGGCAGGTAGCGCACATGCAGCAACCACCGCATTCGGCCTCGATTCCTTCGATATTTTCCTGCATCGCAGCCTGCATGAGGCTGGTACCGGTACTGATTTCGATGCTCTCCACAGCACCATCGTGCTGAATGAACGTGGCTTTGGGCATGCTCTGATTCCGTGAGTCTGTAGGGCCCGGTATGAACCATTATGTCCACCGTGGGTTTCATAGTATGCACTGAACAAGCGCAGCGGCAATAGTACCGGGAAGCATGGAATCGCCACCATAGGCTGCTCCGCTGCCCGGGTCGAATCCCTGTGGCGCGCAGCGCTTTGGTGACTGGGGAAAGAGGGATAATCGGCTTGCGGTGACCGGGCCGCAGTACCACTGCCGGCAGTTGCCCCGCGCGTCGCATTAAGACGACAAATCGGCTATTTGTGTGTCAGTGGCCGGTGATGGAATGCCCGATTATTGACACAGGCGGCTCCCGTTTGCTTCAGGGTGTGGCGCCGGATGAGCAACTTGACGGGTCCGCCGGGTAAAGCTGGCGCTACCACCGGGCGCCGACACTGCTATGATAAGCCCATGATTGTAAAAACATAATCAGTTGCATCCTGTGCGGACATGATTCAATAATGGCAGCCACATGGGGGCGCGGCACACCCAAGGTCTGGACCCGATTGAATGCGAGTATCACAATCTAATCGATGGCAGGTTTTTTGCATTACATAATAATCCACATGATTCCATTGCTTAATCTGGATTCCGATTTCGGATGAACTCAGATTCTGTCCGCACTATAAACCGCGGCGCTGACAGGCTTCAGGCTCTGCCGATGACAGAAAATATTGATCGTGAAGCATAAATCGATTCAACAGCCTGCTGACCACCGGCTGGCCACGGATCCGGCGCCGGGACTCAGCGCCGAAAATCCCTGGCCCATGCAGCCCCAGGATCTCCTGGTGCTGGTGGTTGACGATCAACCCACAGTGCTTCGAACCCTTGCGCGCATCTTGAAAAAAGCCCACTACCAGGTCGCCACCGCGGACAGTGGCCGCCAGGCTCTGGATATTCTCGAACAATCCCGGGTGCATGTGATCATCGCCGATCACCATATGCCGGGTATGACCGGTACCGAGCTGTTACGCAGTGTCGCACAACGCTTCCCGCATACGGTTCGCATTATGCTGACGGGGGAAACCGGGGTCACCACCTTGTTGCCAGCGGTCAACAGCGGTGCGATAGACAAACTGCTGACCAAACCCTGGACGCCGCAAACCATCCTCTCGAGCATACGCACCATTTCCCGTCTGCGGCGTCTGGAACTGGACAATGACAATCTGAATGAGACCCTGCGGGTCCGCAATGAAGAACTCCGCGAACTCAATCAGCACCTGGAAGATCGCATCGAAGAAAAAGCCAAGGCGTTGATTCGTGCCATCCACTACGACCCGGTGACCGGCCTGCCCAATCGCAGCCTGCTCTCTGATCGCCTGACTCAAACCCTCAACTACGCCCACCGGGTTCAACAGACCGTAGCGGTGATTATGCTGGGGATTGACCGTCTTAAAATTATCAACAACTCGCTTGGCCACAATGCCGGCAACGATCTGCTGTATACCTTCGCCGGCTGGCTGCGTAGTCAAACACCTGAAAACGACGTCGTGGCGCGACTCGAGGGCGATGAATTCGCTATCGTCATCAGCGGGACCAACACCCGTGACAAACTCCAGCAACTGATACGACGCCTGACTCAACGGATGCACAGTCCGTTCCTGCTTGATCAGCGGGAAATCTACATTACCGTCAGTTGCGGCATCAGTCAGTTTCCGGAAGATGCCGGCAACGTCGATGAGCTGTTTCAGGCCGCGGGCTGGGCCATGCAAAGTGCGCGGGAAGCGGGTGGCGACTGCTGCAAATATTTTGCCGACCAGCCAAATGATACCGCGCGCAGCCGCCTGAGCCTGGAGTCGGAACTGCGCAATGCACTCAAGTGCGATGAATTTATTCTGCATTATCAGCCCCGGGTCAATACCAGCGATGGCAAGGTGCTGGGCGCCGAGGCCCTGGTGCGCTGGCAACACCCGCAACAGGGAATCGTCATGCCGGGCGGATTCATTGCCCTGCTGGAACAAACCGGGCTCATCAATCCGCTGGGCGACTGGGTGCTCACGGAAGCCTGCAAGGCCTTGAAGCGCTGGCAGGACAGTGGCTACAACAGTCTGTGCCTGTCGGTGAACATCTCGCCGGTCCAGATTGCTACCGGCGATCTGTTCAGCAGTATCGAGCAGGCCCTGAGGGCCAGCGAGGTGGATCTGGCCCAGGGACAGTTAGAACTTGAAATTACCGAAGGCACACTGATGCACCATGATCATCGGGCCCTGGAAGTCCTGCACAGAATTCATGATCTCGGCGTGCGGATTGCCATCGACGATTTCGGCACCGGCTATTCGGCTCTCAGCTACCTGACCCGCTTTCCCATCGATGTATTGAAAATTGATCGTTCATTCGTCACCCAAATCAGCCCCCATGGGCAAGCCCAGCCAGATCGCGATGGCGGTAATGCCCTGGTTCAGGCAATCCTCAACATCGCCGCTGGTCTGCGTATGAGCACTGTGGCGGAAGGCATTGAAACCCGCGGTCAGTGGGAATTTCTGCGCAATAGCAAATGTGATGAGCTACAGGGATTTTTATTCAGCAGGCCGGTTCCGGAGCATGATTTTGTGACCCTGCTCAGTAGCAATCAATGCCTGCCCTCGACGCACGGCCGAGTCAGGCCACTGCGGTCCTGAGCGCTGAGCCCGGCCCCGCGTATCGCCACCAGGTCAGCGCCCTTCATGCAGACCAGCGGGTACTGACGCGGAGCAACCAGTGGAGCATATTCAGTGCGTTGTCGTCGGCGCCGGAGTGGTGGGTCTGGCCCTGGCCAGGGCCCTGTCCCGGGCCGGCCGGGAGGTCTTGATTCTTGAGGCCGGGGAGGGGATAGGCGGCGGCGTCAGTTCGCGTAATTCCGAGGTCATCCATGCTGGCCTGTACTATCGGCCGGGCAGCCTGATGGCACGCTTTTGCGCCTCGGGCCGAAGAGCTCTGTACGGGTTCTGCGCCAGCCATGGAGTCGCGCACAAGCGGCTGGGGAAACTGATCGTCATTACCAATGAAGCCCAATACCCAGCCTTGCTGGCTTTGCAGCAGAATGCCGGTGCCAATGGCGTCGATGATCTGCGCATGCTGAACCAGCAGGAAATTCGCGACCTGGAACCGACACTGAACTGTCCCGCGGCATTGTTGTCGCCGTCAACCGGTATTCTCAGTGCCCACGACTACATGCTGGCTCTGCTGGGCGATGCCGAGCAACACGGCGCCATACTGGCTTTGAGCAGTCCCTGTACGGGAGGCGATGTGCGTGGGGCTCACCCCTGCATCAGTGTGGGCGAGGATCAGCCGCTGCGCATCCGCTGCGAACAGTTGTTCAACTGCGCGGCCCTGGGTGCGCAACAGCTTGCTCTCGGGCTTGAGGGGCTGGATCACGCCAGCGTACCGCGCCTGTACTATGCCAAGGGCAACTATTTCAGTCTCACGGGCCGATCCCCGTTCCAGCACCTGATTTATCCCCTACCCGGGGATGCCTGGCTGGGGGTGCACTCAACAGCCGATTTGTCAGGGCGTTGCAAGTTCGGGCCGGATTTGCACTGGGTGGATGAACTGGACTACGCGGTGGATGAAACTCAGGCAGCGAATTTTTATCAGGCAATCCGGCGCTGGTGGCCGGGCCTGGCCGACGGGACCCTGCAGCCGGATTATGCGGGCATTCGTCCCAAGCTCTATGCCGAGGGACAACCCGGGGTTGATTTTCAGATTCAGGGCCCCGGCGATCACGGCATTCGCGGCCTGTATAATTTGTTTGGAATTGAATCACCGGGCCTCACCTCATCGTTGGCGATTGCCGATTTTGTGGTACAACTGAGCACCGGTCACTGATGTACGCCCGCCTCCCAAGATAACGAACATGGAAACACCGGATGCCAATCAGCAACTCGATGTCAAAGGATTGAATTGCCCGATGCCGGTGTTGCGGGCCAAAATTGTTCTGGGCGCCATGCAACCTGGACAGGTACTGTCGGTGTTGTCAACGGATCCCCATTCGCTGCCGGATTTTCGCGCCTATTGCCGGCACACCGGCAATGAACTTCTGCAGGTCATCGAATCCAGCGAGTGTTTTGAGTTCCTCATTCGCAAAGTGCAGCCTTGAAATCCGCCCAACACCAGACAAGGAAATCCGCATGAGTTTCGCAACCCTGTCGATTGAACAGTTGCGCCAGCGCCATGGCAACAAGTGGCAACAATTCGGCGCTGAGGTGCTCGCCGCCTGGGTGGCGGACATGGATTTCCCCCTGGCCGGGCCCATTCATCGGTGCCTGGAGGAGTATCTGCGGCGTGACGATTTCGGTTATCCGTTGCATGCTGATCAGGATCCACTGCCCGCGGTGTTCGCGGAGCGTATGCGACAGCGCTACGCCTGGTCACCCCGGGAGGATCTCATCGCCATCACCAGCGATGTGGTCCAGGCACTGTACGTAGCGCTGGAGTGTTTCAGCGAAGCCGGCGCCGGAGTCGTGTTGCAAACTCCTATTTATCATCCCTTTCTGGGCCTGGTCCGGGATCTGAAGCGCCACCTGGTGGCCAATCCTCTGCGTTATACCGAAGCCAGCTGGCAAATTGATTTCGAACAACTCGCCAGCGGCATCGATGAGCGCACCCGGGTGCTGCTGTTTTGCAATCCACACAACCCGTCCGGGCGGGTGTGGACACGGGAGGAACTGGAAGCCGTTGCGGAAGTGGCGTTACGCCATAACCTGCTGATCTTTTCCGACGAAATTCATTCGGATTTGACCTACCCGGGTCATCAGCATATCCCTATGGCCAGCCTCTCGCCGCAAGTCGAGGCCCGCACCATCACTTTCAATTCCGCGACCAAAGCTTTCAATATCGCGGGGCTGCGGTGCGCCCTGGCAGTGTTCGGATCCGAAGAGCTGAAAAAGCGCTTCGATGCCTATCCCAAGCGCTTACTCGGTGGGCTGGGTTCCGGTGTCAGCGAAATTACCCGGGTGGCCTGGACCGAGTGTGGCGACTGGCATGCGCAACTGATGGACTATCTTGCCGGCAATCGCCGCCTCATCGGTGAATTCCTGGCGGCGGAACTGCCCACGGTGCAGTATCGGGAACCGCAAAGCACCTATCTGGCCTGGTTGGACTTCAAGGCCACCGGGCTGGCTGAAGATCCTCACAGTTTCTTCCTTCGCGAGGCCAGGGTGGCCCTCTCGCCCGGCCCGCAATTCGGCGATCCGGGAGTCGGTTGTGCGCGCTTGAATTTCGCGACCGATCGGGAGATTCTCAGGGAAATCCTGCAACGCCTGCGTGACGCCCTGGCTGCCCATAATTAAAAAACCGGCCGACTCTCAATCACCTGGCTACCTTACCGGCCCACCCGCCAGCCCTTACAGGCGCCCTACAGTCACCTGCACGGAGCTGAATATCCGTCCTTACACTCCGCTTACAGTCTGCGCCAGGCCGTTCCAATTCAGACTCCACCCCGCCTAGACTCATTCTCAACAAAAACATAAACACACCACCCGCCAGCCCCGGCCTTAACAGTCACTGGCTGGTAGTCCAAAGGAACCGGAGATCACACAGGAGACTGATCATGACCCACATCGTAATCGCCGACCATAACCGCCTGGTGGCGGAGGGCATCGCCAAGTTACTCGCTGATGACACGCGGATCGGCACCATCACCCGGGTCGCGCACCTGGATGAACTGATCCGGCACATCCGCCTGCAGGCCAGCGACGTGGTGCTGCTGGATTTGAATCTGCCACCGGCGGGGGGGCTGGAAGCCATCCGTCGAGTACTGCGGGTACGCGATTCCCTGGCGATCATCGGTCTCGGGATCAATCCGGACGGTCCGTATCCGGCCCGGCTGCTGGAACTCGGCGCCCGGGGACTGTTGACCAAAGGCTGTGCGCACAGCGAACTCATCGAGGCGGTGCTCAAGGTCCGTGGGGGGCAACTGCACCTGGGCGCCGATTTGGCCCAGAGCATGGTCATGAACAGCCTGGTGCCCGGCGAGTCTTCAGTTGCCACCCTCAGCACCCGGGAACTGGCGGTGATGGTACTGGTCAGCCAGGGCCGGCGCCCAAGAGAAATCTCAGACCGCCTGTGCATCAGTCCCAAAACGGTCAGTACATACCGCAGCCGCCTGTGCCGCAAACTCGGCGTACAAACCGATGTGGAACTGACCCACCTGTCTCTCAAGCACGGCTTGATCGAAGCCAGCTATTGTTCCTGACAGAGGTCGCAATCTCAGCCACCTGCTACGCCCGCCGCAAGCGCACAGGGAAGTGCCGCTCACAGTGCTGGATGGAATATTGACCGGTGATCGCGGTATACCGGCAGCCGTTGGCATGGACATTTCCTGCCGCCGGACGCTAGGCTGGCGGCATGCACTCCAGGCACACTTTTGATCTCCACTGCCGGCGCTGCCCGCGCCTGGCGCAGTACCTGGAGTCCTGCCGCGCACAACACCCGGATTATCATGCCCGCCCGGTACCGGCGTTTGGCAGTGCCCGGCCGTCGCTGATGGTGGTGGGACTCGCCCCCGGTCTGCATGGTGCCAATCGCAGCGGCCGGCCATTTACCGGTGATCATGCCGGGATCCTGCTGTACCGCAGCCTGCATCGCCAGGGCTTCGCCAACCGCCCACATTCCGAACATGCCGGTGACGACCTGCGCCTGCGGCGCTGCCGGATCAGCAATGCGGTTAAATGTGTTCCGCCACAAAACAAACCCACCAGCGAGGAAATTACCTGCTGCAATGATTTTCTGGCACATGAACTACAAATCCTGCCCAGAGGTACGGTCATACTGGCCCTCGGTGGAATTGCCCACCGGGCGGTACTGAAAGCGCTGGATCTGCGACCTGCCGCCCGCAGGCCCTTCGGCCATGGCCGCGAATACCCACTGGCCGGAGACCGGCTGTTGCTGGACAGTTACCACTGCAGCCGCTACAACACCCAGACCGGACGCCTCACCGAGGCCATGTTTGACGCGATCCTGGCGCGTGCCCGGGCGGTCATTGATCACGATTGATGTGCCGGGCTTTTAAAGCCGCCCTGGCTCAAGCTACAGTGTCGCACGGGCGCCTGGCCCGCTGGACGGACGGTTGCGGTGAGCCCAGCATTTGATGCCACGACATTTTTGAAGACCCTGACACCCGGTCCCGGGGTCTATCGGATGCTGGATCGCCATGACCGGGTCCTGTATGTCGGCAAGGCGCGTAATCTGAAAAAACGCGTCAGCAGTTATTATCGCGGCGGCTCCGGACTGGAGGACAAGACCCTGGCTCTGATGGGCCATACCGTGCGGGTGGAAATCACGGCCACCCACACCGAAACCGAGGCGCTGCTGCTGGAGAACAACCTCATCAAAGACCACCAGCCGCGCTACAATATTCTGCTACGCGATGACAAAAGCTTCCCCTACATTCACCTCAGCAGCGATCAGGAGTTCCCCAGGCTGTCCTTTCATCGGGGCGCGCGTGGCAAAAGCGGGCACTATTACGGGCCCTATGCCAGTGCCGGCGCGACCCGCGAGACCCTCAACCAATTGCAGAAACTGTTCCGGGTCCGGCAATGCCAGGATGGGTTTTTCGCAAACCGTTCGCGCCCCTGCCTGCAGTACCAGATCAAGCGCTGTACGGCGCCCTGTGTTGGCCAGGTCAACGCCCGGGACTATGCCGAGGATGTCCGCCATGCGCGCATGTTTCTGGAAGGCCGCAGCGATGCCATGATCGCCGAACTCGCCAGGCGCATGGATCGCGCCAGCCGGGATCTGGATTTTGAGATGGCGGCCCGCTACCGTGACCAGATCCAATCCCTGCGGCGGGTGCAGGAACACCAGTACATCAGCGGCGCCCGCGGCAATGTCGATGTGATCGCGGCGTGCCGGCGCAAGGGCCTGGGGGTGCTGGAAATCATCGTGATCCGCAACGGTCAAAGCCTCGGTTCCCGGACCATCACGCCCCGGCATGGCGCCACGGCCAGTACCGCGCAATTGCTGGCGGCCTTTTTGCCCCAGTATTATCTTGCCGCCCGCAACCAGCGGCCGATTCCCGCGGAAATACTCATCAGCGAAACCATCGAGGATACATCGATGCTGGCCCAGGTGTTCTCGGAGCAGGCCGGACGCAAGGTCCGTATCCGCCACCGGGTGCGTGGCGCCCGTGCCCGCTGGTTGGCCATGGCCATGGAAAATGCCGAACTGGCCATCCGCCAACGTCTCGCCGAACAGAGCACCTTCACGGACCGGTTGCAGGAATTTCAGGAACTTCTGGATCTGCCGGAATTACCGCAACGCCTCGAATGTTTTGACATCAGTCACACCGGCGGTGAAGCCACCGTGGCATCCTGTGTGGTGTTTGACAATGGCGGCCCGTTGAAATCGGATTACCGGCGATTCAATATCCGCGATATCCAGGCTGGCGATGACTATGCCGCCATGCGTCAGGCCATGACCCGACGCTATACCCGCCTGAAAAAGGAAGACAGCAAATTGCCGGATGTATTGGTAGTCGACGGCGGCAAGGGACAGTTGACCCAGGCCCTGAAAGTGCTCGCGGAACTGCAGCTGGACGATCTGGAAGTCCTCGCGGTCGCCAAAGGCAGCACCCGCAAACCCGGACTGGAAACGCTCTACCGCTCCGGCTCGCCGCGGCCCGTCACAGTGGTCGAGGGCTCCAGGGCGCTGGCGTTGATTCAGCATATCCGCGACGAAGCCCATCGTTTCGCCATCACCGGCCATCGCCAGCGCCGGGCCAAAGCCCGGCACACCTCACCCCTGGAACACATTCCCGGGGTTGGCCCCAAACGCCGGCGCAGCCTGTTGCGGGAATTCGGTGGTCTCCAGGGCATTGCCCGGGCCGGAGTGGAGGACTTGTCCCGGGTCGCCGGCATCAACAAGACCCTGGCCCAGGCTATTTACGATCGGTTTCGGGAACACGGATGAATGTGCCCAATACTCTGACCTTGCTGCGGATCCTGCTGATACCGGTACTGGCGCTGGTTTTCTATCTACCCGCTGCCTGGTCGAACCTGCTGGCCACCATCGTGTTTACCCTGGCCGGAGTCACGGATCTGCTGGATGGTTACCTGGCCAGACGCCTCGGCCAGACTTCCGCTTTTGGCGCATTTCTGGATCCGGTAGCCGACAAACTGATGGTCAGTTGCGCCCTGGTCATACTGGTGCAGGCCAATCCCCAGCCGTTGCTGGCACTGGCCGCGGCAGTCATCATCGGCCGTGAAATCGCCGTCTCGGCGCTGCGCGAATTCATGGCGGAACTGGGCCAGCGGGCCCGGGTGGCGGTGGTGATGGCCGGCAAGATCAAGACCGTCACCCAGATGGTCGCCATCGGCATGATGCTATACAAACATGACTTTCTGGGGATACCGATCTACTCCATCGGCCAGGGTCTGTTGCTGGTGGCGGCATTGCTCACCCTGTGGTCCATGTTTGTCTACCTGCGTGCCGCCTGGCCCAGCATCCGTCCCGGGGCGCCGCCCTGAAGGGGCAGGTTCCGCGGGTTTCCTTGACAGTGCAGGGCGGGGCCTTAGAATAGCCGCCCTGTTCAGCGGGAATAGCTCAGTTGGTAGAGCACAACCTTGCCAAGGTTGGGGTCGCGAGTTCGAGTCTCGTTTCCCGCTCCAAATATCCGGACCCACCGGACCTGCGCGTTGCACCTCGGCCTGCGCGCCGTCACGCAGACGACCATTACCGGATTGCCCTGGCTGGGTGGCAGAGTGGTTATGCAGCGGCCTGCAAAGCCGTGTACGCCGGTTCGATTCCGGCCTCAGCCTCCATGCTTCTTTAACTCCGCATCCGCTCCCCCCGGGGATCGAACAACGGTTGCGCGAGGAGGGTGGCCGGACAGCGCTCACCCAGTATCTGTATATCAAAGGCATCTTCCGTGGTGTTGTCGGTGTAGCGGGTGTTCACATAACCCATGGCCGTGGAAACGCCGCTGTGGTGGGCATAGGCGCCGGAGGTCACGGCACCGACGATTTCTTCCCCGTGCCAGATGGGTTCATCACCCATGACATCGGCATCCTGGACCTTGACAGTGAAGGTCACGAGTTTTTTCTGCAAAGGCCCGGCCTGCTCGGCGAGAGCCGCCTCACGGCCGATGAAATCACCCTTGTCGAGTTTCACGAAGGGACCAAGCCCAGCCTCAAAGGGACCGTATACTGGCCGGAATTCCCGCGCCCAGGTGCCGAAGGATTTTTCCATGCGCAGGCTTGCCAGGGCATGGGAGCCGTACAGGCGCAAGCCAAATTCCTCGCCGGCCTGCAGGAGGCCGTCATAGAGGGTGTTCTGGTATTCCGGAGCGGTCCACAATTCAAAACCCAGATCACCGGTAAATGAGATCCGCCCCACCAGCGCCGGGACCATTCCCAGATGCAGGTTGCGAATATCCATAAACCGCATGGCATTGCCGGAGACATTTTCGTCGGTCAGTTTTTGCAGGACCTCACGGGACTTCGGTCCGGCGATGGACAGTCCGGTCAACCCCAGGCCCAGGGCGCGCAGGCTGACCCCGGCCGCTGGCAGGTGTGCTTCGAACCAGCGCATGTGGTATTGCTCAGCGATGCCGGATCCGAAGATCATGTACCGATTTTCGGCCAGGCGGGCGAGGGTGAAGTCACCGATCAATTTGCCGTTGTCGTTGAGCATCGGGCTGAGCAGCAGCCGGCCCTGGCGCGGCAGGCGATTGGCCAGTAGCGAGGCCAGCCAGGCCCCGGCCCGGGGGCCCGTGACTTCGTATTTGGCGAAACTCGAAATTTCCATCAGACCCACCCCAGCGCGGACCGCAGCGCATTCCTCGGCCACCTGGGGAAAAGCATTGGAGCGCTTGAATGTGACATCTTCGCGGGGCTCATCGCCGGGCGCGGCAAACCACAGGGGAGTCTCGAGGCCATAGGCGGCGCCAAACACCCCATTGGCCGCCTGCAGGCGTGAATGCACCGGGGTTGTTTTCAGTGGCCGGCCGGCCGGGCGGTGTTCATTGGGAAACACAATTCTGAAGCGGCTGGAATAATTTTCCCGTACCCGCACATCGGTATAGGCGGGAGAGGTCCAGTCGCCGTAGCGGGCCACATCCATGGCCCAGACATCGAAACCCGGATCGCCGCTGGTCATCCAGTTGGCCAGCGCCAGGCCAACTCCGCCGCCCTGGCTGAACCCGGCCATCACCGCGCAGGCAACCCAGTAGTTTTTCAGCCCGCGCACCGGTCCCACCAGGGGGTTGCCATCGGGGGCAAAAGTGAACGGGCCGTTGATCACCCGCTTGATGCCGGCCTGTTCAAACACCGGAAAATGACTGAAACCCACTTCCAGGGACGGGGCGATGCGATCCAGATCCTCGGCCAGCAGCTCGTGGCCAAAATCCCAGGGGGTGGTTTTCGGCGACCAGGGTTTGCAGGCCTGCTCATAGGTGCCCATCAACATGCCCCGGCCTTCCTGGCGCAGATAGATTTCACCGCCAAAATCGGTGGCGGAGGGCATCTCCCTGCCTGTGTCTGCATTGAATTCGATGACCTCTGGAATATCCTCGGTAACCAGATACATGTGCTCCATGGCCAGCAGCGGCAGTTCGAGGCCCACCATGCGGCCCACTTCCCGGGCCCACAGGCCGCCGGCGTTGACGACATGCTCGGCCCGCAGAGTGCCCGCCTCGGTCACCACCTGCCAGCTGCCATCAGCCTGGGGCTGCAAATCCGTGACCCGGTTGTGGCGGTAGATCTCAGCGCCGTTGAGCCGTGCCGCCTGGGCATAGGCATGGGTGACGCCGGAGGGATCGACATAGCCCTTGAGACTTTCATGCATGGCGCCGACGAAATACTTTTCCTCCAACAGCGGCAATATCTTCCGGGCTTCCGCGACACTGATGATCTCGGTGTCCATGCCCCGCTTGCGTTCCAGGGCGTGCATCCCGCGCAGCCATTGCATGCGCTCGGCGGTGTCCGCCAGCAACACCCCACCGGTCATGTGTACCCCACAGGACTGACCGGAAATTTCCTCGATCTCCTGGTACAGGTCGATCGTATACTGTTGCAGTTCCGCGACGTTGGGATCGGAGTTCAGGGTATGCATGCCGCCGGCCGCATGCCAGGAGGATCCCGAGGTGAGTTCGCTGCGCTCAATCAGCACCACGTCCTTCCAGCCGGCCCGGGTGAGGTGGTACAACACACTGCAGCCAACCACGCCGCCGCCAATGATTGCTACCTGCGCATGGGTTTTCATATTCGAGGCTGCTCCAGCTATCGGTATTGAAAAGTATGACTGGTTGCGCGCAGGGTCCTCCCGAGTGGGCCAGCCTTGCAGGCGCAGTTAAAAATCCGTCCTGACCCCGCCTTCCTCACTGCGCTGGGCCACGAAAGCATCCACCGCTTCACGGGTTGCCGGATCCAGCGGCGGTTCCTGGTACTCCTCGAGAACCTGTTTCCAGATCTGGTTGGCTTTTTGCCAGGCTTCGGGTTTGCCGGCCTCGACCCAGGATTCGTAGTTGCGCCAATCTGAAATCAAGGGGGCGTAAAAAGCACTGGTGAAGCGATCCAGGGTGTGCTGGGTGCCGAAAAAATGTCCGCCGGGGCCGACATCGCGGATCGCCTCCAGCGCCAGGGTGGAGTCGTCCACCACCAGGGGTTCGAGGAATTTTGTCACCATCTGAATCAGATCCACATCGAGAATGAACTTCTCGAAAGATGCCACCAGGCCGCCTTCCATCCAGCCGGCGGCGTGCTTGATCAGGTTGCCGCCACCCATCACCACCGCCCACAGGGAAAATACCGATTCATAAGCGGCCTGGGCATCCACCGTATTGGCCGCACAGACATTGGAAGTCCGGTAAGGCACCTGGTAGCGGCGCGCCAGTTGCCCACCGATGATGGCGCCTTTCATATACTCCGGGGTGCCGAAAGCCGGAGCGCCGGATTTCATGTCGACATTGGAAGTAAATCCGCCATAGATAAAGGGCGCGCCGGGACGCACCACCTGGGTCATGACCAGGCCCGCCAGGGCTTCGGCATTTTGTTGCGCCAGGGCGCCGGCCAGGGTCACCGGTGCCATGGCACCGGCCAGGGTGAAGGGGGTGACGCAGGTAACCTGATTGCGAGAAGCCAGTTCGATAATACCGTTGAGCATCTGGCCATCAAACAGCAGTGGCGAATTGGTATTGATGATCGACAGTATCGAGGGTTCGCGCTGCAATTGTTCGGAATCGATTTGCCGGGCAATACGGGCCATCTCGATGCCGTCGCGGATGCGGGTGCGATCGGTGCAATAGCCATAGAGCGACTTGTCGGTGAGGGTGATCATGTCCCGGATGCATTCCAGGTGGCGGGTCGAAGCGTGCCGGTCGATGGGTTCGACCGGATACCCGCCGATAAAATTGATGCAGTTGAAATACTGGGACAGGCGCAGCAGGTTGCGGAAATCCCGGGTATTGCCGGGGCGCCGCCCGGCATCCATGTCCGATGCATTCGGCGGGCTGGAAATGTTACCGAAGGCCATGTAGTTGCCGCCGATATGGATGTGGTGTTGCGGATTGCGGGCGTGGAGGGTGAATTCCCGGGGTGCGCTGGCAATCGTCTCCAGGACCATGGCCGGATCAAAACGGACCCGCGGATTATCCCTGCTGACTTCGGCACCGGCTTTGTGCAACAGATCCCGGGCCTGTTCGGACATGAAATCCATGCCCATTTCCTCGAGGATCCGCAGGGAGGCCAGATGAATACTTTCCAGTTCATCAGCCGACAATAATTCCTGGGGCGGGAAGGGTACTCGTGGCTGCTGCCAGGGCAACTGCTCAATGCCCGTGCTGCGCTCAGCCTTGACCTTGTCGCGCCGCGAACGGCCGCGCTTGCTCATACCTGTCCTCCCCAGGTGGATTCACCGTTGTCCGGGTTGCGCAGGCGGTGCTGAACGAGGGCCGCCCGGCTGCCACAGTGCGCACCATACAACTGATCATTCTCCGGCTACAATCACGGACAAGGCAGCCGGCCCCGGCTATTAGAGTGTAATCCCGGGAGCCGGAACAGGCCGAAACCGTCATTTTCTACGCTCAGGGCGAACTGCCCGGGTTCATTCAAAGACCGGATGGTTGACCCCCGCCTGCCAGGTGCGCATATTGTCGGCGCCACTCACCCATCACCACAGGCATCCCCCGTGCCACTTTTGAATTCAGCATTGAGCCGTTTCCAGCCGTCGCCGATCGGCGAAATTTTCAGCCTGTGCACCCGCCTCAAGGCCTAGGGCCGGGCGATCATCGATCTCAGTATTGGTGAGCCGGATTTCACAACTGCGGACCACATCAAACAGGCGGGCATCGAGGCCATTCAAAACGATATCACCAAATACACCAATTCAGCGGGTTCCATGGCCCTGCGCGAGGCGGTTTGCGACAAATTCAAGCGGGACAACCGGCTCGATTACTCCCCCGCGCAGGTACTCATCGACAGCGGGGTCAAGCCGTTGCTGTTCCATGCCCTGCAGGCAATGCTCGATGCCGGTGATGAGGTCATTATCCCGGTGCCCTGCTGGACTTCCTATATCGGCATGGTGTTGCTGGCCGGTGCGCAACCGGTGTTCGTACGTTGTCCCGAAGAGCGGGGATTCAAAATGCAGGGCGCGGATCTGGAACAGGCCATCACCGCCAAAACCCGGCTGGTGATGCTCAATTCTCCGTCCAATCCCACCGGCGCGGCCTACAATGCCGCGGAGATGCAGGGCCTGACCGATGTGCTCCTGGACCATCCCGACATTTGGGTTCTGGCCGATGATATCTACGAACACATCGTGTTCGGCAATTTTGTTACCGCCAACCCGGTTCAGGTCGAACCGGCGCTCTACGAGCGCACCATTACCTTGAACGGCGTGTCCAAGGCCTACGCCATGACCGGCTGGCGGATCGGTTATGCCGCCGGTCCGGAAACACTCATGCCGGCGGTCCTCAAGGTCATGTCCCAAAGTACCGGCTGCGCCAGTTCCATCGGCCAGGCCGCGGCTCTGGCGGCACTCAGCGGGCCCCAGGATTATCTTCGCGAGCGGGCCGCGGTTTACCAGCAGCGGCGGGACTTTCTGGTGGGGCGCCTGAATGCCATCGACGGCCTGCGCTGTCACTCCCCGGAAGGGGCCTTCTATCTGTTTCCATCCTGTGGCGAACTGCTCGGCAAAACCACCCCTGGTGGTGAGCGCCTGGATGACAGCAAGGACCTGGCAAAGTACCTGCTGGACAGCGCCGGGGTAGCGGTCGTGCCTGGCAGCGCCTTTGAGTATGACCCGAATTTCCGGCTCTCCTACGCGGCTTCCATGGCGGATCTGGAGCAGGCCTGCGAGCACATTGAACAGGCCGTCAAGGCCCTCGCCTGATGACCATCGGGCCGCCGGGGGGCCAGGCGGCTGGCGTTGACCCACCCGCGGTGAATCGGATCCTGACCCTGTCGGAGCCGGAGTCACCGCGCTATGCCGGGCCCGGTAGAAAGGCTAAGATCGCTGCACTGCGGCTGGCGCCAACCTCCTTGCCCGGGTGGCGGAATTGGTAGACGCAGCGGACTCGATGGGTCCCCTGGGGGGAAACCCGCAGGTGCAAAGGAGTCAAATTCGGGGAACCCTTAACAGCCAGGCTGATGGCAATCCCGAGCTAAGCCCATCCGTCAGTGCGCGGATGCGGAAAGTGTAGAGACTAGACGGCTCCTGCCTACGTGCGCGGCGACTGTGCATAGGGCAAAGGGATAGTCCAGACCACAAACGCTTGCTCTCAGGCAGCCGTAGTGAAAGCTATAGTGGTATGTAAAATCCGCCGATCGAGAGATCGTGCCGGTTCAACTCCGGCCCCGGGCACCATCTCCAGCCGCCATTCGCTGGCCTTTTTAGCTTGTGCAGGCAGGGAAATCAGCGGCTGCCCGGCGGTTGTTGAAGCGCCGCAGCACTGGCCGATAAGGAGCCGGACATTGACTTCAGCCTATGAAAAAAACTGGCAACTCGCCGGCCCCCACACAGGGCAGGGGGTCCGCCGGGTGGCCCCTGGCGGACAGGCGTTGCTGATTATCGATAGCGTCGACGAGCCTCTGGCCATCCAGGCCGCGGCTGGCAGTCCCTGCGAACACAACCCGCAGCACTACGACCTTGAGACCGCTACGCTGGTCTGCCGGGAGTGTGGCGCCCACCTGGACATTCCAGGCCCAGGATCCGTGGCACGCAGGCCGGTGATGGTAGTGGACAATGAAATTTATGTGCTGTTGGATAGTAAAGCTCGATGAATTCGAGACATTTCGAATCAGTAAATAAGAATATTGTTTAATTAACCTGTGTAACTTATTGAATAATAATAATTAGCAACATTATAAATCACTTTAACACGCGGTATACGTTACACTAGTTAATTTACATAATATACATTATGCGCATTATTCGCAGGATCACAGATTCACCCCGCAAAGCAGGTTCAACGGATTTTCAGGAGTTTTCCGATCCTGGCTGCATGGCGCCCAGTTCCGGGCTGTAACTGTGCACCTGGTTACGGCCGTCAGCTTTGGCCTTGAACATTGCCCGATCCGCGGCCCGGATCAACGCTTCACCATCCCCCGCATGATCCGGGTACAGGGCAATACCCAGACTGACGGTCACCTCCAGTTCATGCTCAGCAATAATTATGGGCGTGGTCAGGGCCGCGAGAATTTTTCCCGCAACCTCCTGGGCGTGCCGCAGTTGGCCGATCCGCTCCAACACCACGCTGAATTCATCCCCGCCGATTCGCGCCACGGTATCCACGTCCCGGACACTGGCGCGTATTCGGTGGGCAATTTCCCGCAGAAAGGCATCACCCGCGCCGTGGCCCAGGCTGTCATTGATGCGTTTGAAATGATCGACATCGATATACACGAGGCCGACTTTATTCAGACGCCGATGGGCCATCAGCAGCGCCTGTTTCAGGCGATCATTGAACAACAGGCGGTTCGGCAACTCCGTCAAGGCATCATGATGGGCAAGGTGCTGCAAATGTTCCTTGGCCTGGCGCAGCTCATGT
>Ga0114931_10002429_pt1 | contig 23714 bp, 19 predicted proteins | sample 2SBtaG_FD_89579 | JGI IMG/M metagenome (GOLD analysis project Ga0114931, IMG submission 89579) | Deep subsurface microbial communities from Kolumbo volcano to uncover new lineages of life (NeLLi) - 2SBTROV14_V59a metaG | ecosystem: Environmental > Aquatic > Marine > Volcanic | place: Kolumbo... | reverse complement strand
GAGTTCACTGGCCACGCTCATTTCCAAATCAGGAATAATCGGACATTGATGCAGCTTGGCGAGCGTTCGTGCAAAGGTGCGCATATATTTCACGCCGTCTTTTCCGCCTGTTTTTATTAGCCGCCTTAATTTGTCTCCCGGGACCATTTCCATAAAAAGGAGATTAAGATTTTCGGCCAGCACCAATGGCTGTGCAATGCTAATACCATCTCTGTTCTTGTATGAAAACCCGTTGTCCCAGAGCGTTCGCATGAGTTGAAACGCACGGATCAAGTCCTCCTTGTCGGCAAATTTCTTGGCGACAACCGACCAAGAAACGTTATTCCGCCTTGGCGCCCGTGAGATCAGCAGTTCGCAAACAAAAACGCAATTGTGCAAATGCCTCATCTTTAGTTCGTCGATTTCAGCATGTTGGCCAAAACGGTCCCGCACAGCAAGGAGTAGTTCCTCGGCAGTTTCGCATTTGTTAAGCGATTGCCCGATGGCCTTAAAGTCTTGTTTTTGAAGATATTTTGGAAGTCTTTTCGCCATCATCTAAGAGCATCCATTCCACGCTAGTATCTTTTGGCCAATTCTCTCCGACTACGCACCAGCCTTTTTTGAAACCAGTTTTCCTTGGTCCATATTTTGAAGAGATATGGATGACATTCGACATACGATTCCAAGATACTGACGAAACCCTCGACATTGATTCTGAGGTTGTCGTCAGGAGTACCATTCTTTTCAAGAATCAGCGGTTTTTCAATGACCAGTTTTGGACGAAAGCCGTTAGAAGTATCTACCGCAAATGCGGGGAAAATTGGCGCACCTGTGTTCATGGCCATGCTCATGTAGCCGCATGGAAAAGGATATAAATGCCCCAAGAAATCGAGATCGACAAAGGTCGCCGCGTGCTGTGCATCTCCCATTATGACTATGATCCCATTTTTTTTTAAGACTTCAACAATGGGTCTAATATTGAAGTCAGCAAACAAGTCGTATTCATCATGGACAACCTTCCGCATATGCAGCCGTTCAAACATCATCTGCTTAAAGCGGGAAAAGTTTCGCATCCGTTTTTCTTCTTCTTTAATGTTCTTACTCTTTCTGGCTCTCACCAACCACACATCATACCCTTTTGACCTAAGAATATCTTTGATCAGTCGATAGAACCCGAAGTGTGCTGAAACCAGGATAGCTCCCTTCCCTATAGCCAGAGCCGAATCCAACCGGTGCAATCCTTCGACAGGTATTTGTAAAGCCTTTGAAAAAGTTCCTGACATTGGCAACAAACGAGACAACTCATACTGAAACAGATATGCGAAGTGCTGGCGCGCTAGCGATTGGAGTTGCTCATTAGACTTAGGGTCTTGGAGAGTAGAGGCAAGATTTTGCAATACCAACCTTCGCTGATTTGAAAAAGAAAATCGTAGGAATCCGGCTAGTTTCGCAGCCAAAAACCAAACCGAAACGGGCAGCAAGCAATAACACAAACTATACATGATCCAGATCACTGTCCAATAGAGGTCGCCCAACCTGAACAGTTTTCCGTGGAACGCACTTGTTTCTGGTTTCTTCAAAGGGCCCGGTTGTTTAGATTGCAGCTAATTCGGCCGAGTTGATCGGCGGTCAACAGGGTGTTCTATGTGTTCGTTGAATTTCTTCAGCAATGGTTTTGTGGCCGGTCCCGCTCTTTATTTAAATTTTCAATTTTGCCTTCAAGGTAAAGATCTCGAAAATGACGGTGCCTCCTCTTGCCACTCGAAGTCTTGGCAAGCACGCCGCTTGCCACTAACAAGACATCACTGACTCCGACTCCTAAATCGCAGTTAATGCGTTCTTGAATATCATTCGCAATTGCCTCGAATGGTTTTGAAACCGGCTCCCTTATTTCCGAAATCAGGACGATTCGCTCTGTGCCGTAGACTTTATCTTCTACCCCGAATGCCGCGAAACATCCGGCCCGCAAATCGGGCACTTTCAGGAGAACACTCTCAAATTCGCTCGGGTCAATCTTTCTGCCACGAATGGTAATTCTTTCGCTGGAACGTCCCGTCCAAAACAATTCGCCGTTTCGCAGATACCCGAGATCACCCGTGCGCAACAGCTTCCCCAACAACGCTTTGGCTGTTTCTTCAGGTTGGCCTAAGTACTCGGTCATGCGCGAGGGCGTATCGAGAAGTATCTCACCAACTTGACCGTCGGGCAATGAATCCCCATATTCATCAACGATTTTGATCCCTAGGCTATCGTGGGGCCGGCCGGCACCCACAACCCACATGGCTGCATTGTCGAAGCCGGATTCTGGGACAGGTTGAGCGACCCCCTCTTTCTGTAGCCTTTGAGCATCTACCCGCTCGAAAATGAATGATTCATCGACAGCGGTAAACGTTGCGCCTCCTATATTCTCAGCACAACCGAAATTCATTTTGAGAGACTCACGGCGGACACCAAAGGGAGCAAAGCGATCATAAAAGGCACGAACCGTTTCGAGATGAATACGCTCTGCTGCATTCCAAAACGAACGGACTCGGTCGAGCCGAATTCCCTCTATCTCGCGATCTTGTACTCTATGCGCACAAATGGCATATCCGAAGTTCGGCGACCAGGTTGTCGTCGCACCTGTATTATGGAGGGCCCTCAGCCACCGGGCAGGCTGTTTGACAAAATCGACCGGATTGAGCATGGCCAAAGGAATGCCATTTGTCAGCGCCAGAAAAAAATTGTTCACAAGCCCCATATCATGATAAAGAGGTGTCCAATTCAAGCAGATGTCATCTTCGGCAATTCGCATTGCCTGCTTCATGCCGTCCAACGCCGCTAAGACATTCTTCTGCTGCCAACGGCAAACGCGGGGAAATCCCGTTGTGCCGGAGGTTAGTTGCAAGGCCGCCGTATCAGAACCGGACGGAGTCGCTGGTGAAGGCCATTGGGCAACCGAAATATCCAGGATTGCCTGTCCGAAAAGAAACACCGACTTCGGATGGGCGGCTTCCAGTTCGGCACGATGCCTAGCCAACGACGGGTCGCCTATGACGAGGTGAGCATCCGTTCTTTTCAGAATGCCGTTCAAGATACCAAGGAGGCTTGAATTTCGGCCATCCTGCAGGATCGGTGGGGCGATGAGCAGCGGAATGCACCCACGAAAGAGGGTAGCAAGAAGCGCAGTTGCGCAAAACTCGTCACTCCGTAAGACCAGAAGACAAATATCCCCCGGCTTGCAGCCGTGGTCCGCAAGTGTTGCACTCAGTGCGGCCGCACGTTCACAAACCTCACGCATAGATTGCCAGGTGAAAGTGCCATTCGCAGCGATAAACGTCAGGGCACGAGCATTCGGCCTCTGTTCGAGTTGTTGATATATTCTGGACTGTAGCGATTCAGTCATCAGAACTCACTTGGCTTACTTCAATTTGCCCCGAACCAGTTTGCCTATTGCAGCAATACTCTGGAAATTGGCAACCGTAATGTCGGCGTCAGAAATGCTGAGATCAAATGTTTGTTCAATATGGTTGACCAATTGCAACGCACCCATTGAATCGATGATTCCTTCCTTGAATAAGTTATCCTCGGGTCCCAGTGACAGGCCCGGATGTTGCGCACCAAACTCCGAAACAATGAAATCCATGAGGTTTTTTTCAATATCCATAGCCGTTTCTTGTCTTCATCTATTCTTGGGAAACCAGGACTGTTCTGCTGCAAACCGAGAGCCGCGGTTTTGTTCTCTTTAGGAAAGAAGCACGCTCGATCCCGTTCTCTTCTGCCTTGTAACCTGAAACCCAACCTAGAGAAATCACGCCGGGCAGAATTGGCCTGCTCTTTTCAAGAGTTTGCTCACCAGATCCGGCTTCATGCGCTTGACCGCTTTGTAGACCTGACTGCTGACGAGATGGCAAGCAGCAAACCAGTCGATCCGGTCTTGCATTACGGGTACCAAAGCGGCCCGATTGTAAGAGTCACAGAAGTTTCCAATCGTTTCATCAGCCACCTCCGGATGGATTTTCCAACCGGCCTGCATTTTGCAAAGATGCGCTATGAAGCGCCCCAGATCGTAACCCGGATCGCCCAGATTGGCACCATCAAAATCGATGAATGCAATGCCTTTGTCCGTTGAGACAATGTGACTAAATTTGAAGGAAGCATGAATTAGACTTAGAGGGCCATCCTCCAGTCTGAGAGCCGCCGAGAGCAGTTTATGTCCTACCACATCACACTGCTTTGCGTAACGCGGAAAAGTTTCTTTAATAGCAGTTATCGCTTTCTTAAGTTCTCCAACCTCAGATTCAAGGGTCATTTTTTGCGGCAGTTCCAGGGGAATACCATGATAGGCGGCCAGGCGTCTGCCAATTTCCTTGGCTACTTCGGGCAAATTCTTCATCGAGCTGGCAATCTTGGAAAAAGGTTGCCCGAATAGTGCCTCCTGCCAGAGGATTTGATTCTCAACATCGTAACTATAAGGCCGCGGAAGAACCACGTCCCCTCGTTGACAGGCTTCACTTTCCCAGATCGCTTTCATGATGGCGTACGCATTTTCGCCCCTGCCGCGGTGATAGGCTTTCCCAAATAGGGCACGTACAGGATGCTCTTCCCCGTTGCTGCTGGGCGAAGACATCTTTATTTTGTAGGCAAAGCCACAGCGCATGCCGGGAACATACTTCTTGAGCTCTGCCGCGACGGCATAAGGCGGGTCGGCCAGCCCAAAATTCTGAGGCGCTTCACGGGCGAGCTCGAGCACCTTCTCGTTGTTTGCCATGAGTGCCAGTCCCGGAAGACGAGGATCATTCGGGTACGCCCAAAACATCATTCCCCACTCGGGGACTTCGATGACCGCAGGACCAAACCTGGGTTGTTCTATATTCTCCGGATTCAAACGCGTATGACCATTTTCGCGTTTAAGTGGCCAACCAATATAAGGCTGCTGGTACGGATGAACGGCATTGCGACCGCGGATCGCGGCGGTGAACCGAAGCTGTAGCGCGCCACCGGGTTTATGACGAACCTGATCGATCCTACATGCGTCAACCTTGATCTGTTTAGATGCATCCGAGGCGTCCAAATGTCGCTGCAGCGTTTGGCGCAGCAGTGACTCATTCGTCATGTCGCGGACGCTAGGAAACTCAGAATCAGCAGGTTTAATCTCTGTGCTTGCCACATTCGGCCTCTTGAGAAAAAACCCTATTCCGGCGATGTTTCCAGAGAACTGGCGGTTATCCGCTTGCCGTCGCTACTTCTGTCAGCTACGGCCGGCCCTTCTAGCTGCTGGCCGAACTGCAATTCGTAAACCTCCCGGTACGCCGGGCTAGTAGTGAACAGTTCATCATGAGTCCCGTAAGCAATGAGCTTGCCATGTTCGAGCATTAGAATTTTGTCTGCACTGGCCACGGTCGAGAACTTGTGGGCGATGACAAAAGTCGTTTTGCCCCGAGCCAATGCGCGAATGGCTTCATGCACTTGCGCTTCAATTTTCGCGTCAAGCGAAGTGGTAGGCTCATCGAGCAGCAAGATGGGTGTGTCTCGAATGATGGCGCGCGCGATGTTGATGCGTTGCTTTTGACCGCCGGAAAAATTTTCGCCGCCTTCTGAAATCATGGTATCGTACCCCTGCGGCAACGTCGTGATGAAATCGTGTACTCTCGCTCGTTTTGCGGCCGCAATAATTTCTTCCTCTGTGGCACTTAATTTGCCGAAACCGATGTTGTCACGCACGGTCTGGTTAAAGAGTTTGGCTTCTTGCAAAACCACGGTGATCTGATCACGCACAGTCTTGAGTTGCATTTGCCGCACATCGTGGCCATCGACCAGGATTTGGCCTTCCTGGGGGTCATAAAAGCGCAACAGCAGACTGACAAGCGTTGATTTGCCGGCGCCACTGTGGCCAAGGAGTGCCACTGTCGTACCGGGTTCAACTAGAAAGGTTATATCCTTCAACACTTCTAAATCTTTTTGATAGCCAAATCGCACCTTCTTGAATTCGACTCTGCCCTCAAACGGCGGTGCCGGAAGCGCGTCCGGCGCGTCCTGTACGACCATATCGTTTTGAACCAAAGCCATCACCCGTTCAGCCGCCACCTGCGCCTGGGTGACACCCAAAACGAGATCATTGAATTTCTCAATGGGCCCGTAAAGGTTCTTGAGATAAGCGACAAAAACTATGAGATCACCTGGGGATATAGCGCCGGACATTGCATGTCGGGCACCATAGTAAACGACAGCGGTGGTGCTGCTGGCAACGACAAAGTCAAGGACTCGCTTGTATGATTTGGATAAACGATTGCTTTCGATTTTGGCTCCCAGGCTCTCCTGGTTTTCGGCGTTGAACCGTTCACTGACTAGATCTTCTCGTCCGTAGGCCTGCACCAGAGCGATGGAATTGACGTTTTCGAAAATAATCGAATTGACATCGCTTTCCTTCTTCTTTATTTTTTTCGCCGCCTTTCTGAGGCCGATGCCGAAGCGCCGGGTAAAAACAAAAAGCAGAGGCACGGCGGTGAATCCGATGAGCGCGAGTTGGTAGTCCATCACCAGCATGATGCTTCCGATGGAGAAAATTCGGACAATACGGTTCGTGGCCTGTTGCGGTAACGTTAAGAGAATGCTCTTCATATCCTTAACGTCAGAACTCAGTCGAACGATGAGATCCCCCGATTTGCTCGACTCATGAAAGGATAGAGAAAGTCTTTGCAAATGCGCGAAGGCCCGCTCACGAATCTCGGCGGTTATCTTCGAAGCGACAACTGATGTCCAGAACTTATTTATGTATGAAAAACCGGAATTCAACAGGGTGAGAAAGACGATAGAAAATGCCAACCCAGCAAGAAGTAATTCCACGTTCGATTGATACAGTTGATTCAAAAAACCAAAGCTCTCGGGCAATGGCTTCTTTAAAATGAGATGATCCAAAATAAGTTTGAGAGGCCAAGGTTCGGCCAGGCTGATCCCAATGGTGACAAATAAAGCGACATACGACGCGGCGAGGGTGCGCCAGTACTTCTTGTAGTGTCGCCCAAATACTCTATAGATTTTGCCCAGCAGTTTGAAGTTGAGCTTTTCCTTGGTTTTTTTTTGGCTCATTTTTCTTAGTTTTGCAAGGTCTTTAGTCGTGCTTTTCACGCTTTCGTAGCCTCCATACGGTTCTTTTCATTTGTTTCATGCGCTCTTTCCAGCAGCCGCCTCACCCGCCTACGGCATTCGCTGCCGCTGCCGGCGCGAAAACAAATCATTGCACGGCGCAAATAGGCAAAGGCTTTGTAAATATTGAGGGTGGCAAGCACTTCCGTCCCCCCATTTTGCCTGTAAGTCTCGAGGAATAGGCCAGCGAGGTCGTTTACATCGTGACCCAGATAGACTTCTAGCGCAACCAGAAAATGGGCGACGTCAAGCGCTGCGTGTGACTGGCCCAAGCCATCAAAGTCCACAAAAAAAGCGCGGTCATCGTTCATGAGAATTTGTTTGAAACCGAGGTCCCCGTGTACGGGACAAAGCGGTTGATCTTGCAAGCGTTTGTCGTCTAAGATATATGCCAGAATGTCCTGCATGAGCGGTATGATTTCCGGCTGAACTGACATCAAAACTTCGGGACCAGGCCGGCAGTACTTCTTGATATGATCCGACATGGTTTTGACTTCCAGACCGGGCAAACGCAAGCCATGCAGTTGAGCCATGTTTTGGGCCACTAACTTAACGCCGCTAGCAAAACCCTTTTTCCCAACCAAATCTGCCAGAGGCCTACCGGCCACAAACTGTTGCACCACCATCCCGGGCTCCGACAAGTAGCTGAACGGCTCAGGCATTTTGAAAGGCGGATTCTGCGCATTCGCCACGGACCAAAGGGTCATCATATTCTCAAATATTTTTTCACCGCGATTCTTGCGATACAACTTGCCAATTACCTGCACCACGCCTGCGGGATGTTCTGTCGAGTTGAGCGAATACTGAATGACGCAGCGCTTGCCGATGGTGTGTTTCAAGATTCTATGGTGAACGCTCGTGATGCCCTTGTCGGCAAGGGCTGCACTCACGCCTCTGGAGAGAACGGCTGTCATCGTCGCGTCATCGAGTGCACCCGCCAGTCGGGGCAGCTTCGGATCCTGCAGGGTCATGTCAGCGTTAGAACTCACCATTCGGCCCGTTCATTTTGTGATTCGAGTGCGTGGGCTTCGAATCCGTCACTGCGTCTATGCATGCGACACTTTTTTCGATCATCCGTGTTGCCCGGCGCTGCCATCCTTCTTCCTGCAAACGCAGGCATTTGCAAGCCCGGCGGAGATGAGTCAATCCCTCGTAGAGTGGAACCCGGTCTGCGATGGTTCGGTCCATAATCGATAAATATTCATGCAGGAACGCTTCGATCAGATTCTGCACCCGCGGATTTTTTTTTGTTTTCGCCTGCATAAACACGAGAAGGTTGCCCAGATCCGCTGCGGGATCTGCATAGTTGATCGCATCAAAATCGATCAGCCAAATGCGTTCCCCCTCAATGTGGACCTGGCCCAGATGAAAATCACCATGGATTGGTGTCTGCTGGATCGCCCCGAACGCCGCCTCTGCCTTCCCGGCTTTTCTGATGATATAATTTATTTGGGTCTCGAGCTCCGGCAAAGCCAGCGCTAGCGTCGGGTGCCTGGGATGACAACGCAGGAGGTGGTCCTGTATCGTCATGGGCGCATCGGGAACAATGGGGCATTGGTGCAGCTTTGCAATGACTCGTGCCAACAGTTTCATATGCTCTAAATTGTGAGAATGCTTCATCAGTTTTTTAAGCGGTTGACCAGGCACCTCTTCTTGAAATAGCATACATAGGGCAGCAGAGAAGTCTAACGGTTCGGGAATGCTCAACCCATCGTCAGCTTCTCCGCAGAAACCGTTATGCCAAAGTTGACGCATCATCTCGAAGACCCGCTCACCACGATTCTGCTTGAAAACCTTGCCGATAAGCCGCAACTCAATGGGCGCTTTATCTTGGGATTCAAGCGCTTCGACGCGATAGCGGATGACGCAGCGTTTGTTGCGCCGTCGAATAATTTCGATGTCGACCTTATTGATTGCAATGTCTTTGTCCAGCCGCTCTGTGAAAAGCGAGCCGAGAACCGGTCGCATTTGCCCATCGTCAAGCGCGGTGTGGAGGGTAAACAACTTATCGGAGATTACAGGTACAGATGATGCCATACATTTCTCTTTAGAAGTAGATTATCCGGAACCTCAAGAGTTCCTTCTCACGAGCACATCTCCGGCGAGCGGTTTTGAAAGTTGGCAGCTGGACCAAACCAGGAAATTGCATTCGTCCGGTCTGGCTGACCTCAAAAGCCTGCTCCTTGCAGGCAGGCTGTTAGCTCATAAATTCAGTCTGCGCGATGCCCGACACTTCAGGGTCACTGCTTGCCAGATCGCACCCGACAGCCTCAGACAAGAGCTCCCCAATTCTCTCTACATTGTCACCCGAATCGAAGTTAGCTTCTATTCTTACTCTACCTGCCCTGCCAAAGCGTTCTGCCATTTCTGGCTGGCGCAGCAAAACCCTCATTTTCGCTGCTAAGGCATCCGGATTTCTTTCCGGCACCAGATAACCATGCACACCCTGTTCAATCAGCTCTGGAATGCCGGAAATGGCAGTTGAGATCACCGGTAGTTCCATTGCCATAGCCTCGACCAGTACATTAGGAATACCATCGCGGTCGCCATTTTTCTGAACCTGGCAAGCGAGGACAAACATGTCCGCGAGGCGATAGTATGAAATCAGTTCAGTTTGGGTCATTTGTGGCAACAACTCCACGCGATCTTGAAGGGTCAGCTTCTCATTAAGTTGAGTTAGTTGCTCGTGCAGTGGGCCACCGCCAATGAGCTTGGCGTCGAACTCAATGCCTTGCCGCCTCAACAAATGCAGGGCTTGCAATAGAACCGAAAATCCCTTCTTGGCAACAAACCGACCGACGGAAAGGATCATCGGACGGGAGGTCCTTTGCCTGGCACCGGACGGTGAGAAAAGGTGAAGGTCGGTACCGTGGTAAGAACGGTAAATTCTTGCGTTCTCCCCACCCACTTTCGCAAGATGCCGGCGATTGAATTCTGTGCAGGTCACGACGAATTTAGCGCGCTCTATTTTTAACCGCAGAAAGATATTTTCTTGAAGGTAAATATCCTTGGCATGTGCGCTAAAGCTGTAAGTTGAGTTGTTCAACCAGGCCGCAAAAAATGCTACGGTCGTCGGCCCATGACTGAAATGAGCATGAAGATGGGAAACGCTCGTACCGCAAAGGCAGTTCTCGACGAGATAAGCCGCCTGAGCAAAGCGCTTGATTGTTGACGAGCTCCAACGGCGCAAACTACGCATTGCTGCAAAGCGAAAGGCCGGCAAATAGGAACGTGGCCTGCGCGCACACAATCTCAGGTTCGCGCCCAGGAATGCGAACAGGAAGCTCCAGAAATAGTCTGGGACGTAGGTTACCGTTGCCTGAACCTGGTTTACCGCCTCATGCACCTTCGCCTCTCCCGGATTTCTTAGAGCAAAAATATGCAGGCGGTAGCCGAGTCTTTCCAGGAGAAGAATCTCATTCACAATGAACGTTTCGGACAGGCGGGGATAACCCTTCAGAACGAAGCCGACAATATTTTTCTGCGATAGACGCATAAGATCCGATCTAACTAGAAGCCTTCGATAATGGTTTTGTCATTTACGACGACGGTGAAGCCGACGACGCTGAGAGTCTTTTCCGTAGAGTCGATCTTGTCGATGATTCCTTGTAATTCCTCGACCATGAAACCCATGGTTTCTTTCATCTTGAGTTTTTCCGCCGCGAGTCCGGTAGATGGCGAGTACTTACCCTTAAGTTTCACAAGTTCACCAGATTTCAACTCGCCCAGGGCAATACGTTGCTGCTGTAAATCCTGGATGTTGAGGTCTCCAGGCAGGGTGAACTCGCGATTCAGGATACGCACCGAGTTGTGTGCGGCGTCTATAGCTTGTAAAACGCCCTCGATTTCTGCCTGATCTTTTGGGACTTTCTGACTAACTTCTAGGGCGACAAACCTGTTTCCTTCTTCGGGTTTTCCTTTCACTTTCACTCTTTGGCCAACTTTGAGATCATTTAGGTTCACGAGAGTCCCTCCAAAATAACAGCGTGACTGGTTAGTTCAAAGATGTTTAGGAGCCAAAATCGCGCCCCCTTTGCGAGTTTCGGTGTTTACGTTTCATGCCCTTTACCAACATAAAACAGAGGCATCCTCCGAAGCTTCTCAGGCTACAATTTGTTTCGTCAGACGTAAAGGCGGCGCCGGTTGCCCAATGGACGTCTTTGATATGATATGAGACGATACCGTGTGGGCACCCGTTAGTTCAGGAATCATAGGTTCGGGCATTCCGGCGGTAGCATTCAATTTTGCCAATATTGTTCTGGCCAGGCGTTTTGGCGTGAGCTTATCATGTTCTATCGTCGCAAAAAGATTTCTCTCAGACATCAGTCTGCACCGCATCGTCTGTTCAGCACTCGGGCCTTTACGTGGAATGACGATGGCATTCTTGCGCAGAAAAAGAATTTCACTGACTGTATTGTAGCCCCCCATCGAAATCACCAAATCGGCGCGCCGCAACAGATTGATCGCCTCTGGTCCGGTCGGCGTGACGATGACCGGGAGACCGCGGGCCTTATCGGTAAGTTTCACAAAATGCTTTTGATTCATAAAAGGGCCGGTAGCAACCATGGCGTGGAACTGCGTCTTTGCCTGGACGTAGGGAACGGCTTCAAGAAAAGTACGCATAAAAGAGTAGGCATCAAAACTTCCCCCGCCTGTCACCAGAACGAACGGACCCTTCGGACGCGCGAACAGTTTGAGTAAAATGTTTTTATCAAAATCACAAGGGGTCGGTGGGGTCTGACAAATATAGCCGCAGTGAGACGTTCGTGAAAGCAGCGCCGCCGGAAAACGATATTGAGAAGCCACATTGAACAAATCCGAGCAGCCATAGACCAGAATGCTGTCATAGAATTGTTCGGCCGCTGCGTAGGCGCCCTCCCGGCTCCATTGATCAAAAATCGTTTGAGGTGCCCCCAGGATGTCTCTCAAGCCGAGCACAATTTGCGTTTCCGGCAAGGCGCGCTTTAGAACTTCTAAAGGTTGCACCAGTTCACCCATTGCACCACCTGGCATGTGATCAACCAGGAACACATCCGGCCTAAAACTCAGCGCGACATCTTTGATGATTTCCGAACGAATGCTTAGGATATGCTCATATTGCTCCGGAAGTCGGTCGGTTCTCCAAACACCCGAATCCACCTTGACGATAGTAGGAATTTTCACAAAATCACATTCCGGAGGCAACTCGAAGAAAGGGGCAACAGGAGAATCTGCTATGATTAAAATCGATAAGGAAGGACGCTGCTGAATCAAGCGAATAGCAATGTTAAGATTGCGTCTCAGATGACCAAGCCCAAAGCCATCCTGAGAGTAAATGAGTATCTTCAAATCCGATTTTGCCATTACCCACTCCTCAATAAATGAACGTTAACCATCAGGTAGCGCATGACTTCCCCGATCACGGCTAAATCGTTTTATCCGGTCAATTATTTTGTCGAGACCATTCGTAGCCAAAAATGCCGTGCTTGGACCCTTTTTTTCGTGGAGTATGGCCAGCACCCTTCGTCCCAGCAGTTGTGGCGTCAGGTCATCCAGGGCGAGAGATTCGCAAAACCCGACGTGCTGCAGCATGGCGGCACGACTGATGTGATCGTGGCAGACGCCGTCTTCGGGTATGAGGAGTGCCTTCTTCTCGTGCGCCATGATGGCGCAAAGTAGATTGTATCCCCCGGTCCACACGACCAAGTCTGCATCATGGACAAAAGTGTGGAAGCGTTTGCTGAAGCGGTGCAGCGCGACATTGCGTAGTTCGCTGATACGTACTTGCAAGTTGTTTTTGCTAGCGGACGACATCGATGGACCTATCATGATGATGCTTTTGAACGGCACTTCCCGGCCCTGCCTTTCTATGAATGACACATGGTGGTCAATAAGAGAATGCCCCCTGGAGCCACTGCCGGCTGCGACGAGCACCAGGGGTATCCTGTCGGAATCAACCTTCTTAACATCCGGCTTGCCCAGCAAACTACGCTGGGACAGCCCTAAATAGCCGGTGTAGAACAGCTTATCGGCAATCGCCGCACCGAGACCATAAGCTGTCTGAAAGTCAAAAATGTGACGCGAGCCATAAACCCATATTTCGTCACATATGCGCGCCAGCCACCCAAAGCCACCCTCGCCGTTCCAAAGCGCGCGGATCGTATCATCATCTCCGATTGTGTCCGGCAGTCCCCAAACCACCTTTGTTCGAGGGAATTCTTTGCTGACATAAGAAAGCGTTCGCTCCATTTCCTCGGGCAGTTCAATCGGATGGCAATCGATAAGAAACAAATCTGGTTTGAATGTCTTAAAGGTACTCTGCGCGATCTTTCGTCGGATTTTGAGTACGTCTTTCACCTCGATATTCAAGTTCGGCCCTAGAGTTCCCTCGTGCCGTCGACGGGCGATTGTAGGGAGATGAACATAGTCCAACCGCTCCGGCAGCTTGAGTTTGCCGATGATGGGCACATCCGTCAGCAGAAGGATGGAACATTTTTTGACGAAACGACTGATCGCTGTCGCAATCTCGATCGCTCTCGAAGTACTGCTTAGCCCCTGGTTGTCATGTGCGAAGATGAGAATTCGTAGTGTTGTCATAGATGCAGTTCGGTGCTCGGTCTCGCAAATCAGAACATGATGACAGTAGTCCTGTGCATGCCTCGGTCGATTGGAGGTCGCAATGAATCAACGGGTCGGATCTTCAGATACAACCAGAATAATCATGGAATGTATATGGAAAACTAATCCCCCAATGCTAACAAAAAAAGAAAAGCCGGTAGGGCCTCTGTTAAGAAATCCCCTGGTTCCACAACTTATGTGAAAATCTGAGGGTAGCCTTGCCAGAGCTAAGGTGGAGACAGACCGGAGTGATGAGCCAAACCGAATAAAACCAACGATCGAGGTTGTTCACGGTTGAACAACCTTCCCCCTAAGTCTATACCACCGCTCAACAACCACATCTACCATACGGACAGCATTCACGACGCTGTCCGAGGCGTCGCTTACAAGATACTACGGTTTAAGCAAAAACACGGGATCTACGCAGGATAATTACTTGAAAAAGATACAGAGCCCCTGCTTGAAAGTCAAGCACAAAATATGGCAAGAGAGCAAAAAGTGACGTCTTTCTGCAAAAGTCTTGCGCGCTCCCGCACTCAGGAAGTCGTGCGGATGTCCCCAAGTGCGCGCAGAGATTATTGGCAGTGATCTGTCGCAAACCGAAGGAGGCGTTGAAAGTAGCGGTCACCTCCAACGACATAGGTATCATTGTGGCCGGCCCCGGCAATCTCATGGAATTCCTTCGGGTCCGAGGCCGCCTCGAATAAGTCGCGCCCGAGGAGGGCAGGCACCGTCTTGTCATCGCTCCCGTGCAGAATGAGAATCGGTGCGTTATGCGGGAAACTTTCGATTGGGACTCAAATTTCGTTTTCAAAACAACAGTTGGAAGATAGGGAAACAGGTGCCTTGCCATGTCACTTATCGTTGTAAAAGTGGACTCCACAATCACGCCTGCTACCGCGTGCTTGGTTGCCAGGTCGATGGCCACCGCCCCACCGAGTGAACGACCGAACAGGATGAGTTTGTCCGGCGAAATAGCCTTTTCATCGAGCAGAAAATGGTAGGCGGCTTCGGCATCAAGATACAACCCTTCTTCCGAAGGCGTACCTTCGCTCTTGCCGTATCCACGGTAGTCGAAAATAAATATATTGAAAGGAAGCTGTGCCAATCTTGCCAGGTTATCAAGGCGATCTGAGAGGTTGCCGGCATTACCGTGGCACCAAAGGAAGGTGGCAATGGCCTGATCATTTCTGATGAACCAGCCGTGTAAGGTCAGCTCATCCGAGGTGCGAAATGTACAATCTTCCGGTGCGATGCCGAATGCATCCGCGCGCCAAAAGCCTGCTGGGTAGACCGAGGGATGGAATACCATGTAGCGTTCGAAACGCCTGACAAGAAGAAACAGAACAAGTGCGGTGGTAACAATTACCAGCCAAAGCAATGGCTGGCCGCTAAGTCCGAACCAAGCCTTCATACCCGCTCCCCGTTAGAGCCCACACGAGGCCGGTCATCATCAAGTTCCGCATTCCCGCGCGATCGAAATCCTTTCGGCATCGTGTTGGATTCTGAGCTGATATTAACAAAAAAGGCTCGTAAACGAGCCTTTCAGAATGAACCATAGTGTACCGTCTAAGAAACTGCGTGCTTGAGGGCCGCAAGCGCCGCCTCATAGTTTGGTTCTTCGCCGATTTCCTTCACGTACTCGACATACTGCACCACGTCGTTTTGGTCGACCAGGAAAACCGCGCGGCTGAGCAATCTCAGCTCTTTCACATGGGTGCCAAAAGCTTCTCCGAAACTTACAGAGCGATGATCCGACAAAGTTTTGATGCTATCACTCCCGGTGTCGCCACACCACCGTTTCTGGGCAAAAGGTAAATCGACGCTTACAGCGTAAGTCAGAACGTTTTCTCCGAACCCTGTCGCCGCTGCATTGAAACGCTTTGCTTCGGTGTCACAGACGGGTGTGTCGAGGGACGGTACAGACAGAAACAGACGAACCTTGCCGCCGTCCGTGCTGCGAGTCACTTCAGACATGTCTTGCGCAAGTGCACTAAAATTAGGAGCCTTATCGCCTACCTTTATTTCGGGTCCCACCAGGGTCATTGCATTGCCTTTGAATGTCACGGCACCAAATCTTTCCTCTGGCATCTAAAAACCTCCTTTGTGTTAGAATTTCTACTTGTGTAGGTCCGAGCAAGCTGAAATATACGCGACCCGCAGACGGCATGCAAGCTCAAAATCAGTCTGCATCGATGATTGTCACTTCGCAATTGACCTGCTTCCTCAAAGCGTCTGGAAGCGACCCAAGGATTTTGCGTGACAGCCTGGAACGGTGGCGGCGCGTGATGATAATCATGTCCGGCTCTTCCAACTCGGCCAGCTTGAGTACCTCTTGCAGCACAGAACCGTTCTTAATGATGGCGCGGATGCTGAGGCCTTGCTCCACCGCTTGCGTTTCGATTTGACGGACCTTGTCTTCTGCTTGCAGCTTATACTCCCTTAGCAGAGATCGGTAGAGTTGTTGGCTAGGTTTGCCACCGATCCAACCCTCGTCGCTCAATTTGTGAACGATGCCGTCTGCAAATTCGATGTCCACCACAAACAAGACGACAAGGGTTGCGTTTCGTTCTTTGGCGATTTGGATGGCCTGCGTTACGGTATCCGGCGTGTAACGCAGGTAAGACAGAATCAACAAAATCTTTTTCATACCACTCCCTATATTTTGAAACCTATCAGGGGCCAATAGAGCAATATGGAGGCGATGAAGAAAGCAAACGCGATGAGTTTGAGCAGGAAACCGCTGACAACCGTATCCCATAGGCTCACAAACCCGGACGAGTACGCAATAGCTGTCGCGGGCGTTCCCATGGGCAATTGAAACGCCAGACCGGATGGAATGGTGAGGGCGAGGGTGACGACGCGGGGATCCAGGCTGAAATCCGATGCCAGGCCAAGGGCCAGGGGCATGACGAGTGCCACCACTGCCGTGTTACTGATCGCTTCCGTCAGAAACAGGGAAACGATTGTGAGCGCTAGCACCAGCCCGAAAGCGGTGTGCACAAATGGCCCAAGTGATTTTTCAGCCAGCCAATGAGCCGCCCCGGTACCTTCCATCGCAAAGCCCAGGCAAATGGCCCCGCCATACATCAGGAAAATTCCCCAGTTTACGTCCTCTTCGACTTCCTTCCAATCCAACAGTTGAAAGACAAAGGCAATGACGACAGAAGCGATAGCAATGTTGGCCAACCCGAGGCGCGTTCCAAACATAATCCAGGTTGCGATGGTCAGCAACATCAGAATGCCGAGGCCTTGCTCGCGCGCAGTAACATGTCCCAGCCGCAGTTGCTTCTTTTTGAGAACAGCGTGTGCGTTATCAATTTTTTCAATTTCGTATGGAAAGAGCTTCGCCAGAACAAAATAGGATACCACCAGCAGTAGCACTACCGTGGGTAGGGCGGCCAGCGTCCACGAAAGAAAATCAACGGTTTGATGCGTGGTCTGCTGTAGGATGCCAATGGCAAGCGGCGCCCTGGCGCCGCCGAGAAAAGTTGCGATGCCGCCAATGATACAACCCCAGGTCATGGACAGAAAAAGCGCTTTACCGTAGTTGCTCTCACGGGGCCGGAGTTGCAAAGCATCGGCTACTTCAAGCACGATTGGGAACATCATGGCGGCAACGGCATGCTCGGACATCCAGAAAGAGAGGAAGGCAGACAGGCAAAGGAACGTCAAGATCAAAAAGTTGGCTGACCGGCCAAAAAATCTCAACGTCAGGAGAGCCAGCCGCGTACTGAGGCCGGATCGCATGATGCCGGAGGCGAGTATGAAGGCCCCGAGGATAAAAAAAATCGCTTCGTTGCCAAAAAGAGCGTACGATTCACCACTGCTCAAAACGCCCGTCAGTGGAAAAAGAATGATCACCAACAAGCTGGTTATCATGAGGGGCAACGCGTGCGTGACCCACAGCGTAATGGCCACCACAAAAATGGCGATAGAAATTTGTCCCTGGTTCGACAGGCCGGTGGGAGTTGGCCAGGATATGATGACCACAAACAAGCACAGAGAAAGAAGAAGGAAAAATGGCCGGAACCCCCTTTCTACGATGCTTCGCCAATGTCTTGAGCCGGGCTTGTAGCTTTTCATAAGTCCCTTTAATTTACCACTGAATGAATTGGCGACGTTGAGTGGGCTGGCAAGTCGGGCAAAAGTATGCATCGTGGCCCAGAACGCCAGCGCTACGAATGGTATCGCCACAGCGGCGACAGGGCTGACCCTTACGGTTTCGCACTTGCATGTGGTCCCTCACCTTTCTTTCGATTGGCTGAGCGGCCCGGGTTACCTCAGAGATACCCCACTTCATGACTGCAACAATGCTGTCATAAAGCTGTGCGACAGCCGCCTCGTCGAGTTGGCTGCACAGTGTCTTGGGATGCAGTCTGGCGTGGAAGAGAATCTCGTCAGCGTAGGCGTTCCCGATGGCGCTCAACGCCGTTTGATCCATCAAGAAAACGCGCACCTGGTTGCGTTTCTTTTTGATCAGGCTTTGCATTAGCTCAAGTGTGAACTGCTTGCTCAAGATATTCACGCCTTGCTGTGCATATCTGGGAACCTGGGCGTCGTCTCCTAGGTTGACCAGATACACTTTTCCCATCCGTTTGTCATCGAGGTAGTGCAGGCAAGTTCCATCGTCCAATTCGAGGGTAAAGCAAAGTCCTCTGCCTGTCGCGCCGCCTCTGGGGCCGAACTTGAACCGCCCGGCAAGCATCGGGTGAATAATCAAGCCATTGCCACCTTCAAATTCGAAGGTCATGAAAGGACCGTGCCGGAAAACCCGTTGGAAGCGACAGGCCGTTAACGCTGCGTCAAATGCATCCTTCACCAACACACGCAAAACGATCGGTTCCTTGATTCGAACGGCCTGTATCTGGCGTCCGGATAAGGCCCGCGCGAGATGCTTTTCAATATAGGCAAGGTCTGGCAGCTCTGGCATGATGACCTCAGGCCGGGGTCATATCAGTCCAGACTCAGGATTCTGGCGATATTTTCACCAAAAATCAAGCGCTGGTCCGGCAAACTCAGTCCGATGTTTCTAACGATTTCAAGTTGCTGGTCAAATATGTCCTTGCGCCACCCGCGCGGAAAAAATGACGAATCGGTGCCAAACAGGATACGCTCCGGCCCGGCGACTTCAACGGCTCTCATGAAAACATCCCTGAGACTGTGAGGCTCTCGAATCCAACTATTGGAGCTCGATGAATCAAAATAAACATTCTGGAATTTGTCTACAAGTTGAAGTGCTTCCTCAAAGCGGCCACAGCCGAAGTGTGGAATAATAAATGTTGCCTCAGGGAAATCGCCGAGAACGTGTCCGAGGTCCAATGGGTTAGAATAGCTCAGGTCGACATTTTCAGGCAGGCCCAGTTTTTCGTAAATCGGGATTCTGAGTTGGCCAAAATGAATAAAAACGGGTGCCGATGCGGCGACGGCCTCCTCATAGATCGTGCAGGCGCAGGCATCGTCAGCGCGAAAGTGGTGCATCGCCGGGAAAAGCAAGACCCCGCTCATGTCAAGAATATTGAAGGCATACATGGCCTGGTTGCGGGCCGATTCCTGCGTCGGGTCGATCATGACATAACCGAGCAGCCGGTCAGGATATTCGCGCACGGCGGCAGCCAGAAACTCGGCATCATTCAACTTGCTGGCAAACAGCACCTGTTTGGCAACCTGATATCTGTCTTGTTCGGCGAGCCACCGCCTGCCCAGCTCAACCGGGTCGGCGGGAGGTACTTCCCAGCGGAGATGGTTAGCCACCTCCTCTATCGAACCGAACCGCTCTCTCGCTGCCTGATAAAAATAGTCCAGCCAGGTGTATGAAAAAAAATGGGTATGCGAATCAATAATCGCAAGCTCGTTGCGTGCCATCTGGTCACAGATCTTTCTTGGTTAGAAGCTATTTGTCCGGGTAGTCGAGCAGAAAGATACGATGATTCACTAATTAAACAACGAATTTTTTGTGCGAGGTCTCCGAAACAAACACCCACTCTGGCGTGCCGGCGGAACAGGCTTGCGACAGATTTTAGTGGAGGGGGCGTGCAGCAGAGGGAATGAAACAGGCTGCCCTCGAAGGAGGGCAGCCCGTTGTGAACTGCCATGAAAAAAAGTGCGGCTTGAACTGACTATTCTTTCAGTTTTTCCAACATCTGCTTGGCGTTTCTATTACGGGGATTCAGCTCCAAAGATTTTTGGTAATGTTCGATGGCCAGCGCCTTGTTGCCAGCCTTCATGTAGGCCTCACCCAGGCTGTCATGTGCGTTTGCCGATTGTGGGTTCATTTCGACATTCAGTTTAAACAGTTTGGTGGCGCCATCGAGGTCGTTCTTGGCCAGTTGTTGGTAGCCCACGGTGTTGAGGGGGCCTTCGCGAAAATCATAGGTGAAGCCGCCATAAAAGCGATCGCGCAAGGCGTGGTATTTGCTAATAGCCGCGTCCACTCCGCCTTTCTCAATCGCCTCCGACAGGATGTGTTCAAGCGTGGTGGGACGCGATTGCCCCTGATGGCAGGTGACGCAACTGACGGCAAGATGGTCATGGTCTTCTTCGCCGTGCTCGCCTTCACCGTGCTCATCATCGTCGTCATCCCCTGTGATCTGGGCAAGAAACTGACTGTTGATTGCGTGTGCCATTTTCATCATGATACGCGCCGTCTGTTTCTCTTCTTTCTCATCTGACTTAAAATCGAAAGTTGACAAAGGCTTTCCGTCTTCACCCACATGACAAAAATTGCAGCGTACCCCGAGTGCGGTGATAAATCCCACCATTGTCCCGCGCAGCTCTTTGGCGGAAGTGGTCTTTGGCAGCACTTTCAGGTTTTCAGGTTTGTCCGGCCATTGCCAACGTTGCGCGTAGGACTGCGATGCGCCAAGCAAGACAAGCACCAGAGCACCGAACAGCACATTTAAAACTTGACCGAAACTCTTGAATCTTACAAACAGCAAGTTCATGCTTCCCTCCGTTCTATTGGGTTACTAAAAACGCCCCGATTGGGTCGAGACAACAAGATGAAAAAAACGAACAAATTCTGCAAGTGAATCGGGACAGAGTGCTATAATCCTGTGACGATTTTGCCGATTTGTCGGGATAGCGTGCCGCAGGATACCTCATCTACGGCATCCAGTTTGAGTTGTTCCAGTTGCAGTAGCGGACGTCGTAACCGATCGGCGAGCCTGCGGGGGGCGGTACCGGACGGCTTAGATGGAAATCGTCGGGATGCTCCCGGAACTGCCGAATTCTCAACGCAGCGAAATCCAGATGAGAGCGCTGTCCTTCACTATTGGCTTCCAGGGTCTCTCTGGCTCTCAACGCTTCCTTAAATTTTCGAGCCTCCGCTGTGGTCCAATCGAGCAGGGCCGCAAGCTGCTCATGCGCGATGGCCCGCACTTGATTCGAAGCCTCTTCGTTCGCAGCAAGTGCCATCAAGTGGTACAAGACAACATTGTCTACGACCCGCCGCACTTCGGCGTCAAACCCGGAACCATGGGGGGCTTTCCAGGTAGCGCCGACTACTTGTTCGATGACTTCTGCCAGGCCCGGATTGTTGCTGTTTCGGGCGTGAAACTCTACCAGGCGTGCGGCACGCGCCGCGTGAAACAGAAACCGCATGGTCTCGTTGGCGGCTGTTTCGGCCGCCGCCAGCGGATCGAAGGTCACGCCGGTCCGAATGTTGAAGGTCTCACGGTCCCGGTCCGTGCCAAACGCCCGCGGCGGTATCAGATTAAGGATTTCATCAGGAATCGCCAAAGCTTCAGGCTGGATCGTATCGAGCAAGGCACGCAAGGCACGTCGCTGCTGCCCCGCAGACACTATCTCGGTCACCTTCTGTCCGTCGCCACGCAGGGCATAAGTGTAGTACAATCCGCCCAACAATTTCGAAGTTGCGTCTACTTGATAACGGTGAGACATGTAGAGCGGGACAAGGACTTCCTCGAGGCTGGAAAGGGGCATATTTTCCGGGATGCTATTCTGTGAAAAATGCTTGAGAGCCGTCGCCCGCACTTGCATGATGCGAGTCAAATCATCTACCGCATCGGAGCCATTATCCCAGAGGTGCGCCAGAGGGTGTGCCCCCCCAGCCGGTCTTGCGTCCTGATCGGTGATAAAAATCAGGCCATCCGTAATGGACTTTGCAATGATTTGCTGCAGGGCCTCATGTTCATTACGGTCTTTCGGAAAATCCTGATAGCCATACGCGATCGCTACCTTGTCCCAGGCGCCTACACCCACGCCATAGGCTTCGGAAAAATCCAAGGAGCCGTCTGGTCGAACCCGCACATAGGGATGAGGGTAATCCATCACCGAACCACGGTCGGAGACGCTGGCAGCAAAGTTGTGCGACAGGCCAAGCGTGTGCCCGACTTCATGAGCGGCAAGCTGGCGCAAACGAGCCAGCGCCATCTCTTGCATGGTAGTGGGCGGCGTCGCACCGGACTCGTAAGGAGAGAGCAACCCCTGCGCGATCAGGAAGTCCTGGCGCACGCGCAAGGATCCGAGAGAAACGTGGCCTTTGATGATCTCTCCGGTGCGCGGATCGATCACGCCACCGCCATAGGACCAGCCACGCGTGGAGCGATGCACCCACTGAATAACGTTGTAACGCACATCCATCGGGTCTGCACCCGCGGGCAGAATTTTTACCTGAAACGCATTCTTGTAGCCGGCGGCCTCGAATGCGGCATTCCACCAACCCGCTCCGGTAACCAGCGCCGACCGAATCGGTTCGGGCGCGCCCGGGTCAACATAATAGATGATAGGCCGGACGGCTTCGCTTTGGGTTGCGGTCGGATCTTTCTTTCTTAAACGATGCCGGGAGATGAATCTCCTCGTAAGAGGCGCCGAAATGGGCGTCGCGTAATCCTGGTAACGGATACCAAAATAGCCGGCGCGCGGGTCGGAAAGGCGCGGTTCGTAATCGTCATCGGGCAGTTGGACAAACGAGTGATGCTGCCGTACGGTTATGGCTTGCGGAGTCGGCACCACGGAGCGCACCCAGTCTCCCGGTGAGTCGCCTACGAACGTCAGCGTCACCTCAACCTCGCTATTCTTCGGAAAACTTTTTGTGCGAGGCGGATAGAACGCTGAGCGCGTGGCATCGAGTTTGTAGTCACCCTGCTGCGTCTGTTTGAGCGTGCCGACAACATCGTGCGCGTCACGCATGAAAAAATCGGTGGCGTCGACCAGCACGGTTTCGCCGGTCTCAGCGGCAACCTCGAAGCCCCATAGCACAGACTGCGCAAAGGCTTGCTCAACTGATTCTTTTTCTGCCTCGTTCCTGGAAATCGCCCGGTAACTGTAGTTGGGCTGAACCAGCAGAACCCTGGGTCCGATCCGTTCGAACTTGACGACCCGGGAAGCACCCAGTTGACCGCGATCCAATCCGATGTCATTCGATCCCACGCCGGCAGCCAGCGAGTTTATGTAGAGAAACTCTGTTTGCCATTTGTCGATTTGCAGCCAGAGCTTGCCCGTTTTCACGTCCCAATAGAAGTCAAAGAAGCCGGAATGGGCTTGCATTCCGCTCGTTTTGGTTTTCAAGGACGGCAACTCCTTGCCTTCCTCCGACTCAAAGCCAGAGGCAGAGACAGTGTAGAGCAACAGGGTGGTGACGAGTACCAGAATTTGTTTCATTGTGTCTCCCAGGCACGTGCGATTTTATTGAATTGTTCGGTGAGGTCTTATTTCTTAGAGACATCCTTGCGGACCGGCTCAAGGTAAGAATTTCGCCCGGGTAGGGCAAGAAGATTTTCGTCGCCGCCGGGTGGCCGGGCCCGCTTGTCTACATGTACCTCAGCATCAACCGTCTGCCACGGGCCTATCGTTTGTCTCAAGTTGTCAGGGGCACCCGCGCGCGAGTTAGACCAGGTAGGGTGGACATTCTTTATCTGCCCAGGAATTTATTCCCCGAACCCATCGTCTGCATCAGAATCTAATCCATCGCAACCCCCATCCGCCTCATAATAACCGCGACGCCGATAACGATGAAATGTATTCGGGCATTTGGGATTGATTTAAATGTT
>Ga0114931_10002428_pt1 | contig 23716 bp, 22 predicted proteins | sample 2SBtaG_FD_89579 | JGI IMG/M metagenome (GOLD analysis project Ga0114931, IMG submission 89579) | Deep subsurface microbial communities from Kolumbo volcano to uncover new lineages of life (NeLLi) - 2SBTROV14_V59a metaG | ecosystem: Environmental > Aquatic > Marine > Volcanic | place: Kolumbo... | reverse complement strand
CTCGGCTTCCGTTGCTGCGCCGATCCATCGACATGAGCGAGACCCTGCGCGGCTCTGCGAATAGGCCGCGCCCAGCGCCGCTAAAGGAGCTTGCCGGACGGCGCCTCGCAACTCCGCTCACGTCACGGGTCCAGCAGGTCCCGCGCGTCCTCGTGCAGGCTCTCGGCGGCCGGGATCCAGCAGTTGTCGAGATCGTCGAGCTTTTCGATGCCGCGCCAGGGCTTGTAGCCGAGCTCGTCGAGGCAGCGCTTTCCGAAGGCGGACGTGTCGCCGGAGAACGAGATGTACAGCGTCTGGCCAAGGTCGCTCGTGACCAGCACGGGCTCGTCCACGGGTACGCCGTAGCGGTAGAGCAGCCGCGCGACGTTGCGCAGGTTGGTCGTGGTGTGGCGGGCATGCGGATCGACCAGGATGACGTCCTCTGCAAACGAGTAGGTTTTCATCAGGTAATTCTTCATCTCGATCGCTTCGGAGTACGGCGTGCGATCGGGATGCACGTGACCACCGGACAGCGCAATGAGCGGCGCGAGCCCCGCCGAAAAGCGCGCCGCCGCCTGATCGGCGCGCGCCTGGCCACCCGGCGAGAGCGGGTGATCGAGATCTGTCGGGCCAAGCCCAGGTACCAGGATCACGCTGTAGGAGAACTTCGAGAAGTCGATCGAGGGGATGCGGGCGAGTGCGGCCTTGTTCTCGCCTTCCGCGAGCGGTTCGTAGCGCGTGGCCTCGTCGCGGCCATCGGCGAGCAGGCTCTGGAGCACGACCGAAAGCAGCGGCTTGTAGAAGGGCGCGCCGGGCGGGGCGTCGAGAGCCGCCTTCAGCGCGGCGTCGCGATCGGCCGCGGGCAGCTTCGCGACGACTCCGTCCCAGCCCTGATCGAGCGCGTGCGCGGCGTCCTGCCACGCACCGCGCAGGAGCTCGGCATCGCTGCCGCCGGCGTGGAGCATCGCCGTGCCGCTCCTGCGCAGGGCGGCGGACAGCGGCGCGAGCGCCGGCAGCGCAGCGAGGGCGTCTCCGGCGCTGGCGATGTCGGCGTCGGACCACTTCGCGGCCGCGCCGAGACAAGCCGGATCGCCGCTGCAGCTCTGGTTGGCGTCGGACAGGGCCTGCGCGCGCTGGCCCGCGATCGTCGACAGGGTTGGGTCGGCGACCACCGCAGCTCGCGCGGCGGCGAGCGTGTCGAAGAGCGCCAGCACGTAGAACGCCTTGTCCTCCTCGATCGACCCGCTGTGGGCGAGCGCGTACGTCCGGTCGAAACCGTGCAACTCCTCCGGCGGCGCAGCCGGGCAATTCGCGGGGTCGAGCGCGGCCAGATCGGGCCCGTCGGAGCCGGCGTCGCTGCCTGTCGTGCCGCCCTCGCCGGAGCAGGCAGACAGCGCGACGAGCGCAAGGCATACAGCCGCATGGCGCACCCAGACAAGCTACCACGAGCGTCCGCGGAAGCGAGCTCGACGGGCGTGCCTGGCACACGACCAAGAGCTTCAGCACGTTCTCTCCGCAGGTGACGGGGGCAGAGGCCTGCTCGGTGAATTCCAACACGGCCTACCTGGCCGCTGCGGTCCAGACCACCGTCCCCTCTGCGGGGCTACCAACTCGTCGTCCGGGACGATTGGCACCAGCGCCGGGAGCGGCGGGCAGAAGGCTGGCACGCTGGCCACGACCGGAACCTCGCTGACGATTCCACCCGGGATGATGGCGTCCGGGCATACCTATGCCATGGTGCTCCAGGCCGTCGCCGACCCCGCCCTGGACCTATCGAAGCGACCGCTGGTCAGGACGCTCACGAACGGTTCGGCCGACCTTGTGTCGGGCGCGCTGTCCCCGTGAAAGCGCCGCGGGCGCCGGTCAGTTCCGGAGCCACCGCGGGCACTCACACCGCCGCCGCCCTTGCGAGCCCCCCGCTTCGCGGCTAAGCGACAAAGCCCCGATGACGACCTTCGAACGACACCACGCTCGTTGTTCCTGTGCCGGCGCCGGAGCCGGCGCACCGTTTGCACTCGCCGGCACCGTTCGCCAGTACGAGCGCTCGCGCCCGTTCGCGATCCGGCACCTGGCGCTCGATCTCGACCTCGACTTCGACGACAAAGCCGTCGCCGGCAAGGCCACGCTCGAATTCGAGCGGCAGGATCCGGATCATCACGAGCTCGTGCTCGACGCGGTCGGCTTCGAGCTCGGCAAGCTGCGCCTCGACACCGGCAAAGGCTTCGTCGCCGCACGCTACGAGTACGACGGCGACCGCATCAGCGTGCACGTCCCCGCGCGCGCCCAGCGCGCGCGGCTCGAAGTGCACTACCGCGCCGTGCCGCGCCGCGGCTTGTACTTCCTCTCGCCCGACAGCGAGGTCACCGATCGCCCCGAGCAGGTGTGGTCGCAGTGCCAGGACGAGGACGCCCGCCACTGGTTCCCCTGCCACGACAAGCCCCACGTCAAGATGACAACGGAGCTCCGCGTGCGCGTACCCGCGGGCTTCCTCGCGCTGTCGAACGGCGAGCTCGTGGGCAGCCAGCGCCCGAAAGGCAAGGGCCGGCGCTGGCGCTACCATTTCCGGCTCGACCAACCGCACCCGAGCTACCTCGTCACGCTCGTCGCCGGCCGCTTCGACACCATCGACGACCGCGCCGCGCGCGCCGGTGAGCGAGAGGTGCCCGTCACCTACCACGTGCCGCCCGGCAGGAAGCAGGACGGGCGGCGCAGCTTCGGCCGCACTCCGCACATGATCGAGCTGTTCAGCAAGCTGACCGGCGTGCCGTACCCGTGGAGCCGCTACTCGCAGGTGGTCGTCAGCGACTTCATCTTCGGCGGCATGGAGAACACCACCGCCACCACCATGTACGAGCACATCCTGCTCGACCAGCGCGCCGCGCTCGACGTAGCGAGCGAGGATCTGGTCGCCCACGAGCTCGCCCACCAGTGGTTCGGCGACTACGTGACCTGTCGCGACTGGTCGCACGGCTGGCTCAACGAGGGCTTCGCTACCTTCTTCGAACACGTCGAACGCGAGGACCGCCTGGGGCTGGACGAATACGAACACGGGGTCCGCGCGGACCTCGCAGCGTACCTCGCCGAGGCGAACGGCCGCTACATGCGCCCGATCGTCTGCCGCGATTACCAGAATCCGATCGATCTGTTCGATCGCCACCTGTACGAGAAGGGCGGCCTCGTCCTGCACATGTTGCGCCGCGAGCTCGGCGACAAGCTGTTCTGGCGGGGTATCCACAACTATCTCGAACGCCACGCCCACGGCATCGTCGAGACGAACAACCTCCAGCGCGCACTCGAGGAAACGAGCGGCCGCTCGCTGGAGCGCCTGTTCGACCAGTGGGTGTACCGGCCTGGGCACCCGGTGCTCGAGGTGAAGGTCTCCTACGACGACAAGCTCTTGAGCGTGAACGCGAAGCAGACGCAGAAGACGGGCGCCACCGCCGTGTTCGCCTACCCGCTCGAGGTCGAGGTAGCCGACAAGTCGGGCCGGGTGAAGCGCTACCGGAAGGACGTGACGCAGGCGAACGACGCGCTGGTCGTCAGTTTGCCCAAGCGCCCGGCGTGGGTCGCGTTCGATCCCGCGCTCCGCGTTTGCGGCAGCGTCAGCGTCGAGACTCCAGGCGACATGCTGCGCCACCAGCTGGAGCAGGGTTCGAGCGCCCGCGTTCGCGCGCTCGCCGCCGAAGCGCTCGGCCGCCGCGACGACTCGCCCAGCATCAACGCGCTCGGGAAGGCACTCGCGAACGGCAAGGAAGCGTGGATGGTACGCGCCGAGGCGGCGCGCGCGCTCGGCCGAGTCCGCGGAGAGCAGAGCTTCTCGCTGCTCGAGCAGCACATCCGGACCGACCATCCCAAGCTGCGCCGGGCCGTCGTAGCCGCGCTCGGCGCCTTCCGCACGCCGGAAGCCGCAAAGCTGCTCACGCCGGTGGCGAAGAAGGACGCAAGCTACCTCGTCGAGTCGGAGGCAGCGCGGTCCCTGGGCCGCACGCGCCAGCCGTCGGCGTTCGAGCCGCTGCTCGGCCTGGTCGATCGCGCTTCGTGGGCCGACGTGGCGCGCGCGGGTGCGCTCGACGGCCTGGCCGCGCTCAGGGACGAGTCGGCGGTGGAGCCGGTGATGGCACGCACGCGCTACGGCATCCCCACGCGCGGGCGCCGCGCGGCGATCGCCGCGCTCGCCCAGCTCTCGCAGACGCGCGCGGTGCGCGAGCACCTGGAGCTGATGCTCGAGGATCCGGATCCGTACCTGCGCATCGACGTGGTGCGCGCCATCCAGACGCTGGGCGACCCGAAGTCGCGCGGCGCGCTCGCCCGGCAGCTGGCGCGGGAGCTCGATGGCCGCGTGGCGCGGCGCATCCGCGAGGTACTGCGCGACATGGGCGACGCCCCCGCCAAGGAGCGCAAGCGGCTCGGCGACGAGCTGGAGAACGTGAAGAACGAGCTCGCCGAGCTCAAGGTGCGACTGGCGAAGCTGGAGGGACCGAAGGGCAAGTCCGCATCCAGAGCCGCCACCACGCCCTCGACGAGCAAGCGCGCCGCGAAGAAGGCGAGCGCGAAGAAGCGCACAGCCAGGAAGACCGCGCCGAAGCGCACGCGGACAAGGAGCAAGCTCGATGAGCGATGAACAACCCGTCAAGCTGGAGCGGAAGGGCGGCGTCGCCGTCCTCACGCTTGACCGTCCCGACCGCATGAACTCGCTGTCGAGGGCCACACTGGAGGCGCTCGGCCGCATCGGCCGCGAGCTCGACGGCGACGCGGAGCTCCGCGCCATCGTGCTCACGGGCGCGGGCGAAAAGGCGTTCTGCGCCGGCGCCGACCTGAAAGAGCGCAAGGGCATGGACCAGGAAGCCGTGCGCGACCAGGTCAAGATGTACCGCACGCACCTCGGCTGGCTCGACACCTCGCGCGTGCCGGTCATCGCCGCGATCAACGGCGTCGCGCTGGGCGGCGGGCTCGAGCTCGCGCTGCTCTGCGATCTGCGCGTCGCCGCGGCGCACACGAAGCTCGGACTGCCCGAGACCGGCCTCGGCATCATCCCCGGCGCCGGCGGCACGCAGCGCCTGCCGCGCGTGGTCGGCGAAGCGCGCGCCAAGGAGCTGATCCTGCTCGCGCGCCGGCTCGACGCCAGCGAAGCGCTCGCCATGGGCCTGGTCAATCGTGTCACGCCGGCGGGCACGAGCGTGCTCGACGACACCCTCGAATGGATCCGCCCCATCGCCCAGGGCGCGCCCATCGCGCAGTCGGCGGCGCTGCGCGCGATCGACGCCTCTTTCGAGCTGCCGCTGGATCACGGCGTCGAGATCGAGCGCATCCTCTACGACGAGTGCCTGAAGAGCGAGGACCGCGTCGAAGCGCTGAACGCTTTCGCCGAAAAACGGCAGCCCGCATTCAAGGGGCGGTAGCCGCTTGCCGCCCCGGGCGTCGCATCATCCTTGACATATCGGGTATGAGGGCCGGGCTCGCCTTGGCCTGACGCTTGGCACCGTGCTGGCCGGACCCGCGCTGCGCGGCCCCCGCGTTCGCCACGCGGATTCCGAATGGATATCGCAGCAGGTCTGGTGTTTGACCAGGAGTTCCAATGGAGCGACTGTGCAAACTGCCTGGTGAAACATTTCGCCGGGGCGAGGAGGGCGGCATGACGACGGGGCAGCGGGCAGCGGGCAGCGGGCAGCGGGCAGCGGGCAGCGGGCAGTCAGTGCACGCGCACCGGGAGGCGGCTGGTCACTCGTCGTCCTCCTCCTTGCGCTAGCTGGGGCCATGCCGGCCTGCGGCCGCGGCGCGCCGCCTGGTGAGCGGGTCGCCACCCACCAGGCTGCGGTAGGGAACGGGACTACCGACGCTTACGGCAAGTACAACTCCGTCGTCCAGGTGGACATCGACCCCGGAGTTTTCGGTGTGCCCGCTGGCGAACTCTCGGCGTGCAGCGGAACGCTGGTTACGCCGTACTACGTGCTCACTGCCAACCACTGCGTAACCGGGAAGCTCCGCGAAGGGCTGGGCTGCATCGTGGCCAAGGGCACCCCCATCTCCAACCTATCCCTCCACGCGCAGGTTGACTTCTTCCACGAGTCCGACAAGAGCGGCACATTCTACCAGTTGTCGCCCACGAAGTCGGTCGAACATACCACCGCCAAGTCTGGCTAGCTCGTGGTCCGTGATACCTCTCCCATTGATCCCTGCGGTAACGACGACGTCGCCAGGGACCTGGCGTTGGTCCGCCTGGATCAGCGCGTGTCCACCGACGACTTCACGCCCATCCACCCGCCGATTCTCGGCCTCGATACACTGACGTTCTCCCCGGACTGCCTTTCCGGGAAGGACCCCAGCGATTTCATGGGCACGGTCGTCGGTTACGGAGACACCCAATGGGACGTCAAGCTCGCGCCTCCGAAGCTCAACAGCTATGGGAACCCGGACAGGGAACGCTCGTATGCCAGCTCGGGCGGTTGGAGTAGAGACGTCGGGTTCTACTTCAACGCCTTTTCCATATTCTCCACGTACCACGGGACGCTCCCGGGCGATTCGGGTGGAGCTTTGATGGTCGGGGAGCGCCTGTGCGGCGTCAACAGCGCTTTCTCGCTCGTGTTCAACCCCGGACCGTCGCTCGGTTCCAAACACACCGATCTGGAAACTCCTGGGAACCAGGCGTTTTTGCAGGACCACATCCTCGACAGGTCGAAGACGCATTTCGTCGGCCAGTGCAACGCGAACGACCCGCATCCGTGGAGCGATCCGAAGTTGGACAACACGGACAACGGGGACCATGACGGCATGCCCGACGGGTGCGACCCGTGTCCGTTCGATCCCTACCCGGATCCGCAGGGGGACTTCTCGCGCGGCGATGACCTGGACCAGGACGGTGTTCCGGACATGTGCGACAACTGCCCGCCGTCGCTGTGCGAACAGCGCGGCCTGCCGGTGAGCCGCTGCCAGAACCCCTATCCGTCGAAATTCGGATCGCAGGCGGACAAGGACGGCGATGGCGTGGGCGACGTCTGCGACACCTGCCCGACCACCCCCAACAAGAGCGCCAACTACCAACCGTCGTTCGGCGATGATCCGGACAACGACGGGGTCGGTGCAGCCTGCGACGACTGCGACCAGCGCAACGCCGTCACGGCCTGCCAGACGGACGCCGACTGCAGATACTCTTCCGGCGACAAGAACGGTTTCTGCATCGACGTCGGCAGGTACGGCAAGTGCGATGACGCCGACGGCTGGGCATGCTTTCTCGACCAGGGCAACTCGGGCTGCCGCGACAACGTCAAGTGCCAGTACCTCGGGACGAGCTACGGTCGCTGCAGCCAGCAGCTAGACGACGTGAACCACAACGGGCTCGGCGGCGCGTGCGACAGCTGTGACAGCGTCGTGGGCAACACCCTCCTGGCCAACTCGAACGATATCCGCGAGAGCATCGAAGGCGCCAAGTCCCTCGGCGACGAATGCGACCCCGTACCTCTCTACTCGACGCGCATGGTGCTCGCCCCCGACAAGGTGTCCGGCTTCGGCGGGACCACGCACCCGTTCGACGCCTACGATCCGGACCAGCGCACGCGCCTTACAGCGACGGCCGGCATCGGGCACGACGAGACGAAGGGGGGCGCCATCCCGCCGGCCCTGATGCTGACAACGGGCTTCCGCTGGACCAATTGCCACGACTTCACCGATCCAACCGGTGCCTCGGACTGGGACGTCAACACCTGCATCCGCAAGCACGCCACCGAGAATCCCACCGCAGGCTACAACCCCAAGCCCGGCGACCAGACGACGTTCGTCCACGTCACTACGGAGACCTACCCGTACGCTTCGAACCAGGCGGCAGGGAAGGATGTCTTCCCGGGCAGCGGGTCGGATCAGACAATCCAGCGCACGTTCACGACGTCCGTCAGCCAGGACTACGAGGTCCACCCCTTTGGTCCGAAGGAGGTCCGTCGCGTCGGCGAGATCGAGAACGTGCTGTGGGACCAGGCTACCGACATCGCGGCGGGTCGCGTGACGCCGTTCTTCGTGGCCAACAAGACCGGCCCGCAGACAACCGGTGCATTCTGGAGCCACGTCGAGGACGACGGCACAGACTATGCGTCCCCGCGCGACCACAACTACTACACCAGCGCGGGCATCAGTTTCGGCGGCCTGCGCGACAACTACGCCTACGTGGGAACGCCCGCCGTGCAGCATGTGTTCAGCTCCTCGCTCCAGTGCGAGAACGCTCCCTGCTATCCGCAGTGGAGCGCGGATCTGCTCGTCTCTCCAGCGGAGGCCGTAGTGAGCCCCTCGCTCCTCGCCACCTCGCCCGCCGAGGGCCTGGTCACCTGCGGTGGTGGCTGCTCGGTGGTCGGCCCGACGGGCACGGCCGACGTCACTGCAGCCATCGTCTCGCCGCTGGACCAGGACATACAGGACCCCACACTGGAGTTCGTGCCTGCCGTCGAGCGCGGCTACCAGGTGCTCCATACCGGCACAGCCACGCCGGGCGTCATGAGCGTCATGCTGCCGCGCGACTGGGCAGGCGGCGCCACGCCGACTCCCGTGGTGTTCGACGGCCGGACGTTGAGCCTGGAGGGCTTCATCGGCCGCGGCGCTCTCGCCAGTGCATCGGTGCAGATAGCTCCGGTCGGCCCGGGCGCGCGCTCCACGCCCGTGTACGCGCTGTCCGTGAAGCAGTCGGCGCTGTACATGGTGGGGGGCACGCTGCCGTCAGGCAAGCCAGCTCGCGAGATCTGGCGCTACGATCTGCTGGGGCGGGCCTGGGACGAGCTGGTGTCGCCGCTGGGCGGTTCGCTCGAAGATCCCGCGCCGTTCACCGTGCTCGCCGCGAGCTACGACCCGTCCCGGAGCCAGCTCGCGTTCGTGGACGAGACCGTGGCGGCCCGGGACTCCGACGGTGACAAGGGCCAGGACGGAGACAAGCACGAGGGAGGCCACCGACACGATTGCAAGCACTACCATCACTCCCACAAGAAGTGGAGAACGCCTGTCGCGCGCCTGGTGGTCGTGAACACGGCTCCGCTCGGCTCGAGCGTATCGCTCATCCTCCCGCGGACGAGCACGCTGGGCAGTGTCTACCTCACCGCGCGCGGAGACGGCACCTGGGTGCTCGCCGCTCAGCTACGCTACTCCCACGCCTGGGTCGCCTACGACTTCGCTCTCGACCGGGACGGCCATCTCACGTGGAACGGTTGGCGGGTGGGCCAAGGCAGCATCATCCAGCAGCCGCTAAACAGCGGTAACGGCGTGTTCCTGCCCGTCAACCGTCACAGCAGGACGCGCTTCGTGCGGCTCGAGCCCGGCGACTTCCACCACTCGGGCGGCAAGTGGGACGCCCTCTAGCCGTGCTCCAGCGTGCGGGCGCGCTCGTGCTCTCCGCCGCGGTCGCGGGCTGCTCGGGCTGCTCCGCGGGCAGCCCGGCCACACACCGACCGCGAGACGCGGGCGGCGATGCGCCGAAGGGCGCATCGAGCGACGAGGGCGCGCTGGACGGGCCCGTTTCCGAAGCCGGCGACGCGGCGGAAGACGTATACGGCAGCAACTGGGACGCCGGCAACATGTTGAGCGATCCGTCCATCTGGACGCCGGTGCCGGACAACGGCGGTTGCGGGCTGTACGTCGCCAAGGTCGTGCCGGATCCTTTCCCCAAGCGGCAATGGTCGTCGTGCGGCACGGGCTGCGAGGTGAGCGACGCGCCGATCGCGGGGCTCGGGGACAACAATGTTCTCTGGGGCGGCGTGACCGCGAGTGAGCGCAGCGGTCGGATCTACCTCCAGACGAGCCCCGACGGCGTGTTCGGGACGGACAAGCCCATCCACCTTCTCCTGACCCGCCGGCTCGACGACGGAGCCACGATTGCAGCTGTCCAGGAGCGGAACTACCAGGGGTGTCTCTCCGACGGATGGGGAAACGACGCCGCGTTCGTCTTTCCGATCGTGAGAGAAGAGCCAACAAAGGACTTTGTCGATCGATGCGGGATGATCCAGGGTACGGAGCCCGGCGCGCCGGTCACCTGGGGCCACTGGCTCTCCGAGTCCGGCTTCCTCGGCACTACCTTCGCCTGGGACGACGGCTGGGGCCTCGGCTTGAACGGCGCCCTGTACGTGAACACCTCGCCCGACCAGACCGCGTTCCAGATCGTCCATTCCGGCAACGACCTCGAGGTGTACGGCCGCGGCAAGCTCGTGGTGTGGTACGCGAGCGACGGCGGCAAGCAGAACGCTATCGAGAGCTACACCGTTTCGGGCGGCCTCGAGACGCTCGTCAAGCTGAAGCAGGGGGTCGTATGGTCGGTAGCGCTGAGCGACACCACGATGGCGTGGATCGTCGTCGACGGTATGGACTGGGCCAAATACCGGTTCACGTCGGCCAACCTCTACTGGTCGCCGGTCGCGACCGATGCTTCGGCGCTGGTGATCCACGGTCCGATCCCGCTGCCGTCGAGTTCCGATACCAGCGCATACACCGAACTCCGGGTTGGTGGAGACTACGCCGCCAGCCACGGTTGCCCGCAGGACACGTGTCCCATAGCTGTCGCCAAGCTCTCCACGGGAAAGGTCTGGCAGATCCCGCCGCGCCCTGGCAGCGGATACTGGGGCGTGATGGCCGTCTCCCGGAACACCCTCCTCGCCGCGGAAACGAACTCTCCACAGATCGGCATGGACCACCAGTACGTCCGCCGCTTCGTTCGTTTCAGCACGGCCGAGCTCGACGCACTCGAGAAGGGCTGGTGACGTGCGCACCGGGCGGCGCTGGCTCGCCGTGGCGTGCGTCGCGGCCGTGTCCGCGCTCACGCTGCCCGCGGCCGCCAAGCCCGCGCGAGAGCTGACCAGCGCAGATCAACCCGCGTTCGAGTGGGAGCGGCCGTTCGCGGTGAACCTGCACCTGTCGACCGGCGGTCCGTTCCGCGGTTTCAGCGTGTCGTATGAAGTGGCGCCGATCTACTTCCTTCCCATCGAAGTGGGCGTGAGCCCCTTCGACGGCGTCCAGTTCGGCGCAATGGCGCGGCTGCGCTTGCCGGCGCGCAGCATGGCCTTCGCACTCGGCGCAGGGCTGTCGCGGGGCCCCCGCGCGGCCGACGATCCGAAGCACGAAATGTGCCTGCTCGGCCCCTGTATCCCGTACAGCTGGAAGGCAGCGGTGTCAGCCAGCTACGAGCTCTCGCTGTCGCGTCGCTGGAGCGGCGGCTTCCAGTGGCGGTTGTACGGAGGCTACGAACAGATCATCAACCGGGCCGCGTCCGATTGTGGCTGCGCGCGGGGCGGCCTCGGCAGCTTCTACTTCGGGACGGCGCTCGGCTACGCCTTCTTCCTCTGAGGCCACCGGCGCGGCCATTCGTCCGCCAGACGATCTTTCTCGCCCCACATCGTATCGAGATCGAGCGTGAGCCCGTCGCAACCGGGTACGTCGACGACGCCGGCTCCGCCGTCGTCGGCATGGCGGTAGGTCGGAGCGGAGGCGAGCTCGAGGATCTCGAGCGTGCGGGCTTCGGGCTCTACGAGCCAGTGGTAGCGAATGCCGAAGCGAGCGTACTCGTGAAGCTTCTGGATGCGATCCCGGCATCAACCTTCCGGGTTCTGCGGACAACAACGTTCCCTGGGGTGGCGTGGTCGCGAGTGAGCGCGGCGGGCGCATCTACCTCCAGACGAGCCCCGACGGCGGGTTCGGAGCGGACAAGCCCATCCACCTGCTCGTGACCCGCCGGCTCGGCCTACGCTGAAGGGGTGTCCATGGCGAAGAGCTCCGTCGCGCTGCGCCTGCCCCGGGTGGTCCGGCTGGTTGGGGCGGGAGCTGGAGCGAAAGCGCCGCGCGAAGCTGCGGCGGCGCGATCGACGCAGCTACGAGGCGCTGCGCCGGGACACGCTGTCGCTATTCACGAAATCCGGGGTGGAGGCGCTCGCTGGCGAGAGCGGTTTCTACCAGCGCAGGCCGCGCGCGATCGGTATAGCCCAGCTGGTGCCCGAGGCAAGCTTCTGGCCGTGGTGGATCGGCGGTGCGGCGGTAGCGCTGTTCGCCGTCCTCTACCCGATCATCACCGGGCGGCTGCTGGGCGTCGATCTACTCGAAGGCCCTCGAGCTCGTCGCTGGGCCGTGTCCGGCGCGTGCCCGGGCACCGCGCTCGTCCAGCTCGGCGAGGGTCACCTCGTCGCTCTCTCCACCGTGGTCGGTATCATCATTGGCGCGGCGCTCCACCCGCTGGTAAACCGCCGGGGCCTGGGCTGGCCGTCCCAGTCGTGCGATTAGCGGGCTCATCGGGCACACTGGCCCTCGATGAGCTACGCGGCGGCCACACTGGACACCACCTGCGAGCTGTGCGGTCGCAGCGCCGAGACGCGCCAGGTCGGCTTCACGCGGAACATCGGCGCGGTCGTCTTGAACTTCAGCAAGACGGTGCACGGCAACATGTGCCGCTTCTGCGTCGAGCGCTACTTCTGGCGCTACACGCTGGTCAGCCTGCTCTTCGGCTGGTGGGGCGTGACGTCGTTCTTCGTGACTCTCGTCTGGGTCCCCATCAACGTCGTCTGCTACCTCCGCTGCCGGGGGCTCGGCGCGCCGCCGGACGATGCCGGGAGCCTGGCCGACCGACGGCGGCGCGGTCTCGGCGCGATGGGCTGCGCGGCTTTCCTCGGGATGGCGGCGATCGGCGTCGCCGCCGGAGCCTGGCGGCTCGGGGCACCGGCCGCGGACGGAAACACCACCGGCGGTGTGATCCTGCTCGCACTCTCGGCGCTCTTCGCCCTGCCGGCTCTGCTGGTGTTCGGAGCCGGCGTCATTGCGTACGCACGGGGCCGCAGCCGGACCTGAAGCGCGCGCCTACCGGCGCGACGCCGGGAGCGCCGGCCCGGACGCGACGCGTCTACTTCGCCGACGCCGGCGGCGAGACGACGGCCGGTGGCTTCGCGTGCCCCTTGCCCACCACCATCTTCACCTCGTCGCCCATGTCGGTGGAGCCCGCGCCCACGCGCTCATCGTGATCCGGGCTCAGGCGACCGAGCTCCTCCATCGCGCGGCTGAAGCAGCGCCCGACGGTCATGTTGTTGCGCAGATCGCGGTAGCCGGGGCGCAGCTTGATCTCGACCTCGACGCCGCAGGCAAGCGCCGCGCGCGCAGCGCTCGACGATGGCGCGGACGCGATCGCGCTCGGCGCGTTCTCCAGCGCCTCCGCGATCCAGCTCGAGGCCTTGTGCGCCTCGTAGCGCAGCTCCGGGTTTTCGTGGATGCGCGCCGCCAGCGCTGCCAGCGATGAAGCAAGCTCGTCGACCGAGCGGTCGAGGACAGTACGGTCGACGGGCACGGCGCGCAGGATAGCCCAGATTTCCTGGAAGCGTGAATGGCGGAGGTCGGCCGAGCGGGCGCGCGAGGCCACCGAGCTTGACTCGACCGTCGAGCTGGTCCTGACTCCCGTCACCGTGGAAACGAACGCCCGCAGAATCACCGCGAGCCCGCGCCTGGCATTGCTGAGCGCCGTCGCCGGCCTGTGCCTGGCCACGACCGCGTGCAACCATCCCGAGGGGCACACGGCCAGCGCGTCGGCCGCAAAGGCCCACCCCGCTCCCTCGGCCGCAGCCCCGGCCTCTGCGCCGGCCCCGGCTCAGAGCGCGTCGGCAGCTTCCGCAACGTTCACGCCGCAGAAGCTCGACTTCCAGGACACGGCGATGGGCACCAAGGTGCACTTCGTCGCCTTCACGAACCCGAAGGCGGGCGCGGAAACCGCCCAGGCCGCCGTCAAGGCCGCCTTCGTGGAAATGGGCCGGCTGGAAAAGCTGATGAGCGCCTGGCAGAAGAACAGCGAGGTCAGCGACATCAACCAGCACACCGGGCAGCTCGTGAAGGTGAGCCCGGAGACGTACGACGTGATCAAGAAGAGCCTGTGGGCCGGCAAGGTCTCCGAGGGCACGTTCGACATCACGTTCGAGGCGATGAGCGGCGTGTGGAAGTTCGGTGACGCCGCCGTGGCCCATCCCAAGCTCCCGAGCAAGGCGAAGATCAAGCGGCTCGAGAAGCTCATCGACTACCGGAAGATCAAGGTCAACGACCAGGACCGGAGCGTGATGCTGCCCAAGGGTATGTCGATGAGCCTGGGCGGGATCGCCAAGGGCTACATCGTCGACAAGGCGGCGGCGGTTCTGGAAAAGCGCGGCGTGACCGACTTCCTCGTCCAGGCCGGCGGCGATCTGCTGGGTCGCGGGCACAAGCCGGACGGCTCGCCCTGGGTGAGCGGCATCCGTGATCCGCGCGGACCGCAGGGGACGTACTTCGCAACGATCCAGCTCACCGACCACGCTTTCTCGACGGCGGGAGACTACGCGCGCGCGTACATCCTGAACGGCAAGCGCTACCACCACATCATCGACCCGCGCACTGGCTACCCGGCGACGGCCTCGCGCAGCGTGACGCTGTGGGCGCCGGACGCCTTCACCGCCGATGCGATCGACGACGCGGTGTTCATCCTGGGACCGGAAAAGGGCTTGAAGCTCGTCGACTCGATCGACGGTTGCGGCGCCGTGATCGTGGACAAGAACAACAAGGTCTACGTGAGCAAGCGGCTGAAGGACAAGGTGAAGGTCCTGCGCCAGCCCACCGGCGGGATCTGACTCCGGGCTCCAGACAAACGGAAACCGGCACGACGAGCGTGCGCCGCGCCGGTTTTCGAGCAGCCGCGTTCAGTACACCGGCATCGGGGGCGCGAGCTGGGGCGCTCCCTGGTACTGCGCGCTGCCGAACGCGAGCATCGGCAGGAAGACCGGGCCCAGCAGGATCAGACCGACAGCGAAGCCGCCGCTCTTCCCGAACACCTTGGCGAGCTCGAAGTTGATCAAGACGGCGGCGACCAAGTTCGCCAGCGGGATCACGAACAGCACGATCCACCAGACCGGCTTGCCCACGATCTCGAGCAGAACGACGATGTTGTAGATGGGCACGATGGCGGCCCACCCCGGCTTTCCGGCCTTGGTGAACAGCTTCCACATCGACGCGACAACGACGATCAGGACGACGAGATAGATGAGCCCCATCACCGCTCCGGCGATGGCCATGCCCGCAGCTGCTGCACTGTTGTCCATTGTGCCTCCCTTGCATCGGGCGCCACGCAGGGTCGCCCGGGACCGAACCGCGCCGGGCCTCTCCACCCGACGCCTCCTCGTACGCCCGCCGCGGCGGACGCTTCCCTGGAGCGGAGGCTATCCTGGCCCGGGGTCGCCTAGAAACCGGAAAGAATGAGGGGCCGGGGACTGGCAGAATTGGAAACAGTGCCTAGATTGGATCATCGGGTGTCACGGCCAATGCGGGGCGTGACAGGTCCTTCGGGTGGTCGGGCCGCCATCCGGTTCATCGCAGCGCGCGGCTCTGCCGCGCCAAACCGCCGCGAAATACGGCGGCGGCGATCCTCCGGAGGAAGCATGCCCCGCACCAGTACCCCCGAAACCGAAACTATTTCAGGCAAGGCCCTGCTGACGCGTCTGGCCTGGATGCTGTTCGGGAACCTCGCTCTTCTGGCCTGTGCAGCGGTGATCGCACGCGACGATCTGGCCCCGCTGTCGCTTCTGAGCGGGCTGTTCTGGGCCATAGTAGGCGGCTTGATCGGTCTCAGGTACGTGGACATCACCCGCTACGCGGGCCAGACCTCCAAGGGCGAGCCGGCCACGCTCCGGGACTGGAAGCGCTACAGCGTCGGGCTGGCCACGGCCTCGCTGGCCATCTGGGCGCTGGCGATCGTCGTTTGATATCGCTGTCGCTTCGCCGGGGTGCGCGCGTCCGCGTCAGCTTGTGCGACGCGCTCAGGCCTCGTCGAGCTCGGCGGAATCCGGGATCTCGTCGAGGCCGGCACCACCCCGCACGGGGATGGCGCGCGCCGCCGCCACCTTCTCCAGCGCGGCGCCCAGCCCGTCACGGTCGCCGACGCGCGGCAGCTGGACGTACGAGCCGTCCCACAGCTCCAGCGCGACCGACGAATGATCGAGGATGATGCGGTCGATCTGGGCCCATCTGTAGCGCTTCACGCGCGGCCAGCCGAAGGCCAGCACGTCGCGATAGACGAGACCGTCGGGGCGCAGCCGGACTCCGCGCATGCTCGAGCGCACGAGCGCCGCGAGCGAGCTGACAATCAGCACGCCCGCCAACGTCTGCGAGCCGATCACGCGATGGACGTCCTTCTCGACGACGTAGACGTGGATCCAGGTGTTGGTCCCGGCCATGTCGCCGGCGATGACGAAGGCGAGAACGCCCAGCGCCACCAGCACGTACGCGATCGACGGCAGCCAGACCGGCCACGGCGGTCCGAAGACCGTTTCCGCCGGGCGGTAGGTCATGTCGAAGCCGGGGGGGCGCGAAGGGCGAGCCACGAAGGTTCAACCTACTTCCGGCCCCGATCCTTGGAAAGGGAGCTGCGCTTGCCAGCGGCCGCCGCGAAGAGTAGGCGAAAGATGAAGCATGTGCCGGCGCGGCCGGAGGAGCGACACAGAAATGAAATTCTTCATCGATACCGGAGACATCGGCGAGATCAAGGAAGCCGTGGCGATGGGCGCCATCGACGGCGTAACGACAAACCCGTCGTTGCTCGCAAAAGCCGGCAAGCCCACCCGACAGGCCATCTCCGAGATCTGCGAGGTCGTCGACGGCCCGGTCTCGGCCGAGGTGCTCGCCACCACCACCGAACAGATCCTCGAAGAAGGGCGCGAGCTGTCGAAGATCCACCAGAACGTGGTGGTCAAGGTGCCGCTCATCGTCGATGGCCTGAAGGCCGTCAGGACGTTCAAGAGCGAGGGCATCAAGACCAACGTCACGCTGTACTTCTCGCCGACGCAGGCGCTGCTCGCGGCCAAGGCCGGCGCCACCTACATCTCGCCGTTCATCGGTCGGCTCGATGACCTGTCCGAGGAGGGCATGAACCTCATCGAGCAGATCGTGGCCATCTACGGAAACTATTCGTTCGAGACGGAAGTGCTCGTGGCGAGCATCCGGCACCCGGTGCACGTGGTCCAGGCCGCGATGATCGGCGCCGACGTGACCACCATTCCGTTCAAGGTCATTACGCAGCTGGTCAAGCACCCGATGACGGACATCGGCCTCGCTCGCTTCATCGAAGACGCGAAGAAGATCCCGAAGAGCTGAGGACCGGCGAGTTGCCCAGCTATGTGCGCCGGCAGGCTCCGCGCTCCGTGTCACTCGACACGCGGAGCGTGCAGCGCATGGCCGACCGGATGCTCGGAGCGCTCGGCCTCGACGACGCCGAGCTGAGCGTGCTTCTGACGGACGATGCGCGGATCAGGGAGCTGAACCGCGATCACCGTCACAAGGATCGTCCCACCGACGTGTTGGCGTTTCCGCTGGACGAGAGCGACGACGGGCATGGTCCGCGTTTGCTCGGCGACGTGGTGATTTCGCTCGACACGGCAGCACATCAGGCGCGCGGCCGGCGCCGCGAGCTGGCAGCCGAGGTGCGCTTCCTGCTCGCCCACGGGCTCCTGCACCTGATCGGCTACGACCACGCCACGCCGCCGGAAAAGCGCGCGATGAGCGCGCTCACCCGCCGCCTGGTGGCCCGTTCGCTGGCGCGCGGAACAGAAAAATCACCGCTCCTCGCGCCGCAACCAGCGCGCAAGCCGGCAGGCCGGCCGCGCCTCGGTCGCGTCCCCCGACGAAGGCGCGGAAAACACGCCTGATGCCTCGCGCAAGGCATGCGACATGGCATCCAAGTCCGCGCTCTCACACATGAACTAGTCCATCTGCGTATTGCAGGACCGGCGCGCGGGATGTGTCGGGCGGCAGCTCACGGTGCCCCGGTTTTCCTGCTCCGCAGAGCCCCGCGAGCTCCCGTGCAGCGGAAAAAATGCTCGATCGGGCGACGAAGGCGCCTTTTTTCTGCTTGAACGGTCCAAAGCCCCCTGTTATCCGTCGCGTGCCTTGGACGGCTCCCCGGTCATCTACCGATCGCTGGGCGGCCCAGAGGGCGGGAGAGACGGCGTCAAAAGCAGGTTTTCGCACAGGAGGAAGCGCATGGCAGGCAAGAGGCTGACGAAGGCTCAGGTTATTACCGAGCTCGCCAACGCAACGGATCTGGATAAGAAGAGTGTCAATCGCGTGTTCGAGTCGCTGCAGGAGGTCATCCGCAAGCAGCTCTCGCCCCGCGGCCCCGGCGAGTTCGTTGTGCCGGGTCTGGTGAAGCTCCGCGTGGTGAAGAAGCCCGCGACCAAGGAGCGTCAGGGCATCAATCCGTTCACCAAGGAGCCGATCACGATCCCGGCCAAGCCCGCGAGCAAGAAGGTCCGCGCGACCGCGCTCAAGGCGCTCAAGGATCTGGTCCAGTAGTCTCGCTTCGTCGCTTCGCCCACCGCGCGCGCAGCGCTGCTGCCAACGTGAGGGCGAACAGAAAGACGAGCAGCGGCATGTCCCCGGCCTTCGTATAGAGGGTCGGGGACATCTCGTTCAGGGTGGGAGAAACGAGCATCACGCTCTGGGTATCGGTGCTGCCTCGGCGGCGCAGCGTGCCGGTCGCGTCGATCCAGGCGGGGATCCAGAGATTGACGGCACGGACCAGATCGAGCCGCGACTCGACGGCCCTGAGCGCCGACAGTCTGAGGTGCAGCTCCGGCTCCGCGGTCGGGCCGAACCAGGCGTCGTTGGTGATGTTGACCAGCAGATTCGGTCGAGCGCGGGCCACCCGCCGCCCCACTCCGGCGAGCGTGTCCTCGTAGCAGATGAGCACGCCCATGCGCGCCGGCCCGCTCCGCTGCAGATCCACCGCGTCGCCGGGGATCAGCCCGCCGGACCGGAAGAAGATGCGGCGCAGCCAGGGCATGTACTGGCCGAAGGGGATGGTTTCGCCGAACCAGAGCAGCGCCATCTTGGCCTGGGGCAGCTCCATCACCCCTCGGCTATCGACGACGGCTGCGGAGTTGTACTCGCCGAACCTGTGGGCGGGCTGGGTGATGAGCCCGACCAGTACGGGGCCCTTCACCGGTCCGCCGATGATGCCGCGGCTGCCGCGCGGGGTGCGGGCCGCCGCGTAGCGCAACACGAAGGGGTAGGCGGCCTCGGGCCAGACGGTCAGCTCGGCCCCGCGCTGCTCGGCTTCGGCCGTCAGGCGCTTCAACCGGGCGACGATCTCGTCCTGCGCGGACAACTTCCAGCGCAGCCGCGCGCCCACGGCACCCTGCACCACACCCAGCTTGATCTTCGGCTGCGACGCCATGCGGGCGCGCACCTGGGGCATCCGCACGGCACCGTAGACGCCGAGAACGAGCAGCAGCCCGACCCCAAGCCCCGCCGAGAGCCAGCCGCGACTACGGGGAGCGCCACTGCCCCACGGCAGGAAGCGGACCAGCGGCGCTGCGAAACAGGCCGCGGCGAGAGCGAGCACGAAGGAGACGCCGCGCCCGCCGATGAGCTCGGCGAGCTGCACGAACACCGGCCACGGCGAGACCAGCCCGGCGGGCGTCCAGCCGAACACCGTCGGGATCATGATCGCGAGCAGGGCTCCGGCGCCGAAGCTCGCGCGCGCGTCGAGCCGGGCGTAGCGCTCCAGAAGCTCGGCCAGGACCATGCCCAACGCCCAGGACAGCGCCTGGAACGCCGACAGCAGCAGAAGTGCCACCGCGCCACCGGCGTAGCCGACCGGCGTGAACCGGTCGATCACCACCGGCACGAAACGCATGCCGACGAGACCTGCCGAGGTCGCCCACAGCCATCCCAGCAGGGCGGCGCGCTTCACGCTCCGGGCTTCGCGTGCGGCGAGGAACAGCACGCCCATTCCGACCAGCAGCGCCGGGTACAGGTTGGTGGGCGGCGAGGCGAGCGCGAAGCACACCCCGCCCACGGCTGCGAGCAGCGGGGCGCGACGGTCGGAGCGGAGCTTTTGTTCGGTCAGGGTGCCGGAGGATAGCGCGGCTCTACCAATAGAAGGTGATGCCGCCGCGAAGCAGGCCGCCGCCGGAGGTATTCGTCGTGCGACCAGTGTCGGGATCGGTGAACTCTGGCTGCGTGCGCGCCAGGTCGTCGGTGCGTCCACGGATGAAGCCAAGCGCATCGACGTTGAGCGACACGACGTGGGTCAGACGGAACTCGAGTCCGATGCCGAGCTGCCCGCCGAAGTAGCGGTAGTTGTACTTCGTGTCGACGAGCTCCGTGTTGCCCGCTGCCGACACCTGCGTCTGGCTCTGCGTAACCTGCGCAGCGCTGAAGCCGATGCCACCAATGGTGTAGAACTGCACCGCGTTCTTCGGGTTGAAGTACACGATGCCGTTCAACATGAACGCGTTCTCGTTGCGTTTGTTGCCGGCCCAGTCCGTTCCACCGAAGACGTCGACCCCCGCAGCGAGAGCGAAGTTCATCACCGGGCGGTAGCGGAAGCTGAAGCCGAGCCCGGCCATGCCGGCGTCGTTGCTGCGCTGCTTGCTGCTGCCCATGCCCACACCTTCCAGGCGCAGGTTGATGCCCCACGCGCGATGATGCCGCCGCCGGGGCGGCTTGGGCACGTCCTCGGGGCGATCCACGACGATCACGCGACGCCCCTGCTTGTCCGGTGGATACACCTTCACCGACGGGGCCTTCTGGGGCGCCTCGCCTTCTTCCGGCCCGGAGGACGACTGGTCCTGGTCGGCGGCCGGAGCCTGACCAGCCCCCTCGGCGCTGGTGTCCGCGCCGCCCGAATCGTCGCAGAACCACGACCCCGGCGGACAGTCACCCCGCTGCCCCTGATCCTGGTCCTGGGCAAACGCAATAGAGGGGAGAATCAACAGCACTGCGCTGGTGAGCAGAGCAAGGCTGGTCCGCATCGGCAGGCTCCTTTCCGAAACCTCGATGGAGAGTAGCAACCTCGGTGCCACTTTCCAGCGACGGCCAGACTGCGGGGATCCACGCGGTTTGTCTGTCGGTCCGGTCCGCTAGCGTGGAGAATCGTTTACAGCACAGTGGCACCCGGAATACTCGAAGGCTGTGGCAATCGTGACCCTGAAGGCCGGACACGTGCAGCCCGTCTGGGCTGGACACCCCTGGGTGTATGCCCAGGCCATCGAGCGCATCCAGGGAGGCGCCGCTGCGGGCGACGAGGTGGAAGTCGTCGACGCGCGCGGAAACCGGCTCGGACGCGGACTGTACTCGCCCGGCTCCGCCATTCCAGTGCGCCTGTACACTCGCGGCGATGACGCGCGCAACATCGACGGGGCGCTGCTGGCCGAGCGCATCCAGCGCGCCCTCTCGCGGAGGGAAGCGCTCGGTTTTCCCTCGACGACCACGGACGCCTACCGCGTCGTCCACGCCGAGGGAGACGACCTGCCCGGACTCGTGGTCGATCGCTTCAACGACGTGCTGGCGGTGCAGATCGCCACGATCGGGGTCAAACGCCGCGAGGGCATGCTGCTCGACGCGCTGTCCCATCACCTGAAGCCACGCGCCATCCTCGACCGCAGCTCTGCGCGTCTGGCGAAGCACGAGGGCTTCGAGGCTGCCCGCGGGGTGGTCCGCGGCGACACGGAGCTCACGGAGCTGGAATTCGCGGAGCGCGGGCTCGTCTACCGGGTCCCGCTGGAGCTCGGACAGAAGACCGGCTTCTACGTCGACCAGCGCCCGCTGCGCGACCGCATCGAACAGCTCGCAGCGGGGCGCCGCGTGCTGGACGCTTTCTGCTACGTCGGCGCCATCGCAATGGCCGCGGCCCGCGGCGGTGCTAGCGAGGTCGAAGCAGTCGACACGAACGCGCTCGCGATCGAGGTGGCTGCCGAGTGCACCGCACAAAACGGCCTGTCCGGGCGCATCCGCTTCAAACGCGAGGACGCGCACGACACGCTCGCAAACGCCGGGCGCAAGGGCGGCTACGACCTGGTCGTTTGTGACCCGCCCAAGCTCGCGCCAAGCCGTTCCGCCAGGAAACGCGCGCTGGCCTCGATGCGCCGGCTGTCGGCGGCGGGCTGCCGCGCGACGCGCATCGGCGGGCTGCTTGCGATCTGTTCCTGCTCCGCGGCGATCGGAATGGACGACCTCACGCGTGCGGTGGCCCTGGGCGGCCGCGACGTGGGCTCGAGGCCCGTCATTCTGGAACGCCTGTTCCAGGGTCCCGATCATCCCGTTCCGGCAGCATTTCCCGAGGGGCTGTATCTGAGCACGCTGATCGTGGAAGTGACCGCGCTGTGAACACAGCGGAGCTCAGCCGCCCCATTCGCGCAGCGGCCAGGACCGCCAGAAGGACGAGTAGCGTCGCGAGCCGCTACGAGAGCAGCGTCACGCGCGCCCGCACGCCGGGCAGCTTCCCATGCTCGAAACATGTCAACCGCGCTCACTGTCCGGCGAGCTGCCCGCGCGGGCGCGGCCCGAAGCACAGCGAGCGCACGTGGCGCTGGCGCGGCTTCTCGCCTTCGTGGACGGCGTACACGGGGCCGAGCGCGCGCCAGGGCGAGCAGGGCCAGCCCCTGGACGGCGGCTTCGACTGGCGACGCCGCCCAGCGGCGGCGACGCGGCGGCGATGGGGAAGCGAGGCGCGGATCACCTGCGGCGGCAGCCGGATGAACTCGGGTGCGGCGCCCGACGGTGCGCTCGGGGCTGCGGGCGCCGGTGCTGCCGGAACAAGAGCGCTGGACGCTTCGTCGTGGAGGGTGAAGCGGGCCGCCGCGACGAACGCCAGGCAACCCACGACAACGGCGGAAACTGCAACAATCGGTCGTGCCATGCGCGGCGCCCCTGCGAGCGGCGTGCCGCTCGCTGATCCGCCGGTTTTCCCGACGGATCGCCCCCCCGGAGATTCCGGGAAGGGTGGCGGCGCCAGGTCCCGCCAGTGGCGGCCGCCACCCCGAGGTTGAACGCGGAAGGCCCGTGTGGGCAGATGCTCCGCGATGCGACCCATCGCGGAGCTTCCGGCAGACGAAGCGCGCGGCCTGTCGGGCCTGTTGTTCGATCTCGACGACACGCTGCTCGATCACGGACGCCTCGGCGAAGCGGCCTACTCGGCCCTGTTCCGCCTGCGCGAGAGCGGGTTGTCGCTGGTGGCGGTGACGGGACGCCCCGCGGGCTGGGGTGCACTGCTGGCACGGCAGTGGCCGATCGACGGCTGCGTGACCGAAAACGGCGCCGTGTCGCTATTCCGCGAGGGCGACGTGCTCCGCCGCCTCGACGCGGTCGACGAACAGGAACGACGGCGTCGTCGCGTGCGTATCGCGGAGATCGTCGCGACCCTGCAGGAGCGCATCCCGGAGCTCTCGCCCGCCGACGACGTGGACGCGCGCGTCAGCGACTTCACGTTCGATATCGGCGAACGCAAGAAGCTCCGCGCCGAGCTCGTCGACCAGGCGGCGGAGCTTGCCGCCGAGCTCGGCGCGCGCACCACCCGCTCCAGCGTACACCTGCACGTCACGCTGGACGGCGCCGACAAGGCATCCGGCACGCTCGCCTTCTTGCACCACTTGAATGGCGTGGACCGCACGATCGCCCGCCTCTGCCACGCCTTCATCGGCGACAGCCAGAACGACGAGGCGTGCTTCTCGGCGTTCCGCACCACGATCGGCGTCCAGAACCTCAGCGGCCGCCCGACGGTGCCGCCACGCTTCGTGACGAGCGCGCCGTACGGCGCTGGCTTCGCCGAGGCGGCGCGCACGATCGTGGAGCGGCGCGCGCGCTAGTCCCGCGTTTCCATCGAAGCGATGGCTGCTTCGCACGCGCGGCTGCGCCGCGCAACGCGGGACTAGCACCGTTTGTTCGGGGCGCAGCAGCGCCCCCTCGGCTTCGCCGAGCCTCCCCCTCGACCGCTCCGCGCTCGTCTAGCCGCTCG
>Ga0114931_10002427_pt1 | contig 23731 bp, 19 predicted proteins | sample 2SBtaG_FD_89579 | JGI IMG/M metagenome (GOLD analysis project Ga0114931, IMG submission 89579) | Deep subsurface microbial communities from Kolumbo volcano to uncover new lineages of life (NeLLi) - 2SBTROV14_V59a metaG | ecosystem: Environmental > Aquatic > Marine > Volcanic | place: Kolumbo... | reverse complement strand
AAGGGGCCCCGCCGGCGCTTGCGCCGGGAGGGGAACGCCGTACGCGGCTGGACGGGTCGGAGCCCGGAGGCGAGCATGCAGGGCTGTGGGTGGGGGCACTGGTTCCTCGGAGAGTCCCGCGTCAGACAGCACGCCCCCGACGAGCGCGGTGGAGCCCGATAGCGGAGCCGCGCGGGCCCTGTCTCCTGCCGCCGATCGCCTCCGGAGCTCGGCCGCCTCCCACAAGAACGTGTCCCAATGCTCGAGTTTTCGATCGACGATCCGCATCACCACGGGATCATCGGCGAATCCTCAATGCCTGACCCCGTCTGTCGGGGTCTTCGGCGGGGCGATCTCGACGAGCGACAGGATGGTCCGGGCTTCGGTGTGGGCGGCTTCGAGGGCGTCGGGGTCTCTCGATTCCAGCGTCACGATCACGCGGTAGGGGCCTTCGCCGAAGCGGGGGTAGGAGCCGAAGGCGACTGCGGGATGCCGGTTCGCGAGGGCGGTGAGGCGCTCGGCGATCGCGGTCTCGCGCTCGTCGGTGTACACCCGCGCGACGTGCATCCGGTCGCCGGCGAAGTGGTCTGCGACGTGCTCGAACTTCTCGCGGAGCAGCTTCGGGATGCCGGGGAAGATCCACACGTTGCGGACCACCACGACCGGGTAGGACAGGCCCGCGTGCGCCACGAGCTTCGCACCCTCGGGGACCGTGGCCATGCGCAGGGTCGCCGGGTTCTCGGGCAGGTCGAAGCGGCGCAGGATCGCGACCAGCTCGGGGTGGACGTGGAGCGGGACGTCGAAGGCGGCGGCGATGCCCTGCAGGCTGACGTCGTCGTGGGTCGGGCCGACGCCGCCCGACGTGAACACGAAGTCGCAGGCCTCAGCGCAGCGGCGGACCTCGTCGGCGATCTCCTCGACCACGTCGCGGATCGTGACCACCCGAACGAGGTCGCAGCCGAGCGCCCGCAGGCGGTCGATGAAGTAGGGCCCGTTCTCGTCGCGGAACTTGCCCGTGAGGATCTCGTCGCCGATGACCACGACCGCCGCGGTGGGCACGTCCGACCTCCCGAAGGGGGTCCCCTACCCCGCACGGGCGGACGGCGCTCCCGTCATTCCGGCGAGGGCTCCGCGGCGAGGAGGCTCGTCTGCGCGGGGGGTTCCAGCGCGAGGTCGAGGGTGCGGCGCGCCAGCTTGGACAGGGCCACTTCGCCGGGGGCCGCCGGATCGACCCACCGCAGCGCCTGGTAGCCGCCGCCCGCGACCGGGTCGTCGCCTCCCGCGACCGCGACCTCGAACACCTCCAGGGTCAGCCGGCGGTGCGAGAAGACGTGCACGATCTGGCCCAGGTGCGCGGTGATCCCGACCTCGAGGGACACCCGGTCGAGAAAGGCGCGCCGCACGCCGTCCGAGGCCGACTCCTGGGAGGCAAGATCGGCGCCGACGGGCTCCCACAGGGAGGCGAGCAGGCCGGTCCCGGGGCGCTGGCCGAGCAGGACCGCGCCATCGCGGCGCAGGATCCCGGCGGCGCCGCGCACGGGACGCGGCTTCTTGCGCGGTGGCCGGCGGGGGAGGTCCTCGGCGATGCCCAGCGCTCGGCCGGCGCACAGGTCGGCCCACGGGCAGCGCGGACACGCCGGGGCTCGCGGGCTGCACACGGTGGCGCCCAGCTCCATCAGGCCCTGGTTCAGGTCGCTCGGTTCCTCGCAGGCGACCAGCTCCGCCGCGCGAGCCCACAGGGCGCGCTTGCCGGCGGCGGTCTTCGGGTCTTCGGTGCGGGCGTCGACCCGGAACAGGACGCGCTCCACGTTGCCGTCTACGAGCGGCGCGGCCACCCCGAAGGCGATGGAGGCGATGGCCCCCGCCGTGTACGGCCCGAGCCCCGGCAGCCTCCGCAGGGCCTTGGGATCCCGCGGCAGCCCGCCCACCGCGTGGGCGGCCCGGGCCGCGGCGTGCAGGTTCCGGGCTCGCGCGTAGTAGCCAAGGCCCGCCCACTCGTGCAGCACCTCGTCCTCCTCGGCCGCGGCGAGGTCGGCCAGGGTCGGCCACCGTTCGAGGAAGCGCCGGAAGCGTTCGATCACCGTGTCCACGCGCGTCTGCTGGAGCATCAGCTCCGAGAGGAGCACGGCGTAGGGGCTCGGATCGTCGCGCCAGGGCAGAGAGCGTGCGTTGGAGCGGTACCAGGCGACCAACCGCGCCGCGAGGGTCGCCGCGGGAGCCGGCTCAGGGGAGTGTTCGGGTCGGTCGGGTCTTGTCATGAGGTCCGACGGGGGGCGGATTTCCGGTGTATCCTGTCCTCGGTCCGCGGTTGGAGAGGACATCCGACAGGTCGTTTCCCATGCACGGTGACCGGCGCGTCGGGCGCTACCATCTCGTCGAGCGGCTCGCGGTGGGCGGCATGGCCGAGATCTTCCTGGCCTGCGAGAAGGGCTCCCACAACTTCGAGCGCCTCGTGGTCATCAAGAAGATGCTCCCCGCCCTCGCCGAGGACGAGGCCTTCGTGCAGATGTTCCTGCTCGAGGCCCGCACCCAGGCGCAGGTCACCCACCCGAACGTGGTGCAGATCCACGAGCTCGGCGAGGCCGACGGCCAGCCGTACATGGTCATGGAGTACGTGGCCGGCTCCACCCTGCGCCAGCTCCTCCAGGCCGCGATCGCGGCCGACGCGGAGGTGCCGGTCGAGGTGGCGCTCGACCTCGCGATGCAGGCCTGCGCCGGCGCCCACGCGATCCACGAGCTGCGCGACACCCAGGGCAACCCCCTCGGACTGGTCCACCGCGACCTGACCCCGCACAACCTGATGGTGACCGACGAGGGCTTCCTCAAGCTCCTCGACTTCGGGATCGTCAAGGCGACTATCGAGCAAGACGTGCGCACCCGCACGGGCGTGCTCAAGGGCAAGATCGCCTACGTCTCCCCCGAGCAGTGCATGCAGGAGAACCTCGACCGCCGCTCGGACATCTTCACCCTCGGTAACGTGACGTGGGAGCTGCTGTCTCGCGACAAGCTGTTCCGCGCCCAGAACGAGGTCGGGGTGATGCAGGCGATCATCACCGGCAACGTCCGCGACCTGCGGGAGGTGCGCCCCGACGTGCCGGCGCCCGTGGTCCACGCCATCGAGCGGGCGCTCGCCCCCCGCCGGGACAGCCGGTACGACACCGCCGACGAGATGCGCCGCGCGCTCGTCGAGGCCGCGGCCGCCGCCGACCTCGTCATCGACCGCGATCGCACCGCGGCCTTCGTCCGCGAGACGCTGGGCGAGCGGCACGCGACCCGGAAGAAGGCGGTCGAGGAAGCCCTGGACCGCACCCTGGTCACGCTCTCGCCCATGGTCCCCTCGGACGCACCCTCCGTCACCGGCCAGACCGCGGTCACCCGCGTGGGCGTGCTGAGCGTGGTCGGCGCGGTGCTCGCCGGACTCCTGGGCGGGGTGCTGGTCGTCTCCGGGATCGCGCTGGTCCTCGCCGGAGTCCTCGACCCGTCCTCCCTCGGCGTCGGGAGCACCCGCCACGCCGTCGACGACTACGTGCCCCCGCAGGGCGTCCCGATGACCCTCGAGATGGCCCTCACCCTCGACGAGAAGGTACTCCTGAAGGAGTGGGAGCCCCTGCGGCGCTACCTCGAGCAGCGGATGAACCGGCCGCTGCACCTCGAGGTGGCCGGGAGCTACGAGGAGGCCTCCAAGAAGCTGACCGACGGCCAGGCCGAGTTCGCGGTGCTTCCGCCCTACATCCTGCTCAAGACGCTGGACCGCGCCCGGGGCAAGGTCGAGCCCCTGGTCACGAAGATCTACGAGGGTAGCAGCGGCTTCGACGGGTTGATCCTCACGAACGACGCGAGCCACGCCACGAGCATCCACGATCTCGTGGGGGACACGATCTGCTACTCGGACCCGAACTCGACCACCGGCTACGTGTTCCCCCGCCTGTGGATCCGCGAGCAGGGCCTCGACCCGGACACGGACTTCGAGGCCCACGTGAGCGGCAACCACATGCAGGTCCTGAAGGACCTGATCGACAACGTGTGCCAGGTGGGCGGCACCTACACGGGCAACTACACGACCGCCGGACCGACCGTGCCCGTCTCGCAGCTCCGGGTGCTCGGCACCACCGGACACTCCCCTCACGACGCCATCGCGGCCGGCCCCACCGCCGACGCGGATCTGCGCCAGCGGATGACCCAGGCGCTCCTCGCCTTCGACCCGAACAAGGAGCTCGGGCGCAAGCAGCTCGGTGACCACGAGCAGATCACGGGGTTCCGCCTGCCGGACGCGAAGGCCTTCGAGCGCCTGCGCAAGGGGCTCCGGCTGGAGAAGGCGACCGCGATGGGAGACTGATCGCGCGATGGTCTGCGATCGTCCCGAAGGCGCGGTAGATTCCAGGCATGGGCCCGTGGGGCCCGTCCGTGGAACCTGCTGGGGTGCGATGCGACGCGGATGGCTGCTCGTCCTGCTTCTGGTGGCGGGGCGCGCCGAGGCGTGGAGCTGGGAGGAGGCGCCCGGTGCCGACCTGCCAGCGCCGGTCTTCGGAGTGGCGGTGGTACCACACCAGGAGGGCAAGGAGGCGATCCTCGCCCTGGGGGGCCAGGCGACCTGGCTCGTCGACCCGGAGGACGGCTCCACCATCGCCACCCTGCCCGTGGTCGCCAGGGACACGGCGCTCGTCGACGTCGACGGCGACGGGCAGCGCGACCTCGTGCTCTGTGGGCCCGACGGGCTGCGGTACGTGCGCTGGGAGGGCTACTTCGAGGGCACGGTGCACCGCCTGGACACCCGGGCGTGCGAGGCGGTCGAGGTGGTCGACGCCGCGGGAGGCCCGATCCTCGCGGCGGCGGGGGACGACGTCCGCCTGTACGACCTGCCCGGAGACGGGACCGCGCAGCTCCGGCAGGTTCTCGACGTCCCTCTCGAGGGCAAGCCGCTGCTCGCCGCCGAGGGGGAGTTGCTCGCGATCTCCTCGCTCGGCTCGAGCGCGATCGTCGAGTGGTCCGCCCACGGCACCTCGACCCTCGCCGCCGGCGGCGCCATCGGCGGGCTCGCCCTGGGCCCCTGGGGGTGGACGTGGACCCTGCCCGCCCAGGCGCTCCTCGCCGACATGACCCACCGCACGGTCCCGCTGGACGGGTCCCCGGGGCGGCTCGCCTCGGGCGACCTCGACCAGGACGGGCAGCGCGACGTGGTGGTTCTCCACGGGGACGGCCTCGCCACGGTGCTCCTCGGTGCGCGTGGCAACTGGGAGCGGCTGCGCCTGCACGACCAGGTCTCCTCGGTCGCGGTGCACGACTTGGACGGCGACGGGTGCGACGACCTCGTGCTCGGGCGCATCGCGCCGCCCGGGGTGAGCGTGGTGCACACGACCGGGTGCAAGGCGCCCGCCCTCGCGATCCCGGCCGGCGGCTTCGAGCAGGAGTTGGCGCCCCAGCCCGGCGCCGAGGTGAGCGTCGCGAGCCCCGACGAGGCCAACCGCCAGAGCTTTCCGCCGCCCCTGAACCCCTCCTGGCAGCCCCCGCCGGCCATCGAGCGGCCTCCACAGGTCCTCGGCGTCCACCTGCCGTGGTTCCTGGGCGAGGAGGTCGCGCTGCCCTCCGAGAAGCGACGCATGCAGCACTACGTCGTGGTCGGCAGCGGGTGGGCCATGGGCGGCGCCCTGCGCAACGTCTACCTGCAGATCCCCTTCTTCCCGGCGCTCTCGGTGGAGATGGAGTGGGGCGGGCCGCACGTCCGCTGGTTCCTCGGGGGCGACTCCGCCGCGCTCTTCCTGTGGATGAGCGACTCGGGCAACGGGATCCACCTCGCGAACGCGACGACGGGGGTGACCTTCGGCGCCCCGCGCCTGCGCACGGGCCCCTTCATCACCGGCGGACTGCTCGACTTCGGTGCCGGCTGGCGCACGGTGTTCACGCCCTGGGACGACGGCGACACCTTCAAGGGCCTGGAGCTCCGGCTGACGTGGTTCTACCCCTTCACCGGCGAGGTGATGGTGCTCTACGTGTGGAGCCAGCCGATGAAGGGCAAGCACCGCGACGACGTGCAGACCGTGGACCGCTCTCCTCCCCCCCCGCCCGGCGCGGTGCCGATCCCCCAGGCCGACACCACGAACGCGAGCCGAGCCAGGACGGGCCCCAGCGAGACGGCCGAGGGCGGCTCGAGCCAGGCGCCGGCCGCCGAGGGCGCCGTCACCTCCGCGGGGCACAGCGGGCTCGCAACGGTCGCGGTGCACGTGCCGATCCACGCCGCCCGGCCGGCCCACCCAGACCACGCACCCCACGCCCCCAAGCTGCTCGCCTGCAACCAGTTCGGGTTCTCGGCAGGCGTCGCCGCCGGCGGCTCCTCCACCCGCTACTCCTGGGACTACGTCGGCTCCGACAAGCTGATCTCGCCCTCCATCTCGCCGGCGCTGGCCTTCCAGTGCGAGACGGGGGGCCGCGGGGTCGGGCTCCTCTTCGGCGCCGAGAGCGCCCCCTTCTACAGCTACCTCACCAAGGCGGACGACCGGCTGCACCAGATGGGCAGCCACACCTTCGGGGTGATGCTCGGCGGCCGCAGCTTCCGGATGGGCCCGACCGCGACCGCGGGGATCTGGACCCTGGGCGGCGGCCTGCGTGCCGTCGTCAAGCTGAACGAGGACCGCCAGGGGCTGATCCACCAACTCGACATCCGGGCGACGGTCCACTACCCGTCGGCGCCCGCGAGCCAGCTGATGATCCTGTACGGGATCGCCTGGGATCCCTGGAAGAACTAGCTGGCGCTCAGGCCCGCCGCGCCTCGCGCTCCCGCCACCGGGCGAACTTCGGGGGCTCGGGGATCGCCACCCGCAGCGGCGCGCCGGTCGCCGGGTGCGCCAGGCCGACCTCCACCGACCACAGGAACAGCCCGCGCCCGCGGAGCACCGTGTCCGGGTCGTCGTACAGGTCGTCGCCGAGCACGGGGTGGCCCAAGGACGCCAGGTGCTCCCTGAGCTGGTGGGTGCGGCCGGTGCGCGGCCACAGGTCGACGGTGGTGAGCCAGCCGTCCCGCGCCGACGGGGTCTGTTGGACCGCCCGCCAGTCGCTCGTCGCGGCGCGGCCGCCCACGGCCTGCTCGACGCGCCCCTCCCCCTCCAGACGGCCGACGGCGAGGGCGCGGTAGCGCTTGTCGACGTGGCGCGCCTCCAGCGCCTGGCCGAGCGTCACCTGCGCCGGGCCGGTACGGGCGACGAGCAGCAGCCCGCCGGTGCGGATGTCGAGGCGGTGGACCGGGTGCGGCCACGGCAGCGCGTCGGGGCGCTCCGGCGGCGGCAGCGCGGCAACGAGCGCGTTGACCAGGGTGTGGCGGCGAGGACCGTGCACCGGGATCCCCGGCGGCTTGACCACGACCGCGAGGTGGTCGTCGACCCAGGGGATCTCCAGGGCGTGGGGCCAGGGTCCGGGCGGGTGCACGTCGGGCTCGAGGATCTCGATCCGATCGCCGGGGTGCACGAAGCGGCTCGACTCGACGGGCGCGCCGTCGAGGAGCACCTCGCCGCGCTTGCACGCCTTGCGGGCCGCCTTGCGGGACGCGAAGACCGCGAAGGTCTCCGCGGCGTAGCGGTCCACCCGGATCGTCTCGTCGAGGTCGGCGGGGACGACGTGCCGCACGAGCACGGGGCGATCGGTGCCGATCAGCCCTCCAGGGCCTGCTGCCAGGCTGCGTGCTCGGAGGCGCCGAAGAGCACGAACCGGATCTCGTCGAGATCCCAGCCCTCGCGGGCGACCCGGACGGCGATCGCGGCGGCCTCCTCCAGCGGGTAGCCGTAGGCGCCGCAGGAGATGGCCGGAAAGGCCACGGTTCGCAGCCCGTGCTCCTCGGCCAGCCGCAGGCTGTTGCGGAAGGCGGCGGCCAGCGCCGAGGCCGGGTGGGGGTGCCGGTGGTAGACGGGCCCAACCGTGTGGATCACGTGTTTCGCGGGCAGATCGAAGCCCGGGGTGATCCGCGCCTCGCCCGTCGGGCAGCGCACGCCGGGACGCGCCTCGGGGAGCGCGCGGCAGGCCCCGAGCAGCTGCCGGCCGGCAGCCCGGTGGATCGCGCCGTCCACGCCGCCCCCGCCGAGCAGGCTGCTGTTCGCCGCGTTGACGATCGCGTCGACCTCCTGCCGGGTCAGGTCGCCTCTCAGGGCTCGGATCGCGGGCATCGCGCCTCCAGCCAGCGGGCCACCCCCTCCCACGCGGGGCGGCAGCGGGGGTCGCCCACGAGGTCCATGTGGCCGGGGTCGTGCGCCACGCCGCCGGCCCCGCCGCCCACCACACGGTACTCCAGGTCCGGCGAGCCCGCGTGTCGGAGCCACGCGCGCGCCGTCGACAGGGGCGCGAGCAGCCGGTCGCCCGAGGCGTAGACCCCGAGCACCGGGCAGTGCACGTGGGCCATGGCGAGCAGGTAGTCGCGGCCGTCCCGCGCGAACCAGCCGCGGGTGGTGAACCGCCACAGGTCGTGGACGTAGGGCGCCGCCTCGTCCGCGGGCCCGAGCCTCAGGTGGCGCGAGGGGAACCGTCCGAGGGTGCGGGCGAGCGCCTCCATGCCCCCGACCCAGACGACCCGCCGCAGGTGGGTACGCAGCCCGTCGACGAGCCGCGGGTCATAGGTCGCCGCGGACAGGGCGACGACGCCGTCGGGTTCGGGCGCGACGTCGGTGCCCACCGCGGCCAGGGTGACGTGTCCGCCCAGGGACTGACCGCACACGAAGAGCGGGAGCCGGGGGAACCGCTGCCGCGCGAAGGCGAGAAGCGCCGGGGTGTCGAGGCGCACGAGGTCGTCGTAGCTCCAGGCGGCGCCCACCCGGGGCAGCGGGCGACTCTCCCCATGGCCGCGGTAGTCGGCCAGGAGCACCTCGAAGCCGCGAGCGGCGAGCAGCGAGCCGAACCCCTGCCCTTCGGGTCGGTCCATGGAGCGCCGGTCGACCATCATCGCGTGCAGCAGCAGCGCCACCCCACGGGGTCGCGTGGCGGCGCGCAGGTGCTGCACGTACAGGCGCTGGCCGTCCGCGGCGGTGGCGTACACGGCTAGCCCACCAGCAGCCGGGCGAGCCCGCCGGCCCCGAGGCTCGCGATCGGGGACTGGCCGGTGTTCACCGCGAGGACCTGCCCGAACAGGTCGGGGTGCCGGGCGAGGTTGCGCACGACCCGACGGGCCAGGGCGCGGCGGCGCAGGCCCCACAGGATCAGCTCGGTCAACCAGGTCGCGTCCCGGGCGACCTTGCGGTAGGCGCGCCCGTAGGCCCGCAGGCGATCGGCGTCGAGGCGATCCTCCCGCAGCGCGGCGTCCAGGGTCTCGGCGGCCAGGCGCGAGGAGACGAGCGCGAGGCTCATCCCCTCCCCGGTGATCGCGTCCACGAACCCGGCGGCGTCCCCGACGAGCACCGCGCGGTCGGCCACCGCGCCGCCGACCCTCTGGCGCAGGGGGCCGATCAGCGCCGGGTCGCTGGCGGGCTCCGCGTCGTGCAGCAGGGCGGCGACGGGCTCGAAGTCGTGCACGAGGCGGTGGAACCCCGCAGCGAGGTCGCCCCCGAGGTCGCGGGTGACCTCGCGCCCGCAGAGCAGCGCGACGTTCAGCTCCCGGGGGCCGGTCGGGGTGACGTAGAACTCGACACCGTCGGCTGCGTAGACCCGGACCTCGGCGGGCGGGGGCTCCTGGAGCCGGAAGTGGCCGCGCACACCATACCGGGGCGGCGAGGTGTCCGGACGCTGCAGGCCGAGGCGCCGGCGGATGGGCGAGCGCAGGCCGTCCGCGCCCACGAGGACCCGCCCGCGCACCGCGCCCTGGGTGGTCTGCACCGTGACGCCGGCCGGATCGACCTCGAAGTCGCGCACCTTGACCCCGGTGCGTAGGGCGATCCCGGGCTCCGCGGCGCACGCCTCGTGCATCGCGGCGTCGATCCGCAGCCGGCGCACGCCGAGGCCGTCCCGCTGGGGCTCGCGCGGGGGAAACCGGCCGAAAGCCCGCACGCCGTCGATGTGGTAGGCGATGCCCCCGAAGGGCTGGGCGCCCGTCGCGCGCACTACGTCGAGGAGCCCGAGGCCGTGAAGCTCCTCGACCCCGTGCGGCATCAGGCCCTCCCCGCACACCTTCTCGCGGGGGAAGGTCGCCCGATCGAGGACGAGGACCTCGTGCCCGCGGCGTGCGAGGTGCAGCGCGGTGGCGACGCCCGCGGGACCGCCACCGGCCACGACCACCTCGACCTCGGTCCCGTCCAGCCCGTGCATGGTCCCGGCATACAGGGCCCCGGCCAGGCGCGCAACGCGTTTGCACCCTCCTGTCAGGGGGCTTCGACGGTCGACGCGAGCCGCGGTATCCCCCTCGGGTCGCTACGAGGAGCCTTCATGCCGGCCACCCTGCACGTCCACGCCGATCCCTCCGACCTCCCGGAGAACCTCGACACGCTGCTGCTCGTCGGGCGCCGGGAGCGCCTGCTCGCGGAGGACGTCCGCGCGCTGCTCCCCGAGAGCCTGCCGGTCGAGGCCTGGGAGGCGATGGTGGGCGGCGAGGCGAAGGACCACGGGCGGATCGCCACCCACTACACCGCCGCCGGGCCCCGCAAGGTGGTCGCCGGGGTGCTCCCCGAGAAGTGCTCGCGGCACAACGCGCCGAGCCGCGCCTGGGCGATCCCCGGACTGGTGCGCGGCATGGGGCGGCGTGGCCCGCAGGGAGTGATCTTCGCGCTGGACGGCGTCGAGCACGCCTTTGCCTCGGCGACGGCGGCGGCCACGGCGCTGCCTCTGTTCAGCGCCACCTCCAAGCGCCGCGAGCGGGCGGTACACGTGGCCTTCACCGTACCCGACGGGGCGGTGAAGGCGGCCGAGGCGATCGCCGTCGCCGCCGAGGGCACCCGCCGCGCGGCGAGCTGGGTCGACATGCCACCCGACCTGCTCACGACGACCCGCTTCGTGCGGATCGCCCGCGAGGTGGCGGCCGACCTCGTGTGCGCGATCCAGGTCATCCAGGGGGGGATGCTTCGCGACCAGGGCCTCGGAGGGCTGTACGGCGTGGGCCGCGGCGCCAAGGACCCGCCCGCGCTGGTCGTCCTCGACCACGACCCGGTCGGCGCCACCCGGCGCACCTGTCTGGTAGGCAAGGGCATCGTCTACGACACCGGCGGCCTGTCCCTGAAGACGAAGACGGGCATGGTCGGCATGAAGACCGACATGGGCGGGGCGGCGGCCGTGCTCGGCGCCTTCGAGGCGGCGGTGCGGCTGGGCTACCCCGAGCGGCTCACCGCGATCCTGTGCATCGCCGAGAACATGATCGGCCCCGACTCCATTCGACCCGACGACGTGCTCACGATGCTCTCGGGCAAGACGGTCGAGGTGAACAACACCGACGCCGAGGGACGGCTCGCCCTGGGCGACGGCGTGGCCTGGGCCGTGAAGTACCGCGACCCCGCCGACATCGTGGACCTCGCCACCCTGACCGGGGCGCAGCCCATGGCGACGGGCAAGAAGCACGCGGGGATCTACTGCAACGACGAAGGCTTCGAGCAGCTGGCGGTGCGTGCCGGCCGCGCCAGCGGGAACACCGTGCATCCCCTGCCCTACGCGCCGGAGCTGTACCGCGGTGAGTTCTCCTCCCACGTCGCGGACATGCGCAACTCGGTGAAGGACCGCTACAACGCCCAGTCGAGCTGCGCCGGCCAGTTCGTCGGCAACCACCTCGGCGAATTCGCCGGGCGATGGCTGCACGTGGACCTGTGTGGCCCGGCGTTCTCCGCGGGGCGCGGGACGGGCTTCGGCGTGGGGCTGCTCCTCACGCTGCTGGGGGTCGGCGCGCCGGTCTGACCGCGGGTCAGTAGAACCAGATCACGACCCGACCGGCGCTCCCTGCGGCGGAGGTCGCGCTCCGCCCCGCGACCCCATCGTACTCGGGATCGGTGGTGCCGGGCGGAGCGAAGGAGCCGTCCCCGACCCGACGACCTCGGTCACATCGGCGGCAACGGCGGCGACATCGTCGTGCTCCGCCGACTGACAACCCGCGGACCGTCCCGTGTATTCTCGACGCCCAGGGGGGCGGGATGCGCGAGCTGCACGGTCGAACGGCGGTGGTCACCGGGGCGGCGGGCGGGATCGGGAGCCGGGTCGCGCATCGCCTCGCCCGGAGCGGGATGTCCCTCGCCCTGGTCGACCGGGACGCCGAGGGCCTGGGCGCCCTGGCAGACGCCCTGCCGGCCCCGACGCGCGTGACGACTCACGTCGCGGATCTGGCCGAGGTCACCTCCTTCCCCGCGCTCGCCGACGCGGTCGCGGGGGCCCACGATGGCGTGCACGTGCTCGTGAGCAACGCGGGGCTCACGGTGCACGGTCGCTTCGCCGACCACACCCCGGCCGATCTCGACCGGGTGCTCGACGTGGACCTGCGCGCCGGACTGCACCTCGTCCACGCGCTGCTCCCCCACCTGCGCGCGGCGGAGGAGGCGCACGTGGTGCTCGTCGCGAGCATGGCCGCACTGCTCGCCTTCCCCTACCAGAGCGCCTACAGCGCCGCGAAGTTCGGGCTGCGCGGCTTCGGACACGCCCTGCGGATCGAGCTGTCGGCCGAGGCGATCGGTGTCACCACCGTCCTGCCGGGCACCATCGCGACCGGATTCCTCGCCGCCGCCAGGAGTCACGACGTGGAGACCTCGGCACGCCTGGCCGGGCTGATGCGCCGCCACGGCACCTCCCCCGAGCGCGTCGCGGCCGCGGTCGAGCGCGGGGTCCGGCGCAACCGGGGCGAGGTGCGGGTCGGGTGGGACGCCCACCTCGTCGCGGCCCTGGGACGCCTCGCGCCGCGCCTGCTCCCGGGGCTGCTCGGCCTCGCCTACCGACGCGGCCCGGACGGAGGCGCGCGGTGACCCACCCGGCCCTGACCCCGGTGGCGCTCCACGGCGTGCGCGGCGGCCTGGAGTTGGAGGAGGCGGTGCAGGCGGCCCGCGCCCTGGCCGTCGCCGGCGTCGACGGCATCGTCCCGAGCGGTGGGCGCCGCGGCGGCTCGGCCCGGTCCCCGTGCGGCCCTGGGCCGATACCTCCGCCTTCTTCTTGGAGGACGCCAGCGCGGACCGCGACGGGGTCCGCTGCGTGCTGCCGGATCAGACGAGCCAGTAGCCGGACCCGGGCGGGTCGCGCTGCATCATCCGGTGGTCGATCAGTCCCCGGCGCAGGGTGGCCACGTCGTCGGAGAACTCGCGCTGGCGGTCGTTGACCTCGCGCTCGTTGTAGGTCTCCCCGGCCTCGAAGCGGTGCGCGACGATCCGCAGGATCGCCTCGAACTTCTTGCGCTTCATCGGGAACGCGGTGATCCGCCCGTCGGGACCGGTGAAGTTCGCGAGGACCTTGCGGTCCTAGGCGTCCACGTCGGAGGTGGCTCGCTGGGAGAGCTCGTCGGTGGCGAGCAGCTGCTGCGCGATGCCCTCGAGGGCGCCGGTGTCCAGCGCGTAGACATGGTAGTGCCCGTCGGCCTCGCTGTGGACCAGGCGCGCGTCGGCGAGGCGCGCGAGGTGGTGCGAGACGGTGGAGGGGCGCAGGTCGAGCACCCCGGCCAGCTCCTCCACCGTGTGCGGGCGGCGGGCGAGCAGCCCGACGATCCGCAGGGGTGTTCGCCATGCCCGGGCAGCGGACCGCGGGTCGGTGCAGGACGCGGCGGGTTACGCAGCGCCCTCACGCAGAGGCCCCCGCATGCGCCAGCTGATCACCCTTCACGTCAACGGCGAGGACCTCGAGCTGGCGGTGCCGGCGCACTGGACCCTGCTCGAGGCGCTCCGCTACGAGGCCGGGCTCACCGGGTCCAAGCAGGGCTGCGACAAGGGCGACTGCGGCGCATGCACGGTGCTCGTCGACGGCGAGCCGGTGCTGGCCTGCTGCACCCTGGCCCTCACCGAGCAGGGCAAGGCCATCGAGACCGTCGAGGGGCTCGGCGACGAGGACGGCCCGAGCGTCGTGCAGCGCGCCTTCGACGTCTGTGGCGCCCTGCAGTGCGGCTTCTGCCAGCCCGGGATGATCCTGTCGGCCACGGCACTCCTCCGGCGCGACCCCGACCCGAGCGACGACGCGATCCGCGAGGCGCTCTCGGGCAACCTGTGCCGGTGCACCGGGTACACCAAGATCTTCGACGCGGTCCGCCTGGCCGCCAGGGGGCTCGACCGGCGCCCGCCCGTGGTCTATGGCGACGAGCTGACCGGCCCCACCCGGCGGAGCGGCGTCCCGGTCCCCGACCTCGAGGTGATCGGCAAGCGCTCCCGCAAGACCGACGCCATCGGCAAGGCCACCGGCGCCGCGCAGTACACCGACGACCTCGTGCTCCCGCGCATGGCCCACGGGCGCGTCAAGCGCGCCACCCACGCGCATGCGCGCATCGTGTCCATCGACACCTCGGCGGCCGAGGCGATGGACGGCGTGTACGCCGTGGTGCTCGGCGAGGAGCTACCCACCCCCTACTGCGTGATCCCGTGGACCCCCGACGAGACGGCGCTCGCGGTCGGCAAGGTGCGCCACGCCGGCGAGGGCGTCGCCGCGGTCGCCGCCCGCGACGAGGAGACGGCGATCGCCGCGTGCAATGCGATCGTGGTCGAGTACGAGCCCCTGCCCTGCGTCCTCACCCCCGCCGAGGCCCTCGCCGAGGACGCGCCCCTGGTTCACGAGCACGACTGGAAGGGCCGCGAGCGCACCGACAACGTGTGCAAGGAGGTCGCGCTCACCTTCGGCGACGTCGACGGCGCCGTCGAGCAGGCCGCGGCGGTGGTCGAGGGCCACTGGAGCTACACGGGCAGCAACCACGCCGCCATCGAGCCCCACTGTGCCGTGGCCGACTGGGACGCGGACGGCCGGCTGACCGTGTGGAGCGCCACCCAGGTCACCCACTACCTGCACCGGGAGCTGGCCAAGGTGCTCGACGTGCCCGCCCAGCGCATCCGGGTCATCCAACCGCCGCTCGGCGGCGCCTTCGGGGGCAAGTCCGAGCCCTTCGACCTCGAGTTCTGCGCGGCAGCCCTGGCGCGCAAGGCGGGGCGTCCGGTGAAGATCCTCTACACCCGCGAGGAGGTCTTCTACGCGCACCGCGGGCGGCACCCGATGGAGTTCGACTTCAAGGTGGCCGCCGACGCCCAGGGGCGGATCCTCGCCGTCGAAGACGACGTGGTGCTCGACGGTGGCGCCTACCACTCCTTCGGCCTGGTCACGACCTACTACGCGGGCCAGCTGCTGTGCGGGCCGCTGCGCTTCGGCACCTACCGCTACCGCTCGCGCCGCGTGTACACGAACAAGGCGGCCTGCGGCCCCAAGCGCGGGCACGGCTCGGTCCAGCCCCGGTTCCCGCTGGAGACCGCGATCGACGAGGTGGCCCAGAAGCTCGGAATCGACCCGATCGCCATCCGCCGCGTGAACGCCATGGAGGGCGGCGAGACCACGGTGGTCGGCCAGTACGTCCCGTCCTGCGGGGTCAAGGAGTGCCTGGACGCCGTCGAAGCCGCGAGCGGGTGGCGGGAGCGCTACGCGGACCTGCCCGAGGGCGTCGGCCTCGGGGTTGCCACCAGCCAGTACATCAGCGGCACGGCCTACCCGGTCTACCCGAACGAGATGCCGCAGTCCGCGGTGCAGCTCCGGGCCGATCGCTCAGGGAAGATCACGATCTTCGCGGGGACCAACGACATCGGCCAGGGCAGCGACTCGATGCTCGCCTACATCGTGAGCGAGGAGACCGGCGTGCCGGTCGACGACATCCGGGTGATCAGCGCCGACACCGACCTCACCCCGGTCGACCTGGGTGCCTACTCCTCGAGGCTCACCCTGATGGCGGGCTCCGCGGCGCTGGAGGCGGCCCGGCGGCTGCGCGAGCTGATGGTCTCCGCCCTCGCCGAGAAGTGGGACGTCCCGTCCGAGCGGGTCGTGATCCGCCAGGGTGAGGCCTTCGACCGAGAGGACCCGGGCACCGCGGTCGGCACGGTGGAGGCGCTGCAGATCGCCGAGGCGAGGCACGGGCTGCTCGGCACCACCGGCAACTTCCGCACCATCCCGCTCGGCGGCGAGTACCGCGGCGGCACCATCGGCGCCTCGCCCGCCTACAGCGCCACCGCCCACGTCGCCGAGGTCTTCGTCGACAAGCAGACGGGGATCGTCGAGGTCCGCCGGCTGTGGGCGGCCCACGACTGCGGCCGCGCGATCAACCCGGTGCTCGTCGAGGGGCAGATCGAGGGCTCGGTCTACATGGGCCTGTCCGAGGCGCTCTTCGAGGACATGGCCTACCACCACGAGGGCAAGCAGCGCGGGCTGCAGGTCGGGCCAAACCTGCTCGACTACCGCATCGCCACCTCGGTGGACGTCCCGGCGATCCAGGCGGCGATCGTCGAGACCATCGACCCGGTCGGCCCCTACGGCGCCAAGGAGGCGGGCGAGGGTCCACTGCACCCGGCGATCCCCGCGGTCGCGAACGCGATCTGGCGCGCCACCGGCGCCCGCCTGCACACGATGCCCTTCACCCCCGAGCGCGTGCTGCGCGCCCTGCAGGAGCGCGAGGCCCGCCTCGCGGCAAGCTAGGAGACCCGATGCTCCGCATGGCGCCCTTCGACGTGCACACCCCGGCCACCGCCGCCGAGGCGGTCGCCCTGCGCACGCGGCTGCCCGACTCGATGTACCTCGCCGGCGGCACCGACCTGCTGCCCAACCTCAAGCACCGCCTGCACGCGCCGCAGCACCTCGTGAGCCTGCGAGGCGTCGAAGACCTCGTCGGCATCGCGCGAGACGCGGACGGCACCCTCCGCGTGGGCGCCGGGACCAGCCTGCACGCGGTGGCCACCAGCGAGACGGTGGGCGCGGCGGTTCCCGCGCTGGCGCGGGCCGCCGGGCTGATCGCCGGGCCCCAGCACCGCCGGATGGGCACACTGGGCGGCAACGTGATGCTCGACACCCGGTGCCTGTTCTACAACCAGTCCGAGGGCTGGCGCGAGGCGCTCGGGTACTGCCTGAAGCGCGACGGCGACTGGTGCCACGTGATCAACACGCCCAAGCGCTGCGTGGCCGCCCACTCCGCCGACACCGTCCCGGTCCTGCTCACCGTGGGCGCGCGGGTCGCCTACGAGGGGCCCGAGGGCCCCGGCGAGATCGCGCTCGACGACCTGTACGTCATGGACGGGCGCTTTTACCAGAACCGCTCCCTGGACCCCGCCACCCTGGTTACGCAGATCATCGTCCCGCCGCAGCCGGAGGGGCACCGCAGCGTCTACCACAAGGTGCGCGCAAGGGGTGCGGTCGACTTCCCACAGCTCGGGCTCGCGCTCGCCGGCGACTTCGCCGAGGACGGCACGGTGCGTTCGCTCGTCGGCGTGGTCACCGCGGTGCTCCCCAAGCCGCGGTTCCTCCGCAAGCTCGACAGCGCGGTGGGCACTCGTCTCGAGGACGAGGTCATCGACGACCTCGCGGAGATCGTGCGCCGCCAGACCCACCCCCAGGCGAGCGCCCACGGCGCTCCGGCCTGGCGCAAGCACATGGCCGGCGTCGAGATGCGCCGGGGTCTGCTGGAGCTGCGCGAGGGCGCCTGACCGCGGTCAGCGCACCATGACGAGCACGTTGTCGATACCCCAGGACTCGTCGGTCGAGCTCTGGTCCAGCCCCGAGGACACGCGCAGGGTGAGCGCGTCGTCGACGTGGCCGACCATGCGCACCACGTGGTCCAGGCCCGGATCCTCCGCGGAGATCCCGCACTCGTTGCCCCCGAAGCGCGGGGCGGTGGTGCCGAGCTGCTCGGCCCCGTCGATCTCCTCGTAGCGGGGCTCGCCGTCCCAGGTGTCGATCCCGATGTAGTCGAGGGAGACATAGGCCTGGGTGTGCGGCACGTGCAGGAGGTCGAAGGTCCGCTGGGTGGCGGCACCCACGCCGAAGTTCCCGAAGCCGCCGAGGATCGGCGTGAAGTAGGCGCCGCAGTTGCTGACGTCGACGCGGCGATCAGACCACCCGTCCGCGAAGCCGTCGTCGAAGGTCTGCAGGGCGATCACCGTCCAGCCGCCAGCGCTGGTGCCGTCGCTCGTATTCATGTCGCACCACACCCGGTACCGGGCCGCGGCGGTGTTGCCCGAGGTGGGCGCGATGTCGTACCAGCCGCTCGGCGCGGTCGTGTCGGCCTGGTGGATCTCGAGGCAGCTCCTCGGCGGCACGGCAAGCCCCCCGACCTGCGTGGTCAGGGCGGAGAGATCGTCCGCGTTCTTGGCGATGGCCTGGGCGTTGCTTGCGATCTGGGAGGCATTGCCGGAGACGCCCTTCGCGTTGGTCGTGATCTCCGCGGCGTTCACGTCGATCCCGTCGGCGTTCGTCGCGGTGGCTGTGGTGTTCAGCGCGATGTCGTCCTTGTTGGTGGCGATCGCCGTGGCGTTCGAGGCGATGTCCGCCTTGCTCGTCGCGACGCCCTGCTGGTTGGCGGAGATCGCCGAGGTGTTGCTCGCGATGTGCCCGGCGTTCACCCCGATGGCGTCCGCGTTGTCGGAGATCGCCGACTGGCTCGTCCCGATCGCCGAGGTGTTCGCTCCGATCGCCGCGGCGTTGGTCGCGATGTCGGACGAGTTGGACGCGATTGCGCCCTGGTTGGTCGCGATCGCGCTCTGGTTGGTCGCGATGCCGATCGTGTTGCCGTCGGCCTTCGCCTGGGCGGCGGTGACCGCCGCCTCCAGCGCAGTCACCCTCTCGTCGAGGGCCTGCACGTCGACCCCGCTGTCGATGTTCGCCACGTCGGCCGCGAGCGCGTCGACTTGGTCGGCGAGCGCGGACAGAGCGTCGTCCTGGCTCGACTGCGCGTCCTGGGCCTGCTGCAGGGCCGCGGACAGCGCGTCGACCTGCGCCTGTAGCGCGGTGTCCTGCGTACCTTCCCCCTGGGCGCAGCCCGCCCCCAGGGCGACCGCCAACAGCCACGACATGCGCATCCGGACCTCCCGGCGAACGATACCCCAGGCGGCGGGTCGCCCGCGGGCCAGAAGCTGCTAGCGGATCATCACCAGGACGTTGTCGATCCCGAAGGACTCGTTGGTGGCGCCCTCGTTGAGGGTCGAGGAGGCGCGGATCGTCACCGATGACGCGCTGTGGGCCACCTTCTTGACCACCAGCTCGGGGCCCGACTCGCCGTAGGTGCCGTTGCCGCACACATTCGGGCCGGCGGCGGGAGGCGTGTCTCCGAGCTGCTCCGCGCCGTCGATCTGGAGCAGACGGGCCTCGCCGGTGTCCCAGCTGTCCGCGGCCACGTAGTCGAGGGACAGGTACACCTCGCTGTGCGAGATGCCGAGCAGGTCGTAGGTGCGCTGGGTGGCATCACCAACGCCGAAGTTGCCGAAGCCCCCGAGGTACGGCGTGTATCGGTAGCCGCAGCCGATGGAGTCGATGCGCGGATCGCTCCACCCGTTGGCCCGGCCGTCGTCGAAGGTCTGCCAGTCGATGACCGTCCACCCGCCGCCACCCGTGGTCATGTCGCACCACACGCTGTACCGCACGGTCAGCGACAGGCCCGCCGTGCTCGACGGCGCGATCTGGTACCAGCCGCTCGGCGCGCTCGGGTCGGCGTCCTGGATGTCGAGACAGCTCGCCGGCAGGTTGCCGAGGCTGCTGAGGTCCTGGACGGCTGCAGTCCGGCATGCCGGTGGACTTCAGGTTCGCGGCGATGTCGCCAGCGTTCTTGGCGATGCCACTCGTGTTCGTCGCGATCTGGCTCGTGTTGACGGCGATATCGGACCCGTTCGTGTCGATCTTGCCGGCGTTCGTGGCAATCGCGCTCGCGTTGGTCGAGACGCCCGAGGCGTTCGTCGCGATGTCGGTCTCGTTCGTCCCGATCGCGGTGGTGTTGGCGGCGATCTGGGCCGTGTTGTTGCTCACGCCGGTCGCGTTGGCGGAGATCGACGTCCGGTTCGAGGCGATGGCCGACGCGTTCTGGCCGATCGCGGTGGTGTTGGTGCTGATGTCCGAGATGTTGGTCGCGATCGCCGTCGTGTTGGCGGTGATCTGCGACCCGTGGGTCCCGAGGGCCGCCTCGTCCGCAGACAGGGTGCTCTGGAGCTGCGCGACCTGCTCGCTCAGGGCCAGCACGTCGACGCCGCTGTCGCTGTTGGCCACCTCGGACGCGAGCTCGTCCACCTGGGTCTGGAGCGCGGAGATCGCGTCGTCGTGCGTGGACTGGGCCGCCTGGGCCTGCTGGAGCGCGGTCGACAACGCGTCGACCTGCGCCTGCAGCGAGTCGACCTGCGCCTGCAGCGCGGTATCCGCCGTGTCACCCGCCCCCTGGCAGCCCACCAGGGCGAGTGCCAACACCAACGACATGCGCATCCGGACCTCCAGGCGCACGATACCCCATGAGACGGCGCGCCGCCCGGGTTCGGAGGCGCCGGACCGGATCCGACACAGGCGGGCTAGCCGTAGATGCTGTTCTTCTTGCCCTTGCCGCGCGGGGAACGCGTCAGCCGGCCGCCGTTGCGCTTCTTCGTGAGGAGCTTCGACTTGCGGGCGCGCCGCATCCGGAACTTTGCCTTGAGCTTGGCGCGGTGGCGGGCGGTCTTGTTGCGATTGCGGGCCATGATGTCCTCGGAATGCCTGGGGGCCTCCCTTATGGCCCGTTTCGCGCCCGCGGGCAACTCCGCGCCCGGGGGTCGGCGCCCGCCCCGGGCGGTGGCGATCCGGAGCACGCGGGCGGCGACACCGGGCTGTCGAGCAGCCACCGGTGCCAGTTCCCGGCGGGAGCCGACGGCATCGGGTAGGCTCTCCTGTTCCGGAGGTCCCGTGCCGCGTTGGTTTCCGTTGCTGCTCCCCCTGGCCGCTGCCTGCACGCCGCCGACCTCGACGACCGACACCGGGCCAGCCTGGGACAGCCTGTCGGTCCACGACCGGTGCTTCGCGAGCCTCGGGAGCGCCGATCTGGCCTGGCCCGACTACGACCAGTTCGACCCGCCCATCGGCCGGAGCTGCGCGGGCACGAACGAACAGGAGATCCAGGGCGTGCAGCGGCTGGTCTTTCTCGGCGACTCGGTCACCGAGGGCACGCCGCCGACCGATCCCGACCACTACTACCGCGCCGACCTCGCCCGGGGGCTGGAGGGCGAGTGGGGGTCGCTCGACGTCGAGAACTGCGCCCGGTGGGGCGCCGAGGACCACGACCTTCTCTCGGGTGACGAGCAGCTCGCGGAGTGCTTCCCCGAGCCGAGCGACGAGAAGACCCTCGTGGTGATGACCCTGGGCGGCAACGACCTGTTCAGCATCGCCCGGCACCTCGTCGGCGGCTCCATCGACGCGCAGGGCGCGGTCGAGGAGGCCCACGCCGCCGCCGCGCAGCTCGGGGACGCGCTCACCTGGTTCGACGACCGCACCGATCTGTTCCCGAACGGGGTGTACGTCGTGTTCGCGAATATCTACGAGTACACCGACGGCACGGGGGACCTCGGGAGCTGCCCCAGCGCCGGCATCCTCGGCTTCGACGCCCAGGTGCCCGAGATGCGCGCGGCGCTGGTCGCCGCCGAAGAGGACTACATGCAGCTCGCGGTCGAGCACCACCGGGACATGATCTTCATGCTCGAGCACTTCTGCGGCCACGGCTTCCGCGCCGACGACCCGAACACCCAGTGCTACCGCGGCCCGGGCGCACAGACGTGGTTCGACGGCACCTGCCTGCACCCGAACGAGACGGGTCACCGGACGATCGCCAACCTCTTCGCGGGCACGATCCTCGACCAGACCTCGGTGGACGTGCCTTGAGCGACTGGGTCGTCCTCAAGTTCGTGGGCACCAGCGTCGCCTCCCGGGACCGCTGGGAGACCATCGCGGCCCAGTGTCGCGAGCGGCTCGCCGAAGGGCTCCGGCCGGTGGTGGTGTGCTCGGCGATCACCGGGATCTCGGACCGCCTGCAGGCCGTGCCCGACCAGGCGGTGGCCGGGACCGCGGCGGGTGCAACGGAGGCGGTCGGCGCCGCGCACCGGGTGCTTGCGGAGGCGCTGGAGGTGCCGGCGGACCTCGTCGCGAGCGAACTCGAGGCCCTGGAGCGGCTGGTCACCGGCGTCGGCCTGATCGGCGAGGCGAGCCCGCGAACCCGCGCCCGGGTGCTCGCCCTCGGGGAGCTGATGCTCACCCGCCTCGGGACGGCCTTCCTCGCCCGGGCCTTCGGAGAGCCGGTCGGGTGGACGGACGCGCGCGAGGCCCTGTGCTCGACCGAGCGCCGCGGAGAGACGCCGAGCCGCCGCTACCTCTCCGCCCTCGTCGGCGGCGACGCGGACGCGGCCCTGGCCGCGCGGTGGTCCGCCCGCCCCGAGCGCGTGCTCGTGACCCAGGGGTTCATCGCACGCAACGCCGCGGGCGAGACGGTGCTGCTGGGCCGCGGCGGCTCGGACACCTCCGCGGCGCTCCTCGCCGCCCGCCTCGGCGCGGCCCGGTGCGAGATCTGGACCGACGTCCCCGGCCTGTTCACCGCGAACCCCCGCGACGTCCCCGGTGCGCGCCTGCTCCGACACCTCGACTACGACGAGGCCCAGGAGATCGCGACCATGGGCGCGAAGGTGCTGCACCCGCGGTGCATCGCTCCCTGCCGCGACCGGGGCATCCCCCTGCACGTCCGGTGCACGCCGCATCCCGAGCTTCGGGGAACGGCGATCACCGCCGAGGGTCTCGCTGGCTCGCGGGTCAAGGCGCTCTCTATGCGCACCGGGCTCACCCTCGTGAGCATGGACACGGTGAAGATGTGGCAGCAGGTCGGGTTCCTCGCCGACGCCTTCGCGGTGTTCAAGGCGCACGGCCTGTCCATCGACATGGTCTCGACCGCGGAGTTCAACGTCACGGTCACCCTGGACCCGACGGCGAACGTGCTCGATCAGCCCACGATCGACGCGCTCCTCGCCGATCTCTCCGCGATCTGCGCCGCGCGGGCCATCGGGCCGTGCGCCTCGGTCAGCCTGGTCGGACGTGGGATCCGCGCCACCCTGCACCGCCTCGGTCCGGTGCTGGAGGTCTTCGAGGAGCAGCGGATCCATCTCGTCTCCCAGGCCGCGAGCGACCTGAACCTGAGCTTCGTCGTCGACGAGGAGCAGGCGGGGCGGCTGGTCCGGGAGCTGCACGGCCTGCTCTTCGGCGCGGCGGACAACGACCCGCTCTTCGGGCCCGCCTGGCAGGCGCTCTTCGACACCGAGCAGGGGCCGCCACCGGTGGAGCCCTGGTGGCGGGCTCGCCGAATGGAGCTGCTGGCCCTCGCCGCGGAACACAGCCCCCGGTACGTGCTGGACGGCGCGACCCTCGACCGGCAGGTCGCCGCGGTGCGGGGCCTGACCGCAGTGGACCGCGTCCTGTACGCGATGAAGGCCAACCCGCACCCCGAGGTGCTCCGGCACTTCGCCGCGGCGGGCCTCGCCTTCGAGTGCGTCAGCCCCGGAGAGCTGGAGCACCTCTTCGCCTCCGTCCCCTGCCTCGACCCGGACCGGGTGCTGTTCACCCCAAACTTCGCGCCCCGCACCGAGTACGAGGACGCCCTCGCGCGCGGGGTGGGCGTGACCCTGGACAACCTGCACCCCCTCGCCGCGTGGCCCGAGATCTTCGCGGAGCGGGAGGTGTTCGTGCGCGTCGACCCGGGGCACGGGCGCGGGCACCACAAGCACGTGCGCACCGCGGGCGAGCAGTCGAAGTTCGGGGTCGGCCCCGAGCAGATCGACGCCCTGGCCGAGCTCGCACGGGCTGCGGGCGCCCGGGTGGTCGGCCTGCACGCCCACTCCGGCAGCGGGATCCACGCGCCGGAGACCTGGGCCGAGACGGCCCTGTTCCTCGCCGAGGTCGCCGGGAGGTT
>Ga0114931_10002426_pt1 | contig 23731 bp, 20 predicted proteins | sample 2SBtaG_FD_89579 | JGI IMG/M metagenome (GOLD analysis project Ga0114931, IMG submission 89579) | Deep subsurface microbial communities from Kolumbo volcano to uncover new lineages of life (NeLLi) - 2SBTROV14_V59a metaG | ecosystem: Environmental > Aquatic > Marine > Volcanic | place: Kolumbo... | reverse complement strand
CGGCGTTTCGCCGCCAGCCCGACGGGCCAGAAGGTGCTGCAAGCGGAGCGCGAGCTCCTCGACGTGCTGAACGACCGCGAGGCGCTTCTGGCGCTGCCCGAGGGAAGTCTCGGACGCACCTATGCAGCGTTTACTGCCACAGAGCAGATCAGCGCTGACGGTCTCGTCGCCGCCAGCCAGGGCGACGGCGCGCGCCAGCTCGACCCGGACCCCGGGGCCCAACGCTTCTTCAACCGCCTGCGCGATAGCCACGACCTGGAACACGTGGTCTCCGGCTTTGGCCGGGACCTGCGCGGGGAGGGCGCGCTGCTGGCTCTCGGACTGGCGCAGCTCTGGACACCGGGCATCGGCCTGATCGTGGGCATGGCCTGGCTGCGTGGCGACCGAGAGGAGCGTCGCGTGATCCAGGACGGCTGGCGCCGCGGCAGGCGCGCCGCCTGGTTGGCCGGCGTGGACTGGGAGGCCCTGCTTCCGCGACCGCTCGACGAGGTGCGTCGGCGCCTGCGCCTCGACCCACCGCCGGTCTACGAGGCCGCACGCTCCGAGGGCGCCCCGGCCCTCGCCTAGGCTGCCCCCCCCGCTTCCGGTACCATCCTGCGTTTGCGGCCATCTCCGCTGGCTTGAATCCGCTCCTTTTCCCTTTGGACAGCTCTGTCGAGACCCCTACAGAAAGGAACCCCCCATGCAGCTTCGCAATGTCGTCCTCGTCGATGGTGCTCGTTCACCCTTTGCACGCGGCGGCCGCGGCAAGCTCGTCGCCACCCGCCTCGACGAAGTGGGGGCCACCGTCCTGCGCGCCCTCCTGGACCGCCATCCGAAGGTCCAGGACCACATGATCGAAGACGTCGGCCTCGGCAACGTGGGCGGCCGCGGCGAGTTCGTGTGCCTGGGCTCTGTGTCCCGCCTGGCGGGCCTGCCTCTGGAGGTCTGCTCCTTCAACTCCAACCGCCAGTGCGGCTCCAGCATGGAGACGATGCAACGCATCGCCACCTCGATCATGGTGGGAGCCACGGACTGTGGTGTGGCGCTGGGCATCGAGCGCATGGGGCGCACCACCGGCGCGGCCAGTGGTGTGCCGGAAACGCGCATCACCAAGATGAACCCGCGGCTCTTCGAGATGAACGAGGTGCAGCGCAGCCCGGCCCGCGATCACGACGAGACCTTCTCCGTCCCCTTTCCGGACTATGTGCTGAACTCGCCGCCCCTGCAGTCGATGCTCCAGACCGCGCAGAATGTCGTCGAGTGCTACGGCCTCACCCGAGCGCAACTCGACGCCTTTGCCGCCGAGAGCCATCGCAAGTGCCACGCGGCCTACGAGTCCGGCATCTACAAGGACGAGGTGGTACCGCTGGAGGTGGAGACACCCGTCTTCGACGACGAGCGCAACTGGCTGGAGAACGAGGTGGGTCCGACCATTGTCTTCGACCGGGACGAGTGCATCCGTCCGGAGACCACGGTGGACAAGCTCGCGGCATTGAAGCCGGTGAGGGGCCTTGCGAGCTTCGCCGACAAGGAGTTGCTCATCACGGCTGGCAACAGCTGCCCGACCAACGACGGGGTCAGTGCCGCTCTGCTGATGGCCGAGGAAAAGGCTCTGGCGCTGGGCCTCGAGCCCCTGGCACGCATCGTCGGCATTGGCGTCGGTGGCGTGAAGCCGCAGGTGATGGGCCTGGGCCCCATCCCCTCCACCCTGCGCGCCCTGAAGCACGCCGGCCTCGAGGTCGGCGCCATCGACCGGGTGGAGTTCAACGAGGCGTTCGCCGCCCAGGTGATCCCCTGCTGCCACGATCTCGGCATCCCGCTCGCGAAGGTCAACGTCAATGGCGGCTCCCTCGGCATCGGCCACCCGCTGGGCGCCACGGGTGCGCGTCTGGTCACCACCGTGGCCAAGGAGCTGCGCCGCTCGAATACCCGTTACGGCCTGTCCACCCAGTGCATCGGTGCGGGGATGGGTATTTCGACCATCGTGGAGCGCATCGACTAGGCGCGGCACCCGTGGCAGAGCTTCAGGCGTTGACACCCTGGCGGGTGCGGGCGCAGGATGATCGTCTGTTCAGGAGAGAGTCATGCGGGACCTCGTCGATCTCGACCGGCATCACCTGATCCATCCCATCACGGAGTTCCGCAGCCATGAGGCGCGGGGCGCACGCATCGTGACGGGGGGAGAGGGGATTCGCATCCGGACCAGCACCGGAGAGAGCCTGATCGACGGACTCTCCGGCCTGTGGAACGTGAACGTGGGCCATGGCCGGGTGGAGATCGGCGAGGCGGTAGCCGAGCAGATGAAGCGTCTGGCCTACTACCCGAGCTTCTGGGAGAACGCCACGGAGCCGGCCGTGCGTCTGGCGGCCCGCCTGGCGGGCCTCACTCCGGAGCCGCAGAGCCCGGAGCGGAAGATCGACCGCTTCCTCTTCACCAGTGGCGGCTCGGAGGCGAACGAGACGAACTTTCGCCTGGCGCGTCTCTACCACGCGGTACAGGGGCGCCACGAGCGGCGCAAGGTCCTCTCGCGTACGGCGGCCTTCCACGGCATTACGCGCGGCGCCGGTAGCGCAACGCGGCTTCCGGCCTACCACATCTTCGAGGAGCCGGACCCGCTCTTCGTGCAAGTGCCCGCCCCTTACTGCCTCCGCTGTGAGCTCGGCCAGCACTATCCGGCCTGTGGGTTGGCCTGTGCGGACGCGGTGGCCGAGGCCATCGAGCGCGAGGGCCCGGACACGGTGGCCGCGGTGATCGCCGAGCCCATCCAGGGAACCGGAGGTGTCATCGTGCCACCTCCGGACTACTTCGCGCGCCTCCAAGAGGTGTGCCGCGAGCACGACGTGCTGCTGATCCTCGACGAGGTGATCACCGGATTCGGGCGCACCGGCCGGTGGTTCGGCATGCAGCACTTCGGGATCGAGCCGGACCTGGTCTCCTTCGCCAAGGGCATCACCAGTGGCTACCTGCCCCTTGGTGCCGCGGGGCTCTCCCGCCGCGTGTACGAGACCATTCGCGACGCCTCGCCTCCGGGGCTGCCCTTCATGGGCGGGCTTACCTACAACAATCACGCCACCTGCTGTGCCGCGGCCCATGCGAACCTGGACATCCTGGAGCGCGAGGGGCTGGTGCGCAACAGTGCCCTGCAGGGCGCCTACCTGCAGGAGCGTCTGCAGGAGGCCTTCGGCAACCACCCTTGTGCAGCAGAGATCCGAGGCCTGGGCCTCTTCACGGCCATCGAATGGGCCAGGCCGGGGACGCGCGATCCAGCCGGAGCCAAGCCCATGGCCTTCCCGGCAGCGATCGCACGCCACGCGTTTGCGCGCGGGTTGATCGTGCGCGCACTATGGGAGTGCACCGCGGTCTCACCGCCGCTCTGCGTCACACGAGACGAGGTGGATGAGATCATTGCCATCCTCTCCCCCTCGGTAGAGGCGGCCACTCGGGAGCTGCTCGCCTGACGGCGCAGCCGAAGGAGGACTCTCTGGGCGTGGCGTTGCCACCTCCACCTCCTGGGCGCAGCCCAGGCGCGCCGCCCGATACCTCCGCGCTGAGCACCTCGGTGGCCCGGCGGCACTACTCCTCGGCGACTCCGAAGCGCTCCACATAGAAGCGCAGGGCGCGGCGGCGCTCCGCGGGGTCTACGCCGACATCTTCGAGGACATATTCCACGCTGCCGTGTTTGCCGCGCGGGTTCTCTGCGAGGAATTTCTGCATGGCCGCGCGAGCCTCATCGCTGAGGGGATGGTCCGCAAAGGCCAGGACCCGCTCCACCATGGCCAGATCGTCCTTCATGAACTCCTGGAAGTGCACGTCGAAGGTCTGCTCCTCGCTCAGATGTGCACGCTGCGTAACCGAGGCCCGCAGCAGATCCTCGCTTCGGGCAGCCCAGTAGCGCCCCAGCTTGTGGGCATCCACGTGGCGCGCCTGCATGCGAGTCCCGTAGGTGATCATGGTGCACAGCGATGCCGTGATGCGCAGCGGGTCACGGTGGGTCTGCACGAAGCGGGCATCGGGAAAAACCTCGAGCAGCGGCTGGATCTGCTCCAGGTGCTGTGGCGACTTCAGCACCCAGCGCTTTGGCCCCCGCAGCCACTGCAGGGCCTTCAGTACGCGCTCGAGATAGCGGTAGGCGAAGCTCTGGTCGTGGCTCTTGTACCACGCGACGTAGCTCGGCACCGGCCAGGCAGACTCGAAGAGCATCGTCGAGAAGGCCATGGCCAGCAGGTGGATCTCCTCGTGGCGCGCCTGCGGCGACATCTCGTGCATGCGCTTGAAGTGCGGCATCACCCAATCCTGGAAGCGCAGGCCCCGCTCGCAGCGCAGCACCCGCGGGTCGCGGCCCTCCTGCCATGATTTCCTGGGAGACATTTCACGCGGGTTGGGGAAGGGCTCGAGACTCTCCCAGTAGGGCAACGAGCGCAGGGCGGTATCCTGGGAGATGAGGTTGTGGAGGTGGGTGGTGCCGGTGCGCGGAAGGCCGGCAATGACGAGGGGCCGTGTGATGCGCTCGGCCTCGATCTCGGGATGCTGGCGGATCAGCGCTTCCAGGCGCAGCCGGTTGACCAGCAGCTGTACCAGCATGGCGCGGGAAGTGACGTAGCCGAGCGCCGAGAGCCCGGCCTCCCGGCGCAACGCGCCGAGCAGCACTGCCAGGGGCTCGCGGAAGTCGTCGGCGCCAAAATCTCGGAGACCGGTCTTGCGGCAGGCGGCTTCGAGGAGCGCTGCGGGCTCCAGCGCCACCAGGCGCGGTGCCAGTGCCGCGCCCAGGGCGTTGGCCGCGCGCAGAGGCCGCGGCAGCCGCGGGTGCCCCAGGTCGTCGATGCGGATGACGCCGGGCTGGGTCACTCGTCTCCGTCCACCAGCTCGAGCTCGGCCGTGCAGCGGATGTCGCGGGAGGACGCGCCGACCCGCACCTCGAAGTGGCCGGGCTCGGCCAAGAAGCGCCGCTCCGCGGGGTGCCAGAAGCAGAAGGCCCGGGCGGGGATCCGCAGCTGCACGCGTTCGGTGCGACCCGCATCGAGAGAGACCTTGGCGAAGGCGGCGAGCTCCTGGGGCGGGCGCGGCAGGCTGGACTCGAGGTCGCGCAGGTAGCACTGCACGACCTCTTGCCCCGTGCGCTCTCCGGCGTTGCGAAGCTCCACGCTCAGCAGAAGGTCCTGGCCGTTGCGCAGTGATTGGGTCACCAGTTGCAGGGCGCCATAGTCGAAACGTGTGTAGCCAAGTCCATGGCCAAAGGGAAAGCGCGGCGCGAGGCCCGCGCGGTCGTAGTGGCGGTAGCCCAGGAAGACGCCCTCGCGGTAGGCCACGTGGCCCGCCTCGCCGGGGTAGGTGAGCGGGTCGTCCGTGTGGGCGGGGTTGTCCTCGAGGCGCATGGGGAAGGTCGTGGGTAGCCGCCCGGAAGGCGAGGCATCCCCGAAGAGCAGGTCTGCAATGGCGTGGCCCGCCTCTTGGCCGCCGTACCAGACCCATAGGATGGACGCGACCCGCGACGCCCAGGGCATTTCGCAGGGCGCACCGGCGTTGACCACCACCACGGTGTTGGGGTTGGCTGCGGCCACCGCCTCCACCAGCTCGTCCTGGCGGCCGGGCAGGCGCAGGTCCGCTTTGTCGTTGCCCTCCGTCTCCCAGTCGGCGTTCTGACCCACCACCACGACCGCAGCGTCTGCGCCGCGTGCCGCGGCGACTGCGCGTTCCAGCGCGTCCTCCGGGAACGGCGGCAAGTGGCCCAGGCGCAGGCCGCCCATGGCCAGGGCGCCCTCGAGGGTGTACTCGATGCGAAGCTCCACTGCCTGGCCGATCTCGAGGGTGCACGTGGCAAGCTCCTCGCGGGTGCCGGTCCCGAAGAAGCTGTCGCCGCGTACCTGCTGCGTCCAGTTGTCGATGAGAAGCTCGCCGTCCACGAAGAGGCGTGCCTTGCCCGCGCAGGTGAGGCCAAAGCGGTGCTCGCCGCTCTCCTCCGGCGTGAAGCGCGCGCACAGCTCGGCGGAGAAGCGCGTGTGATCCACGGCGCTGTCGAAGGCGCCAAACCAGGTCTGCTCCGCGCTGCGCGTGTGGCGCTCCCGCACGGCCTCACCCGCCAGCTCGAGGTTGTCGAAGAAACGCAGGGAAAAGCCCCGACGCGCCTTCTCTCCAGGCGCGCTGAGCCGGGCCGGGTCCACGAGGGGCAGGCGTTTGTGGCTGGTGCAGCCAGCCTCGTACCCGATCTCCACCCCGGTGCCGGCTGCCTGGCGGATCGCATCCAGGGCGTGGCTTTCGTAGTGCGGCAGTACCCGCGCGCTGCCGCCCCCCTGGATGCTCGTTACCCGAGCGTTCGGGCCGACGACAGCGAGGCGGCCCAGACCTTCGCGACGCAGGGGCAGGAGCTGCTCCTCGTTGCGCAGCAGCACCGCGGCCTCCTGGGCGAGGCGCCGGGCCAGGGCGCGGTGCTCCGGCCGGTCCACGGCCCGCTCCGGCGGCTCCTCTCCGGCTTCGAAGGCGCCAGCCTTCTCCAGGACCCGCAGGATGCGCCGCACCTTGTCGTCGAGCAGGGCCTCTGGCAGCACGCCCTCCTTGACGGCCCGGGCAAGCGGTGGGCCGAAGTAGCGAGCGGGCCCCGGCATCTCCAGGTCGAGTCCGCCCTGCGCCGCGCCGAGGGTGTCGTTCGTCCCGAACCAGTCCGAGACCACGAAGCCCTGGAAGCCCCACTCCTGCTTCAACGTCTCCACCAGCAGGGCGCGGTGTTCGCTCGCATAGGTTCCGTTGATGCGGTTGTAGGCGGACATCAATGCCCACGGCTGCGCTTCCTTCACCGCCGCCTCGAACGGTCGCAGGTAGAGCTCGAGCAGCGCCCGCTCGTCCACGTCCGAGCTGATGCTGTGGCGCTCGAACTCCGAGTCGTTGGCCACGAAGTGCTTCACACAGGCGCCCACCCCCTGGCTCTGGACACCCTCCACGAAGGCCACACACAGGCGTGCCGACAGCTCTGGATCCTCGGAGTAGGCCTCGAAGTGTCGGCCACCCAGCGGCGAGCGGTGCAGATTGACGGTGGGGCCGAGGATTACATGGACGCTCTTGGTGCGCGCCTCCTGGCCCAGGGCAGCGCCCATCTTTTTCACCAGCAGGGGGTTCCAGGTGGCTCCGAGGGCGCTGGCATTGGGGAAGCAGGCAGCCGAGACGCCGCTTCCCAGGTGGCCCCCGCGCACACCAATGGGCCCGTCGCTGACCTTGAGCCGTGGAATGCCCAGCCGCGGAACCGGCGTCGAGTACCACATGCTGGAGCCGGAGCACAAAGCGGCCTTCTCCTCCAGGGAGAGCTTCGAGAGCAGGGATTCGACGCGCTCGCTTCCAGGCATGGGGGGCCTCCTCGGGCACCGGAATGTAGCCAGGCCGGGCGGCTCATGAGGGAACGGAACCGGTGCTCGGCAGCGGTCAGGAGGTCTCGTGCCAGGGGCCGCCCCGCTTCCATCCTGCCGGGGCAACCCGGCCCATGTCCGATCCGCCCCGATCTTGAAAATTCTAATTGTTTTCAGTGGGTTGGAGCTTTTTTTCCACATCGGTGACATATCTGGAGTCGGCCGACCACTCACACTTGGAGGTCGAGATCCATGTTACGAGCCGTCCTTTTCCTGGTTGCTGCCGTGTTGATCGCGGGCCCCTCATGGTCGCTTCCCGACTGGGAGCGTCCCTCCCTCGAGAGCTCCGCCCCCGGTTTCCAACCTTCAGACTTTGCCCAGCAGTGGGAGTCGTCCTCCGAAAGGGATCTGATCCTAGGGGCCACGCTGCGGTTCAGGGGCGACCACTCCGGCGACCTGAACAGCGGGCGGGACGACCTCCCCTCCGACACTCCGAAGGCCGGGCCCGATGGCGACGGCCCGGACCACTGCGAGACCATGGATGGACTCCTGTGCGGCGAACACCAGGAGGGGATGCACGGCGATGACGGGCCCCGCCTGGGCGACGGTCCGCCAGCTGTTTCCACCGTCCCGGAACCCGGTGCCGCTGTGCTGCTGGCCTCGGGTCTCGCTGCCCTCATGCTGCTGAGTCGACGGCGCAACGCCTAGAGACTCTCTGCGGGCAGTCGCCGCGACGGACGAAGGGGCCCCCGACCGTGAGGTCGAGGGTGGGCGATCGGGTTGGTTAGTCCTTGCTCTCTTCGGCGGCCAGCTTCGCGCGCTCTTGCATTTCCTTCTGGATCTCGGCATTGATGGCGTTGCCGACGGCGCCAATGAAAGTAGGGCGGTTGGACATGGCCCACTTCATGCTCGCCTCGCGGGGTTCGTTCAGGCCCTGGAAGCGCGGCATGACGTGGCGTGCAATCAGCTCGTAGCTGCGCTTCTTGCGCGTCCACTCTGCCCAGTTGTGGTCCATCATCAGTAGCGCTCCAAAGCCGCCAGACTGCTGTTCGAGGCGTTCGATCTGCGCAATGGCATCATCGGGATCGCCCACGACCGCGAGTCCCACATCGATCAAGGTGCGTGCCGCCTCTTCGACGGAGACCCCCGGAGGCACCAGGGGCAGGGCTCCTACCTCCTGGAAGTAGTAGATCCATTTGCCCAGGCCAAATTCGATGTCTGCCATGGCCTGCTCGCGGGTCTCGGCGATGTGCATGGGCGCGACCAGGCGCCAGCGGCTGCGGTCCACGCGCTTGCCATGCTCCTTGGCCTTGCGCGTGCAGATCTCCCAGTTGGCGGCCAGGGCATTGAAGCCACCGGTCGTGGTGGCGCCGATGGAGAGCAGGCCGAGGCCGTGCTTGCCGGCCGCGCGCGCTCCCGCCGGTGAGACCTGCGAGGCCACTGCCATGTCCACGCAGGGCCGGGAGAAGGGCGCGAGCTGCAGGCGGGCCTCTCTCAAGCTGAACCACTCGCTCTCGTGGCTCACGCTTTCGCCGCGCAGCAATGGCACCAGCACCTCGATCGCCTCGTCCATCCGGTCGCGCTGCTTGTCCACAGGGATCCCCATCATGAAGGCATCAGAGGGCAGGGCACCGGGGCCCATGCCAAACATCACGCGGCCGCGGGTGATGTGGTCGAGCTGCATGATGCGATCGGCGAGCATCAAGGGGTGGTGATAGGGCAGTGAGGAGACGCCGGTGCCGAGCCGGATGTGGCGAGTCCGCTCGGCGGAAGTGGCGATGAAGAGTTCTGGGGAGGCGATGATCTCGTAGCCCCCAGAATGGTGCTCGCCGATCCATGCCTCGTCGTAACCCATCTCGTCCAGCCACTGGACGAGCTGCAGGTCCCGGTCGAGGGCGCGGCTCGGGTTCTCGCCCATGGGGTGGAACGGTGCAATGAAGGCGCCGAAGCGAAGAGGCGGCGTGGACATGGTTTCTCCGGGAATGGGGAGTGGCTACAAGAGCTTCATGACGACTGCGCCGAGGGCTCCGAGCACCAGGACGACGTTGGCGAGGAAGCCGATCAGGAAGCCCGTCCCACGTTTCGAGGGCTCGGACACATAGCCGATGGCATAGACGATACGGCCCACCACGAAGACCAGCCCCACGACTGCGCCGATCCTTGCGCTCAGGTAGGTCCCGAAGATCCACAGCGCTGGTAGGAAGATCAGCAGCTGCTCCACCGTGTTCTGCTGCACGCGATAGGTGCGCTCGAAGATCTCGTTTCCGGTAGTGGCCGGCGCCGGCACCTCATAGCGGCTACGGGCCGAGCCCACGCGCAGGGTGATCCACATGTAGACAAGGACGGCCGACAGGGTGACAAGGGCAATCAGCTCCATGACGGACACCTTTCTCGTTTGTGGCTCGAAGTTGCGGCGGAGTAGGAACGGCGCAGGATATCACGCACGGGGTCCGCTGCCCTGCCCCTCAGGCGGACTGGCTTCTTCCCTTGCTGTGGCGTCGGGGCGGCTCGTCCGGGTCCAGATGGGCAGCGAGGGCCCTCAAATGGGGCCCGGCGGCGCGCTGGGCCCCGGCCTCGATGCGACGAAAGCGTCGCACCACCTCCTGGCCCCAGCCGGTGAGCTGTGCGCCGCCTCCGGCCCGGCCGCCCGTGACCATCTCGACGGCAGGCGCCGCGAAGCAGCGGTTCAGTTCGTCCACCATCTCCCAGGCATGGCGGTAGGCCATCCCCATGGAGCGCGCTGCGGCCGAGAGCGAGCCGTACTGGTCGATGGCTTCCAGCAGTTGGACCTTTCCCGGACCGAGCTTGTGCCCGGCCTCTCCCAGATAGAGCGACACCCGGATGCGCGTCATGCTGAAACCTCCCTCGGTGGACATTCTTGCGCGCTTCTCGTGCTTCTCGCGCTCTCGCTTCTCCACGCTATAGTGCCTCGGGAATAACGATAGCCTGGACGCCCATGCCCGGAAAAACTCTTCGATCTCTCGTTCTGGCCGCACTCACCTTGTCTGCTCTCCCGGCTTCCGCACGGGGCGCCTCCGCGCAGGCACCGTGGCGAATTGACGACCAGCTGCCCTCACGGCTCTCCCTGAGCCTCCAGTCGCGCGCCCGTTATGAGTCGCTGCAAGATGAGTTCGGTGCCGGTACGCGCGGAGACGCGGAGATCCTGGTGCTGCGCACGCTGCTCCACGGGCGTTTCCGGGTGAACGACCAGCTGAGCTTCGGTGCCGAGCTCGAGGACTCGCGGGCCTATCTGCAGAAGGTTCCTGTCGGCACATCCGTGGTGAACACGGCAGAGCTGCTCCAGGCCTACATGGATCTGCATCTGGACGGGCCTTTCGATGGCAGCTCACGGGTGCGTGCTGGGCGCATCACCATGGACGCCGGAAGTCGGCGGTTGGTGGCTCGCAATCGCTTCCGCAACACCATCAATGGCTTCACGGGGATCGATTGGCGCTGGCAGGCCAAGGACAAGAGCGAGCTTCGCGCCTTCTGGCTGCTTCCGGTACGTCGCCGCCCCTCCGACCCAAAGAAGACCCGCGACAACGAGGTGCGCTTCGACGACGAGAGCCTGAATGTGCAGTTCTGGGGCCTGTTTGCCGCGGGGAGCCTGCCCGGAGGGCACCGTGGGGAGGTCTACCTCTACGGGCTGCACGAGCAGGACGAGAACAATCGCCCGACGCGCAACCGCAGGCTCTTCACGCCGGGTTTCCGGCTGTGGAAGCCCCCCGAGGCGGGACATCTCGACTACCTGCTCGAGTCGGTGCTGCAGTTCGGAAAGTCGAGGGCGTCCACGACGAGCCATCGCGACCTGGACCACTTCGCCTACTTCGAACACGCCGAGGTGGGCTGGTCCTTCAATGCGCCCTGGTCGCCGCGCCTGCTGGCTCAGTTCGATTACGCAAGCGGGGACGACGATCCCACCGACGGCCGCAACGGGCGCTTCGATACGCTCTTCGGCGCCCGTCGCTTCGACTTCGGGCCCACGGGGATCTATGGCCCCTTCGCGCGGGCCAACCTGGTGACGTCCGGCCTGCGCCTCAAGCTCCATCCGGCCAAAGCGGTCTCCAGCTTCATTTCCGCAAGGCCGTTCTGGCTCGCCTCGGACCGGGACGCATGGGTCGGAAGCGGTTTGGCAGATCCCACCGGCAGCTCCGGGCGTTACCTCGGCACCCAGTTGGAGCTGCGCGTGCGTTTTGATGTGTTGCCGGGGAACGTACGCCTGGAGGGAGGCTTCGCGCACCTCTTCGCGGGAGGCTTCCGCCACGATGCGCCCGGGTCCAACGGCCAGGGCAACGCGACCTACGGCTATATCCAGGCCACCCTGCAGCTTTAGCTGCGGAAGGCCCGAGGCTACGCCAGGCGGCCACCCTGCGGCGGCTTTGGCTTCTCTGCCAGGTTGGCCCTGAAAAGCCGGACACGGCATGGCTGGACGGGCGCACGGCGGATGGCCACGGAGAGCTGGTGGCAGCAGTCAATCTGCCAGGTTTCGAAGTGCCAGGCGTCCATGGGTGCATCGCCTGCGTGTAGGCGGAAGGTACCGCTGGCGTCTGCGTAGAAGGCTGCGTGAGCCAGGCCGTGCGCGAGTCACAGACCGCGCGCCTTCAGGTAGGCCTCCTTCAGCGTCCAGAGCTGGTAGAAGAGCCGGCTCTGATTGGGCGTTGTTGCCGCCTCCAAGCTCGCCACCTCGCCAGCGGCGAAGAAACGCCTGGCGAGCCGCAAGGGGTCGAGGCGGCGCCCCAGGTGCTCGACGTCGATACCACACTCGCTCTGGTAGCTGACAATGCAGGCGACCAGGCCCCGGGTGTGGGAGAGGTTGAATCGCAGCGCCTGCGCGTGGGGTTCTTCGACGAGCTCGGGCCGCCCGTGCGGGCCGCCCTCGAAACGCCACGCTCCCGGCGCTCGCCCTGTGTAGCGGGAGAGGCTGTGCCGCAACAGCGCGTGGGCGAGCAGGAAGTGCTGCCGGTCGGCCGCACGGCGTAGCCGGGCGCAGCGCGCGAGCTCTTCCGAAGAGAGCCAACCGCGACAACGCGTCAGCAGGAAGGGCTCGGTCCGAGCTTCCGGCGCCATCACGAAGACGTGCGCTTCGCAGGGCTTCCGGCTCATGCCCGAGGGTGTAGCGCAGGCAGAGGGGCCGGGATGCAGTTGACTTGCTTGGCCCCCTGGGGCCAAGCAAGTCAACTGCGGTCCGGCCCCTCTCCCGCTACCCTGGAGCGCCATGTCGGACCGTTTTCTTCCTGCTGTTGCACTGGCGGCTGTGCCGGGGCGGCGCAAGGCCACCCTGGAGCTGGCGCAGGAGCTCGAGCGCCGGGGATTTGCCGGTATCTATTGTGCGAGCTTCGGCGACGCCCTGGGCCTGTGCGAGGCCCTCGCCCTGGTGACCGAGCGCATTCCCTTCGGTACGGCCATCGCCAACCTCTACGCGCGACACCCCTCGGACTACGCGATCAGCACGTCGCTGATCCACGAGCTCTCCGGGGGCCGCTTCCGCTTCGGAATCGGCGTCTCCCATGAGGCCATGAACCGTCGCCTGGGTCTCCAGACGGGCAAGCCCCTGGCGGACATGCGCCGCTTCATCGAGGCCTGGCGGGCCGTTCCGCGGGCTGGGGAGCAGCCCCCGGTGGTGGTGGCGGGTCTGCGCAAGAAGATGATCTCGCTGGCCGGCGAGGTCGGAGAGGGAGTGGTCTTTGCCAATGTGGCACGCTCCCACGTGCCCACTTCCCTGGCCTCTCTTTCCGCGGAGAAGCGCCGGGACGGCTTTTTCGTAGGCGACATGATTCCCACCTGCATTTCGGACGATCGCGCGGCGGCCGCCGCCGTCAACCGCAGGACGCTGCAGATGTACGTGCGCCTTCCCAACTACCGGAATTACTGGAAGGAGGCTGGCTACGAGGAGGAGATGCGGGCCATCGAGAAGGCCCTCTTGGCCGGCGAGAAGGAGCGCATTGCCGAACTCATGACGGAGCGCTGGCTCGCGGACTGCACCCTCTACGGGAGCGTCTCGGAGGTGCGCGAAGGCCTCGAAGCCTGGGTTGGCGCCGGCGTGACCACACCCATCCTGGTGCCCTCCTCAGCCGTGGGAAACCAGCTGAAGGCCTTCGAGGAGCTCTTTGCCGCCTTCGCCTGAGACACCGGCCGGGCGTCTGCGCGCCGTGCTGGCCCTGCCCGGCCTGCGTGTGATGCCCTGCTGCTTCGACGCGCTCTCCGCGCGGCTGATCGAGCAGGCAGGATTTTCCCTCACCTTCATGAGCGGTTTCGCGGTGGCAGCGGCGCGCCTGGGCATGCCGGACACTGGCTTGATCTCCTACGGGGAGATGCTGGACCAGGGCCGTAGCATCTGCGCTGCCGTTTCCTTCCCCGTCATCGGCGACGCCGACACCGGCTACGGCAATGCGCTCAACGTGAAGCGTACGGTGGCGGGCTATGCCCAGGCCGGCTTCGCCGCCGCGATGATCGAGGACCAGGTTGCGCCGAAGCGTTGCGGCCATACCCAGGGCAAGCAGGTGGTCTCCCGCAACGAGGCCTTGGCCCGCATCCGCGCGGCGGTGGATGCGCGCGAGGAAGGCGCGGACATCCTCGTCCTGGCGCGCACGGACGCTCGGGCGACCCAGGGCCTGGGCGAGGCCCTGGCGCGCGCCCAGGCGTTCCGCGACCTGGGCGCAGACATTCTCTTCGTGGAAGCGCCGCAGGATGAGGCAGAAATGGAGCTGGTGGCGCGCACGCTGGAAGGCACGCCGCTCTTTGCCAACCTGGTGGAGGAGGGCGAGACCCCGCTGCTCTCCCATCCGCGCCTCGAGGCTCTTGGGTTCAAGATCGCGGCCTACCCCCTCACCCTCGTCGAAGCCGCCGCAAAGGCCATGCAGCAGACCCTCGAAGTGCTGTCCAGCGGCGAGCGTCCGGGCTGCGACACACGTCTCAGCTTCCAGGAGCTACGCGAGCTGGTAGGCTTTCCCGCCTACAACGAGGCCGAGCGCCGCTATGCCGCAGACCAATAAGCCTCTGCGGCAAGAGAGGAGCGGCATGCCGTGGGCGCGTCAGGTCGCCGCGCTGGCGTTCCTCGCCGGTAGCATCGCCTGCCTGCTTGCCTGCGGCGCGGCGCCCCCCTCCGAGGATGTCGCCGAGGCTCTGCACTTCGATTCCATCGTCGTAGACACCCATGCGGACACCACACCTCATTTCCAGGACCCGCAATGGCACTTCGACGAGCGCCATCGCAGTGGCCATGTGGACCTGCCACGCATGAGGGAAGGGGGCCTCGACGTCCAGTTCTGGTCCATCTACATGGGCAAGCGCCCGCAGCCCGGCAGCGCCATCCGCGAGGCGCTGGAGCGCATGGATGCGGTCCACGAGCTGGTCCGGCGCTATCCCAGGGACCTTGCCTTTGCGGGCAGTGTCGCCGAGATCCGCCGAGCCGTCGCCCAGGGAAAGATCGCCTGCCTGATGGGCATCGAGGGTGGCCACATCATCGAGGAGAGCCTGCCGGCCGTGCGCAGCTATTACCGCCTGGGCGCTCGCTACATGACCCTTACCCACTCCTTCAATACGAGCTGGGCGGATTCTGCGGGAACCAGCAAGACGCCCGCTCCGGAGCACGGCGGCCTGACGGAGTTTGGCGAACAGGTCGTGCACGAGATGAATCGTCTGGGGATGATGGTCGACATCTCCCACGTCTCCGACGACACCTTCTGGGACGCGCTGCGCGTGAGTCGTGCTCCGCTGATCGCCTCCCACTCGTCGGTGCGCGCGATCGCCAACCACCCGCGCAACCTCTCGGATGAGATGCTGCGTGCCCTGGCGAGCAAGGGGGGCGTGGTGATGATCAACTTCTACTCGGGCTATCTGGATCCGGCGGTTCTGCCCTCCCTGCACACGCTCTACCAGCGGCTGGAGCCGCAGCTGGCTGCGATCCGACGGCGCACAGCCGGCGATACCGTCGCGCGCATCCGTGCCATGAGCACGCTCTTTTCCGACCAGCGGGTTCCGCAGACCAGCCTGGAGAAGCTCCTCGACCACTTCGATCACGCAATCGCCGTCGCAGGCCCCGACCACGTCGGCATCGGCGCCGACTTCGACGGCGTGATCAGCACCCCGCACGGCATGGACGACGTGAGTCACCTGCCGGCCCTCACGCGTGGCCTCCTTGCCCGCGGCCACTCGCCGGAAGTCGTGCGCAACGTGCTGGGGGAGAACCTGCTCCGTGTAATGGCCGAGGTAGAGGCCGCTGCGGGCAGCTAGAGAGCCTCGCGTTTCTGCGTGACGAGCGTCTCCGTTGGAAGCGCGACAGGGGACTCGGCGCCCGCTTCGTCTTCGAGGGTAGGACGCGGCGTCTGGGCCGGGTTCCCGGGCAGGAGTGGAGACTCCGGACCTTCACAAGAGCACACTTTCCTTGCCGGGACTGTCACGGGATTCCGTGAGACTCGCTAGCCAAGCACGAGCAGCGCGCCCTCGCAGGGGGCCAGCTCGAGGGTAGACGCATCCACGGGCAGGGATGCACCGCTCTCTGTGCGCAGACCACCTGTGACGCGGGCCGGGGGCAGCTCCGGCCGTACGCGGGTATCGCCGAAGTTCAAGGCCACCAACGCATGGCTGGATCCGTCCTGCCGCTCGTAGGCAAAGAGGCTCTCCGCGGTGTCGAGGGAGGCGAAGCGCCCGCGGCACAGGGCTGGAGTCTGTTTGCGGAGCGCGATGAGCGCACGGTAGAGATGCAGCAGGGAGGCCGGGTCCTCTCGCTGGCGGGCCACGTTGTGGGTCGTGGCATCGGTGCCCAGGGGAAGCCAGGGAGTTCCCTGGGTGAATCCCGCACCCACTCTTGCGTCCCACGGCATGGGTGTGCGCTCTCCGTCGCGGCAGAGCTTCGGGTGCAGCGTGTAAGCGATGGGGTCCTGCATGGCTTTCGCTGGAATCTCCACGTTGCGTAGGCCGATCTCTTCTCCGTAATAGAGGAAAGGCGTGCCCCGCAGAGTCAGCAGCATCAGCGCTGCCAGCCGGGCCCGTGCTTCGCCGAGCTGCGGATCGTCGTAGCGACTGGCATGGCGGGGCACGTCGTGGTTGGAGAGGACGTGGTCCGGCCAGCCCTCCGGCGGCACCACGGCGGCAAAGCGCTCCACCTCGCGGAGGAAGATCGCCGCTTCCCAGGGTGAGCGCAGAAAGGAAAAGTTGAAGGCCAGGTGCAGCTCATCGCCGCGGCCGTAGTAGGGCGCAACCCGCGCCGGGTCCATCAGGAACACCTCACCCACCAGCATGCGCTCCTCGTAGGCGTCCGCCACGCGACGCAAGCGCCGAATCATCTCGTGGATGTCGGGGTGGTCTTCGCTGTAGCGCCGTTCCTGTATGCCGTTGACCACGGGATTGTCTCGAAGGTCGGGGTCCTTGGCGATGGCGTGCATCACATCGATGCGAAAGCCGTCCACGCCGCGGTCGAACCAGAAGCGCAGCACATCGTGCATGGCTGCTTCGACCTCGGGGTTGCGCCAGTTGAGCTCCGGCTGCTCCTTCAGGAAAGTGTGCAGGTAGAACTGCCCCGTCGCTGGGTCCAGCTCCCAGGCGGGGCCTCCAAAGACCGATTGCCAGTTGTTGGGCGGTGCGCCGTCGGGCTTCGGGTCGCGCCATACGTACCAGTCGCGCTTCGGGTTGTCTCGGCTGGCTCGTGACTGCCGAAACCACGGGTGCTGGTCGGAGCTGTGGTTCGGCACCAGGTCGAGGATGATGCGGATCCCGCGGGTGTGCGCCTCGGCAAGGAGTCGGTCGAAGTCTGCCAGGCTTCCGAAGAGCGGGTCGATGGCGCAGTAGTCGGCTACGTCGTAACCAAAATCTGCCATTGGCGAAGGGAAGCACGGCGAGATCCAGATGCCGTCCACCCCGAGCCATGCCAGATGGTCGAGGCGCTGGCGGATGCCCTCGAGGTCGCCGACGCCGTCGCCGTTCGCGTCCATGAAGGAGCGCGGGTAGATCTGGTAGAGGACGCCGTCCCGCCACCACAGCTTCTCTCGGGGCTGGCTCACGGCTGCTCCAGGGCGTGGCGATCCGCATCCGGAATAGCCGCCGTGTGCGCGAACCGGACCGGAGTGATCGAGACGTGGCCCCGGCGCGCCGCATCGAGGTCGGTTCCGCTTGCGCCGTCCAGATCCCGAAAACCACCGAAATCGTGGAAGTATGTACCCGGCATCTCGGTGCGAGCCTGGAAGAGCTGGTCGTAGGTCGTGCGCGCGAGCCGTGTCACCTCGCGCGGCGTATCCACGGTGGCCGTGTCGGGAAAGTTCACAGAGAGCAGGTCCGCGCCGGCAGGCATGCCGCGTGCACGCAGCGTGCGCACGATGTCCAGGGCGATGGCGGCCGCGCCCTCCCAGAAGGCGCGCGAGTCTTCGTGCCAGGCCTCGTCTGCCCAGAGCCGGTGCTCGCCCAGGTTTCCCGTAGAGATCGCCACGGCCGGGAGCCCCGCGATCCAGCCCTCGCTGGCCGCGCCCACGGTGCCGCTCGACATCAGGAATGCCAGCCCGTGGTTCAGCCCGATGTTGATCCCGGAGATCAGCATCTCCGGCCGCTCGTCGAAGAGCGCGTGCGCGCCGATCTGCGCGCAGTCTGCCGGGAAGCCCGTCGTCGTCCAGATCTCGCAGCCCTCCCGGTCTGCCCGCTTCACCACCACGTCGTCGTGGCGAGTGATGGCCTTGCCGATCCAGCTGCGCTCCCGGTCTGGCACCACGGCTCGCACCGGTGTTAGGGCTTCAAGGGCCTGCATCAGGGGTACGAGGGCTGGCGAATCGATGCCGTCGTCATTGGTGACAAGGAGAAAGCTCATGACTCGGGGCTAGGTACTGCAGCTGGCCGCAGGATGTCCGCCGGGGAGATCGTCACTTCTTCTCCCGTTCCAGCGCCTTTTTCAGAGCGTCCATCTGGTCGCCAAATCCGCGCCACTCGCCCTTCTGGAGGGCATCGAGCGCCCGCCGGTAGTGCTGCAGCGCCTCACTTCCGGGGCTGGACGGCGCGGACGTTGTGGCACCTGGGGGTGGGGAAGCTGTCGATAGCGGATAGGTTCCATCCTCCGGTTTCAAAACTAGAGCCGAGAACAGATGATCCGTGCGCTGGCTCATGACGACGCGATCGCCGGACGATGCGATGGCGCGCTTGATCTCGGGGAGCTCCCGTTCCTCGGCGCGTAGATAGAGGGGCTCGACGTAGAGCACCGTGTCGTCGATCGGAATCACCAGGAGATTGCCGCGGATCACTCGCGAGCCGGTCTGGTTCCACAGTGACAGCTGTTGGGAGATGGTCGTGTCCTGGTCGATCCGCGCCTCGATCTGGGCGGGCCCGAAGATGAGCTTCTCCTTTGGAAAGGCGTACTCGATGAGAGAGCCATAGGCGTTGCCGTCGGAGCGCGCCGCCAACCACGCAATCATGTTGTCGCGGTTGTGGGGCACCATCGGCAGCATGAGGATGAACTCTTCGCGCGATTCTCCGGGCAGCCGCATGATCGTGTAGTACGGCTCCATCGTCACCGTTTTTCCGCTGTAGCTCTCCTGAGGGAAGCTCCAGAGGTCTTCCTTGTTGTAGAACACCTCGGGGTCGGTCATGTGATAGGTGCCGTACATGGCCGACTGCACCATGAAGAGGTCTTCGGGATAGCGGACATGCGTCCGTAGATCTGCTGGCATATTGTCGAGCGGTTGGAATAGCGCGGGGAAAATTCGCTCGTACGTGCGAAGGATCGGATCGTTCGCGTCGGCGACGTAAAAGCTGACGGTGCCGTCGTACGCGTCGACGGCTACCTTGACCGAGTTGCGGATGTAGTTGATGCCTCCCGGCTGGTTGCGCTGGGAGTACGGAACGCGGTTGCTGGTGGTGTAGGCGTCTTAGATCCACACCAGATGTCCGCTGGAGACGACCAGGTAGGGATTGCGGTCCAAGACCAGGAAGGGCGCGAGGGTCGCGATGCGTTCCTGAATTCGCCGCCTGAAAAGAATGCGGCTCGAGGCGGTGACATTGCCACTGAGGAAGAGCTTCACATCGCCAAGCTGCCAGGCGAAGAGAGCGCGCCGCCACAGGCTGCCAAGGGATACGCCGTCACGCCCTGTATAGGTGGTATAGACGTTCTCCTGGCCCTGGGCGTGGTCGAACTCCTTCGTGCCGCCCCGTACCACGACGTAGTTTCGCGTCTCTTCCCCGAAGTAGATGCCTGGGCGATCGATGCGCAGGTCCACCGAGGATGTCGGGGGGATGTCCTTCACATAGAATTCGGGCAAGCCCTCTGAATCAAAACGATTGACCGGGCTCATCGCGAGACCGATACCGTGGGTATACTTGAAGTGCCTGTTGATCCACGTCTGCGCATCTGTCGGTAGGCGCGACTGGTTCAGCTCACGCGCCGAGAGCATGACCTGGCGGTAGGTACCATCGAGGGTATAGCGGTCTACGTCGACGTCGCGGAAGTCGTAATACAGCCGGAGCTCCTGCAACTGCCGGTAGGTATCGAGGAGCGGTCGCGGGTCCCACCAGCGAATGTTTTCCAGGGTGACCCGGTTCGTCACCAGTGTTTCCGGTGTGAGCTTGCCGGCTGCGGGAAAGGACTTGCTTGCAATATGGTCGAGGCCAAAGCCGTAGCGCGTCAGGGCGATGTTGCTGGCGATGTACGGTGACTCGAGGCGTAGCTCGTCGGGTTTGACCCGATAGCTCTGGAAGAGCGGCGGTAGCAGGCCCTCCCCAAGCGAGAGCGCGAATACCAGCACCACCGCAGCGATGGGAAGACGGAAGCCGACGGAGATGAGGTTGGCAAAGCACAACGTCGAGGCCACGATCGACGTCGCTGCGAGAGCCGTGAGAAGCGGCAGGCGCAAGTGGACATCAGCGTATGCCGCGCCGAAGACAACACCATTGTTGCTGAGCAACAGGCCATAGCGTTGCAAGAGAAAGTCACCGGCCTTGACCAGAAAGAAGAGCGCGAGCAACACGGATAGATGGCGCGTGGCTCCGGTGGTGAAGTGCGGCATCCCGCCTCGCTGGTGGGCTGCACCGCGCACCCAGTAGACAGCGCCAGAGATTGCCGCCGCGAGGAAGACGAGGAGCAGGCCCCAATCGCGGAGTACGTCGAGCACGGGCACGGTAAATACATAGAAGGAGAGATCCCGCCCGAAGATCGGCTCACTGCGTCCAAAGGGCACGGCCTCCCAGCCCTTGAGGAAGATCTCCCACTGGCTGGCATACGCGAGGCCGATCAAGACGGCCACAACCGAGGTGACCGCAACGATGATGCTGCGCCACGGCAATCTGTCGGGATGGAACTCGACGACCTCGGGCCTTCCCTCTCTGTCGGTACGAATTCCGCGCAGCCGACGCATGCGCGGCGCCTCGGAATGCACGGCAGCCAACCCGTTTACGAGAAGCAACAAGACGGAGACGGCGGCGAAAGTGACGAAGATCGCCGCCTTGGCTTTCCAGACCGTGGCAAAAACGGACTCGAAACCGAGCGAGGTGAACCACAGCCAATCGACGAAAAATCTGCCCGTGGCTGAGCTGGCGGCGACGCCGGCAATGAAGAGGACAGCGAAGAGAATCAGTGTGGAGGGTCGTCTCATCGGGTCAGCATCTCCCCTCGTCTGGGGCCTCCGCCCCCGTTTCCGGCGGAACCAGGGCTGTGGGAACCGCACCGAGGGTGGGCCTGTGGCTCGCTCCCGTCACAACCCTGCGTCGATCTTGTATACGTGCTCCCTCACCACCTCGAGTGGGCACAGATAGATGAACAGGCGGCAGACGGCGATCAGCACGACCAGATCGTCTATCTCGCCAAGGACGAGCAAGAAATCCGGGATCAAGTCGATGGGCGACAACACATAGATGAAGGACAAGACCAGGAGGGCTTTGGGCCAGACCGATACGCGTCGGTCGCACAGCAGGTGCCAGTACATTCGCACGAGGCGCGGCAGATGGCGGATGAAGCGCATCCCGCGCAAAGCCAACGACTGCTCACTCGGACGCATACGCACGGACACGAGGTGCTTATAGCGTTCCAACGGTTGGAGTCCCACCCCTGGGGCTGAGCGCAATCGCCGGGGGTCGGACGCGAAGAGAGGCCTGCCCGCCTCCGGGACACGGCTTGGGCATCCTCGCCCAGTGCGAGGTTCAGCGGCTCAGGATATCGCTGTGCCGGCAACCATTCCATTTTCCTCAATCCCTCGGTCGCCATCGCGGGTGAGGCCATCGCGGCGAGGGGCTGAGGGTACGGAGTCCGAATGTAGCCTGCGCGGCCCGTGGACGCCTTGGAGACCGCCGTGAGGTCTGCGAAGCCGGGACTCAACGGGATGCCTTCGATCTTGAGCGACTGCGTCCCGGTGCTGGGAGGGTGAGGGGGAGGGCGCAGCCGTCTTTGCGGCGGTCGCTGCCGCCGGCGAGGACGCCGTTGGCGAGGAGCGCGATGGCCTGACCGCCGCCGAAGCGGTCGGCCATGGCCGCGCCAGGCTCTACTACCTCATGCCCGCGCAGCTGCAAGGCGGCTCCCAGGTGGCCGCCCTCGGGAAGCAGAGCCTGCGGCGCCTCGATGCGCACCTGGGCTCCGCGGTCGACGCGGAAGCGCGGCCGGTCGAGGGCTTCCTGGACGTTGCAGCCGTGGTCGACGACGTTGGCCACGAAGTTCAGGTGGGACTGGGGCTGCACGTCGCCCCCCATCAGGCCAAAGGCCACCTTTGCGACATCGTGCTCCAGCAGCATGCCAGGGATGATGGTATGGAGGGGACGCTTCCCCGGAGCGAGGGCGTTCGGATGCGTGGGATCCATGCGGAAGCCAGCGCCTCGGCTCTGGAGCACGATGTCCGTGTCGCCGCAGCCTACACCGCTGCCGAAGGCTGTGAACAGGCTCTGAATGAAGGACACCAGGTTCCCTTCGGCGTCCGCGGTACAGAGGTAGGTGGTGTCTCCGCCGAGCCCGGGGCTGGCCAGGGGGAGCGCCTTGTCACCTACCAGGGAGGCGCGCTTCCGCGCGTAGTCCTTGGAGAGCAGCGCCTCCACGGGGACGGCGGAGTGGTCGGGATCCGCGATGTAAGCGTCGCGGTCGGCGAAAGCCAGCTTGATCGACTCGATGCGGCGGTGCCACTCCAGCGCACTGCCTACGGGGGCGTCTGCCGGATCGAAGCACTCGAGGATGTTCAGCGCCAGCAGCGCGGTCAGACCTTGGCCGTTGGGGGGGAGCTCGGCGACTGTCGTGCCGCGAAAGGTCGTCGTGACGGGCTCCACCCACGTGGAGGCATGCCCCGCCAGGTCCGCGGCCGTGAAGCCCCCGCCCTCTTCTCGGGAGGCGCGCAGGATGGCCTGCGCGGCGCGTCCCTCATAGAAGGCCTGGGCGCCTCCCTGGGCGATCTCCCGGAGCACGCGCGCAAGACCAGGAGCCCGGAAGAGCGTTCCGGCCGCGGGAGCGGCCCCATCCACGGTCCAGCTGCGTCGCGCGGCCTCGTTTCGCAGCGCACCCAATGCCACCGTGAGCTTCCAGTAGTGCGCGACCAGCTCGCTCACCGGGAAGCCCTCCTCGGCGAGGCGCGCGGCCGGCTCCAGCAGGCGTGCGAAGGGCAGGCGGCCCAGCCGGCGGTGCAGCGTTTCCCACGCGTGGACAGCTCCAGGGACCGTGGCGGAGAGGATTCCGGCGGGCGCGATCTGTTCGATGCCGAGCTCCCGGAAGTGTTCGAGGTGGTGTCCAGAAGGCGCGCGCCCGCTGCCATTCAGACCGAGCAGCCGACCCTCCTGCTGGGACCACAGCAGGACGAAGGCGTCGCCGCCGATCCCCGTCATCATGGGCTCCACCACGCAGAGCACTGCTGCGGCAGCGATGGCGGCGTCCATGGCGTTGCCGCCATCACGCAGCACCTGGAGCCCGGCCTCGCTCGCGGCGGGTACGGAGGTGGCCACCATGCCGCCCCGCCCGAGCACGCAGGAGCGCTCACTTCGCAGCGGATCGTCGAGGTGGGCACGGCGCGAGGAGAGCACGGTCAGATCCTAGCCCGCGCGGACGGGTCGGCGCCGGACGCCACCCTCGATCTAATCCCGCGATGAGGCCACGGGATCCGACGGGTCGCTCTCCCCTAGCAGCTCTCGGATCTTTGCCACCAGATCCAGCGGCAGAAATGGCTTCTGGATGAAGTTCACGGACTCGGGCAGCATGCCCCGCTCCCCGAGGACCTCATCCGCATAACCAGACATGAAAACGACGGGCACGCCATCGTGACTCTCCAAGAAACGGTCGGCGAAGGTCTTGCCGCTGATGCCCGGCATGACGAGGTCTGTCACGACAAGCTGGAATGGCCCGCGTGTCTCCGCGAGGCCGAGTGCCTCGGCCCCATCCGCGGCGGCCACCACTTCGAAGCCACGCTGCGAGAGCGCCCGCCCGAGCAGGCGGCGAAGGGCGTCGTCGTCTTCGACAATGAGGATCCTCTCGTTGCCATGTTGCT
>Ga0114931_10002425_pt1 | contig 23735 bp, 21 predicted proteins | sample 2SBtaG_FD_89579 | JGI IMG/M metagenome (GOLD analysis project Ga0114931, IMG submission 89579) | Deep subsurface microbial communities from Kolumbo volcano to uncover new lineages of life (NeLLi) - 2SBTROV14_V59a metaG | ecosystem: Environmental > Aquatic > Marine > Volcanic | place: Kolumbo... | reverse complement strand
TCCGCGCGCGAGACCTGCCGGCGCAGCAGCGCGTCCACGCGCGCGAGGAGCTCGGCCAGCGAGAACGGCTTGGTGACGTAGTCGTCGGCGCCCCGCTGGAAACCCTCGAGGACATCGTTCTCCGACCCGCGCGCGGTGAGCATCAGGATCGGCAGGTTCGGACGCTCGGAGCGCAGGGTCTCGCAGACCTCGAAGCCCGAGACCCCGGGCAGCATCACGTCGAGCAGGACCAGGTCGACGGTCGCGTCGCGGCCGTGCTCGAGCCCGAGCTCGCCCGTCTCGACCCCGCAGACGTCGAAGTGGCGCACGCGAAGCACGTCGACGAGCCCGGCCAGGATGGCGGGCTCGTCTTCGACGACCAGGATGCGGGGCTTCGCGACAGGCATCACCAGGGAGTGTAGGGCGGTCGTCCGTGGGAAGCGTAAATCCTGCGTAAACCGCGGACTCGGGCGCGCCCGACCGTCAGTAGACGCCACCGAGCTTGCCGTGGTTCCAGCTCACGATGCGCTCCGGCCGCACGCGGATGCCCGTCCGCTTCGGTGCGGTGACGGCAACGCCGGCCCGGATCTGTTCGGCGTTCGCGTCCGCACCCGCGTCGATGCTGCGCGAGCTCACGCGGACCAGGATGTCGATCACCTGCTCGGTGTCGCGAATCAGCTCGGCCGACCCGTAGATCACGACCCCCTGGAGCTCGTCGTACACGGTCCCGGACTCGATGAGCAGCGACACGCGGGGGTCGCGTTCGAGGTTCGCGATCTTCTGGCTCTTCGTGAAGGTCGTCATCACGATCGCGCCGTCGTCTTCGACACCGAACCACATCGGCATCGGGTGGGGAACGCCATCCTTGCCGATGGTGTTGATGATGATCGTCCGGGCGTCGGCGACGTAGGCCTCGAGCTCGTCGTCGGTCATTCGGATCTGGTCGCGGCGGGACATGGGGCTCTCTCCGTATCGATTCGGCGTTCAGGATTCGGTGAAGTGGGCGACCACGCGGCGGGGACCGGCACCGGAGCGATGCTCCCAGAGGAAGATGCCCTGCCACGAGCCGAGCAGCAGGCGTCCCTCCTGGAACGGAATTCCGAGCGAGGTCGCGGTGAGCGCGGCCTTGATGTGGGCCGGCATGTCGTCCGGTCCTTCGAGCGTATGGGTGTAGAGCGGATCGTCCTCGGGCACCAGCCGCGCGAGCCAGGCCTCGAGGTCGCGCCGCGCGCTCGGGTCGGCGTTCTCCTGCACCAGGAGACTCGCCGAGGTGTGGCGCAGGAAGAGCGTGCACAGACCCTCCTGCGCGCCGGATGCGTCCCGGAAGGCGCGGACCGCGGCATCCACCGGCGCCGTGATCTCGTGCAACCCCGGACCGCTCACTTCGACCTCGATCTCGCGGATCACGTGCGGTCCTTCCGCCGGGCCGTCGCGCGGAAGCGCTCGGCCACGTCGAGGAGCGCCCGTTCCGGGTCGAGGCCGGCCCGGTTCGCCTCGACCACCAACGCGAAGAGGCGTTCGCCCAGGCCGTCGCCCGCGGGTGCCGCAGAGGGCAGCCCCGCACGCCGGGCCCGTCGGTGGAGCTTCGCCGCCCGCGTGAGCGCGGGCAGCGTGGCGGGCACGTCGTCGAGCGGATGCACGGGCTCGTCACGGGCGTCGCGTTCCCGCGACTTGATTGCGCGTTCCCGCGACTTGATTGCGCGTTCCCGCGACTTGATGGCCTCCCAATTCAGGATCTGGGCCTCTGCATCGGCGATCTCGGCGTCGCCGAAGACGTGCGGGTGGCGCCGGATCATCTTCTCGCAGATCGCGTCCACCACGTCGCCGAACGCGAAGCGGCCCGCCTCCTCGGCCATGCGGGCGTGGAAGACGACCTGCAGCAGCAGGTCGCCCAACTCGTCGCGGAGATCCTCGAGATCGCCACGACGGATCGCGTCGTCCACCTCGTACGCCTCCTCGATCGTATACGGCGCGATCGAGGCGAAATCCTGGGCGACGTCCCACGGGCACCCGGTCTCGGGGTCGCGCAGGGTCGCCATGATCTCGAGGAGGCGTTCGATCGAAGCCACGCCCGGACACTACCGGATCGGACCGGCCTACGATGCCGCGTCCCCGATCCGCTCGAGAACGACGACCGGGATCTCGCGCTCGCCCGCGCGTTCCTGATAGGCCGTGTACGGGGGATAGATCGTCGAGAGCTGCCTCCAGATGGCCTCGCGCTCCGCGCCCTCGGCCGTGCGCGCGCGGGCGCGGAACCGGTCCGCCTTCACCTGCACGTCGACCTCGGGATGCGCGACCAGGTTCAGGTACCAGGCCGGATGTGCGGGCGCTCCCCCCTTCGACGCGATCACGGCGTGTCCGCCCTCGACCTCGCCGTAGATCAGCGGAAGCGGGCGCGGCTCGCCGGATTTGCGGCCGACCGTGGTGAGGATCAGCGTCGGCACCATCCCGGTGCCGCCGCCGAGCGAGGCGTCCCAGAGGTGCCCGTCCGCTCCATCGGTGGCGAGGTAGCGCTCCAGGTGGTTTCGGATCCAGTCGGGAAGACCGGCGGGGAGGTGGGTGGACATGGGGTTCCTTTCGGTGGAATCGGCGGCGCCGTCTAGAGCACCCGCCGGAGATACCTGCCGGTGAAGCTCTGCTTGCACTTCGAGACCTCTTCCGGGGTCCCGGTCGCGACCACGGCGCCACCAGCGTCGCCGCCTTCGGGACCGAGGTCGATCACGTGGTCGGCACAGCGGATCACGTCCAGGTTGTGCTCGATCACGAGCACGGTGTTTCCCTGCTCGACGAGACGATCGAGCACGGCCAACAGCTTCTTCAGGTCGTCGAAGTGGAGGCCCGTGGTCGGCTCGTCCAGGATGTAGAGGGTGCGTCCGGTCGCGCGCTTGGAGAGTTCGCGCGCGAGCTTGATGCGCTGCGCCTCTCCGCCGGACAACGTCGGTGACGGTTGCCCGAGTTTGACGTAGCCGAGACCGACCTCGGACAGCGTCCGGATCCCGGCCACCACCCTGCGCTGGTTCGCGAAGACCTCGAGCGCCTCGGAAATCGAGAGATCGAGGACCTCGGCGATGTTGTAGCCCTTGAATCGCACGCGCAGGGTCGCGTCGTTGAAGCGCTTGCCCCGGCACACCTCACAGGGGACGAAGACGTCGGCGAGGAAGTGCATCTCGATCCGGCGCACGCCGTCGCCCTCGCACGCCTCGCAGCGCCCGCCCTTCACGTTGAAGGAGAAGCGGCCCGGCTTGTAGCCGAATGCGCGCGCCTCCGGCGTCTGGGCGAACACCTTGCGGATCTCGTCGAAGACCTTCGTATAGGTCGCGGGGTTCGAGCGCGGTGTCCGGCCGATCGGCCGCTGATCGATGTCGATCACCTTGTCGATGTGGGCGACGCCCTTGATGGCCTTGTGCGCTCCGACCGCATCGGGGCTGTCGAAGAAGATCCGCCTCAACGCCGGGAAGAGCACGGAGTTGATCAACGTGCTCTTGCCCGCACCCGACACGCCCGTCACCGCGATGAAGGTTTCCAGGGGGAGGGCGACGTCGATGTTCTTCAGGTTGTTGGCACGGGCGCCCTCGATCCGGAGCCTCTTTCCGGACCCCTTGCGCCGGCGCAAGGGCGTGTCGATCGACTCCCGGCCCGACAGGTACCGGCCGGTGACGGACCGGCTCGAACGTGCGAGTTGCTTCGGCGTCCCCGCGAAGGTGATCTCTCCGCCGGCGATCCCGGCCCCCGGCCCGAAGTCGAGCACGTGGTCCGCGGACTCGATGGTCTCCCGGTCGTGCTCGACGACGACGACGGTGTTGCCGATGTCGCGCAGCCGCTTCAGGGTCGCCAGCAGGCGGTCGTTGTCGCGCTGGTGGAGGCCGATCGACGGCTCGTCGAGGATGTAGAGGACCCCGGTGAGTTCGCTGCCGATCTGGCTCGCGAGCCGGATGCGCTGGCTCTCGCCCCCGGAGAGCGAGGGTCCCGGACGATCGAGGGTGAGGTAGCCGAGGCCCACGTCCATCAGGAAGCCGAGACGGCCGTCCACCTCCTTCAACACCTCGGCCGCGATCCGCCTCTGGGCGCGATCGAGCGCCAGGTCCTTCACGAAGGCGCGGGCATCGCGGATCGTCGCCGCGCCGAGCCCGGGCAGGCTCATCCCGCCGACGAAGACCGCGCGCGACTCGTCCCGGAGCCGCTCGCCGCCGCAGGTCGAACAGTCCGACTCCGACAGGTACCGCATGTAGTACTTCCGCATGCCCTCGGACCGCGTCTGCCGGAAGCGGCGATACATCGCGTTCAGGATGCCCTCGAACTTCCGCTGGAACTCGAACCTGCCGGTCGAGAACTGCACCTCGGTCGCGATCCGCTTGCCCCCGGTCCCGAAGAGGACCACCTCGCGCTTCTTCTTCGGAAGCTTGTTCCAGGGCTCGTCGAGATCGATGTCGTACTGCTTGGCGAGGTTGTGGATGAGCGAGCCCGTCCAGCTGTCCTCGCGATCGATCACCTTGGCCCACGGCTCGATCGCGCCGTCCCGGATCGACTTCGACGGATCCGGAATCACGAGCTCCGGATCCATCTCGGGTTTGGTGCCGAGGCCGTTGCAATCCGGGCACATCCCGAGCGGCGAGTTGAACGAGAACGACTGCGGCGACAGTTCCGGGAACCCGATGTCGCAGTGGTGGCAATGGAGGTGTTCGGAGTAGAGCCGCTCCTCGCCGCCCTCGATCGAGACGAGCAGGAGCCCGCCCCCGCGCTTCAGCGCGGTCTCCACGCTGTCGGCCAGGCGGCTGGCGAACTTCGTGTCCGCGCGCTTCGGCGCGACCAGCCGATCCACGACGATGTCGAGGGTGTGCTTCTTCTTCTTGTCGAGCGTCGGCAACGCGTCCGCGGTCGAGACCTCGCCATCGATCCGGAAGCGCGTGAAGCCCTCCTTCACCGCCTCGTGCAGCAGCTCCTTGTACTCGCCCTTGCGGTTGTCGACGATGCGCGCGAGCAGCAGGAAGCGCGTCCCGGGCTTCATCGTCATCAGCCGGTCCACGACCTCGCCTGCGCTGAGGCGCTCGACGTCGCGCCCGCACTGGTGGCACTTCTGCGTGCCGATCCGGGCCCAGAGGACGCGGAGATAGTCGTGGATCTCGGTGATGGTGCCGACGGTCGAGCGCGGGTTGTTGCTGGCCGCCTTCTGTTCGATCGAAATCGTCGGCGAGAGCCCGCGGATGTGGTCGTAGCGCGGCTTCTCCATCTGTCCCAGGAACTGCCGCGCGTACGCCGAAAGGGACTCGACATAACGTCGCTGTCCTTCGGCGTAGATCGTGTCGAAGGCCAGACTCGACTTGCCGGAACCCGAGGGCCCGGTGAAGACCACCAGCTTCTTCGGGATCCTGGCGTCGATGCGCTTCAGGTTGTGTTCCGCGGCGCCGCGAACCTCGATGTATTCCTGCTTGACCGGCGGCACTGGGGGACCTCGGGTGGAACCGGGAGTGTCCGGTCTCCCCGGTGGGGTGACAAGGGCCAGCGGCTCGCATGGGTTTGCGGTCGATCCCTTGCTAACCCCCAGGGGTGGATGCCGTGACCCTCGCCTGGAGCCTGCTCGCCCTGTGCCTCGCGTCCTGCATCCAGGGGCTGCTCGGCTTCGGCTTCGGGATCGTGGCGATGACCACGCTGGCCCTCGGCTACGACGTGATCCACGCGAGCGGCGTGGTGAACCTGACCGGTCTGGTGGTGACCGTGGGCATGCTGTGGCGGCTGCGGGCCGCGGTGCGCTGGCGGATCGCGGCCCGCATCGTGCCCGGGATCGCGATGGGCGTCGGCGTGGGCGTCTTTGCGCTGCGTTCGCTCGACGCGGACCTGCTGCTGCGTGTGCTCGGCACCGTCGTGGTCGCGCTCGCGGGCTGGAACCTCGCGGCGCTGCGGCTCGCGCACCGGGAACCCCCGCTGTGGATCGATCTCGGAGTGGGCCTGATCGGCGGCACCCTGGGCGGTGCCTTCAACACCGGCGGACCGCCGCTGATCGCCCACCTCTACCGGCGGCCCGAGCCACCGGACGCGCTGCGCGGAACGCTCCAGGCGCTGTTCCTCTCGATCAGCCTGTTGCGCGCACCGGTCGCGGCGGCGCAGGGGTTGATGGGGCTCGCGGTCTGGGAACATGCGGCGTGGGGGGTCCCGGTCGTGCTGCTGGGACAGGCGGGAGGCACCTGGCTGGCGCGCCGCGTCCCGACCGATCGCTTCCGGCGCATGGCGTGGGCGGGCCTGGGCGTCCTCGGCCTCGTGCTGCTGCTGCGCGGATCCGGCTGAGCGCCGCGGGACGACACGGCCCGGAGCCTGGCAGGGGCACGGGATCCGGCCCGTTGCCGCCGCGGGCCGCTACGATGGGGCCCTGGAGACCCCATGTACGAAGACATCCGCTACGACGTCGAAGACCCGTTCGCCACCCTCTCGTTCCATCGCCCCGAGCGGCTGAACGCGATCACCAACCGGATGGCCGACGAGCTCAAACACGCGATCGCCGCGGCGGAGCAGGACGAGCGCGTCGTCGCGATCCTGCTGACGGGTTCCGGCCGCGGCTTCTGCGCGGGTGCCGACTTGAAGGGCCTGCAATCCATCAGCACGGGCGGCGACCTGGGCCAGGGTGCCGACCTGAGCGCGTCCCCGGGCGACGCCACGATGGGCGCCTCGTTCCAGGGCCCCTACTCCTACATGCTCTCGGTGCGCAAACCCATCATCGCCGCGATCAACGGACCCTGCGCGGGCCTGGGCTTCGCGATCTCGCTGTTCGCGGACATGCGCTTCGCATCCGACGAGGCCGTCTTCACCACCGCCTTCGCGCAGCGCGGCCTGATCGCGGAATGGGGCATCGGCTGGACGCTGCCGCGTCTCGTCGGCACCGCGCACGCGGCCGACCTGCTGTTCTCGGGCCGCAAGTTCGACGCCGCCGAGGCCTGCCGCATCGGCCTCGTGAACCGGACGCTGCCCCACGACGAGCTGATGCCGTTCGTGCGGCAGTACGCGCGCGACCTCGCCGCCCACGCGTCGCCGGCCTCGATGGCGGTGATGAAGCGCCAGATCTACACCGGCCTCACGTCCGAGCTCGGCCCGGCGATGGACGAAGCGATCCGGCTGATGGGCGAGAGCTTCAAACGTCCCGACTTCAAGGAGGGCGTGGACTCGTTCCTCGCGGGCCGCAAGCCCTCGTTCCCGAGGATCGAGTTCTAGGGCGCCGCCCGGATCACGAGTTCGCTGACCTCGGACGGCGCGAAGAGGCGCATCGGCGGGCCCCAGAAGCCGCTACCGCGACTCACCCAGAGCTGCGCATCGCCCTCGCGATGGAGACCCTGGACCCAGGGGATGGCCAGGCGCACCAGGGCGTGGAACGGCCAGAGCTGGCCGCCGTGTGTGTGACCCGAGATCTGCAGATCGATCCCCATCGTTCGCGCGCGCTTGAAGGTCGAGGGGTCGTGGGCCAGCAACACGGTCACGCGCGCCGGGTCGCGGCCCTCGAGCGCGGCGCCGAGGTCCTCGCTCGAATCGCCGCGCCAGTCACCGCGGTGGTCGTCGACGCCGGCGAGATCGAACCCGGCGTCTCCGCCGAGCGCGACGCGCTCGTTGCGCAGCGCGTGGATGCCGAGTTCCCGCACGCGCTCGACCCAGGCGACGTCGCCCGAGTAGACGTCGTGGTTTCCGGTTACGAAGAAGACGCCGTGCCGGGCGCGAAGCGCCGCGAACGGGGCGACGTCTTCGCGCAGGCGATCGACGGGGCCGTCGACCAGATCGCCGGTGACGACGACCAGGTCCGCGTCGAGCCCGTTCACGCGCTCCGTCAGCCCCTGCGCGAAGGACCGATCGAGCACCGCGCCGATGTGGATGTCGCTGATCTGGGCGATCCGGAAGCCGTCGAGCGCGGCCGGCCAGCGCGGCAACGCGACTTCCTGCCGCCGCACCGACGGAATGCGGAGCCCGCTGCGAAGCGCCACCGCGGAGGCAGCCAACACCAGCGCTCCGACCGCGAGCGACCGCGTCGCCGCGTCGATGGGCGCGGCGCCGGCCAGGCCCAGCAACGCACCGAACGCATCCGCGAAGACCCAGGCCGCAAAGCCCAGCCACAGCACCCCCATCCAGACGTAGGTCGGGAAGGCCAGCCGCTGCTTCCACGGCGGGCCGAGCTTGCGCTCGATCACGGGCAGCGCGAAGAATCCGAGGAAGCCGAGCGCGACCAGCGCGGCCCCGGCGGCGCCCCAGGGTGCCGCCCACCCCGGGTCGAGGAAGAAGCGCTTCGCCACGTAGTAATGGCTGAGCGCGAGGATGGCGACGACCCCGCCCACGCCCAGCGTGGCCCCGAAGATCCGGAGCCCCGATCGCGTGGTCGCCGCAGGTGCCGCCATCGCAGAGGAGTCTCGCATCCCGCCCGGCCGCTACCAGCCGCGGAGATCGATTTCCATCACGTCGACCACCTCGTTGCCGTCCACGATCCAGAGTCGCTCGTGCTTGGCCATCGTCGGGTCGACGTGGGCCGGCTGGATGCGGATGCGGTCTCCCACCCGGAGCGGCGCTTCGGGCGAGAACGTGAGGTGTTCGTCGGAACAGAACCAGACGCTGGCGCCGTCGACGGTGGGGTCGCCGTGGTCCATCCCGAGCGCCTTCAGGCCACCGTCGGCGACCGACCATTTCTCGGACACCAAGATCACCGTGGAGAGCACCGTCAGCGCGAGTTCGAAGGGGAGCCCGAGCTTGGCGTAGGCGGTGTCCATCAGCACGTACGAGCCGGCCTGGATCTCATGGGCGGCCTCGTTCAGGTCGTAGGTGCCGGTGCCGCCGGCGGAGACGAGTCCACCCCCCACGGCTTCGTGGGCGTGCAGCAGCAGTTCCATCGCCTCGTCGGTGGCCTGCTTCTGTCTGGCGCGGTCGTCGACCATCATCAGATGGCCCTCGTAGCCCATCACGCCGCGGACCTCGAGGCCGCGCGTGCGCGCCACGTCGGCCAGGCGTCCGGCAGCCTCGGGTGCGCAGCCGCAGCGCGGAAGGCCCACGTTCACGTCGATCAGCACCTCGCGCACGCCGCCCTCGGCCACGGCCCGGATCGTCTCCTCGGAATCCACCGCGACCGTCACGCGCGCGTCGAGCGCACCGAGCCGGCGCGTGTCGAGGACCTCGTTGGCCAACAGCAGATCGTGGCCGAGACCGGCCGCGGCCATGCCCTCGACCTCGCGCACCGTGGCGCAGGTGAAGCCGCGGTGACCCTGCGCGGCCTGCCGCCGGGCGAGCGCGGTGCATTTGTGCGCCTTCACATGGGGACGCAGGCGATCGCCCGGCAGGGCTTCGGCCATCGTCGCGAGGTTGCGCTCGAGGGGGGCGCGCTCGGCCACGAGGGCCGGGGTCGGGAGGTCGTGCAGGTGCTTGGGATCCGGCATCCCGTCAGTCTACGGGCAGTTCGTCCTCCCGCACGTAGAGTCCCGTCAGCCCGTGGCTGCCGATGGCCGCGTAGGCGCGGTCGCCGGCGGCCAGCCGGTCGCCGGTCCGGGCACAATATTGCGGCGCGTGCAGCACGACCGGCTGCCAGGCCACGATGCCGTCGAAGAGATCGGGCGGCGGCGGCGCCTCCCCGGGCGCGTCGGATCGCGCCGACTCGGCCGCTCCCGTGGGTTCGGCGGATCGGGCGGGTTCGTCGGATCCCACGGGTTCCCCAGGCGGCGGGGCGCACGGAGCCTCGGGCCAGCCCGCGTCCCGTGCGCGCCGCCTCGCGGCCCGGCGACGGCCGCGGTCCCCGTGGCGCTGGCGGCGGCGGTAGCGTTCGCTGGCCTCCTCGGCGCCTTCCAGGACCTCGTCGAACACGCCACCGAGATCGTCGCTCACCTGCTCGACCACGCTGAAGGCCTCTTCGAGGACGTTGCGGACCAGGTTCGAGACCGGCAGGCGCAGGTCCTCGGCCATCGCGCGGATGTCCTCCGAGAGCTGTTCGGAGATGCGGGTGTGGAGGATGCGCTCCTTCCGGTGGCCGTGGCGATGGTGCCTGCGCCCGCGGCCGGAACCACGAACGTGTTCCCATTCTTGGCCACCGGCCTGGTCGCGAGCGCCATTTCCGGTGGGTTCCTGGGGGGTTGTGTCGTCTTCGGCCGCGTTCGCGGTGTCGGCCGGGCCGGGTCCGGTCGCGTGGGAGTCGTTCATTCGAAGGAATGTATTACTTTGTCTCACAACGTCAACGCATGTGATTTCCTGCACCCGGGTCCCGGGTCGACAGCTCCGGCGCAATCCACAGCCGGGCCGCAATCCGATAGGCTGCCGGCATGGCCGACGTCTCGTTCTCGATCGGGCAGGTGATCCGTCACGTCCGCTTCGGCTACCGCGGCGTGATCTTCGATGTCGATCCGGAGTTCCGGGGCTCCGACGCCTGGTACGAGCAGGTCGCGCGCTCGCGCCCGCCGAAGGACCGGCCCTGGTACCACGTGCTGCCGGACGGCGCGGAACACACGACCTACGTGGCCGAGCGCCACCTGGCCGCCGACCCGGCACCGGGCCCGCTGAAGCATCCGCTGCTCGACACCTATTTCGAGGGCTACGCGGATGGCCGCTACAAGCGGCGCGCAGTCAACTGAGCCAGCCCGCGATCCGGTTGAAACCGTCCTGCGAGACCACCACCCGCTCGGGGCCCAGGACCCCGCGCATCTGCTCGATGGCGGCATCGGCCGCCCCGGTCCCGGCCCAGGCACCGAAGCCCTCGGCGCGGAGTCGCTCGCGCGTGGCGCGGCTGCGCGCTCCCCCCGCGCCGTCCCCACGCACCAGATCGTCCACGACGACGCGATCGACCACGGGATCGAGCCGCTTCGCGAGCGCCTCGGCATCGCCGGGCAGCAGCGGCGCCACCGCCGCCTGGGTCCGGAGGCCGGCTGCGCGCAGCGCCGCGAGCGTCTCGATCCGGCGCGAGATGCGGGGCGAGTCCGGCTCGTAGCGGCGGCGGACCGCCTCCGAGTCCGTGGTCACCGTCAGACTCACTCCCACCCGCGGTAGCGCGCGCAACCGGTCCACGTCGCGCAGCACCAGCGGGCTGCGCGTCTGCACCACCAGCACCTGGGGCGGAAACTCCGCAAACACGTCGAGACAGGCCCGCGTCAGGCCGAGCTTGCGCTCGAGCGGCGTGTAGGGGTCGGTGCTCGAGGCGCAGAAGATCCGAGCGCCCGCGACGGTTCCCCGCACGCCCTGTGCGCGCAGGCGCTCGGCGATGTCGGTCTTGGGCGAGATCCAGCGGGACCACTCGCGGCCATACGGGTTGGCGCGTTGCACCGGCAGCGCCCGGACGTAGCAGTAGTGGCACGAGAACTCGCAGCCGACGTAGGGCTGGAGCGTGTGCGTATAGCCCGCCAGGTACCCGCCCGTGCGGGTCAGGGCCTGGCGGACCTGACGCGGAAAGACGGCGGCCCGGGCCATCAAGGGAGCATACGCGCCCGACGCGCGCATGTGCGAGACCGCCGTGGAGCCGGCCGCCCGGGACGCCTACCCTCGCGCGATGTACGCGCTGGAACTGGTCGGCGTGACCAAACGCTACGGCCGCCGCGCGGCCCTGGACGACGTGGACCTCGCGGTCGAACACGGCGGTGCCCTCGGGCTGCTCGGTCCCAACGGCGCGGGCAAGACGACCACGCTGCGGCTGCTGCTCGGCTTCTGTTCGCCGAGCGCGGGACGCGTAGCGCTGAACGGGCGCGATCCGATGGACCCGGACGCCCGGCTCGGTCTCGGCTACCTCCCCGAGCGGCTCGTGGTGCCGGGACGCGTGACGGTGCGGAACTTCCTGCGGCTCCACGCGCGCCTCGCGGGGCAGCGCGGCGCCGAGGCCGACCGACAGGCGGACGAAGCGATGGAACGGGTGGGCGTGGCCGACCGCTCGGGCGACCCGCTCGCGAGCCTCTCGAAGGGGCTGCGTCAGCGCGTGGGCTTCGCCCAGGCGTTCCTCGGCCCGCCCGACCTGCTGTTGCTCGACGAGCCGACGACGGGACTCGACCACATCGGGATCCGCGACGCGCGCGAGTGGATCCAGTCGGCGCGCGAGCGCGGCTGCACCGTGCTCGTCAGCAGCCACGTGCTCTCGGAGGTCGAACGCACCTGCGACCAGGTCGCCATCCTCCACGAAGGACGGATCGCGGCGCAGGGTGGCATCGACCAGATCGTGCACGAGGGCGAGAGCCTGGAGGACGCCTTCGTCCGGGTGGTACGCGCATGAACGGCCTCGGTGCACTCACCCGCGAGGCCGTGCTCGATGCGGTGCGCCGCAAGCTCGCGCTGGCCGTCGCCGTGAGCTGCGTGCTGTCGGTCATGGTCCTCGACAGCTGCACCACGATGATGGGGGCCCACTTCGAGATCAACGGCGAAGCCGTCGATGCGAGCGCGTTCATCGCCGGCGGCGCGGGCGCGCTGACGCTGGTGGTGTTGACGCTCTGGCTCGTGACGCTGGCCGGCGTGCTCGCGGCGGACCAGTTGCGCCAGACGCTGGAGGACGGCACCGCGACGCTGGCGATGGCGCGCCCGGTCTCGCGTTTCGTATTCGGCCTGGCCCGGCTCGCTGGCGTGCTCGCCATCGCCTGGGGAGCCGCGGTCGCGCTGATGGGCGCCGCGGCCTTCCTGCTCGGTTCGCGCAACGGTCTCGCGCTCGGCCCGGCGGCGCTGGCGGGCGCCGCCTGCCTGCTCGGAAGCCTCGCAATGGCCGCCTGGGCGATGACGGCCTCTCTCTACCTGCCGCGCGTCGCGACCATCCTGCTGGTCTTCGCCGCGGTCGGCGCGGTTGCGCTGGCCAACGCGATCGGCGCGGTGACCGGAATCGGCGGCTTCTTCGGGTGGGTCGATCGCTACGGCCCGCCCTTCGCATCCACCGCGATCGTGGCCCTCACCACGTGGCTCCCGCAGACCGCCCAGGACGGCATGCGGATCGAGGCCTTCGACGTCTGGGCGCGGCTGGGGCTGTGGACCGCTGCGGGCCTGGCCGCGCTCTTCGTCTCCCTGCGACGGATCGAGATAGGACGTTAGTCCGCGCGGTGTGCGCCTACAGGAACGTAAGCCAGCGCTCATGGTCCTTGTCGCGTCCCGCGACGATGTCGAAGAAGGTCTGCTGGAGCTCCTTCGCGACCGGCCCGCGGCGCCCGGCGCCGATCGTGCGGTGATCGAGTTCCCGGATCGGCGTCACTTCGGCCGCGGTCCCGGTGAGGAAGACTTCGTCCGCGATGTAGAGCTCGTCGCGGGTGATGGCGGTCTCGATCACGGTCAGGCCCTTTTCGCGCGCGATCTCGATCAGCGAAGCGCGCGTGATGCCGTCGAGCACGGTCGGAAGCGGCGGCGTCTTGATCACGTCGCCGCGCACCACGAAGACGTTCTCGCCGGTGGCCTCGGACACCAGACCCTCGGTATCGAGCATGATCGCCTCGTCGAAGCCGTCGAGTAGCGCCTCGCGCTTGGCCAGGATCGAGTTCACGTAGTCGCCGCAGGTCTTGCCCTTCGTCATCTTCGCGTTCACGTGATGGCGGCTGAATGTGGAGATCTTGGCCCGGATGCCGCGTTCGAGGCCCTCCTCGCCCAGGTAGGCCCCCCACGGCCAGGCCGCGATCGCCACGCGCACCGGGTTGTCGGCCGGGTGCAGGCCCATCGCGCCCGACCCGATGAAGGCGAGCGGGCGGATGTAGCCCTCGTCCAGGTGGTTCTCCCGCAGGCAGTCGAGGATTGCGGCCGTCACCACTTCCGCCGGGAACGGGATCTCCATCAGGTTGATGTGCGCGCTCTCGTAGAGGCGCTGGACGTGCTCGGGCAACCGGAATACTGCCGACCGGCCGTCGCCGGTCCGGTAGCAGCGGATCCCCTCGAACACGCCGAGCCCGTAGTGGAGCGTGTGCGTGAGCACGTGCACGCGGGCCTCGTCCCAGGCGACCATCTCGCCATCGAGCCAGATCTTCTCTCCGGTCACCCCGGTCGCCATGTCTCTCCCCCGGGACTGCGAGCGCCGGCGCCTACACCCGGCGGAGGATCTTGCTCACGAAGCCCTTGGATTTCTCTCGCCGCATGTCGATCAAGCGGAGCTCGCGGAGCGCCTCGACGGAGTCCGGGTCGAGTTGCACGGCCCGCATGAACATCTTCTCGGCGGCATCGACACGGCCCGTGACCTGACAGAGACGGCCCAGGAAGAGGTAGGGCTTCTCCCTTTCGGGCGCCAGTTGGCGGCCGCGCTCGACGATGGCCAGCGCCTTCCGGGCCCGCCCGGGCTCGTCCGGCGCGGCGAGATACCAGGTCCAGCCAAAGTACGCTTTGTACTCGCCCTCGTCCGGGTAGACGCGCGCCGCGGTCTCGAATAGCGGCAGGGCCGTCTCGACGGCGCCGGCCCGGAGCGCGGCCTCGCCCTTCTGGAACGCGATCTCGGCCTCCACCGCCCGCTGACCGATCTCGAGCTCCTTGCGCAGATCGTCCTCCCCCTGCTTCTTGCGCAGGTAGGCCATGCGCTTGTCGCGGTCGCCGATCTCGTCGTAGGCGTGGGCCACCGCGCCGAACACCTCTTCGGCGAGACGCACCAGCGCCTCGCTCGCGCCGGCGAAGCGGTCGGGGTGCGTCTGCTTGGCCAGCTCGCCGTAGGCGGCGCGGATCTGCTCGTCGGTCGCCCGGCGGTCCACGCCGAGCACCTGGAAGCAGTCCTGGTCGCGAATCCGCGCCGCCCTCTCGGCGAGCTGCCTGCGCAGCGCGTCCTCTTCGCTCTCGGGCACGGAGACCCGCTCGTCGCCCGGCTGGACGCGGCGCTTCACCTCCCGGATCCGCCGGGGCCGGTGGAGGAGCCGCCGCTTCGCCGACGGCTCCCGGAGTTCGAGCAGTTCGAGCACGATGAGCCCGTAGAGTTCGCGACGCGCCAGCTCTTGCTGCGGGCAGAGCGCGCCGAGCAGGACCGTGCCGTCGGCGGTCTCGATCCAGCGCTGCGCATCCTCTCCGAGATCCACGTCCTGGTGCGCGTAGAAGGCACTCTCGCCCGGGACCAGGGCCTTGCGGCCGTTGTCGTGCAGGAAGCGGTCGATCGGCGCGATCGGCATCTGCTCGCGGATCCCCTTCCACACCAGCCGAGCGGGGCTCTTCTTCAGCGTCAGCGCGTTCGCGCTCTTCAGGCGCGCACCCCGATGGAAGCGGAAGCTACCGCGTTCCCACCGGAACATCTCGAGCACCTTCCGGATCGCCTGTCGCCGCAGCGCGACGGCCAGGTCCGCCTCGTCGAGCATGTGCATGGCCTTGAGGATCTGACCGTGCATTCCCTCCCCGCGCTTCACGCGCAGGAGGGATGCGTGAAGGACGTCCTCGGTGATCTTTCCCGACGCGAGCAACAGATGTCCCAGCGTCTCGTTCACCAGGTTCGAGCGGACCGCGATCGGCGCGCCGTCACGCAGCTGGAGCTGCTTGCGCCTCTTTCCGGACTGCACCTGCAGCACGCCGGTCGCCCGCAGACCGTGCAGCTGGTGGAGCAGCGCGGCGACGGGAAGATCCTCGAGGGTGCCGGACATCGTCTCGGTGGGCGTGTCCGGAGAAAGGAGCGAGGCCGCGGTGCCACGGGACACCTGGTCGGCCACGACGCCGAGCAACCGGTCGAGGGGAACCGGCTTCTGGAGGACCACGTTCGCGGCGAGCGCCTTCGCACGGGCTCGATAGTCGGCGTTGAGCGAACAGCCCGACACCAGCACCACCGGAACGCGCGCCCCCTCTTCCTCGTCGCGGCGGACGGATTCGAGCACCTGGAAGCCGTCGCGCCTGGGCAGCATCAGATCCAGCGTGACGAGTTGCGGCCGCAACGAGCGGATCTTCTCCAGCGCCTCCTCCCCGTCGAAGGCCGTCTCGACGCGATACCCCTCCCGCTCGAACGCGCGCGACAGGATCTGGCAGTAGTGCCGATCATCGTCGGCGCAGAGGATGGTCGAAGGCACGGGGCACGGACCTCGGAAAATGCGGGGTGGGAGAGTCCCCTCGCCATCGACCGGGCAGCGCGCGACCGGAGTGCGCCACGTCACAGAACCGTCGGCCAGTCCGCCGCGCGCGCAATGCATCGGCAGATCAGTCGCAGCCGCGTGGCAGCAGCCTCGCGATGGCGGCCGTGTCGGGCCGGGACACGACTCCGCGTTCGGTCACCAGCGCGGTGACGTAGCGCGCGGGCGTGATGTCGAAGGCCGGGTTGTGGACTGGGACGCCGTCCGGCACGACCGGCCGCGCGCCGAAGTGCGCCACCTCGTCCCGCCCGCGCTCCTCGATCGGGATGTCGTCGCCGCGCGGCGTGTCGGGATCGATCGTCGAGACCGGCGCGGCCACGTAGAACGGGATGCCATGGACGTCGGCGAGGACGGCCACCCCGTAGGTCCCGATCTTGTTCGCGACGTCGCCGTTGGCGGCCACGCGGTCCGCGCCGACCACGACGAGATCGACCTCGCCGCGCCGCATCATCGCCGCGGCCATGTTGTCCGTGATCACGGTGACGGGGATGCCGTCGCGCTGCAGTTCCCAGGCCGTGAGCCGCGCACCCTGCAGGAAGGGCCGCGTCTCGTCCGCCAGCACCGTGACCCGGCGGCCGATCTCGACGGCTGCCCGCACCACGCCCAGGGCCGTTCCGTAGCCCGCGGTCGCGAGCCCCCCGGCGTTGCAATGGGTGAGGACGCGCGCGCCGTCGGGCACCAGCCCGGCGCCGGCCCGGCCGAGGGCGCGGCAGATCGCCTCGTCCTCCTCCGCCACGGCCAACGCCTCGACGCGCAGGCGTTCGGCGGTCTCGCCGACGCCGGCCCCGGCCGCGAGCGAGGCCTCGCGAACCCGGGTCATGCGGTCGAGGGCCCAGAAGAGATTCACGGCCGTCGGCCGCGTGGCGGCGAGGCGCGCGTGGGCGGCTTCCAACGCAGCGCGGAACGCCTGCGCGTCTTCGCCGGCCGCGGCGCGGGCGGCCAACGCGACGCCGAGCGCGGCGGTGCATCCGATCGCGGGGGCACCGCGCACGACCAGGTCCTCGATCGCGCGCGCCACTTCCTCGACGCTGCGGCAGACGAGCACGTCCTCGTGCTCCGGAAGCCGGCGCTGGTCGAGGAGTTCGACGCCGTCGTCGCCCCAGCGGAGCGTGAACCAGGGCCGCGCTTCGCTCATCAGCGCCGCTTCCGCCCGCCCAGGATGCCCTCGAGCACGTCGATCACCGCGTCGCCGGCGCCGGTTCCGAGCTTGTCGTCGACCTTCTGCCGGACCCGGTCGAGGCGGCCCCCGCGGTCCAGCGCGCTCTCGGTCAGCGCGACGACGGCCGCGCGGGTGAGGTCGACCTTCGGGTCGTCCAGGGTCCCGGAGACCGCGGCCAGCGGGATCACCCGGTCGACCGCGCGAGCGGTCTGCGGTGCCGGGGCGCCCGAGGCATCGGCGAGCGCGCGGTCGATCGTCTCGAAGAGGACCAGCTGACCGCGCATGTCGAGCGCCCGATCGGCCAGACGCACGGTCCCGGCGAGTTCGGCGCGGTAGTCGCGATAGTCGAGGCGCAGATCGTCGGTCCGGACGATGCCGTCGGAGAGCCGGAGCGTCGCGGACGCGCGATCGAACGCGTCGCCGTAGAAACGCTGCAGCGTCTTGCCGCCGAACGACTTGCCCGCCAGCAGTGCGACGTCGGTGAAGCTCCCGAGCGTGTCGAACGTGCTGCGCAGCAGCGAGACGCCCTTCACGCGCCCGGGCGCGATCGACCAGGTGGCGGTGCCCCGTGCCAGATCCAGAGGCGAAGCGCCGGAAGCCAACGGCACGACCAGATCCGCGTCGAAGTCGAGCGGACCCGAGAGGGTCTCCTGGTCCGCACCGAGCGCGTGCAGCAGGGTCTCGGTCACGAGACCGCGGCCTTCGGCGTCGAGACGGACCACGGGCTTCGTGTCGAGACCCTCGAGCCGGACGTTCGCCGTGATTGCCTGGCCCGCGACGTCGATCGCGAGCCCGTTGCCGACCAACGCGCTGCCCTGCCCTTCGAGCATGCCCGTCACGCGCGCGGTCTCGCCCGCTTCGAGCGGCAGCGTCATCGCGTCGATGTGCATCCCCCCGCCCAGCGAAAGCGGATCGCCCCCGACGCGCCACGACTCGAAACCCACGCGACCGTCGATCGGAACGTCGGCGAGAGCCGGCAACCACGCGGCGACGCGGCTCGGATCGAAGAGCGGCGCGTCGACGTGGAGGACCGTGGCCGGAGCGGTCTCGACCGAGACCGTCGCGACGACCCCGGGCAGCTCCACCCGGGCCGGCCCGAGGCGGAAGGCCCCGTTGCCGTCCCAGGCCAGCGGACCCTCGATCGCGAGCGCATCGCCCGCGGGCTTGCGGAAGGTGTCGCCACGCGAGACGCGCGCCGCGGTCAGGTCGACCGAGAGCGGACCCTCGAGGCCGCCCTCCGGGCGGGCCGTCGCGCTCCACGAGAGCGGGACGTCCCCGGCCACCTCGAGATCGTCCCGGACTGCGCGGAGCGCGTGGCCCGCGAGCTTCAGCGTCGCGCGAGAGAGATCGCCACCGTCCCCCGCCGCCTCGATCTCGACGTCGGCGCGGCCCTCGATCGCGGTCTCGGGAACCCAGGGTGCGAGCGGGGCGAGTTCCAGGCCGGCGACGGCCACCGCGAGCTTCCAGTCGCCGGCGAGAGACGCCGACCCCGATCCGTCGAACCGGCCGCCCCCGTCGAGGGTACCCGCGAACGAGAACGGAATCGGCGCGTCGGGGCTCGCGCCGCCCGTCGCGCGGGCCTCGTCGATCACCCACGAGAGGGTCGCCGGCTCGGCCAGCGAGCGGTCGTGCACCGCGATGCGGATGTCGCGCGCGGAGACGCGGCGGACCGCCAACGAGATCGGCGCGCCGGTGCCGTCGCCCCCGGCATCCGCGCTCGCGTCGACTGCGGGCTCGGCGGATTCGTCGTGCGCGTCCCCCCGTTCGGGCAGCGCGAACGGCAGCGCGATCCCGTCGCGGGTGCGGACGACCTCGACGCTCACCCCTTCGACGGTGAGCGAGTCGATGGCAATGACGCCGGCGAAGAGCGGCCACGGCGACACGCGCAGCGCGACGCGCTCGGCCAGGATCGGCGCTTCGTGGGCCGCGGGTTCGAGACGCGCGCCGATCACTTCGAAGGCCGGCGGCAACCACGCGACGTCGAGCCGTTCCCAGCTGAGTTCGCGGCCCGTGAACTCCCGCGCCCCGCTCGAGATGCGGGCGCGGACTTCGGGCCGGTCGAGCAGGCGGGGCACGAAGAAGGCCGCGAGAACCACCACGAGGACCGCGGTCCCGGCCACGATGGCGACGACGCCCAGGATCCGTTTCACGGTTCAGCCTCCGAGTTTGCGGGCCAGGATCTCGCGCACCGACCCCGGGTCGGCCTTGCCCTGCGTCTGCTTCATCACCTGACCCATCAGGAAGTTGAGCGACTTCTTGTCGCCCGACGCGTAGGACGCGACCGCTCGGGGGTTCGTCGCGATCGCGGCATCGACCAGGGCCTCGAGTTCGCCGGCGTCGGAGACGGCTTCGAGCCCGCGCTCGCGGACCAGGGCCTCCGGGTCGCCGCCCTCGAACAGGATCTCCCCGAGGAGATCTCGCGCGTTGCGCGGGGTGACGCGGCCCTCGTCGGTCATCTTCACCAGGGCGGCGAAGGCGGCCGGAGCGAGCGCCACCGCGTCGATCTCGACGTCGCGATCGTTCAGTGCGCCGAGGACGTCGCGCCGGGTCCAGCTGGCCACCGTTTGCGCCGAACCGTGCGCGGCGGCCGCCGCCTCGAACCAGTCCGCCAACTCGCGGCTCGCGGTCAGCACCCGCGCATCTTCGTCCTTCAGGCCCAGCGTCTCGACGAATCGGCGGCAGCGCACGCCCGGGAGCTCGGGCAACGCCTTGCGGATCTCGTCGATCCGCGACTCCGGCACCGTCAGCGGGATCAGGTCGGGATCGGGAAAGTACCGGTAGTCGTCCGCGTTCTCCTTGGTCCGCATCACGAAGATCCGGCCGGCATCCGCCTCGTAGCCGACCGTGGCCTGGACCACGCGGCCTCCGGCACCGAGCCGCTCCGCCTGGTTCTCGATCTCGGTCCGGACCGCGGCCTCTGCGTTCCGGAACGAGTTCAGGTTCTTGATCTCGCGGCGCGTTCCGAGCCGGTCTTCGCCCGGCCGGCGCAGCGAGACGTTGGCATCGCAGCGCAGCTGTCCCTTCTCCATGTCGGCATCGGATGCGCCGACATAACGAAGGATCTGCCGCAGCGTGCGCAGATAGACACCCACCTCTTCGGCGGATCGAAGGTCCGGCTCCGAGACGATCTCGACCAGGGGCACGCCGGAGCGGTTCAGGTCGACCAGCGTCGTGGCAGCGCCGTCGTGGATCGACTTCCCCGCGTCCTCTTCCATGTGGATCCGCGTGATCCCGATGCGCCGCGTACCGCCCGCGACGTCGATGTCGAGAAATCCCTCCGTGCACAGCGGCTCCTCGAACTGGGAGATCTGGTAGCCCTTCGGGAGGTCGGGATAGAAGTAGTTCTTGCGCGCGAAGACCGAGGTCGGATGCACCTTGCAGTTCAGCGCCAGCCCGGCGCGGATCGCGAGTTCCACCGCGCGGCCGTTCAGGACCGGCAACGCGCCCGGCAGCGCCAGACAGACCTCGGTGACGTGCTGGTTCGGCGCGTCCCCGTACGAGACCGCGGCGGACGAGAAGAGCTTGCTCCGCGTGCGGAGATGGCAGTGCACCTCGAGACCGATGACGACTTCGTGTTCCGTTTCGTATGCCGGAGGGGCGGGCTGGCTCACAGCGGAGGCCTCTGCTCGTGATGATCCGTCATCTGCTGGTAGGCGTGCGCCGCGCGGAGGACACGCGCATCTGCCAGGGCCGGCCCGACGAGTTGGAGCCCCACCGGGAGCCTGCCGTCGAAGCCGCACGGAACTGAGATGCCGGGTGCACCGACCAGGTTCGCCGAGACCGTGAAGACGTCCGCCAGGTACATCGACAAGGGATCTTCGCTCTTCTCCCCGATCCGGAAGGCCGCCTCCGGTACCGAGGGCATCGCGATCACGTCGCACTGCGCGAAGGCGCGCTCGAAGTCGCCGCGCAGCAGCGTCCGCACCTGCTGTGCCTTGCGGTAGTAGGCTTCGTAGTACCCGGCCGAGAGGGCATAGGTGCCGAGCAGGATGCGGCGCTTCACCTCGTCGCCGAAGCCCCGGGCGCGGGTGTACTCGTACATCGCGGTGATGCCGCCTTCGGGTCCCTCGGTGCGATGGCCGTAGCGGACCCCGTCGAAACGGGCGAGGTTGCTCGACGCTTCGGCCGTGCACACGAGGTAGTAGGCGGCGATGCCGTAGCGCGTGTGCGGCAGCGAGACCGGGCACGTCCTGGCGCCGGCCGCCTCGAACACGGCCACGGCCTCCGCCACGCGGTCGCGGACGCCGGCGGCGAGGCCGCCCAGCGAGGAGACCTCCTGGGGGACGCCGATGGTCAGCCCGGCGACGTCGGTGCCGAGCGCGTTCGTCGTCTCGAGCGGCGGCTCGGGGAGCGACGTCGAATCGCGCGGATCGTGGCCGCTGATCGCGTCGAGGAGCCACGCGGCATCCTCGGCCGTGCGCGCGATCGGTCCGATCTGGTCGAGCGAGGACGCGAACGCGACGAGGCCCCAGCGCGACACCCGACCGTAGGTGGGCTTCATCCCGACCACGCCGCAGAAGGCCGCCGGCTGACGGATCGAGCCGCCGGTATCGCTCCCGAGCGCGAGGGGGACGATGTCGGCCGCGACGGCGGCCGCCGAACCCCCGGACGATCCGCCGGGCACGCACTCGGGGTTCCACGGGTTGCGGGTCGGGCCGAAGGCCGAGTTCTCGGTCGACGACCCCATCGCGAACTCGTCCATGTTGCTCCGCGCCACGATCGGGGCGCCGGCCGCCCGCAGCCGCTCGATCGCGGTCGCCGAGAACGGCGACCGGTAGCCCTCGAGGATGCGCGACGCGCACGTCGCGGGCTCGTCGCACTGGACGATGTTGTCCTTCACCACGATCGGGATGCCGTCGAGCTTCGACGCCACCTCCCCTGCGGCCCGGCGCCGGTCGGACGCCGCGGCCTCCTCGCGCGCGGCATCCCAGCGCGGATGGAGCAGCGCGCGCAGAGCCGGATCGACCGCGTCTGCCCGCGCCCGTGCGGCATCGACCAGTCCGACGGCCGACTCCCGGCCGGCGTCGAGCGCCGCGCGCAGGGCCGCGGCCGTCTGCAGGGGCTCGGCCATGCTCAACCCTCCGCCTCGGAATCGAGCACCTTCGGGACCAGGAACGCCGTTCCCTCGGCCTGCGGCGCGTTCGCGACCGCGGCTTCCGGAGCGACCGTGTCGAGGGCCTCGTCGGGGCGCAGCGGCGTCGGGAGCGGGAGGACGTGGACCGTCGGCGCGACGCCACTCGTGTCGAGCGTCTCGAGGTCTGCGGCATGGTCGAGGATGGCCTCGAGCGAGCGCGTCATCGCCTCGGCCTCGTCCGGTTCCAGTCGGAGCCGCGCCAGCCGCGCGGTCCGCTCCACCTGCTCGCGCGTGATTGGGACATGGGCGGGGAGGGTAGCCGCACGCTCCCGGAAGGCCGCCCTCTGCCGGCGCGGCGCGCGAAGCCGCCCGTCGGCCGCTCCGGGCGAGTTCGGCGCTTTCGGGTACAGTTGCGCCCGTTTTGACCGACCCCAACGTCTTCCAAGATCTTCCCGAGGATGTCCGCGAGGGCATCGCTTCCCTGGGCTGGACCGAGCCCACCCCCGTGCAGGTCCAGGCCATCGGCCCGATGCGCGCCGGCGCCGACCTGATCGTCCAGGCCATGACCGGCAGCGGAAAGACCGGGGCCTTCGGAATCCCGATCATCTGCGGCGTGGACATCGACCGCGCGGTTCCGCAGGCGCTCGTGATGGCGCCCACCCGCGAACTCGCGAACCAGATCACGCGCGAGATCGAGCAACTCGGCAAGCCGCGCGGCGTGCGCACGCTGGCCGTCTATGGCGGGGTCGGATACGGCGCGCAGCTCGAGGCCCTCGAAGCCGGCGTCCACGTGATCGTGGGCACGCCGGGCCGGATGCTCGACCACCTCGGTGCCGGCCGCATGAACTTCGACGACATCAAGATCGTGGTCTTCGACGAGGCGGACGAGTTGCTCTCGCTGGGCTTCTGGCCCGACATGCGCGAGATCAAGTCCTACCTGCCGGAGAAGGACCGGCAGTCCTGCCTCTTCTCGGCGACGATACCCGAGAAGGTACTGGCCCTCTCTCGCGCGTTCCTGACCGATCCCGAATTCATCTCCACACTGGGCGACGAAGCGTCCCCCGCGCAGATCGAGCACATCTACTACGTGACGACGGCGCAGGAGAAGGAGACGAACCTGCGCCGGATCATCGAGTACGAGGATCCCGAGAGCGCGATCATCTTCTGCAACACGAAGGACGACGTCCGATTCGTCACCTCCTTCCTGCAGCGCCACGGATTCGACGCCGACCAGATCTCGGGCGACCTCTCGCAGGCCGCGCGCGAGGTCGCGATGGCGCGCATCAAGGAGGGCTCGCTGCGTTTCCTGGTCGCGACCGACGTGGCCGCGCGCGGCATCGACATCAGCGACCTCACCCACGTCATCGCCTACTCGTCGCCGGAGTCGCCCGAGGTCTACGTGCACCGCACGGGCCGGACGGGGCGCGCGGGCAAGGCCGGCGTCGCCATCTCGCTGGTGAGCGGCCTCGACGTCGGCAGCTTCCGCAACCTCCAGAAGGTGAACGAGATCGTCGTCAGGGAGCGCCAGCTCCCGACGGATGCGGAACTCCTGGCGCGCCAG
>Ga0114931_10002424_pt1 | contig 23742 bp, 21 predicted proteins | sample 2SBtaG_FD_89579 | JGI IMG/M metagenome (GOLD analysis project Ga0114931, IMG submission 89579) | Deep subsurface microbial communities from Kolumbo volcano to uncover new lineages of life (NeLLi) - 2SBTROV14_V59a metaG | ecosystem: Environmental > Aquatic > Marine > Volcanic | place: Kolumbo... | reverse complement strand
CGCAGGCTGCTCGAGGTCCTGACGCGCCTCATCGCAGAGCCGTGGGTGTCCTCGGTTCGCAGCGAGGACTTGCCCGAGTACGTCGAAGGGAGTGGTTGGAGGATCATCTCCGACGTCGACACCAACCCCGCGCACGGTGTAGAACGCTATGCGCTCGCGAAGCGGCTCTGAACCACTCTCAGACAGGGGTCCGCTTCTTCTAGTTTCGGGCGCCAAGGGCGGCTACGAACTCGTCGAGCATCCGCAGCTCCTGTTGCAACGAGGGCTCGCTCGCGTTTCCCAGCAGGCGGCGGATAGTCCGAAGAAGCGGTCGTTCGAGGACTGGCAGCCTCCCGTTATGACCAATCCCAGGGGGGTCTCAGCCTAGAACGACCGTAGGCGAAGGCGTCCGGCGCCTCACTGCCTCGGCGCGCTGGGAAGCTCCGATGCGGGTTGGGGCTGCGCGTGGCCCGCCCGCATGACGTTTTCCAAACTTCTCGGGCGGGATGCTGATCCCGGAGTACATCCGGAACAAGGTGTTCAGCAGGATCGTCCACGTGGCCCTGGGTGAGGGGCGCCGCTTCTCGCCCCACGGCCTCCCGAACACCTGGGCCTCGCTGCACATGGCCCGCGGGACGCCGCTCGAGTGGATTCAGGAGCAGGGCGGTTGGACCACGGCCAAGGTGCTGCTCGACACCTATGGCCACTTCATGCCGACCGAGGCCCGGGGCTTCGCCGATGCCCTCTCCGCGACCTCAGACGGCCCCCCGGCGGCCCCTCGATCCGGCCGCGTCCGGGACTGCGGCACCATCGATCCCGAAAGCACTTACGCTTCGGGTGCTTCCGACAAGTCCTCCGCCCCCACCGGCCCCAGGTCGCCGATCATGCACTTGACGCTGCCGCCCCCTTTTTTGAGGAACTCCGAGACGTCTACGGGAAAGGGGGTGACGCCGCGCTCGCGGACTTCGGCTTGGAGGCGTTCGGAGATGCCGGCGGGCATTACGAGGAGAGGCTCGGCGCGGTTCGCGAGGCTGAAGGAGTTGGCGGCGTAGTGCGCGGCATCGGGTTCGGAGAGGGGCAGGAGATCGTCGCCACACAGGTCTTCGAGCCGACTCCAGCCCTCGGAGGTGAGGCCCTGGCGGTAGGCCAGCAAGAAGCGGCGGCCTTTGCCGAAGGCACAGAGCACGGTATCGCCGTGATAGTGGGCCTCCTGGGTGAGTTCGATGGGGATCACGGGGGTTGGGGCAACGATCGCTTCGAGGAGCGGCTGGATCCGACGGTCGGTACGGAAGCCGTAGATGCGCCGCCAGGGTGGCCAGGCCAGGGCCGGGACGAAGCGTTGGCGCTCGATGCCGCCGAAGGTCAGCAGGTAGTGGCCCGCCACGGGGAAGAAGTCGGCCTCACCCTCCATGCGAAAGCGCGGGTCGAGCTTCGCCGTGTGGAAGCCTTCGCGCCGTAGTAGCGCCTTGTAGTGCCGCTTCTCTCCGGCACGCGTGGGCAGCAGGTTCGCCAGGTAGAAGGTCTTCTCCGTCAGGGGCTTCTCGGCGTCCACCTCGCTCTGGAAGCCGGCGTTGGCGGGGTAGACCAGGCCGGGCTGGGCCGGATCCGGCGGCACCACCAGGACGCGCACGCCGAGGTCGCGCAGGGTGTCGCGCAGGCGTTGCCACTGGGCGATGGCTCGCGCGCGGTCCACATGACGCTTGCGGCCGAAGCGATCACGGGTGTGGGGGTTGGCGCCGCCCTGCACGCTGAAGTGCGCGGGGTCGCCCATCAGCACCGTGCGCTCGAAGACGCTCAAGGCTCGGGGAGGCCCGGGGGCAGGGTGGTTGCGTCGAAGTCGGCATCGCTCTCCAGGTGGGCCTGGGGAGCGGTGCAGTAGCGGGTGGCGAAGGATCCCGCGGGCCGGTCGTTGCCGCTGCGCCGGTAGCCGCCGAAGGGCAGCTTGCCGCTGGCGCCGATGGTGCCCTTGTTCCAGTTGAGGATGCCCGTGTGGATGCGTCCGATGCAGTGCTCGTAGCGCGCGCGGTCCCGGGTGATGACGGAGGCGGCCAAGCCGTAGTCGGTGTCGTTGACGGCCTCGATGGCTTCTTCGAAATCGTCCACGGGGTAGAGTGCGGCCTCGGGACCGAAGATCTCCTCCCGTTGGTAGGGATGATCCTGCTCCGGGCTCTTGAAGCGTAGGAGCTGTGGCGCCACGTAGGGTGCCAGCCGGTCCATCGGACCCCGGAAGATGCGCTCGCCCCCCGCGGCCTTCCCCTTGGCGCGGAAAGCCATCACCCGCTCGAAGGCATCGCGGGAGACCAGGGGGCCCATGAAGACGCCGTCTTCCAGGGGTGGGCCGACCACCAGGCCCGCCAGCATCGTGCAGAGGCGGTCGCTAAACTCCTCGATCACGGAGCGTGCCACGAAGATGCGCGAGAGCGCCGTGCAGCGCTGGCCCGTGGTGGCACACATGGAGAGTGCAGCCTCGGCCACGGCCAGGCGCAGATCTGCATCCTCCCACACCAGCATGGCGTTCTTGCCGCCGAGCTCAAGGGCGAGGAGCTTGCCGGGCTGATCGAGGGTGGCCTCCTCGAGCTGACGCCCGACGGCCCACGAGCCCGTGAAAAGTACGCCGTCCACATCGGGATGCAGGGCCAGGCTGCGGCCTGTCTCGCCGCCGCCGTGCACCGTCTCCAGCACGCCCGGGGGCAGGCCGGCGTCGCGCCAGGCGCGCGCCATCCACTCGCCTACGGCCGGAGCCTGATCGCTGGGCTTGAAGATCACCGCGTTGCCTGTGGCAAGGGCCGGGACGATGTGGCCGTTGGGCAGGTGAGCCGGGAAGTTGAAGGGGCCCAGGACGGCGAGCACGCCGCGCGGATGGAAGGTGGCCCGCGCGCCGCCGCCCACCTCGAGGCTGGCCACCTGCTGCATGCCCGTCTCCAAGGTGACGTCCACCTTGGGCGCGATCAGGCGCGCCTCGCCGCGGGCGTCCCACAGCGCCTTGCCGACCTCGCGCGCGATCAGCTGGGCGAGCTCTTCCTGCTGGGCGGCGACGCGTTCGCGGAAGCGCATCAACACCTTGGTGCGGCCCTCGAGTCCCAGGTCGCGCCAAGCCGGGAAGGCGGCCCGCGCTCGCGCCACCGCCTCAGAGAGCGCCTCTTCCTCCCAGATGACGAAGCGCCCGAGCTCGTCGCTCGGGTCTGCGGGGGAGCGGCTCACCAGGAAGTCGGGCATGGGCTGGATGCCTCCTCTGCAAACTCTAGGGCAGCGGAGTGATGCTGACCCGGTCTCCCGCCACCACGCCGAGGGCCTCCCGGCAGGCCTGGCCGACCAGCGGCGCGCCGTCACCGTCCAGCGGCACGACCGTGGCGCGGAAGCCCGGGCCGGCCTCGGTGGAGAGCAACGCGAGCGCGGCTTCCGGGTCCGTCGCGCCTTTCGCCGGCACGCCCGGCAGCACCAGCTCGCGGCGCTCGCGCACGGGGTGGAGGGTGTCCCGGGAGGCGCCGTAGTAGGGGCCACCGTCGAAGGGGTCCACGTGGTTGAGGGGCTGGAAGCCCACCTTCTCGAGGATGCGCACGGCCGCCTTCGCCGTGTTGCCTGGTTGGCCAATCACGCGCTGGACCTCCTCGGGAAAGAGCGTGGCGTAGACGGGGTCGCGCGGGAAGAGGTCGGCGATGAACTGTTTGCTGCGTGCGGAGAGATGGTCTGCCTCCCGGTAGGGTAGCCCGGTGAAGCGGGCGCCGAAGGCATCCCACAGCAGGTTGTGGCCCGATGCCTCGAAGGGGGAGAGCATCTCGGCAATGACCTCGCGCTCGAAGCGCGCGGGGTGGGCGGAGATGAAGGCGAAGCGCACCACCGAGAGCGCCTTGCCGCACTTGGCCGGGTGGTGGCGCCACTCCGGGTCCAGGATGATGCCGCCAACCTCGGTGGGCCCGTCCTCGGTGGAGCAGAGCCTCAGCTTGCGATGCAGGAAGCGCTTGCCGAGCTCCGGGCTGCGACGCTCCTCGGTGGAGACTTCGAGCCAGTAGTAGGGGGCGCCCGGCCGCCCGTTCTTGGCGAGGATCAGCGAGGTACCGACCACTCGGCCGCTGGCGACATCCACCGCCACGAAGACGTAGACGGCCCGCTCCGGGTCGTCGGAAGGTCCTGTGCCGAGGGCGGCGGCAAAGGAGCGCTCGCTCGTGGCGATGCGGTCGGCGAGGAAGTCCGCATCCCGGGGCAGGTTCGAATCCAGCTGGGAGGCCAGGGCCAGCAGGTCGTCCAGGTCCTGCGGTGCCACAGGCCGCAGGATCAGCAAGGGAGGCCGCGCTCTTCGCCGACCTGGCGCAGGGCCTTCTCGAGGAGGGTGAAGCCGGCCTCCAGCTCTTCGTCGGTGATGTTGATGGCGAGCAGCATGCGAATCTTCATGGGGTCGCGTCCGGCGCCGAAGACCAGCAGGCCCTCCCGAAAGGCCGCCTGGATTACCGCGCGCGTCACCTCGGGCTGTCCCTTGAAGGGGACGAAGGCCTGCATCGCGCCGATGCCGGAGGCGGGACCGACCGCTCGGGGAAGGTGCTTGCGCAGCACCTCGAAGCGCTTGGCGACGCGACGCCCCAGCAGCGCGACGCGGCCCTCTGCGCCCAAATAGACCTCACTTTCGAGGCGCTCGATGATGCGCGCGCCCACGGCCATGCCCACCGTGGCGCCGGCATAGGTACCCGCCACGAGGCCCGGCCTAGGGTTGTAGGCTTTGCGGAAGAGCACGGCGCTACCCTGCAGCACCTTGCCCACGGTGACCACGTCCACGTGGGCTGCGAGATCGAGGGTCTGGAAGGCGAAGAGTTCGCCGGTACGGGCGAAGGTCTGCACTTCGTCCACCCAGACGGCCACCCCGGCTTCGCGGCAGCGCTGCATCAGCGCCAGGAAGAACTCCCGGGGAGCGGTGTTGAAGCCCCCTTCGCCCTGCACGAGCTCGAAGAGCATGCCCGCGACCTGTCCGGGGTAACGGCGCAGGTGGGCGTCGAGGGCGGCCAGGCTGCGCTCGCTGGAGTCCGGGTCGGCGGGGTCGTAGAAGGGGACGTGCAGGATGTTGCCGCGCAGGGGCAGGCCCTCGCGGAAGGCGGGCTTGTCCGTGAGCTCCGCCAGGGTGGTGGTGCGGCCGGCGAAGCCGTTCTCGAAGACCACGATGCGGTCGGCGGGTGCGTGGTGCTGGAAGATCATCTTCAGGGCGTTCTCGTTGGCCATGGCGCCGGAGACCGAGAGCCAGCAGTGACGCAGGCGCGGCCCGGCGTGCTTCACCAGCAGCCGGGCCAGGCGCAGGCTCTCCACACCGGGCACGAGGTTGCCCTGGAAGGCCGTGTCGCTGGCCGCGGCAACCACGGCCGTCTCGAGCAGGTCGCGGTCGCTGTGGCCCAGGGCGTAGACACCGATGCCGCCCACGAAGTCGAGCAGCTGGGTCCCATCGGCGAGGCGTACGCGCGCGCCCTGGCCCGGTCCAGCGGCCAGCACCGGGAAGAAGAGGTCGCGCCCGCGCAGGCGCTCGATGTCGTGGACGGCCTTGGCATAGGCCTCCGGGGAGAGCATCCGGCTCGCCGCCTCCGCCGCTACGGCATCCAGCAGAGCGCCCGCGGCCGCCCGGACGGCCGGGGCCTCGTGGAGCGATGCAATGGGATTGCGGCTGCGGCGTGACATGGCGGAGGATCGTATCGGCGCGCGGGCAGATCGTCTTGTCCCCTGAAGTCGACGTCCAGGGCCGGAGCCTTTTCAGAGGGCTGGCAAGGGCCAGCGGCGTGGGGGGTTTCCCCCGGGCGCTGCGATTTCGCTATATTCTGCCGCGGAGGGGTGAGCGGGGCTGCTGCTCCTGCTGTGGTTTCACTTGCAGGGTCCTGCAACCGATGACCAATCCATGCCTGCCCGTATTGCCAGACGGGCTCCCGCGGCCAAGCCGCCGCGGAAGCCTGCATCCAAGGTCCGGCGCACGACTGCGCGCGCGGATCGCCTGCGGGATCAAACCCGGCGGGACGCACTCTCCGCAGCGATTCCCTACCTGGCCACCGTGCGGGCACCGTCGGTGCCGCTTCCGGCCCGCCGGCTTGGGCAGCACTTCAGCGTGGCCACCTACAACGTGCACCGCTGGTCTGGCATCAACGGGACCCGCGCTCCGGACCCGGCCCGCGCGGGCTTTGTCATCTCCGAGCTCGATGCGGACATCATTGCCCTGCAGGAGGTGTTGCGGCCCTTTGATCGGCAAGACCCGTTGGAGCGCATTGCGGACAGTCTCCAGCGCCACATGGCCTTCGTGACCACGCGCGTCCACAAGCGGGGAGAGGTCGGAAACGCGATCCTCTCCCGCTGGCCCATCACCAGCATCTTCAGCCTGGACCTCTCCTATGGCCGCATGGAGCGTCGCTCCGCGGTGGCGGCAGAGTTTCTCTCGGAGCGGGGTGGCGTGAGCGTGGTCGCCACGCACCTTGCCCTCGTGGACCGCACGCGCCGTCGCCAGGTGCGCGCGATCCTGGAGAACCCGCGCCTGCAGGGTCCGGCGGTGCTGCTGGGAGACATGAACGCCTGGCGCCGCTGCAAAGCCACCCGGGACCTGGAGCACGAGCTGGTCGGTGGAGACGAGATGACCTGGCCGCGCACCTTTCCGGCCAGCCGTCCGATCCTGGCCCTGGACCGCGTGTACGCCCGGGGAGCGGTGCTGAGCCACATCGAGGCGCACGCCAGCAGCGCTGCTCGCAAGGCTTCCGACCACCTGCCCGTCGTGGCTCACGTCGAGATCGCTGCGGGGGAGGGCCCAGAGCGGTAGGCTCCAGGGGATGTCTTCCCGACCTCGTCGTGGGGTGCGCGCCTCGGTTGTGGCGCTGCGATTTGCGCTGTTGTGGGCGCTCATTGCAGCCTCGGGGTGCGCCACCTGGCACGCCTCACGCCTATATCAGCGTGGCACGGCCAGCCTCGACGCGGGCCGGCCGGCCCAGGCGATTGTCGACCTCGAGGCGGCGGCCGATCTCGTGCCCTTCGCCTCCGAGGTCCAGAACCACCTGGGGCTGGCCTATGTCGCAGCGGGTCGGGACGGGGCTGGCCTGCACGCCTTTCAGCGTGCGGTGGCCCTGGACTGCCGCAACAGCGCCGCCCAGGCAAACCTGGCGGCCGCCCGCGCTCACGCGCACGCAAGTGCGCCCTAGCCGTGCTTGAAGGCATGCAGCGCTTTTCGCAGGGTGCCCGGCATGGCCCATGAGCTCGAGCAGAAAGCCCTCGCCAGCTATCTCGAGGACCACAACCTCAAGCACACCAAGCAGCGCGAGGCGATCCTCGAGGTGTTCCTGAATGCGCAAGGGCACATCACGGGCGAGGAGCTCTATCAGCGCGTGCGCGAGCGCAACCGGAACATCGGGTACACCACCGTGTATCGGACGATGAAGCTGCTCTGCGACGCAGGCCTGGCGATCGAGCGCAACTTCGACGAATGCGTGACCCGCTACGAGGTGGAGCACAAGCACCACGACCACCTGGTCTGCGTGCGTTGCGGCAAGATCGTGGAGTTCGAGTGTCCGACGATCGAGTCGGAGCAGAACGCCGTCGCCAAGCAGCACGGCTTTCACCTGCTGCGCCACCGCCACGAGCTCTACGGCCACTGCCCCGAATGCCAGCAGGAGGAGCGGGGACGCAGTTGACCTAGTTGTCGGCGACCCAGGCTTCGAGGTCTTCGGGGACGCTCCAGGGGTCGTCTTTGATGCGGCCCATGATCGCACCGCCGACGTTGGCGTCGAACATCTCCTGGAAGTGGGCTTCCACGCGGTCGCTGAAGAGGCCGATGGAGCGCAGGGTGGGGATGACGAAGCCGCGGATCGGGCCGTAGCTGCCGCCACTGCGCGCGAGGGAAGCCTGGATGTGCTCCCGCTCCTTGGCGAGGGCGGTGACCGCCTCTTTCGGATCAATGCCGACCTCGGCCTAGATCTGGAGGGCCGTCTCGCGGAAGGAGGTGCCCGCGCGGGAATCGACCATCAGCCGCGCCGACTCGAAGGCAAAGTCCTCGAGCTCGGCGATCTCCTGCTCCGACAGGCTCGGAACCACGGCAGAGAGGTACTTGATTCCGTAGCCCGTGTGGCGGGCCTCATCCCGCGAGACCAGGGTGAGAAGCTTTCGCAGCAACGGCTCGCCAGTGGCGTTGCGCATGTCGCGGAAGCTGTAGAGAGCCAGCCCCTCGGTCACCACCTGCATGCCCACGGCCTTCTTCATCCAGTCGTCGGTGGCGAGCACGTTGTCCAGCAGCTGCCTCAGCCCCGGTGCGATGGGCTGCACTTCGCCGAGCTTGCGGATGAAGGCCGCGAAGACCTCCACGTGGCGGGCCTCGTCCAACGTCTGGGTCGCGGCGTAGAACTTTCCGTCCATATGCGGCACGGCGTTCACCAGCTGGGCCGCCACCATCAGCGCACCCTGCTCGCCGTGCAGGAAGTTCGAGAGCATGAAGGTGGCCGTACGCCGGGAGACCTCCCAGCTCAGCGTCGCTGGCAGGCCCTTCCAGTAGTCGGTCTCGTGGATCGGAATGCCGCCGATGGAGAAGGTGTTTGCGAAGGCCTCCCGGTCGAGCTCCTGCTCCCAGGGGAGGTCCTTCAACGCAATCCACTGGCGCTCCAGGGCGTTGGCGTAGAGGGTGCGGAGCTGATCGATCTCGCTCTCGTAGTTCCAGTTGTAGACCGCCTGAAGAGCAGCCTTCACGCCGTCGGTCTGCCTGGGGTGGGCTTCGGGAAGCAGGTGGCTCATTGGGGTGTCTCCTGTTCATGGGGCGCAGGAAGGCCTTCGAGGGCGTCCAGGGCGTGGCTGCGCCCGGCTCGGACCAGCCGGCGCACGGCCTCGCAGGCGGCGTCCGCATCCCGCCCGGCGACGCCCCGCTGGACCGCCAGGATCAGGGGGCGGAGCACGCTGGGGTCGGGTCGCATGCGGCGCCGCACATCGCGGAAGCGCTCCGAGAAGAAGGGGTTCACCGCCTGGCGCGCCAGATGCAGCACGAGGTTCTGCGTGGCATCGGCGATCAGGCCGAGCAGCGCTTCGATGCTGTCGATGTACGTGTCTGCATCGCACTCCGGGCGCCCCATCTGCTCCAGTAGTCGCGTGGCTTCGTGTAGCTCCGCGGCCTCGGCGTGCTCCACCGCCAGGCGGGTGGCACCGACCACGAGGATTTCATGCACCTCGAGAAGCTGCTGGAGCATGGCGCGGTCTGCGACACCGCCTCGGAAGAGCAGGTGGCGCACCACACCGAGGCGAGCGTCGCGCAGCTCGCGCACGGTGGCGCCGCCGCCCTGGCGGACGCTCACCAGGCCCTGCTGCTCGAGCTGGCGCAGGGCCTCTCGTACCGAGCTGCGGTGCGCGCCGTGGCGCAAGGCCAGATTGCGCTCCCCAGGGAGGCGCTCGCCGGGGGCGTAGGTACCGCCGAGGATCTCCTCCCGGAGGGCCTCGGCGATGCTGTCGCGGAGGGGCGCAGGGGCACTCATGCAGATGGCTCCCACCACATTGGTCGGACCAATCTGCACGAGCGCCTCCCAGACGTCAAGGCCCACTCAAGGACAGGCTGGAAAGCTCCGATATTCCGGGGAGATGCGAGAACTCAGCTGCCCCATCTGCGATGCGGACGTGCCTCTGGGTGGCGACGAGAAGCCCGGTGAAGAGCTCTACTGCGCCTACTGCCGGGCTCCCCTCACATTGAAGGGGGAGAAGGAAGAGGAGTGGGAGCTCGAGGAAGAGCTCTAGCCGCCGATTCCGGCCCCGCCGTCCACGACCAGGACCTGTCCCGTCACCAGTGCCGAGCCCTCCAGGAGCGCCAGGATGGCATCGCGCACATCCTCCGGCGTGCACACCTTGCCGAGGACGGAGCGGGCGGTCTGGTGCTGCTTGATGGGCTCGAAGGCAGGCCCCAGGCCCGCCTGGAGCCAGCTGCCATCGATGAAGCCCGGCGCGACGGCGTTGACCTGGACCTCCGGGCCCAGCACCCGCGCCAGGATCACCGTCAACAGGTTGAGCCCCGCTTTGGAGGCGCAGTAGGGAATCGAGCTGCCCGTGCCGTAGATCCCGGCGACACTCGAGACATTCACCACCTGGCCGCCGCCATCCGCCCGCAGGGCCTCTCGGGCGGCCCTTGCGCACTGGAAGGGGCCCTTGAGGTTCACGCCGAGGATCTGCTCCCAGGTCTTGTCCGTAACCCTGTCGAGATCGGCGTGGGGGATGAACTCCGTGGTGCCGGCGTTGTTCACGAGCACGTCCAGGCGGCCGAACTCGGAAACCGCCCGTTCGACCAGGTTGCGGCACTCGGCGTCCTGGGAGACATCGGCCCGCATGGCCACAGCGTTTACGCCCGCGTTGCGGGCTGCCGCCGCGACCTCTTCCGCCGCATTCTTGGAGCGGCTGTAGTTGACCAGCACGGAGCAGCCGTGCTCCGCGAGGCGCAGGGCGGTGGCCCGGCCCACACCGGTGCCCGCCCCCGTCACGATCGCGGCCTTGCCTGCGAGATCCATCAAGAAGTCCTCCTCATGCCCCGGCTTGCTCGAGCAGCGTAGCCAGGCGCGGGGCGCCGTGGTCGCGCGCCGAGAGAAGAGGGGCGGCTACCGGCCAGGGGATGCCGAGCTCCGGGTCGTCCCAGGCTACCACGACCTCGCCTGCGGGTTTGTAGACCGCCGTGGTCTTGTACTCGACCACCGCAACCTCGGAGGTCACACAGAAACCGTGCAGGAAGCCTGTGGGGACGAAGAGCTGGTGGAAGTTCTCGGCGGAGAGTGTCGCGCAGGAATGACGCCCAAAGCTGGCGGAGCCCCGCCGGATGTCCACAGCCACGTCGAAGATCGCTCCCTCGAGGACCCGCACGAGCTTTGCCTGGGGCGGCTGGATCTGGGCGTGCAGGCCCCGCAGCGTGTCGCGTCCCGAGCGGGATTGGTTGTCCTGGACGAAGCGCACGTCGATGCCCCCGGCGAGATACTTCTCCTCCTGGTAGCTCTCGAGGAAGTAGCCGCGCGGGTCGCGATGGACGTCCGGAACCACGAGGATCACACCCGGAATCTCCGTCTTGCGAAACTCCACCCGCGCGTGCCTACTCGGCCTCGTCGGCGATGCGCGCGAGGTAGGCGCCGTAGGCGTTCTTCTTCATCTCGTCGGCCAGGGCCCGCAGGGCGGCCCGGTCGATGTAGCCCTGGCGCCAGGCAATCTCCTCCACGCAGGAGACCATCAGCCCCTGCCGCTCCTGGACGGCCTGGATGAAGCTCCCGGCCTGGTGGAGGGACTCGTGGGTGCCGGTGTCGAGCCAGGCAAAGCCGCGCCCGAGCTTCTCCACCTCGAGGGTGCCCTCCTCCAGATAGGCGCGGTTCACATCGGTGATCTCCAGCTCGCCGCGGGCAGAAGGCCGCAGCCGCCGTGCAATCTCGACCACGCGGGCATCGTAGAAGTAGAGGCCGGTCACCGCCCACTCCGAAGGGGGCGCCGCCGGCTTCTCCACCACGTCCACGGCGCGCCCATCCGGACCGAAGGCGAGCACGCCATAACGCTCCGGGTCGCGTACGGAGTAGGCGAAGACCGTGGCGCCCCGCTCCCGCGAGCCGGCTCGCGCGAGAGATTCCGGCAGGCCGTGGCCGTAGAAGAGATTGTCTCCCAGTACCAGGGCGACGCGTTCTCCGGCGACCCACTCGCTTCCGATCAGGAAGGCCTGCGCAATGCCATCCGGCCTCGGTTGCTCCGCGTAGTGGATGCGCAGCCCGAGCCGCGAGCCATCCCCGAGCAGGCGGCGAAAGCCCGGCAGGTCTTCCGGGGTGGAGATCAGCAGCACCTCGCGGATCCCCGCCAGCATCAGCACCGAGAGCGGGTAGTAGACCATGGGCTTGTCGTAGATGGGAAGGAGCTGCTTGCTCACCCCGCGTGTCACCGGATAGAGCCGGGTTCCAGAGCCACCTGCGAGCAGGATCCCCTTCAAGGCAGGAACTTCCCCGGCTCCGACAGCTTGTTGGGGAGGTACTCCTCGATCACATAGTTGAGTCCCCACATCGCCAGGGCCTGCTGCTCGGCTCGAACGCCCATCTCGAGCAGATCGTGGATCGCCTTCTGCCAGGGCTTGTGGGCCTTGAAGAAGGGATCGTTCTTCAGCGCGTCCCGGGCGCGCTTGATGTCCACCTCCAGCAAGGGGTGTGTTGGCAACTCGTAGTCACGGATGTCCTGGGGGGTGACGCCGAGAAAACGGGCCTTGGGGACACAGAAAAACTGCGAGAGATGCGCGGCGTTCCCCGAGCCCACCTTGAGTGTGCGGTAGATGTTCGAGATGCCGTAGGGGTCACAGTCCACGAAGGCGTAGACGGGCAGCTTGCACTCGTCGGAGAGCTTGCGGATGAAGCGTCGCGTGGCGCGCGCAGGGACCCCCGCGAGGGAGATCAGGATGCAGTTCTCGGACTGCCAGAACTTGTGGCTCTGGAGGCGCTGGAAGATGCCGCCGGTCTCGATGGCCAGGATGAACTTCGCATCGGTCTCGAAGGAGAGGTGCTCCACCATGGAAGGGATGGAGTAGGCCCCGGAGCCAAAGCGCGTGCAGTCGATGCGCTCGACCTCTCCCGTCTCGCGGTCCGGGTCGAGCACCACGAGATTGCCCGCTACCGCGCCCCCGTGCTCGTCGGGGATGAAGCGCAGCTGCTCCCGGGAGACACCGTCGACCGAAAAGAGTGCCTCGATGTCGTCCATCACGGCATCCGATTCACTCTGCTCGCCAAAGCGCGCTTCCTCCCAGTTCTTGCTCTGGTAGTAGGCGTCGCGCTTCGTGGCGAAATCGTTCGTCTCCACGAGCTCCTTGGAGAGCCCCATCATGCGCAGTGTCTGGGCGAAGTTCTTGACCGTGTTGACCGTGAGTGTTCGCGTCTTCTTGTGCTTGCCAATCGTGAAGTAGCCCTGCTTCTCGGAGTAGGAGACGTTCTTCAGCGAACGGATCGGGAAATGCAGGTCCGGCTTTCCCCTTTTTAGAATTCGCTGGTGTACCGCGCGCGCCGACGCCTCGATCGCGCCTACTGTGATGGTGTCGAGCGCTTTGTTTCGGGCCTTTACCTCATTGGCTCGCTTGTGCACCTGCGCCTCGCTCATGGCACCGCTCCGGGCTTTCGTCGTCTTCTTGCGGCTCGCCGGAGCGCGCTTCTTCGTCGCTTTCTTTCTTGCCGCCACGTTCACATCCTCCGGCTGCGCTCGAGCACATCGGTCAGGTTCGAGACCACCTGCGCCCGCGCTTTGTCCGATAGCCCCAGGATCTCCTGTAGGCCCACGGCCACCTGGGGGATGTACTGCACGATGTAGGCTCGCTTCTTCTCCTCGTCCGCCTCGCGCTTGCGCTTGCGGATGTGTGTGGCTACCCGCCGGCCACACTCCTGCAGGCTGAGCCGGATCTCCTTGATGATCTCGGGGTAGTGCGCAATGGCCTCCTTGCTCTCGGAGGTGAAGGGCACCCACACGCTGGCGATGTGCACCATGATGAGCAGGGGGCCCACCGGCATGGCGCCCCGGGGCTGCTGCAGCTGATACGACTTCCAGTCGGTGGCAGTGATGGCCTTGGTGATGGTGCAGGCTCCCTGCTGGTATTGGAGGGGCACCCGGTTGGCGAAGCGGAAGGCCACCACCGGCGCGTCCCCAGGCAGATTGCCTCCGTAGGCCAGGCCCACCTCGATGAGGAAGGGATTGCCGCGGTAGACCGCCGGCTTGCGCGTGACCGAGGCGTAGAACTCCGCCTCCACTTCGGCGCGCAGGGCGCGCTCGATCAGCTCCTCTCCGATGGGCGCGATGCAGTCCGTGGGCGGAGCCATGATCTTCGTGGCCTGGATGGCCTTGTGGAGCCGCTCGGCCTCATCCCGGCTCACCTCCCCCGGCCGGCGTGTGTTCTTCACGCGGGCCCGCTTGCAGATCTCATCTGCGATGCGGCCAGAGACCCGTGCAAAATCGCCTTGTAGACAGCCCCGCAGGTTGCGCGAGCGGGTGTCGCGGAACATCTGCATCAGCACGCCAAGCTCCACGCCGTAGGGGTGGGGTTTGATCTCTGCGGTCTCGGGAGGCAGCTCCTCACTGACGCGCGGGTAGACGATGGCGTCGCCATTCTTCTCCGCGTTCGGCGGCAGGAACTCGATCTGGGCGTGGGGATTGGCCAGGGAGATCTGCCGGATATAGGCATCGACCGAGTGCTGGCCGCCGCGGTAGCCCCCCTCCAGCTCGATCTCTACGCGGGTGCCGTGATCCTTGTCCCAGGCGACGACTTCGCTCTTCTTGACCTTGGGCTCGTTGCTGCGGGTGTCGATCTTCAGCTCGAAGTGGTGGGCATCTTTTTTCGGCCCCGTGCGTGTGGTGATCACCACTGGCCTTCCGGTGGTAAGCAGCCCGTACATGCCGGCGGCGCTGATGCCGATGCCCTGCTGGCCGCGGCTCTGACGCAGGCGGTGGAACTTCGAGCCGTAGAGCAGGCGCCCGAAGATCTTGGGTACCTCGGCGCGTACGATACCCGGTCCGTTGTCCTCGAGGGCCACCCGGAAACGCGTCTCGCCGTGCTGGTGGATCTCGATCCGGATGTCCGGGACGATGCCCGCCTCTTCGCAGGCGTCCAGGGAGTTGTCCACGCCTTCTTTGACGGTGGTGAGCAACGCCTTGGAGGGATTGTCGAAGCCCAGCAAATGGCGGTTCTTCGCGAAGAACTCGGAGATCGAGATGTCGCGCTGCTTGCGCGCCATCTCCTTCGCTGTGGCGCGGCTGCGCGGGGCCGCCTTGTGGCGGGAGGCCGGCTTCTTGCGCGCGGCTCGTGCAGCCGCCGGGCCCTGCCTGGTCGTCTTCTTCCTGGCTCCAGTGCTGGCGTGCCGGACCGCCTTCTTGCCGGCTCCGGCGCTGGCCTTGGCGCTTTTCCTGGCCGCTTTCACCTTGCGCCCGCCGGCGCTCTTCGCGGCGAAGGCAAAGCTCTCCTGCTGGCTCATCCCTTGTCCCCCCGCGCGGGATGATCGGGGCCGTGCCAGGCCCGGTCAAGCAAGGGGCGCGGGCGCGCCGCCTGCCTCAGACGGCCAGCTGGCGCTCACCTCGGAAGTTGCCCGTCAGGCGTACCTTGCCTTCGCGGACCAGCTCCACGACGGTGGCAACGACTTCCCGGTCGTCATGGGTGAGTTCACCGAGGGCCTGCACCAGCTCCAGCAGGGTGGTCTCGACGACCCGCGGCGCCCGCTGCCGGCGGTGGTGGCCAGCGGTTCTGCCGGTGTGAGCCTCACTTCGGATCGTCGTTGCGGCTTGCGCCATCTGTCTTCCCTCCGCATTGCACCCTTCAAGCAGCATGAACCGTGCCACTTCGCGCAGGTGACCTCCGGAACCGTGGAACCCATTGATCTTGCATTGGTTTTGCATCTTCAGGTCCCAGCGGGGAGGTGGGCTCCTGGGAGCCCCGGTGACGTTTTTCGGACGGGCGCGCACGATCTTTGACGCTCTGCCGGTCCCGAAGGTTCACCTCCCGTCGCCCTCGGGGAGCCACCCGGATGCCGCCTCGAAGCGCAGGCCCAGGGCCTCGGCCATGGCCGGGGGTCCGATCTGCGGCTCTCCGGCGAGATCTGCGACACTGCGCGCGACGCGCAGGGCCCGATGGGCCCCTCGGGCCGAGATCCCCAGGCGCTCTACGGCCTGTCCCAGCAGGCTGCGGGCCTCCGGGTGCGCCTGGGCGAGGCGTTGGATCTGGTCCCCTGGGATCTCTGCGTTTGTCTGCCAGCCACTGCCGGCGAGGCGTCGGGCCTGAAGCCGCCGTGCTGCGACGACGCGCGCGGCCACCTCGCGGCTGGCGACGCCCGGCTGCCCGTCGAGGAGGGCGAAGGACACTGGGCGCGCATGCACATGCAGGTCGATGCGGTCCAGCAGCGGGCCCGAGAGATGGCGGTCATAGCGGCCGATGGCAGCGTCGTCACAGCGACAGTCCCGGACGCCGGAGCGGAAGAATCCGCAGGGGCAGGGATTTGCGGCGGCAATCAGCTGGAAGCGCGCCGGGAAGCGAAAGCGGCCCAGCGCCCGCGAGAGCTGGACATGGCCCTCCTCCAGGACCTGGCGCAAGGATTCGAGGGCGCGGCGTTCGAACTCCGGGAGCTCGTCGAGAAAGAGCACACCGCGGTGGGCCAGGGAGACCTCGCCGGGAGAGGGTGGGCTGCCGCCCCCGAGCAACCCCGCGCGGCTCGCAGAGTGGTGTGGGGCGCGGAACGGCCGCCCCACCAGCGTGGGCCGGTCCGGGTCGAGCAGGCCCGCGGCACTGTGGATGCGCATGACCTCCAGGGCCTGCTCCGCAGGCAGTGGAGGCAGGAGCCCCGGGAGCGTACGCGCGAGCAAGGTCTTGCCGGTTCCCGGCGCTCCGCGCAGCAGCAGGCCGTGGCCGCCCGCTGCGGCAATCTCCAGGGCCCGGCGGGCATGCTCCTGGCCTCGGACAACCGAGAGGTTCGGTGCGGGAGACGCCGGTGGCAAAGGGGGCGGCGCCACGGTCGGCAAGGGGCGTTCGACACACAGCGATTCCAGCACCTCTGCGAGGCAGGAGGCGACCTCCACGGGGGCCCCCGGTGCCAGGCCCAGCTCTGCGGCACTGGCCGCGGGCCCCACGATGCGGCTCGCGCTGGCGTCGCGCAGGGCGATCACCAGGGGGAGGGCGCCCCGCACCCCGCGTAGACGCCCGTCGAGGGCGAGCTCCCCCAACAGCCCCAGGCCCGCGAGGTTCTGCGGAGGGACCGCGCCCGACGCCGCAAGGATTCCCACCGCGATGGGAAGATCGAGCCCTGCGCCGGACTTTCGTAGCCCTGCGGGAGCGAGGTTGACCGTCACGCGCCGGTCGGGGAAGCGTCCCCCGGAAGAAGCGATGGCGGCGCGTACCCGCGCGGCGCTCTCGCGCACCGCCGCCTCCGGGAGGCCCACTACCTCCACCCGCGGGAGCTGGGAGCTGAGGCGGACCTCCACCTCGACGACGGCCCCATCCACACCGTGCAAGGCGGCGCCCAGCACTCGAGAGAAGCCGGCCATGGCCGGGCCCCCGGGGACCTTGGGGTGAGAATCGTCTGAACGGCCCCCCGGCGCCCGCGGCCCCAGGGAAGAGGGCAGAGCCCGCTCGCGCAGACCCTGCCCTCCGCCTTTGAGAAGCCCCGCCAGGGATGGGGCCTTCGCTGATTATGTGGACGCCAGCGACGAAAAGTGTCACTGCAGGTCGGACTTTTCGTCCGATTTTGCCCCTCTATGGGGACTCAAAGCCCCCTTGGGAATGCCGCTATGGTATACGCGCTCGGGCTGCCCAGCCGGCCGGATGGGTCGCTGATTCTAAAGTGCTCGAGGTTCGGGGAGAGAGTATGGCTCGGAGCCGGATCCTGGGGGTTGTCGGTCAACGCCGCATTCCTTGGCAAGGGCAGTGGGGGTGGGTGGCTCTGCTCGGCCTGTGCCTTGCGTGCGCTGGGCCGGGGGCTGCACCGGAGGCCACGACGGCGCAGGCCAGTGCCGTGTTCTCCGGGGCGGCGGCCTATGAGTACCTTCAGGCGCTTGCGGCCGCGCCTCGGGTCGCGGGGACCGAGGGCGCGGAGAATGCGCGGGGCAAGATCATCGCGGTCCTGAAGGGGCTCGGGCTTTCACCCGAGCCCCTCGAGTTTCATCTCGATGCAGTCCCCAAGGACCTGGGCGAGGAGGCGGACAAGGTGCCGGATGGCACCCACCCCGGAGTGCAGCCCGCGGCGAAGGCCGCTGGGGCCGAGGCAAAGCCATCGGTGGCGCTGACGAGCGTGCTGGCCCGGATCCCGGGTGCGTCCTCCGACACCCTGCTGCTGGCCACGCCCTTCGACTCCGCGCCGGTAGCCGGCGTGCCGGGTGCAAACGAAGGCGCCTCTGGCGCAGCCGTGTTGTTGGAGCTGGCACGCGTGCTCACGAGCGAGCCTCAACCCTATACGGTCGTGCTGGCGTTCCTGGATGGCGAGCTGCTCCGGGACGACATGCCCTGGCTCGGAAGCCGCGCCCTGGTTCGCCACCTAGCGAAGTCCGGTGCCCTCGCCCAGGTGCGGGTGCTGGTCTACCTGCACCAGGTGGGGGACCGAGACCTGCGCATCAGCCGCGACCTGCGCTCGAACCGGGTGTTTCGGGAGAAGATCTTTCGTGCTGCGGCCCGCCAGGGTTACGGGAATGTCTTTGATCCGGATCAGCTCTTTGACGACGTGCCCGGTGGCCAGCGGGTCTTCGAGGAGGCGGGCTTCCGGCGCTTCGTAGCCCTGGTGGACCCCCGGTACGGGGGGCCGGATGTCCCCGGGCCCCTGTGGCGCACCCCGCAGGACGACGCCGCCCACTGTGCTCCGGACAGCCTCGAGGCGGTGGGTCGTTCGGTCCACGGGGGCCTGAAGGACATCGCTGCCCTGCTCGAGAAGGTCGACCGCTTTGCGAGCCCGCCCGAGCCCGTCCAGCCCCAGCCACAAGTCCCTTCGCCCGACGCCGCCGAAACGGCGCCGAGCCCCGGAAAGACGACTCCCGCGCCCGAGCAGACGCAACCGCTGGCTCCGAGCACGGCGCCCGAGCAGACGCAACCGCTGGCTCCGAGCACGGCGCCCGAGCAGACGCAACCGCTGGCTCCGAGCACGGCGCCCGAGAACCCTTCCCCTGGGGCTTCGCAACCTGCGCCGTGATCTCGCCTTCGTCACACTCTCTCTCCGGCATGCCGCTTGGGTGTCGCGTGTCTGTTGGGGGACCGACGCCTTGGCAGCCCTCGTACATGGAGGAGAGCGGTGAGGAGGAATCGGGACGTTCGGAGCGCTTGGTTGGCCCACCGCATGCGCCTGCACACCGGTGCCCCGGCTTGAGCCCGTTCTGCGCGGGTCGGCTTGCGCCGGCCCTCGTCGCCGTGGCCCTGGCTCTGGGGCTTTCCGCTGCCCCCGGGCTCGCCGAGACGCAGGTGCGTGTGACCGTGAAGGAGCCAGCCCCGGGCGTCACGGTGCGCGGGCCCCTGCACCAGGCTCGTATCCGCGGCCGAGCGACCACGGATGCAGAGGGTCCCGAGCGCTTCGACCTGATGCTGGTCCTCGACATCTCCCAGTCCACCAAGGTGGCCAGTGGCGCCGATGTGGATGGGGACGGGGTTGTCGGTGTGAACCCGCGCGAGGAGCTGCTGCCTCCCGGTTCCGTACCGCCGGACCTGCTCAGCACGGACCCCCAGGACGATATCCTGCACGCCCAGGTCGCGGCAGCAGCGGGGCTTCTCGCTAGCCTGGACTCCGCGCGAGTGCGCGTGGGCCTGGTGACCTTTGCCGGAGAGGTAGACCCCACCACGGGACTGCGACTCCGGGTGAACCAGGCCGACGCCTGGCTGATCACGACTCTCACCCACGACTTCGACCGGGTTCGCGCTGGACTGCTCGAAACCCAGGCAAGGGGCGCGCGTGGCGCCACCAACTATGCCGCCGGCATCCGCCTGGCAGTCCGCGAGCTGGCCGGTCTCTCCGGGGCCTACAGCCAGCCGGACCCCGCAGCACGCAAGGTGATCCTCTTCCTGACCGACGGCATTCCCACCCTGCCTGTGGGGAAGGGCAATGTGCATGATCCCGGCGACGGGGAGGCGGCCCTGCGCGCGGCGGAGCTCGCCCAGCATGCCGGTATCACCATCAATACCTACGCCCTCGGGCCGCAAGCGCTCCGCTACCCCAAGGTACTGACGGAGATGGCGCGCGTTACGCGGGGCAGCTTCACCCCAGTCCAGCAGCCTGGGGACATCGTCTTCATGCTGCGCGGCACCAGCTTTGCGAATGTGGAAGACGTGGTGTTCACCAACCTGACCACTGGCGAGTTCTCCAGCGACGTCGCGCTGGCACCCGACGGCAGCTTCACAGGCTTTGTCCCGGTACGCGACGGCACCAACCGGGTGCGGGTCTCCGTGCTGGCCAGCGACGGCAGCCGCAGCCGGCTGGAGTTCGACTTCCAGTTCAAGCGCGCCGACCTGCCCGGCCGGGGCAACATGGCCGAGCTCGAGCGGATCCGCCGCCAGAACAAGGCCCTGGAGCTCCACCGCCTGGAGGTGGAAATCAAGGCCTTCCGAGCAGAGCAACGCAAGGAAGTCGAGATCAAGCGCGAGCAACGGACTAAAACACCCTAAGGGAAAGTTTCTGCCCACACTGGGCTCCCTTGCAGCTATCTTCGTGCCTGGCCGCTGCCGGCCGACCTGCCAGGGGATCCCCGGATGGTCTCGTTGCCCCCCGACGAGCACACCACCGAAGTCTCTCCGGACTCACGCGATGCGCCCGGCGGAGACTCCGAGGCAATCCTCGTCGTCGATGACAGCGAGGGGATCCGGCACATGCTCCAGCGCACGTTGTCGCGCGGTGCAAATCGGCAGGTGACGGCCGTTGGAAGCGCCAACGCTGCGCGCGAGGCGCTTCGCACGCAGTGCTTCGACGCCGTCATCACCGACCTCAGCATGCCCGACGAGGATGGCATCAGCCTGATGCAGTGGGCGCACGAGCACGCGCCCGGACCGCATTGGATCGTTCTGACCGGGCATGGCACCCTGGACGCGGCGGTCAAGGCGCTGCAGCTCGGGGCCTTCGACTTCATCGCGAAGCCCATGCAGGGGATCGCGCCGCTGCGCAAAGCAGTGCAGAACGCCATCGACAACCGGCGACTGGTGCTCGAACGCGACCGCCTCACCCGCGAGCTGGCGCACAGCAATGCCCAGCTGCGCGAGCACGTGGATCAACTGGAGAAGGCCTGTCGCCTGCTGGAAGAGCAATCCGAGACCATCCAGGCGGACCTGCATCGGGCCGCCTTGATCCAGCGGGCGTTGCTGCCACGGGAGGGGCCCGACCTGCCGGGATTCCGCGTCGAGACGACCTACCGGCCCTGCGAGAGCGTCGGCGGCGATCTCTACGACCTGGTTGCGCTGGACGAGCGGCACCTCGCCCTGGTCATCGGCGATGCGGCGGGGCACGGGCTCGCGGCGGCCATGCTGGCGGTCCTCTTCCATACGCGGCTACCGCTACGCGATCGCGAGGGCGGGCCGCGCTCGCCGGCCGAGGCGTTGAGCCTGGTGAACCGCTCCTTGTGCGAGTTTGCCGCCCCTGGCCTCTTCCTGACCGCCGCCTGCGCCGTGCTCGACATCCGAAGCGGCGCGCTCAGCGTGGCGTCCGCAGGGCATACCCCGCTGTTTCTCCAGCGGCGGGGTGGCGAGGTGTCTGGCATCTATCACAGCGGTCCCGCCCTGGGTCTCTATCGCGAGGCTGTCTTCGGGCAACACGAGCTGCGCCTTGCGCGTGGCGACCGCCTCTGGATGCACACAGACGGGCTCTACGACCGCATGGAAACCGGCGTCACGCCGCCCGCGGAGCGCGTGCTGGCACGCCTGGCCGCTGCGCCGCGCGGAGGCCCTGGCGAGCTCCGGCGCCTGTTTGGTGCGGAGATTCCCAGCGCCATGCGCGCAAGTGGCGATGGCCCCGTCCAGGTGGATGATGTCACCCTGCTGATGTTGGCGGCCGAGCCCGGACCCTCGCAGCTCGACAACGGCCTGCCGCCCCCGCTTCCGCCCGCGCCACTTCCGATTCGGACGGGGACGGAGGTGCTGGCGGGGGGCGATGGCCGGGCTACCGCGCTCAGTGTCCGCGGGCGAGCGGACTGGTCGCTCTCGGCGCCCTTCTTCGAGCGTTGTCTCTCCGAGATCCGGGCGGCGCAGCCTCTGCTCCTGGACCTGAGCCTCTGCGAGCACATGGACAGCACCTTCCTCGGCACCATCCACGAGCTCTCCTCGCGGGCCGACGACGCCCATGTGGAGCTGCGGCTCCAGGGCGTGATGCCGCCCGTGCAGGCGCTCTTTGACGAGCTCGGCATGAGCCGCGTGCTCGAGCGCATCGTGGCCACGATGTTGCCGTTGCCGGGCCGCATGCAGCCGCTGGCCGACGCCAGCGGCGATGCCCACCGCAGCGCCGTCCGCGTGCTTCGCGCACACGAGAAGCTGGCCAATCTCTCCGAGGCCAACCGCCGCGAGTTCGACCCCCTGCTGGAGGTATTGCGCGGCGAGGTCGAGGCCTCGCGCGCAGGCCCCAAGAAAGTGGTCCCGCGCGCAGCCGCGCGCCAACATGCCCAGCCGCGCCGGTCGTAGCGGCGCCCCTAGAGCGGCATCAGGGCCGGGTCGCTGATCTCGCGCTGCTTGAGCTTGCCCTTCGCGTAGATCGAGCGGATGTCGATCTTGCCGTCCCCGTTCTTGTCCTCTCCGCGTTCCTTGAGCGTGGTCTTGCCCGCCAGCTGCTCGTATTTCTCGAAGGTGTCGGGCTTCCCGTCGCCCGTGGTGTCGCGTTCGACGCGGTCGACGATCTCCTTGCCACCGGCCAGGACAAAGTGTGTGATGGTGTCCATCTTCCCGTCGCCGTTGGTATCCTCTTCGGTCTGGGTGATGTGGCGGTTGCGGTAGTGAACCACCCGGTCGATGCGGCCGTCCCCGTCGCCGTCGTGGCGCTCCTCGACGAGAGAGCCGGCCTTGTAGAAGAAGAAGGCGTCCTTTGTGCCATTCCCGTCGCGGTCCACCTGGCGCTCGGTCATGCGCCCGTCAGGCCCGTAGGTCAGCCATTCGTCCGGCTTGCCGTCGTCGGTGTTGTCCCGCTCGATGCGCGAGAGGATGCCGTTCTCGTAGGTACTCCAGGAATCGATGGAGCCGTCGTAGTTGCGATCCTCTTCCTTGCGAAGGATCACTCCCGTCTTGGCATCGTAATAACGGATCTCTTCCGGCGCGCCGTCGCGGTCGGCGTCGAGAGAGCGCTCCTTTACCACGAGCGGTCGCTTGTTGCCCCACTGGTGCTTCGGGATGGTGCGGACCTGCTCTTCGAAGAGCGAGGCCGGCAGGTTGCGCTCCGGGGGGGCTTTCGGAGCCGCGCGCGGGTCCAAGGCTGCTTGCAGCTGCTTCCGCGTCACCTTGGGCTTGCTTTCCGGCTTCTTGCTCTTGGCCTGATCCTGATCGATCTGCTTCAGCAGCTCTTCCTGACGGCGTAGCTCGGCGGCGATGTCGTTCTCCAGGGTGTCCTGTTTTGCGACATCGGCGTTGATCTCCTTGTCCAGTGCATCCTCGCTCTGTGCCTCGACGGCTCCGCCCTGGGAAGGGTAGGCGCCGCCCGGGTAGCCGCCGCCGCCGCCCCCGCCCATGCCGCCGCCCATGGGATTGCCCGCGGTGACGGCGCCATACACCAACAGGGCCACCGCCCCGACGCCCATGCCGATGGGCCCGCCGGTCGCACCGATCATGGCGCCCATCATGGCGCCTTGCAGCGCGCCCGCGGCGCGTTGGCCGACCGTCGGGCCGGTCTGCGGCGGAATCGGGACGCTCTGGGGCACTGCGCTGCCCGGACCCGTGCCCTGGGCCTGTTGCGGGGTAGAGGCACAGCCCAGCTGCAGGGCAAGGCCCAGCGCGATCAGCGTGGCGATGGCCCCCCGCGTTGTGGCCACAAGCTGCCCCCGTGCACAGAAGAAACAGACCCTACAGAGAGGCGCCTCTCTGGGATCCCACCTCCATGGGATCCTACTTGGGCCGCAAGGGTTTTGAAAGCCCGAGGACATCTCGACGCAACGCGGCACCTCCTGAAGCGGCAGGCGTTGCGTGCGACGAGATCGCGTCATCGCCGCTTGTCCGGACCTGGGGGATTTCTCCGGAGATTTCAGGTGTTTCCACTCTCTCCGGGGGTGCGGCGCGGTGGCGGGGAAGAGGCCCGAGGCTATCCTGACGCAGTGCATTGGGTCCCTGCCAGCTTCCGCGGGAGGTGCGCTCCGGAGCTTCTTCCAGAGCCTGATCTGGAGCCTCGTGATCTGGAGCCTCGT
>Ga0114931_10002423_pt1 | contig 23754 bp, 25 predicted proteins | sample 2SBtaG_FD_89579 | JGI IMG/M metagenome (GOLD analysis project Ga0114931, IMG submission 89579) | Deep subsurface microbial communities from Kolumbo volcano to uncover new lineages of life (NeLLi) - 2SBTROV14_V59a metaG | ecosystem: Environmental > Aquatic > Marine > Volcanic | place: Kolumbo... | reverse complement strand
TCCGCCAAAGATAAATTTCAAAAGTAAAAGATAGATATTATATAATGCGCTGTATTAGGGTTGAGTCTTGTAGGATTTTACATATATTCCGCTACAACTAAGATGATAAAATATTGAAGAGTGGGATATTAGGTATACAGAAACACTACTATCAATAAATAATCAAATTTAGATATACCTATCTTGTTGTAAAGAACTTACAATTTTAGAAGTAATATCTGATAAATTATATTGAGAAAAATTATTAACCCATTTTACTTCAGATATTGAGTCACCGTTTCGGACTGAATACAATTGCCCATCTATATTAGCGAAATAAACTTTTGCTCTCAATAAATCTCCTTTATGTGGGGTTTTACCCTCAAATTGGTTATAAAAATGAATGTCTTTTATTTTAGTTCCAGATAATTCTTCATCAATTTCACGACAAAGACATTCTAAATCATTTTCACCAATTTTTGGTTTGCCACCAGGTAAAATCCAAGTTAATTCTTTTCTAACTAGCAAAAGTTTACTATTTTTAATTATAGCAGCATCGATTGCAGTCCTCATAAAAATTATAAACTATTATTTGTATATAAAGCTTTTTGACATTTTAATTCTCCTGCATTCAAATATTAATTGCAACACTAGGTTTTTCTGCCTTTAGTATAATTTGATAATAATTTTAAAATAACTTTTTTGATGTTTTAAACTTTAAACACTTTATGGATGTAAATGTTCATAGTATTTTTGTATATGTTTAATCTTTATGTACGATACTTTGTTAAAGCCTACCCCTTTAGTAAATACCCAAAATTTATCATATAAATTAATGTTTTGTGGTAAACTACCAATAGTTGTAGCATGTTGTATGAAATTGGATTTTACCAAAATTCCTTTTCTAATTTATGAAAATATACCACTACACACAACTCAATACTTGGGATGAAATCAAGGAAGGATCTTACAAATTGCATAATATACCAGAACTTGCAGCCGATAGGCGTATCGGTAAACAAGACTCAGAGGCCTTTAGTACTGGGGCTGTTTTTGCACTACTTTAACCCTCACCTAAAAATTGGAAAAATAATCCCCACTTTAATCAAACATAGGATCTTCTTAAGCATGATATGGGTAAATTGCTTTTAGAAATAGAAGTTAACCCTTGTAATAGTAATGTTTTTGTTGCTGATCGTGCTTTTATGGAGTGTACACGTCGGTTATATCAAGGTAAATCAGGATTACCCGAAAAGTATGTGTTGGATTCACAAGCATTAGGTGAACGTAGGTATATGGAAAGTAGAGTACTCTTGACGGAATATTTAGCTAGGCAAGATGAGTTAGGCTATTCATTGCCTGAAGTTATAGTTACTAAGATGGTTCCATTCGAGCGCGTTTTAATATCGGGAGAACAGCCTCTTCTTGAGCAGGAATTGGAGAAGTTAAAAGGTTTTCCACGTGAAGGTAAGCTCGTTCGTAATATACAGCAAATACCTGAACTTGGTAGTTGGTATAATCAATATAGAGATGTGTCAGATCGTGAACTAAAAGTAGAATTTAGCAACCTAGGGTAGGAATTTTGGAAAAATTAAACTCTTCCGCTTCTCTTCCTGAGGACCGATAGTGATAAAATTTACAATTGGTGTTTAAACAAACGTTTGTCTGTAACTGAAGGTGGTTGAAAATAAACCGTCAGGATTGCAATGTTCCGGTGTACGTACCGTATGATATATTATATCTGGTTTAGAGTGTGATTAGTTTACCTATATTGCTTATTTAATTTGATAAAATAAACAAAAGATAAATAAGCAACGTTTTATATGCAGAGACATTATATATAAAAGAACTTGCCACCAAAATTGCTAAGCCCAAGCGTGCTGGCAAAAAGGCAGAGTGTTTGAGGGAAGTTTCCTTACCCCTAGAATCAATTCAAATTTCTTTAAAGCGTACTACTATTTAGCTTTTAACATTATACCCAATTAATTGTATACTTAATGTAATACCAATTTATTTTAAAACAAATGGAAACAAAAAAACCTGCAAAATCAACAGCTAAAGCCCCAGAGGTTGATAACGAAAAACTTTGGGCAGCAAGCGCTTATATTCTTTTCTTTTTACCACTTTTAACTGCAAAAGAAAGTAAATTTGCAATGTTTCATGCAAGTCAGGGAACAAACCTTTTTGCATTAAGTATAGCCATTTGGCTTTTAGGTGCCCTAATACCGTTTTTAGGTTGGTTTATAATTGCTCCAATTGGAACCGTAGTTGTAGTAGTTTTTGCAATTATCGGTATTATTAATGCTGCAAATGGCCAAAGTAAAGAACTTCCTTTAATTGGTAAATACAAGCTTTTAGACAGGTTTTATAAGTAGATAATCCAGTGTAAAAGGTATGACTAGTATACACTTGTCATACCTTTTACCATTGCACTTATTTCTTTTAATTTTCTGCCTAAAATATACAATTAGTTTATGGCAGATAGTAAAAATACACTAAAAATTGAAGACCTTAAAAAGCTATCGTTAAGCCAAATACTAAATTTTAACAAAAGCCATGCGGTTTTAGCCTTACAAAAGCTTGTTAAATACCATAACAAAAAGTATTTTATTGATAACAACCCCGAAATTAGTGATGAGTATTTTGATAAGATAGCTGAGACTTTAAAAAAGCTTGATCCTAAAAACCCCGCACTGTTTGAAATTGTTGGAGATATTGGTAATATTTTACACCCCTACCCCTTACTCTCAATCGATAAAAGATTTAATTTTGAAGATATTGCTAAGTGGGTAAAAGACACAGGAGAAAAAACATTTTTGGTTGAGCCTAAATACGATGGGATGCGTGCAATGTATAGAAAAACAGATAAAAAACTTGCAACACGTGGAAACGGTATTCAGGGAGAAGATATTACAGAGAGATTTAGGCATTTAAACATTATTGGAAATATTAAAAAAGCAGGCGATTTTGTAGAGGGAGAAATTGTTATTCCAACAAAATATTTTGACGAAAAACTTTCAAAAGATTACAAAAATAGTAGAAATGCAGTTGTAGGAATAATTAAGGCAAAGGTTGTTAAACCAGCAGGAATTCAGGCTTTAGTTGATGGTGGGGTGCACTTTGTACTTTATGATCAGGTAAATGCACAAAAAGTTAATATTAAAAAACTTACAAACTCTGATGGTTTTGAAGAGGTTTTAGAAGAGGCTTTTCATAACCCCTACCCTTTGGATGGTGTTGTTATAAAAGTTACTAATGAAGATTTAAGGCAAAAACTAGGAGCAACCGCTCACCATGAAAGGTGGCAAGTTGCTTACAAAACACCTGCAGAAAAAAAATGGACAAAGGTTGTCGCAATAACTGATCAGGTAGGAAGAACAGGTAGAATAACTAGTGTTGCTCATGTAAATCCTGTTGATTTAAGTGGGGCAACAGTAAAAAATGTAACTCTGCATAATTTTGAATATATAAAACAGACAAAAATAGGTATTGGTAGCAAGGTTGAGGTTATGAGAAGTGGTGAGGTTATACCTTTTATTACAGATGTAGAGCCAAGTAAAAATCCTCATAAACCCCCCAAAAAATGCCCAGTTTGTGGAGGTAGGGTTGAAAAAGATGGTAAGTATTTGCAATGTGTTAATCCTAGCTGCCCTGCTAAAGTAAGCCAAAGCATGGAGTATTATTTTAAAAAGCTTGGTGTAGAGGAGCTTGGTTTAAAAACAGTAGAAAGATTTATAAACGAATTTAAGGTTAAAAATATTATTGATTTTTATCATTTAGATAAAGAAAAAATTGCAAATCTTGAAGGGTTTGGCAAAAAATCGGCAAGCAATATTACAACAAATATTAAAAACACATTAAATGAAAATATTACCCAAGTTCAATTAATTTCTGCTTTGGGTATTAAAGAGGTTGGAACAACCACTGCAAAGCTTATACTTAAAAAATATCCTTTTGAAGACTTAAGTAAATTAACCGTTGATGATCTTTTGCAAATCAAAGGTGTTGGCCCAAGCATCGCAAAAAGTTTTGTAACAGAAATTAAAGAAAAGTGGCATATAATTGTTAGCTTAAAACAAATGGGACTTAAGTTTAAAAAACAAAGAACCACCAATAAGCTTAAAGGGCTAAGTTTTTGTATTACAGGTAAAAAAGAAAATTACAGCAGGGACGAGCTTATAGAGATAATTCAAAAAAACGGAGGTGACTACAAATCTAGCGTAACTAATAATTTAGACTATTTAATAGCAGGTGACAATTCAGGAAGCAAAATTAAAAAAGCAAATGATTTAAATGTTAAAGTAATAAGTGAAAGTGATTTTTTGCAAATGCTTTAGTTAAGGTCTTAAATAAGGTTGGTCCTTAATACTCTTTAATTACTTTATGAAAAATTTTTGTCTTAGAAGGATTTATCATTTTATTATAAACTAATAGTACAACTTATATTTTTTATGCCTAGTGAATTACTATTAATTACAATTTTATGTTTATTTGTAGCACCTAGTTATTTTGTTTTTTTAATCTTTTTTAGAGATGGTGTGTTTTTTCCGGAGTATTTTTCTTATAATAAACATGCTAAAAGGATAGAAGACTCTAAAATAGCTCAGGAATACAAAGCCTTTTATAACCCTTATATTCTTTCTTACATATTTCTTTTTATATCTTTTGTGATCCTAGCAATATTACTAACTATTTTTTATTTAATAGTCACAAGGGATTTAACATTAACACCATTTAAAAAAGGAGACTTGTTTGTTTTAGTTGGCTTGTTTTTGTCTAACATGGTTTTATCTTTTGGCGTTGGTGTTTATGTGGTTTCGATTAGTATTGCAAATTTAAAATCTTCCATAGAAAAACTTAAAAAGGCTGGTGTAAATACTAAAAAGATATTAACTTATCGTGGATCTATTAGCCACATTGCAATGATTATAAGCACCGGATTTAGTTTTTTGCTTCTTTCTTTTTTAGAAAACTGGAATACTTATATTTCCCTATCAATCTTTATGGTTTTTCTTTGTATTATAAATGGGATAACTTTTGGAGTAATTTTTGGTTTAAGCCAGATATATAGTGGCACTTGGAAGCATCAATTTCCCATAGTATTTTTCTGTTTTTTAATTCAGTCTTACCTATTTTTTAATGTAGCAGGAAACATTATTTATTACCCCTTTACACTATTTAGCTATTTTGCAATAACAACAATTTTTGTTGTAGACTTGTACTTACTGTTTAAATACATAACTGGAAAAATAAGTTACAAGTATGATTAATGAATAAATTATTGATAATAGACTTTTTTAATTTAATGCATAGAGCTTTTCATGCATACCCCATAGATTTTAAGACTAGTAAAGGTGTTCATACAAATGCTGTTTTTGGTTTAACGAACCTGTTATTAACTAATATTAAAAATGTTAATCCAACCCATGTTGTGGTTGCGTTTGAAGACAACGAGGTACCTACATTTAGAAGTACAATGCATAGTGCTTACAAAGCTAACAGAACTTGGGCAGAAGAGAACAAGGAAGAAGCAGAGACTTTTTATAATCAAGTTCCCCTAGCTACCAAAGTATTAAATGCCTTTAATATTCCTTATATAAAATGTGATGGCTATGAGGCTGACGATGTTATTGGAACTTTAGCTAAAAGAGCTGATAAAGACACTAAGGTAATTATCTTAAGTAATGATCAAGATATGCTACAACTTGTATCAAGCAATGTCTTTGTTTTGCGTCCTGCAAGACCACCTTTTGTAAAAGAAACACTTTTTGACAAAAAACAGGTTGAAAAAAAGTTTGGCTTTGGCCCTAAAAAAATTCCTGATTATAAAGGTTTAAGAGGTGATCCTAGCGATAACATTGCAGGAGTAAAAGGAGTTGGAGAAAAAACTGCTAAAGATCTTTTATCTCAGTTTGAAAGTGTTGAAGATATTTACAAAAATATAGGAAAGGTAAAAAGTGTGCGTGTGCAAAAGCTTTTAGCAGAAGGTGCAGAAGAAGCTGTAATGAGCAAAAAGCTAGCAACAATTGATACTAATTGCCCAATTGATTTTGACCTTAAAAAATATGAAATAAAAGACTTTAACAGAAGTGATGTTGAAAAAGTCTTTAATGAACTTGAGTTTAAAAGTTTAATAAAAAAAGTAGACAATTTATTTGAAAAACCTGTTGAAGAAGAATCTAAAGGTGGACAACCTAAATTATTTTAGCTAAAAACACACAAAAAATGGTAAAATACTATACATGAAAGTAGCAATTGTTCACGACTATTTAAATGATTATGGGGGGGCCGAAAAGCTGGTTGAGGCAATTTGTGAGATTTATCCTAATGCAGATATTCATACTGCAGTTAAAGATAAAAAAAAGTTAAATGATGCAGGGGCTTTTGTTGGAAAAAAAATTAATGCTCCAAATATTAATGGTTTGCTTAAACCCTTTAAAAAGTTTTTTATATACAGTTACCCAATTTACTTTGAAACACTTGATTTAAGTAAATATGATTTAGTAATAACTAGTACAGCGCATTTTGCAAAAGGTGTTATTACACCAGCAAACACTCTAAATATATGTTATATGCACACCCCCACAAGGTTTTTATGGGGGCTTAAGACCGAAACAGGTATAAGGGACAAATGGTGGGCCAAGCTACCTCTTATTGTTGCAGATAACTACCTTAGGGTTTGGGATTATGTGGCAGCACAAAGGCCAGATTATATAGTTTGTAACAGTGTTACTGTTAAAAATAGAATTAAAAAATTTTATAAGCGAGAGGCAACTGTAATTAACCCGTTTTATGATTCTTACCTAGCTAAGCAAGAAGTAGAAAGGATAGAACAACATAAAGGTGACTACTATTTTACAGTTTCACGTAAGGGAAAATACAAAAACTTAGCCTTAATAGCCAAAACTTTTAACGAACTTAAAAAAACAATTTATATTGCTGGAAGTGGGTCAGCTGATTCTGAATTAAAACAGTACAAAAGTAAGTACGTAAAACTTTTAGGATTTATAAGTGAGGCGGATAAGGTTTCTTATCTTAAAGGTTGCAAAGCGTTTGTAGTTGCTACTGAAAATGAGGATTTTGGAATAACCCCAATAGAGGCCTATAGTTTTGGAAAACCATGTATTGTTTTAAAAAGTGGTGGACTTAAAGAAACAACTATTAATGGTAAAACTGGAATAATTTTTGAAAAGCCCACTGTAAAAGATTTATCAAAGGCTATAAACCAGTTTGAAAAGCTTAAATTTGACAGCACTATTATTATTAACCACGCTAAAAAATATAGCAAAGATAGGTTTAAGAAAGAGTTTAAGAGTTTTGTTGATTTGAAATTAGCCGAAAGTTAATCATTTTTAATTTTTTATACCCCAAGTTTCGTTTTATACAGAATTACACTATAATTGACATCTGTTAGTTTTAGATATTAATTTTAATTATTGCTGTGCCTGAACTCCCTGAAGTAATTACAATAAAAACAGATTTGCATAAAGAGATAGTCGGAAAAACAATTGTTGATATGCAACAGGTTAACTATTACCCACTAAAAACTCCTTTTGATGAAATAAAGTCCAAACTTTTACAAAAACAGGTTTTGGATGTTTCTAATATTGCAAAGTTACTTTTGGTTGAACTTACAGAAAACACATTTTTAGCTATCCATTTAAACATGAGTGGTCGACTTTTATTTAACAAACAAGATAATTTTGTAAAAATAAAGATTTATTTTAATGACGGAAGCAAACTTAATTTTTCATCTGTAAGAATGTTTGAAACTTTTGATATTTGGGGGCCTAAAAAGGTTGAAAATTACAAAAAAAACCACGGCAAAACTGCTCTTGACCCAACCTTAACTTTACAAGAATTTACTAATGCTATGAAAAAGAAGAATACATATATTAAAAATGTGCTTTTAGATCAAAAGCTTATAAGCGGTATTGGTAATATTTATGCGTGTGACGCCCTGTTTTTGTCTAAAATTAATCCAAAAACTAAAATATCAGATATATCTGACAAAAAATATAAAGAGCTTTTTAAAAATGTTAACCTACTTTTAAACGAGAGTATAAAACACAGAGGGAGTACCATTGATAGGTATGCTGATTTATATGGAAACCCAGGATCGCATCAAAATCATTTTAGAGTTTACGGAAAGAAGAAGGGTGAGCCCTGTATGGTGTGTGGGACTCCTATTAAATTTGAGAAAATCCAGGGAAGAGGTACTTACTATTGTTCCAATTGCCAAAGCCTATAAAAAGTATCTAGGCAGGAACCTTTGTTTTAGATTTTAAAATTACCCCCCTTTCTTGCTTTGCTCAATTTGAAACAGAACGTTTTGCAGCACCACAAAAGTTTTCCTGATTTTATAAACTAATGTTTTATATTAGTTATTTATATCTACAATTTATTGCTAAAAAGACAGTATTTATTACAAAGATTTTGTCGCTTAATTTTTGTGAAATCTATAAATTAGTTTAAACTACCTGTTGCTTATATAATATCCTTATGTTTGTTAGAAACATTAAACTCACAAACTTTAGAAATTACAGTTCAAGGTCTTTTGATTTTGAAAAAAATGTAACGGTGGTTGTTGGTCAAAATGGTATTGGAAAAACAAATATAATTGAGTCCATTTATGTATTAACACATGGAAAGTCTTGGAGAACAAGATACGATTTTGAGCTTATCGAAAGTACTAGTAATACATTAAATTTATTAGGAGAGGTTACAAAGGAGGGAAAAGATATAAATTTATTTATTGGAATTGAAAAAGGTTTTTCAAATAGATCAAAAAAAGTTTATAAGATTGATGATGTTAAAAAAAGTCATAGTAATTTTATCCAGGTACTAAAAAGTGTTTTGTTTAGTCCTCATGATCTAGAAATTATTTTAGGTTCCCCAAGTACAAGAAGAAGGTTTTTAAATGAAGTTTTGTCACAAGTTGATAAAAATTATTCTAGGCAGGTTTTAGAGCTTAAAAAGATTGTAACCGCCAGAAACTCAATTTTAAAAAGGATAAATGAAGGAGTTTCGGATTATAGTGAGCTTGAGTACTGGAACAAAAAACTGGTTGAGGTCTCGGGTCAAATTAGTAGTAAACGTAATAAGCTTATAGAGTTTATTAATACAGATTTATCAAATACGTTTTCAAAAGTTTCAAATACGCAAGCTACCTGTGTTTTAAAGTACCTAGATTCAAAAGCTACATACAAAAGATTGCAAAAATATAAATTAGCTGAGATTGCTAGCAAAAGAACACTAATTGGCGCACAAAAGGACGATTTTATAATACTTTTTTCTAAAAATGGGTACAAAGATATGGACTCAAAATATTATGCTTCGCGTGGGGAGCAAAGAACTTTAGTATTTAATTTAAAACTTGCAACATTATCTTTTTTACAAAGTAATTCTATAAATAAAGTAGTTTTGCTTTTGGATGATATATACAGCGAGTTGGACGAATTTCACCGTGAAGCGATCAGTGAGTTTTTTGATGATAACCAAGTAATTATTACAACCGCAGAAAAAAGCTTAGTACCAGAATCTTTACTAAAGGTAGGAAAAGTTATAGAACTAACATGATATATGAAAAACTTTTTTAAAAACCTATTAAAAAAAGGTGAAGATGGGGAAAACACACCAGCATACAAAGCTTATCTAGTAGCTGATTTAACTAAGTATAAGCAAAATGAGTACGTGGTTTTTGGAAATAGAGGAGTATATGATCATGGTATGCAGGTGGATAAAATTCTAGATAAATTTAGAAAAGAGCATCCCGATGAGGTTCCTTTTGTTGCAAAAGTTTCTCCAAAAAGATTTATAACCTATTAAATGAATTTTTTCTCCTTTTTCCATAAAAAAGACTTAGGTGTATATACTTATAAATACGAAAAGCGTGAGGATATTTATTACCCAATTGTTCCTATCAATTTCTACACAAATTCAACCCCATTATTCGGTGCAAAAGCCCTTGTAGATACCGGTGCTGATTTAACACTTATTCCAAAAACACTTGGTCTAGATATTGGTCTTAAAAGAACACAGCTACAGTATATAGGTGGTGTTGGGGGAAGAATGGGATACTATCTTAATAATATAAATGTAGGAATAGCAGATAAAAAAGTAATAATACCTGTTGCTTGGTCAACACAAGATACTGTACCTTTGCTTTTAGGCAGAAAAGGTGTATTTGATAAATTTAAATTTTGTTTTAATGATAAAAGTAAAGAGATAGTAGTTTTAGAGTTGTGAAGTTTTTCAAACTTATTTTATATATCAGACGTGCTGTTTCAGCCTAAGTTAAATACTAATCACTAATTTCTAAACAATACCTAAATCTAAACTACAAATTATCAAAACAATTACATTCTAATTTTGGTTATTAGAATTTATATCTCGCTCTTCCTACTTTAAACAATTACATTTATAATAGTTTTAATGCCTAAATTTGATTGTATTTCTGTTGGTTCTGCAACAGTTGACATAATTTTAAAGTCTAAAAGTTTTAAAATTGTAAAAGATAAAAATTTTGAAACTGGTACTGCTATTTGTGAAATGTATGACACAAAAGTGGATGTTGATGATTTTTTTAGTGGCAGTGGTGGGGGTGCTACTAATACAAGCTGTTCTCTTTCAAACTTTGGTTTAAAAACAAGTTGCATTGCAGGTGTGGGTACGGATAGTTTTTCTGAGGTTGTAATAGACGATTTAAATAGATATTTTGTTGATATTTCAAATGTATTTTTTAGTAAAGAACACCAAACTTCCCTGTCTGTTGTGCTAACTGCTGATGGTGGTGGTAGAACCGCACTTGCTTACAGGTCGGGGTGTGGGGCAATTACTGTAAATGATCTTAAAAAAATAGATTTAGATACTGACTGGGTTTATGTAACTAATCTTGGCTCAACTTGTGCAAATGCTTGTGAGGTTATTGATTATTTAAAGTCAAAAAATCTTAATATTATGTGGAACCCCGGAAGTAGTGAGCTTGAAAAGCTTGATGTAAAAAATCTTGATAAAGTAGATATACTTAGTGTTAATTTGGAGGAGGCAGCAATATTAAGTAATAAAAAAATGTCTGAGGTCAAAGAGATTGTAAAATATTTTGTCCAACATGTTAAATCCAAATACTCACTAATTACAATGGGGGAAAAAGGAGCAATTTGTATTTGCAAAGAGGGAATTTACCATGCTAGTAGTATTAAGCTAAAGGTAGAAAATACAATTGGTGCTGGAGATGCCTTTGGAAGTGGTTTTTTATTTGGAATAATTAAACAAATGGGCGTTGAACAATCACTGGAGACTGCAATAAAAAATAGTGTGAGTGTTATTCAAAAAACAGGTGCAAAAGAAGGTTTTTTAACAGAACATAACAAACTTCCTAAACCTAAAATAAATAAGGTAAAGTAAGATAAAACCTTACAAAATAGTAAATGTGCCAAAATTAAATTGTATTTGGAGGCCTTATGTTAAAATTTTTAATTATTTTGACATAAAGTAGTTTTGTTATTAAACTTACACAATGAGTTCTGATAAAGTTTTTTACGCAGTAGTAGGTTTTTTTACAGTTTTACTTTTTGCAGGCATAGTATTTTTTGCTACAAAAAATAACCCATCTACACCTTCTACAAGTGAGCCTATTACCTATGATGCCAAAGAACTAATTGGTGAAAATCCACATGTTTATGGTGACTTAGCAACAGCCCCTGTGGTTTTAGTAGAATTTAGTGATTTTCAATGTCCAGCATGTAAAAATTTTGCAACAACTTTTATTTCTAGGGTAAAAGAGCTTTACCCAAATGATGTTGCAATAGTTTATAGAAACTTACCACTAACTACAATTCATAAGTATTCGTTTAACGCTGCTGTTGCTGCGGAGGCTGCAGCAAAGCAAGATAAATTTTGGGAGTACCATGATGCTTTATTTGAAAATCAAGGAACTAATGACGATCAATTAAAAGAAGAAGACTTTGTTAAGATTGCAGGTGATTTAGGCTTAGATACGGAGAAATTTAAAAGTGATTACAACTCAAGCAATGTGGAATCTTTGGCCAGAGATGATTTAAATTACGCTCTATCACTCAATTTAAATTCAACACCCACAATTTTTATTAATGGTGTAAAAATTGATTTGCAACATACAGATCCCTTTACCTACATTGAAAAAATAGTTAGTTCCAGTACCCCCAAAACACCTAAAGCCAAAACAGAGTAGTTTTTTTAACTCCTAACCCAAAAATAGGTTATTGCTAAAGATATTATCCCAAGACCGTTTAAGGTTCCTAAAGTTAAAATAGCAAGAGCTACGCCAAAAAAATAAATAGGTAGTAAGTATATAAACAACTTTACATTTTGTAGGTACGTTAAAGACTTTTTACCTCTCTGGACCGAATAAGGTACTATCGCAAATACAAATGAAACAAGGAGCCCAGTAATTAGACCTCGTAAAAATGATCCGGCAAATATAATTACCGCAAGTAAATAAAACTTTGATTCTAAATTTACCCTACTAACAAGGTTTTTCAACTCACCTATTGAAAAACTAAAATTTTCCATTTTAAAGCTTTGATAAGTTTTTTGCTGGGTAACTTTATTATTTTCGTAAACCAATATCCCTTTGTTTCTAAATACTAAAATTTGTTTTGTTTTGTTATCAGGTGTGTAAAGGTTATAAGGGTCTATTACTGTTTTAATATAGGGAACGTCAATAATTGCAGGCGCCTTTATGTTTGTTTTTAAGCCACCTTCTTTTGAGTAGCTTACAACCATTTGGCTAGAAAGACCGTCTATTTGGCTAACAAAGGTATTATAAAAGTTTGTGGTGTTGTAGAAAATAAATGGAGCAGTAACTAAGGTAAAGACTATAATTGTTATAAAAAAGTATAATAAAGTGTTTATTCTTTTTTCTTTTTTATAGTCTGTTTTATAAAACTGTTTAGTAAAGTATTTGGTTAGCATTAAAAGTTGAATGCACTTGGGCATAATTTATTAAGTACGCAATCCTCGCACATAGGGTTTTTTGCTTTGCAGGTATATCTTCCATGCAAAACTATAGTTCTACTAAATTCTGTAAACTTATCTTTTGGGACAACTTTTTTTAATTTCTCTTCTATTTTTTCTGCATCTTTTTGATTGTTGTACGGTTGCAAACCTAATCTGTACGTTACCCTAGTCATGTGGGTATCTACAACTACACCCTCCCCTATTCCATAAACCTCTTGCAAAATTACGTTTGCACTTTTTCTACCGATTCCACTTAACGTAATTAGCTCCTTAACAGATTTGGGGATTTTACCCGCAAACTTTTCTTGTATCTCCGTAGCATTTTTTAAAATCCTTTCTGTTTTTGTTTTATAGTAGTTTATAGATTTAGTGTATTTAACTAAATCTTCGTAAGAAGATGTAGCAAAGTCGTTTGGGGTTTTGTACTTTTTAAATAAATCTTTTGTTGCTTTATTAACTCCCACGTCTGTTGCCTGTGCACTAAGCATTACAGCTATAACCAATTGGTATGGGTATTTTTTATCCCAGTTAAGCTCTGTTTTTGCATCAGGGTATTTTTGTTCTAATATATCTACTATTTTTTTTGCAAGTTCTGTTTTAGTCATTTATTTTTAGTATATCCTAATTTTGTAAAACATTAAGTTTATAAAACTGAACATTCATTGTAGTATATATGTATGGCTAAACTTAAAGTTTTTGTAAAAAAGAATTGGGTTGTAATAACTCTTGTTTTAGTAATTTTATACTTACTTTCAAAAAACAGACCCCAACCCTATACTCCGCTCTATCGAGGCCTGACAAAAGGTAGTATTGCACAAGAAAAGATTTCTAAGGCTTTACCTTCGGGGGACACCGTTTCTTATTCCCCAACATCTATTAATGAGAGTGTAAGCAGTGCGCCTGATAACCGAATGGTTGCAGAAGATATTTATACTTCTCTTAAAGTTGAAAGTGTAAAAGATTCTATAAAGGCAATAAAACAAAACTCTGAAAGTGTAGGTGGTTTTATGGTTTCCAGCGATTATAACAATCCCAAAGGGTCTTCTAGTGGTACTATTAGTGTTAGAATTCCAACAAAAAGCCAAGAAAATTTTTTAAACTTTTTATCTCAAAATTCAGTTAAGGTAGTTAGCTTAAATGTAAATGCTTTGGATGTAACTGATCAATATACTGACATAGAGGAAAGACTTAGGATTTTACAAGAAAACAAAACAAAACTTGAAAGCATTATGCAGTCTGCCACAAATGTAGAGGAGCTTTTAAATATTCAAAACTCGGTATTTAGAGTGCAGCAGCAAATAGAGAAATTACAAGGTCAGCAAAAGTATTTAGAAGATATAACAAGTACTGTAAAAATAACTATCTATTTGTCTACTGATGAGTATTCCCTACCTTATACTCCTAATAATGCGTGGAGACCGCAAGTTGTCTTTAAAGATAGTGTAAGGCAGGTTATTACAACATTTAGAAATATCGTCGACTTTGCAATATGGCTAGCTGTTTATTCTATAATTTGGCTACCTCTATTACTTTTAGGCATTTTTGTTTGGCGAAAGTACCTAAAGTAGGCATTAAAAGTAAATTTGATTGCCTTTAGAGTATCTATTTATGTCCTACAAACCTTTTATTATTAAATTGTTATATAGCTAATTGTTTATATTAAAGATCTTTTCCTATATTTATTATAAAATTACGCTAAGTTTAAAAATATTATGAAAAAAGTGTTATCTGGAGTTAGAGCAACAGGTCGTCTTCATTTGGGGAATTACTTTGGTGCAGTCAAAGGCATGCTTGACCTACAAAATGACGGTACCTTTAAAACACATTATATGGTTGCTGATCTTCACAGTATTACTACCCCATACGATAAAGAATCATTTTCAGCAGATGTTAAAAGTGTGGTTTTAGATTATATCTCTTGTGGTCTTGATCCCGAAAAATCCACTATTTTTGTACAATCTATGGTCCCTGCCCATACAGAGCTTTTTTATTACTTCTCTAGTGTAGTAAGTGTAGCAAAATTGCAGCACTTACCTACCTTTAAAGAGAAGGTAAAGCAGCATCCTCAAAATGTAACAATGGCACTTTTAAACTACCCTGTTTTAATGGCGGCAGATATATTGTTATATAAAGCAACACATGTTCCTGTTGGCCTTGACCAAGAACCTCACCTAGAGGTTGCAAGAGAAATTGCGCGAAAAATGAATGGTTTATACGGTACTGATTTTCCTGAACCAAAGACACTTAGCACAGAAGAAAAATATGTGGCTTCACTAACTGGCGAAGGAAAAATGAGCAAGAGTGTTGCTGGAAGTGCTATCTTTCTTTCAGATAATTTTAATGAGGTAAAAGAAAAAGTCGCAAAAATACCAACGGATAGTGGTAAAGGTAGTAGTATCCCAAAATCAGGTGGTGTTGCTTCATTTTTGCAATTGGTAGAAATGTTTATGGGTGAAGACAAAAGAAAACAATTTGAGTATGATTACAAATCTGAGTTTGGGTTAAAGTATAAAGATGCAAAACAAGAGCTATCGAACGCTATTTATCAGTTTATTGAACCTATTCAAAACAAACGATCTGAGTTGGAAAAGAATCCCGATTATATTGAAAAAATAATAAAAGATGGCGCAATAAAAGCAAGACAGGAAGCTGAGAAAACGCTAAATATGGTAAAAGATAAAATGGGTTTTTTAAAATATTAACTTTTTGCAAAATTAAGTTTCTATTCATTACTTTCTGTTGTCATGGTTGTTTAATATTGATAATAAATTTGTATACTATGTTGGTAGGTATTAAGTATCGTATGCGAAAAATACCCTTTTCAAAGGACATTTTTAATATGAGATGCTATACTTTCTATCGCATGAGCACAAACAAACAACAAAAGCAAAAACAAATAAATAAAGATAAAGATAAAAGAAAGCTAAATATCCCTGTTGTGGGTGAGGTTAGTTTTAACAAAAAACCTAATATTTTCATTGTACTACTATTTGTTTTTTTAGGTTGGGTACTGGTAAGCAGTTTGTTTTTTTCATCTAGTTTTGGAAAAGAAAAAGCCCCTTTTTCAGAGGTAATTAATAAAATAGAGCAAGGAGATATCGAAAAGGTTGAGTTTGGAACTGATAAGGTAACAGCTTTTCCAAGAGACGGTAGCAACTCTCTTGAAGCAGAAATTCCTACAGGTACTGATTTTTTATCTTATCTTTCCGATAAAGGATTAGACCAAAAAGTAGATACACTTGAGGCAAAAAAACCTTTTGCATACGGTGAAAGTATAGGTTTAATTATTAATATTGCATTTTTTGCTCTTTTAGCATTCTTTTTATTTAGCATGATGAAAGGAAGAGGTGGTGCTGGAGATATTTTAAGTTTTGGAAAAAGCAAGGCAAAATTATTTAATAAAGAAGGAAAAAGAAAAATTACATTTGGAGACGTTGCAGTAGAAGAAGAAATTAAAGATGAGCTATATGAAGTAGTAGATTTTTTAAAATCCCCTAAAAAATATTTAAAAGTTGGTGCAAGAATCCCAAAAGGTGTTTTGTTGGTTGGTCCTGCCGGTGTTGGTAAAACCTTAGTTGCAAGAGCAATAGCAGGTGAGGCAGACGTTCCTTTTTACAGCGCTGCTGGAAGTGAGTTTATGGAGATGCTTGTAGGTGTTGGAAGTGCAAGGGTTAGGGATATGTTTAAAACCGCTGCTCAAAATAGCCCATCTTTAATTTTTATTGATGAGATTGATGCAATTGGTAGGCAGAGAGGTATGGGAATTGGTGGGGGGCACGATGAAAGAGAACAAACATTAAACCAAATACTTGTAGAAATGGACGGTTTTGAAAAAGACACAAATGTAATTGTAATTGCTGCTACAAACAGACCCGATATGCTTGATCCAGCTTTGGTTAGACCCGGAAGGTTTGATAGAAAAATTACACTGCAACTTCCAGATTTAGATTCCAGAGAAAGGATTATAAAAATCCATGCAAAAGGAAAACCGTTTGCAAAAGGTGTAAATTTTGATCAAATTGCCAAGCGAACAGTAGGGTTTAGTGGTGCCGATATTGAAAACATGCTAAACGAAGCTGCAATTTTGGCCGCAAGGGAAAATAAAGATAAAATTACTTACAAAAATATTAGTGAGGCTGCAACAAAGGTTAAACTTGGTCCTGAGCGAAAAAAGCTTCAAGATAAAGATGAAAAAAAGAAGACAGCATATCACGAGGCAGGTCACGCTGTTGTTGCTAACTACCTAGATAATGTTGATCCTGTTAGAAGAGTAAGTATTGTTGCAAGAACAATGAGTTTAGGACATACAGATATTACAGGGGAAAAAGAAAAGTTTAATTATTCTAAAGATCAGCTACTAGATCAGCTTGCAATGATGCTTGGTGGAAGAGCTGCTGATGAGCTATTTAATAAGGAGATAAGTACTGGGGCAAGCAACGACATTGAAAGAGCAACTGATTATGCAAGGCGTATGGTAACAGAATGGGGGATGGGTGATCTTGGTCCTGTAAATTATGTTCAAAATGAAGATAAAAAATGGTTGGCAATGCAGCTTGGAACACACAACGAAATAAGTGAAAGTAGAAAACAAATGATTGATGAGCAAGTTGAGGCCTTGCTAAAGCATGCAAAACAAAGAGCAGAGGCTTTGCTTAAAAAACATAAAAAACAGGTTGAAAATGTTGTTGCAGAACTAATGAAAAAAGAAACCCTAGAACAAGACGAATTTGAAAAGATACTTAAAAAGTAGGGATACTTAGCGTCATTTTGGAGTAAAGACATGCTTGAAAATAGAACTTATCGAATATGAACAAGAGATACAAAGAATTTAAGCAAAAATTTGACAGGGTAGTTAAAGAGTCTGAAATTATTTATATTACATCCCATATTAATCCAGATGGTGATGCTATTTCTTCTGTACTTTCTATCTACTATTATGTAACAGAGGTTTTAAGGCACCCAAAGGAAAAAGTTTGCCCAATTTTTACTGGAGAGTATAGTGAAAATTGGGAGTATTTTAAGTATTACAGTAAAGTTCAGTTTGTCGAAGATATCTCTGGTGTTATAAAGCCTAACTCCACAGTAATATTATTAGATGCAAAAGAGATTTATAGGTTTACTAATAATCCAGAAAAATTTAAGCAAATTAAAGATTTAAAAACAATTTGTATAGATCATCACCCTTTCCCAAATTCTGAAAAATTTGATCTTAGTTACACTGTAGAGAAAACTTCTCATATGTCTAATGCTGAAATAATATACGCACTGTTTTACCGAGAATATTTGAAAAACACACCAAAATATGTTTGTGAGACTATTTTACTTGGTATTTTTACAGACTCTGGCGGTTTTAGATATGTTCAAGGTACCCTTACAGAATGTATGAATTACAGTGCTGAGATTATTAAGGAAAAGGACATTAAACCAGACAGATTTTTGTCCACTTTGTACGTTCCAAAGCTAAGGAGTCTTAAGGCAGAGTCCTCTTTTTACCACAACCTAAATTTGGGAAAAGTAAAAGGTTGGCCAGATTTTGCCTATACTTACATAACTAAAGATCAAGCTGAGGAATTTACAAATTCTGAGGTTAGAGAGGCAAGGGCTGCAATTAAGGATAGAATAAAGTATGTAAAAGGGTGTGGCTGGAGTTTTGTTTTTAGTCCTGAAATTGAGAAGGGGTCTTGGTCTTTTTCATTTAGGTCTACTCCGCGTGGTAGTAGGCAATTAAACGTTAAATCCATAGCTCTTAATTTTGGAGGAGGCGGTCATGAAGCTGCCTGTGGTGTTTCTTTAGAAGATAGTAAATATTGGAAAATGTCTGCAGAGGAACTATTAGAAATGTTTCTATCTTATTTAAAAACTCACAAACCAACATACAGAGATTAAGCTACTAAAACTAATTATAGTCACTTAGTATTTATAGCCATTGAGATTCAATTACAACTATAGAGATTTTAATAGTTTTGCCACTCCCCCCATGTTTGCTTTTTTGTATAAGTTAACTTTGATGCAGCGTTGTACAAAGCTAAAGCAAGGGCTGTTCTTATTAAACACTTTTTTACTAAGTATCTGATTTTAGAAAAAAAACACAGGTAAGCTAATTATTTAGATGTGTATTTTGTTTGCAATATTACTCTACCACTGTACAGTGGTAGAGTAAGGGTTAGTTGTTGTTTTATTTAAATTTTTGAAAAATTTATAGCATACAACACCCAACCCCCAACCCCCAACCTCAAGCATCTAGCGTATATCATATAGCACATACCATAGATCACATATCATATATCATTTGGCATAACTTAATTATTATTAATTCTTTATATTTATACAGGTGTTTTGTATTTTTTTCTTAGTTAGCTATACTTGTACATACTTAATTAAATTAAAAAAATATGCTAGATACAAAAAAAATAAAAACCGATTGGAATTTTAAGCTTTTATATAAATCCGAAAAAGATCCACAAATTGAAAAAGATAAAAAACTTGTCGAAAAATCTATAAACACCTTTGCAAATAAGTGGGAAAAGCGTAAAGACTACTTAAAAGACCCAAAGGTTTTAAAACAAGCTTTAGATGAATACGAAAAAATAAATGCTAAGTATTCTACTTATGGGGCCTATGGAGTTTACTATTGGCTAAAATCTGAGCTAGATAGGGTAAATCCAAAATATAAAGCAATAAATAATAAGCTGGATGACGTAGCTACAAAGCTTTTTAATAAGATCCAGTTTTTTGAACTAAGGCTAGCAAAGGTTGATAAACAAACCCAAAAAAAGTTTTTAGCATCCCCTTTGCTTAAAGACTATAAACATTTTTTACAAAAGTTATTTGATAGTTCTAAATTTTTATTAAGTGAGGCCGAAGAAAAAATATTAAATCTTAAGTCATCCGTAAGTCATGGTGATTGGGTACAAATGGTGCAAGAGTTTATTTCAAAAGAAGAGCGCGAGTATTTAGATGATGATGGAAAAAAGAAAAAAGGTAGTTTTGAAGTTTTGTTAAAAACTTCTTCATATGGAAAAACAAAAAAACAAAGAGATTTTGCCTTTAAGCAGGTTAACGGGATTTTTACAACACATTTGGCAAGTGCTGAGCATGAGATAAATGCGATACTTAAAAATAAGAAAATTGATGATGAGCTTAGAGGTTTAACAAGACCCGATCAAGCAAGGCATTTAGCAGATGATATGGACAGTGCTGTTGTTGACGCTATGGTAAAAGCGGTTACAGAAAATTTTGATGTTGCAAAAAAGTACTACAAGATTAAAGCCAAACTACTTAAGCAAAAAAAACTTCAATACAATGAGAGAAATTTACCAGTTGGAGAGATAAAAACAAAGTTTGATTTTACTAAAGCAAGTAAATTAGTTTATCAAACGTTTGAAAAGGTTGATCAAGAGTTTTCAAATATCTTTAAGAATTTCTTGTATACTGGGCGCATAGATGTATATCCTAAAAAAGGTAAGTCTGGGGGGGCTTTTTGTGCTTACTTTTTAAAGACTTTACCTATATATGTTTTACTTAACCATAGTGGTACAGTTAACGATGTAACCACAATTGCCCACGAAATGGGCCATGCTATAAATGATGAGCTTATGGCAAAACAAAATTCTTTAAACTATGGAACTCCTTTGTCTACAGCTGAGGTTGCAAGTACTTTTATGGAAAGTTTTGTAACTAACGAACTTAAATCTCGATTAAGTGATGAAGAGAAATTTGTTTTGCTCTTTGAGAGTATTAATGACTATGCAAGTACAATTTATAGACAAGTTGCGGCCTATAACTTTGAAACTGATTTGCATAGTGAGTTTAGAAAAAAAGGATATTTATCAAGTAAAGAGATAGGAAAGCTTTTTACTAAAAATATGAAAGCATATATGGGCTCTGGTGTAAGCTATGATCCTGGGTCTGAAAACTGGTGGATTTATTGGTCCCACTTTAGAAGATTTTTTTATGTTTATACATACGCAAGTGGTTTACTAATTAGTAAGTCACTTCAGGCAAAGGTTCATAAAGACCCTAAATTTATTAAAAAAGTTAAACTATTTTTAGCTGCTGGTTGCAGTGATAGCCCTAAAAACTTGTTTAAAAAGATGGGTATTGATATTACAAATCCCCAGTTTTGGAAAGATGGTTTAAAAGAGATTGAAAACATGCTAAACGAGGCAGAAAAACTAGCTAAAAAGTTAGGGAAAATATAAAAATTACAGTTTCCATTTTACATCCTTTATACCTTCTTGGTAGTTTGTGTACCTTGCAAGGCTAAATAAGTAATCTGACAACCTGTTTAAATATTGCAGAGCGTATTTATTAACATATTGTTTTTTACTAAGTTTTACTACTTTTCGCTCTAGCGCTCTAACCTTTGTTCTTGCTATGTGTAGTAAACATGCTTTTTCACAACCAACTGGTACTATAAAGTTTGTTAATTTTGGCATTTTTAGTTCTTGTTTTTTAATCTCTGCTTCTAAATTTTGGATATCTCCCTTAAGTTTTTTTAAGTGTGATTCTTTAACAAGTATCTGTTCGGTGTCTGCCAGATGAGATCCTATTAGCATTAAACTTTTTTGTATTTCCACTAAATTGTAAAAAGTTTTTGACTTTGCAAACTTGCCTGTAATAAGTCCAATTGTGCTATTAACCTCGTCTAAATAACCATAAGTTTCAATGAGCAGACTAGATTTTGAAATATTTACATTTGTAAGCGAATTTGTTTTACCTTTGTCACCTTTTTTAGTTACTATACTCATATTTAAAGTATATCACGATGAAGTTTGTTTAAATTTTACTAAATGTTATTATTTAAACATGCAAAATTCTATTTACGACTTAATAATAATTGGTTCTGGTCCTGCCGGACTTACAGCCGCAATTTATGCAGCAAGGGCTAATATAAACCTTATCGTTATTGCTGGGATTACACCAGGAGGTCAGCTAATGGGTACTACAGAAGTTGAAAACTACCCTGGTTTTATAGATGGAATAATGGGCCCCAAGTTAATGCAAAATATGATTAAACAGGCCGAAAAGTTTGGAACAAAATTTGTTTATCAAAACGCTACAACTGTAGATTTTTCAAAGGAAGAAAAAACAATAGTTACCACTGACGGTGAATATAAGGCAAAAGCAGTGATTATTGCAGTTGGTAGCAGTCCAAGAACATTAGGGCTAGATGCTGAAAAAAAGTTTTGGGGAAGAGGTGTTAGTACTTGTGCAACTTGTGATGGTGCTTTTTACAGAGATAAAATTGTATCCGTAATTGGTGGTGGAGACAGTGCTTGCGAAGAAGCAAATTTTTTAACAAAATTTGCGAGCAAGGTTTATATGGTCCATAGGCGCAATAAGCTTAGAGCTAGCAAAATAATGGCTGATAGGGTATTAAATAACAAAAAAATTGAAATACTTTGGAACAGCGAGGTTAAAGACATTATCGGTGATCAAAAAGTTGAAAAGCTAAAGTTATATGATAATGTAAAAAATGAAGAAAGAGAGCTTGAAGTTGACGGTATGTTTTTGGCAATTGGTCATGTTCCTAATACAGACTTTTTAAAGGGGCAGGTTGAGTTGGACGATGTAGGTTATGTAAAAGTAGTATCTGGAAAAACTCAAACTAGTGTTGACGGTGTTTTTGTTGCAGGGGATGTTTATGATCATGTTTATCAACAAGCAATAACTAGTGCAGGTATGGGTTGTATGGCGGCGCTAGATTCAGAAAAGTTTTTACTAAATTAAATTTTTAATATGCGGATTAGAAGCTTTGTAATGTACTTTTGGTCAATAACAATGTTTATTTTTGCTGCATTTGGAACTTTTTATTTAATTACTGGGCAAAATATAATTACTGGTCAGAGCAAAAATGAGGTAAATGTATTGCCTGCTCATACTGAGAATACAGATTCTGATAAATCTAATAATGAGAAAAAAGACAGTAAAAAAGATGAAAGTAAAGATTTAGTTGTATTTAATGAGGTTATGAGTAAAACAAGTAGCAGCGCAAGTTACAAACTAGAAACAACAGATGAGGCCGACAATTCTGTTGTTTACGTTAGGTTTGGAAAAGATGGAGATGACTATTATGTAGCAACTTACGGTTCTGGTTTGTCTACTGATAGTACTTACTCAGTTTGGCTAACCACTGACGAAAAAGATTTAAAGCTTGGAGAATTAAAATCGGTTGATGAAACAGGTGTATTAAAACTTGGTTACACAACAAAAGATGATATTACAGGTTACAAAGGGGTTGTTGTTGCTGTTGGTGATAGTAATAATCTTGACGATCTTGACCAAACACATACAGCAGAAGTGAATATTAATTTTGAGTTGTCTAATAATCAATCTAGTGACGGATCAGAATCTACTAATTATACAGATACAACCAACCAAGAAAATTCTGATTCAACAAATACTACACAATAAGCTCAACAAAGCCTTTTGTCATTGACATAAAGTGTTTTTTGTATAGTATATATTTAACACACTGCGCGTGTAGCTCAGCGGTTAGAGCGCCAAGCTTATACCTTGGAAGTCCCTGGTTCGAATCCAGGCTCGCGCACCATTCTTTGCCAAAGCTTTGGATGGTAGGTCCGATAGTTTCCTCAATTTTGTTGTTTGTGTAGGTTTTTCGTCCCCCCCCCACTTAGACTGTATTGCTATAAAAATAGCTTCAAAACCTTACCATTTATAAAGTAAGCTGGTACTATTTATTCATGTTTTTAACTTTAACTGCTAACTTTTTAATAATACCTTCGCTTTTATTAGTATTTTTACAAAATCCTG
>Ga0114931_10002422_pt1 | contig 23762 bp, 25 predicted proteins | sample 2SBtaG_FD_89579 | JGI IMG/M metagenome (GOLD analysis project Ga0114931, IMG submission 89579) | Deep subsurface microbial communities from Kolumbo volcano to uncover new lineages of life (NeLLi) - 2SBTROV14_V59a metaG | ecosystem: Environmental > Aquatic > Marine > Volcanic | place: Kolumbo... | reverse complement strand
TGGGTTGCGGTGGCACGGCGTCATCTCCTTCGTTAGCCCTCCTCGGCGTAGCTACGGCTATGCTCTCGTCGGCCTGCCTCGGAGCTGAAGCCGTGGCACCGCAATGAGGCCCGCTGTAATTCTACCACGGGCTGCTAGCGGATCTGGCGCGCGGCGGCGGCAGGCCAGGGTCGCCGAGGTTGCCGGTCATGTCAACCGCCGGGCGGCTCCGTTACCCCCGGCTTGCTCACCCCTCCACCCCCGCCTACCGTCCACCCGCGCTCCGCAACCGGCCCCGGTGTCGTGTAGCCGAAGTCCGGCAGCCACCGGAGGCAGGGCAGACCGAGCAGGGAGGAACGCCATGGCATCCAAGCAGCGCCCGAGCGAGCGCACGCCCACGTCGGCGATCGCCCTGATCGGCGTCATCGCGGCCGCCCTCGCTGCCCACGCGATGCTGCTGCCGAGGATCGCCAGCCTGGATTCGTTCTATCACATGGGACACGCCACGCGGTACGCCACACACGGCGCCTTCGACACCTCCTTCCCCTGGGCCCGCTTCTCCGCCGTGGGCGACGTGGGCGCCGATCTCTGGTGGGGCTTCCACGTGCTCCTCATGCCGTTCGCGGTGCTGGGCGATCCCGCGATGGGCATCCGGGTGGCCGGGGTGGTGCTCACCGTCACGCTGCTGGCCGGCGTCCTGGTGGTGTGTGTGCGCCACGGCTTCGAGGCGGCCTGGCTCTGGCCGCTCCTGTTCTTTGCCGCGGTGCCCAACGTGATGTACCGCTTCGTGATGGTGCGGCCGCACGTGGTCTCCACGCTGGCGTCAATCCTTCTCCTCTCGTTCCTGGTCCGGGGGCGCGCCCGGCAGGTCGCACTGGCGGCCGCGGTCGTCACCTTCGCGCACCTGAGTCTCTTCTGGATGCCGCCGCTCGTCGGAGGGGCGTGGATCGCGGCGCTGGCGCTCGACCGCTGGGTGGTGGGCGGAGAGGACGCCGCGTCCGGCCGCGCCGCCGACCGGAAGTCCGCTCCGGCCCGGCTCGGTGCGCTCGCCGGCGGAACGCTCCTCGGCTGGCTCGCGCGCCCCCATCCGTTTGCGGCGGCACGGCTGGTGGATATCCAGATCTTCGAGCTCTTCAGGGAGAAGGCGAAGGCGTTGCCGATCACCTTCGGGGGAGAGCTGGCGCCCCTGCCGCTCGCCGAGCTCGTCCGCACATCATGGCTCTTCATCGTGCTCTGGGTGGGTGCCCTGGGCCTGGTGGGATGGACCGTGGCGCGGCGGCGCGGGCGGATGCGCTCGATGCCCGAGCCGGAGCGACACCTGCTCTCGGCGACCGGCATGCTCTCCCTGGGATTCCTGGCGCTGACGCTGCTCGTCGCCCGCAGGGCGCAGGTCGAGTGGGTGGTCTTCGGCAGCCTGGTCACGCCGGTCGTCGTGACGCATCTCATGCCGCGCGGCTGGCTCCGGCCGGCGGCCCTCGCGCTCGCGGCTGCGCTCGTCGTGCACCTTCCCTGGGCCGTGCACCGCCACCGCCTCAACGTCGCGTACGTGGCGCATCGGCCGGACCTCCTTGCCGGCGCCGCCGAGTGGCTTGCCGGGCACAGCCGACCCGGCGACCTCGTCTTCCACCTCCACTGGGACAACTTCGGGCCGCTCTTTGCCCGGAACCGGACGAACGCCTACCTGGGGGGCATGGATCCGATCTTCCTGTACGCACACGACCGGAAGCGCTACTGGGAGTACTTCTACCTGTCGGCGGACGCCACCACCGACTACACGTGCGACGCCTTCCCTTGCCGCGAGGGGGTGGCCACCGATACCTACGAGGTCGTCCGCTCGCACTTCGGCGCCCGCTGGGTCCTCGTGCAGCCCCGCAGGAACCCCAGGATGGACAGGTATCTCATGAACGAGCCCCGCTTCGCGCTCGCGTTCGACTCCGGCGACGCCAGAGTGTATGAGGTGCTGAAGGACGGCGCGGACGGGGCGGCCGGAGCCCCCGACGCTCCGGCGCGCTGAGCCCCATGCGCGCAGCGATCTTCGTCACCTGCCTGGGTGAGCACTTCTTCGCCGACGCGTGCGCGGACGCCGTGCGGCTGCTGCGCCACCTCGGCGTCGAGGTCGACTTCCCCGCCGCGCAGACGTGCTGCGGACAACCTGCGTACAATGCGGGACACCTGCGCGAGGCACGCGCGATGGCGAGCTACACGCTCGAGACGTTCCGCGACGCCGAGTACGTCGTGCTGCCCTCCGGCAGTTGTGCGGGTATGATGCGCTCCATCCTTCCGGGCCTCGTGGCCGATGACGAGCGGGCGGGCGCCGAAGCGCTCGCCGACCGCACCTACGAGCTGGCGCACTTCATCGTGGACGTCCTCGGCGTCCGGGAGCTCGGGCGCGGGCTCGAGGGCCTGCGCGTCGCCTACCACCACGGCTGCCACGCGTTGAGGGAGCTGGGCGCGCACGATCAGCCCATCGCGCTTCTGGTGGGTGCGGGCGCGGACGTGGTCCGCTGGGAGGCGGACGAGGAGTGCTGCGGCTTCGGAGGGCTCTTCGCCGTGAAGCTCCCGGACGTCTCCACCGCGATGGCCGACCGCAAGCTCGACACCCTGCCCGCGGCCGACCTCGTGACCTCCGCCGACGGCGGCTGCCTGCTTCAGATGTCCGGAAGGGCCGAGCACCGGGGCTCCTCCGCCGAATTCCGCCACCTCGCAAGCGTCCTGTGGGCCGCCACGGGCCGCGGCACCGCGCGCACGAGGCGGGCATCGTGAAGCCGCACGCCGCCGACTATGCCGCCAGCGCGCGTCACATCATCCGCGACCAGCCGGGCGTCCGCGCCGCGGTCACCGCCGCCACGCGGTCATTCGACGCCCACCGCGCCGCCTCGTGGAAGGAGATCGACGTGGAGGCGTGGAAACGCTGGGCCGAAGGCGTGAAAAGCCATGTATTGATGCATCTAGATACGTACATGGAACAGGCGGAGACTCGACTCACCGAAAACGGCGTACAGGTGCACTGGGCCGAGTCGGCGGAGGACGCGCTGGACGTAGTGGGCCGGATCGCCCGGGCGCGCGGCGTCCGGCGCGCCGTCAAGGCCAAGAGCATGCTCACCGAGGAGTTGGGCCTGAACGCCTACCTCGAGGCACGCGGTGTTCACGTGCGCGAGACCGATCTGGGAGAGTACATCATCCAGCTCCTCGGCGAGCCACCGAGCCACATCGTCGGCCCCGCGATCCATCAGAGCGTGGACGACATCCGGGTGCTCTTCCACCGAGAGCTGGGCACCGCGCCCGACGCCACACCCGAGGCGCTCGCGGCCGCGGCCCGCTCGGCGCTCCGCGAGGAGTTCCTCGGCGCCGACCTGGGGATCTCGGGCGGCAACTTCCTCGTGGCGGAGACCGGTACGCTCGCGCTCATCGAGAACGAGGGCAACATCCGCCTGAGCACCTCGGCTCCGCCGGTGCACGTGGCCCTCGTCGGCATCGAGAAGATCCTGCCCCACCTCGAGGACCTGGCCGGCTTCCTGCAACTTACGGCGCGCGCCGCCACCGGCCAGCCGATCGGCAACTTCGTCTCGCTCATCCAGGGTCCGCGCCGCGCGGACGAGCCGGACGGGCCCGAGGAGGTCCACGTGATCCTCGTCGACAACGGCCGCAGCCGTCTGCTCGCCGACGACGAGGCATGGGAGGCGCTACGGTGCGTGCGCTGCGGCGCGTGCCTCAACATCTGTCCCGTCTTCCGGCAGACCGGCGGGCACCCGTACGGCTGGGCGTACTCGGGGCCGATCGGGGCCATCCTCGCCCCGGCGTACCTGGGACTGCGGGCCTCGCTCCCGCTCCCCTTCGCATCGAGCCTGTGCGGCGCGTGCGCCGACGTGTGCCCGGTCTCCATCCCCATCCCCGACCTCCTGGTGCTCTGGCGGAGCCGGGCGGTCGAGGCCGGCGAAGTGCCGAAGAGCGAGCGGGCGGGAATGAGGGCGTACGCATGGGCCGCCGACCATCCCCGGATCTTCGCCGCCGCCGGATCGGCACTGAGGACGCTCCCCCTGGACAAGGGCGGGCGGGCGTTGCCCGTGCTCAAGGAGTGGACGGCGCCCCGCGCCCCCCTCCGCCCGAGCCCAAGGACGTTTCGCAGGCTCTGGAAGGAGGGAATCGAGTGACCGGCGGCGGGAGGGAGCCTGTGGCGCGCGGGCGCACCGGGGCCGGCACGTCGGCGGCGCGCGATCGCATCCTCGAGCGCGTGCGCGCTGCGCTCGCGGACCGAGCGCGCATAGCGCATCCGGGCGCATTCGAGGGCTGGCGGCGCGGGGGGTCCGGAGGCGGGCCGCCCGACGTCCCGACCCCGCACGCACCCTCCTCCGACGCGGTGGCGGAGTTCGTCCACCGCTTCGAGGCCGCCGGCGGTCGGGCCGTCCGCGTACCCTCCGCGGCGGCGGGAGAGGCCTGGCTGGCGGAGTTCTCGGCGGGCTTCGACGCCGCGGCTACGGGCCAGATGCTGCCCAAAGCGCTCGCGCCGCCGCTGCCCTCCGCGCCGCCGGAGGTGGCACCGCTGGGCGTGTCCATGGCCCGCTGCGCCGTCGCGGAGACCGGCTCGCTGATGCTGGACGCGAGGGACGGCCGCCGCACCCAGCTCCTGCCGCCCACGCACGTCGTGTGGGTCCGGGCGGCAAGCGTGTACGCCACCCTCCGCGAAGCCCTCCTTGCCCAGCAGGACGATCTTCCCTCTGCGCTGGGCCTCCACTCGGGGCCGAGCAAGTCGGCGGACATCGGCCAGATCCTGGTCGAGGGCGTGCACGGTCCCGGACGGGTCATCGCCCTCATCATCGACGAGCGGCCCTGATGCACGAACGTCCCCGCTCGCTCCGTCGCGTGCTGCGTATCCGCGACGGTCTGGCGGTTACCGTCGGCATCGTGATCGGCGCCGGCATCCTGCGCACGCCCGGACTCATCGCCGGCTACCTGGGCGACGCCTGGCTGATCCTCGTCGTCTGGTTCGTCGGCGGCGTCGTGGCCGGGCTCAGCACGCTCCTGCTCTCCGAGATGGCCGCCGCGCTTCCGGAGGCCGGGGGAAAATACGTCTACGCGCGCCACGCGTGGGGCCCGCTCATGGGATTCGTAGCGGGCTGGTCCGAGCTGCTGGTAAGCCGCGGATTCTCGAGCGCGGCCAAAGCGGTCGTGATCGCGGAGTATATCCGCATCCTGGCGGGCGGACGCGGCAACGTGCCGATCCTGGCCGGCGCCGTGGTCCTCGCGTTCTTCTTCCTGCACACGCGGGGCCTGAAGGCCAGCACGGTCTTTCAGAACGTGACCACGGCCGTCAAGGTCGTGGTGATCGTGCTGATCGCCGCCGCGGGCATCTGGGCGGGCGACATGGCGGGCTTCCACGCCAGCTCGATCTTCGCGGGAGGTGCGGGCGCCGGAGCGGGTGCCGCGCTCTCCGGCGGTGGTGCGGCCGGCGGTGCGGTCGCAGCGACGGGCGGCCCGGGCGGCGGTCTCTTCGCCGGGCTGCTCGGCTTCGCGCTCGCCTACCAGGCGGTGGCGTTCGCCTACTACGGCTGGGAGGACGCCGCGAAGATGGCCGAGGAGGTCAAGGACCCGGGCTCGGCGCTGCCGAAGATCCTGCTGGGCGGCGCCGTAGCCGTGATGATCCTCTACCTGCTGATGAACGTGGCCTTCCTGGCCGCACTGACCCCCGAGGAGATGGCGGGCTCGCCTCTGGTGGCCAAGGACGCGATCGACGACGTATTCGGAGGGCTGGCCGGGACCGTGGTCACGGTCGCCAGCCTGCTCATCCTCGTCAGCAGCGCGAACGTGAACTTCCTGGGGCTGCCCCGCGTCGCGTACGGGCTCTCCAAGCATGGACTGGCGCCGAAGGCCTTCGCCCGGGTCGACGGCCGGGGCACCCCGCGCAACGCGCTGTACTTCATCACCGCGTGGATCGGGGCGCTGGCGCTTTCCGGGGCGTTCGAGTTCCTGATCCGCTTCATGATGATGGTGGCGATCTCGGTCGACACGATGGTGCTCCTGGGCTACTTCAGGCTCAGAAGGACCCGCCCGGAGCTTTTCCGGCCCTTCCGCGTTCCCGGCCACCCATGGATCCCCGCGTTGACGATCGTCCTCTACGTGGCCATCGTGGCCATCCTCGTCGGAACCCAGCCGATGCTCGCGGTCGGGGGCAGCTCGATGATCGCGGCGCTGGTCGTCGCGGGATGGATCGTCGCGCGTCGATTCGCGGTGCCGGTCGAGCCGCGGGAGTAACGCTCACATTCCGGCGGCGTACCGCCTACGAAGCCGTCCGCAGAGCATCCGGCCCCGCGGACCCCATCCATCCGGAACCCCGGGACCTGTCCACCCCTGCATGGAGCATCCGATGACCCGCATCAAAGCCCTGCTGTTCGGCGCGCTGGCCGTGGCGCTGACCGTGACCCCCCTGTCCGCCCAATCACTGCAGGACGAGATGGTCCGCGACTACAACGACCTCGAGTCGAAATACGTCGGCCTCGCCGAGGCGGTGCCCGAAGCGGACTACGGCTGGCGTCCGGGCGAGGGCGTGCGCTCGGTCAGCGAGGTCTACATGCACATCGTCTCGGCGAACTTCAGCTTCCCCGGGATCATCGGCGTCGAGGTTCCCGCCGACGTACCCGAGGCGTGGTACAAGAACCCGGACTCCATCACCGACCGCGCGACGATCGTCAAGGCGCTGCACGCCTCGTTCGACTTCCTGCGCAACGTCGTGCGCCAGACCTCGGACGAAGACATGCTGAAGGCGGCCAAGCTCTTCGGGAGGCAGACCAACGTGCGAGCCGTCCTGCTGGTGACCGAGACGCACTGCCACGAGCACCTCGGTCAGTCGATCGCCTACGCGCGGACGCGGGGTGTGGTGCCGCCGTGGAGCCGGTGAGATAGGAGCCCACTCCCGGGCGCCCGACCACGGGACCGCTGCGGGGGCGTTGCCGCCCGCCGTTCATCTCACGCCACGAGCACGTCCAGGCGATCGATGAGCCGGTCGAACTTTATCGGCTTCGCCATGAGGAGCTTGCCTGCGATGTCGCGCCCGTCGGCGCCGATCTCGTCCTCGCTGACGATACCCGTGAGAAAGACCACCGGCACGTCACCGAGCCGGGGATCCCGCTGGAGGCGTGCGGCCACCTCTCCCCCGTCGGCGCCCGGCATCACGATGTCGAGGAGGATGACGTCGGGCTGGAACTCCCGCGCCGCCGCGAGCGCATGGGCGGCCTCGTTCTCGGTGCGCACCTCGTAGCGGGACGTTCTCTCGAGCACCCGGCGGATGATATGGGTGATCTGGGGTTCGTCATCGACCACAAGCACGCGTGACTTTTCCATGACTCCGGTCTCTCCTGGGTGGCGTCCCCCACGTGCATTCGAGTATCGGTCGCCAGGTTGGCGAAGTTGAGCCGGGCGGGTCTGTCGCGCCGGGTGCGGAGGCCCCAGGTTGGAGCGACCCGAGAACGGATCCCCGTCACCCGACGTCATGACCCCGCCGCCGTTGACCGCACGCGACATCGTTTTCGCGATGGAGCACACCGCTGTGACCCACGTGGCCGGGATCCCCGACAACACGTCCGCGCCGATCTTCGCCGCTCTGACCGGCCATCACTCGATCCGGCTCGTGACCGTCACGCGCGAAGGCGAGGCGTTCTCGCTCGCCTCCGGGGTGTGGCTGGGTGGCGGCAGCCCGATGGTTGTCGTGCAGAACACGGGACTGCTCGAGAGTGGTGACGCGCTCCGCGGCACGGCGGTGCGGATGGGCGTGCCGCTGCCGATCCTCGTCACCGGCAGGGGCTACGTGAAGATGGAGCGCGCCGGACTCTCGCCCGACGTCGCCCGGGATCCCGGGCTGCTGCAGCGACCCGAAGTCGACTCGGCAGCGCTCATGACCGAGCCCACGCTGGACGCCTGGGGAATCCCGTGGCGCCGGGCCGCTTCGGCGGCCGACGCGGCGCTCCTGAACGAGACCATCGCCCGCGCCCGGAGCGAGGAGCGGCCCGTGGCGCTGATCCTCACCCGGCCCCTGGGAGCCCGCGGAGTAGCGGAGTAACCCACGATGCTCACGACCGCCGAACTGCTGGAGCCGCTGGCCCGCAGGCGCACCGACGAGGTCGTCGTCACCACGATGAGCGTGGTGCGCCCGTGGGGGCGGCTGTCCGATCACGATCTGGACTTCGCGTCGGCCGACAGCGCCATGGGCCACGCCGCCGACCTGGCGCTCGGCATCGCGCTCGCCCGGCCGGAGCGCCGGGTGCTCTGTCTCAACGGCGACGGCAGCATGCTCATGACGCTGGGCACGCTGGCCACCGCGGTCGGCGCACACGCCGGGAACTACATCCTCTTCCTCGTCGACAACGGCGGGTTCGAGATCACGGGGCATCAACCCGTGGCGGGCGGGGGCGCCGTCGACTTCGCCACGCTTGCCCGCGCCGCGGGCTTTCCGCGGGTGCACCGGTTCGAGGATGCGGCGGCGTACGAGGCCGCCCTGAACGGCATCCTCCGCGATCCCGGCCCCACCTTCGTCCACGTCCTCGTCCGGCCTGGCGAGGAAGGTCCGATCAGCCGCAGCTCCGCCGAGGAGGCCCGCTACCTCCGCACGTCGCTCGCCGAATGGTCGCGGACGCTGAGGGGGGCGCTGGCCTGCGGACCGCCGTAGTCGCGACCCGTTAACGAATCGCGCCGTACTACGCTCTAACTCACTGGATCGGGGAGAAGGCGATTCCCCGCGACTGGATCGGGGAGAGGGCGATTCCCCGCGACCATGAGATTCAGGTAAGGAGAGCGGTACGATGAAGCGGCTGATGGGAGGCGTGGCGATCCTGGCGGCGTTGGCTCTCGCGAGCCCCGCGCAGGCGGTGGCGCAGCAGGCCGGCCCCGGGATGCGGCGCGGAGCGCAGGGGCCGGGCATGCGAGGAGGCGTGGAGATGCTCATCCGCATGAAGGATCGCCTCAAGCTGACCGACGATCAGATCAAGAAGCTGGACCGGATCAGGGCCGACGTCGTGGCCCACAGGGCGGATCAGCAGAAGCAGATGGCCGAACTCCGCTCGAAGGTGCTCGCCGGCGAGATGAAGCCGGATCAGGTCCGCGAGATGATGCGCGCCCGGCGTGAGGCGATGCAGGAGACGGCGAAGAAGACTCGAGAGCGCGTCGACGCCGTGCTCACCGACGCACAGCGCAAGCAGCTCGAGGAGATCGGTGGGCGGGCTCGCGCGTTCCGCGCCGGGATGGCCGTCGGCGCCCGACGGGCCATGCGGCACCACAGGATGAGAGGACGGGGCATGCGGCCGGGTGCGCGGATGATGCGGGGCCGTCGGCCGGGCTTCGGAGCGGGCATGCGCGGCCGGATGGCCCCGGGCGCGATGATGCGGCGCTTCCGGCGCCCCCCTCCGCCCGATACGGCGGGCGGGCCGGGCAGATCGGTGAGGCCCGGCGGACCTGATGGGCCGGGTGGGCCAGTGATGCCCGGTGGACCGGGCGGTCCCGGCGCACCGGTGTCCCCGCTCGTGGGACGCTGACGCCCGGCGCCGTGCCGCCCGGCGAGAAGACCGTCCACAGCCTGCTCGGGCCGAAGGGAGCCGCGTAGCGCTGGAGCCACACGAAGCCGAGCCGGTCGACCACGAGGCCCGCGTCGGCGCGATCCGATGAGCACATGGTTCTGCACGTCTGCGAAGAGGAAGCCGTACCAGCTTCTCCGGCCCGGCACCCTGCAGGGAGAGCTCGAAATCCGGCAGGACCCATCCCGCAACCGGCAAGGGAGTGACGGCGCACTCCGCCAGAAGGAGAACGCCTCTCATACCACAGGAAGATCGTCCAGCTCGGCGGCTACGCCGCGCAGAGCCGGTGGCACAGCAAGCCTTACATAACCGAACGGTGCAACCGTCCTGGCCTCCACCCCGCCCCCTACCTCACCTCCCCCCTGCGCCGCCCTCCGGATGGCTCAGGATCCACCTTCGCGCATCGCCCACGTCGAAGCGGCCGTTGCGGTTGCCCACGCGGTCGAGGAACGTGATCTCCAGCTCGGTCAGCCCCTGAGCGTCGGAGCTCAGCAGCGGCGCCACCAGGCGGTCGATGTCGAGCGCGTACTCTTCGGCGGTCATGTGCACCGTCAGATCGGGCGACGTGTTGCCGCGGGCGTCGACGACACGGAGCGTCATGTCGATGGGTCCCAGGTCGGCGACCCATCCCGACACGACGAGCTGGTCCTGGTCGGCCGCGAGCGCGACGTCCTCCGGCACGGTGCCGGACGGCGTGTAGATCATCGTGCCGCCCGCGATCCGTAGACGCCGCTCGAAGGGCGTGGCGCGGGTAACGGTCCACGACGAATCGGGCGCGACGAGCTCCGGGGTCTTCGCGGTGGACAGCACGATCCTCGCCTGCCCGTTCTCGACCACGATCGAGTGCAGCGTCACGGGCAGCGGCCGCCCGGAGTGCGCCCGGGCCGCGGGCGAGGTGAGCGCGTTCAGGCGGTCGGGCACCCCGCCGACGCCCCACGCGTCGCCCGCTTCGCCGCGGTTGCCGCCCTCGAAGGAGTTGCGCTGCAGCCCGTCGTTGTCGTCCTGCTCGAGGAGCGACAGGAAGTACGGGGTGCCGGATCCGGGCTGCGGCCGCAGCCTGCCGTCGAGGTCCTTGTGGAAGATCAGCACGCCGTCGGCGGGGAGCTGCCGGTCGAAGCCGATCTGCGCCCGGTACGAGATCTGGAGGGACTCGCGTCCGCTCTCGTCGAGCGGGATCTCGAGCGCGCGGCCCGACGTCTGCACGGGGTCGAGCACGACCTCGTAGTTGCGGACCTCACCGACCAGGAAGAAGTCGAGCCACCCGAGCACGTGCTTCGAACGCGCCACCATGTGGGTGGGTCCGAACGGCTCCGTCCGGTCCACCACGGGGCCGCATCCCCAGGATCCGGCGGCCATGAGCGACCAACATCCGAGCACCCAGCGCCGTCCCGCGGCCCCTCCGCTGGCGGTGGGATGGTAGTAGTCGGGAAGGCCGAGGACGTGGCCGAACTCGTGGCTGATGACGTTGGCGGCCTGCACGTTCCGGCCGGTGCAGTCCGTTACGCTCTGCACGATATAGCCGTCGACCTTCACGTGGGTCCCGTCCGGCCTCAGGTCGTCCGTCTCATACGGCTTCTTGTCGTTCCAGCCGCTGATCCCCCAGCGGTGCGGCCAGATGGAAGGGCCGCCGCACGAGCCCGCGATCTCGAGGAATTCGAACGTCATGGCGTCGACGTACCCGTCATCGTCGCCGCTGTTGGGCACGCCGTCGACGCCGTCGTTGTCGTAGAGCCCGAAGTCGACATCGGGGTCGGCGAGCGTGAGCGCGTCGATCAGATACTGCCCCGTGCGGGCATCATTGCCGAGCCCGTTGGACTCCCCCACGACCGTCGACATCGGCAGCGAGGTCCGTACCCACGGCAGCACGTCGCCGGTGACGGTCAGCGCACCCCGCGAGATCTCGGCGTACGCCTCGGTGATCGTGCCGTAGGGGGTCGGTCCGTCGAAGAGGGCCTCCTGAACCATCTCGCGGGTGATGAACGGATCCTGCGAGTCGGAGAAGAGCGCCGGCAGCACGACGATTCGCGCCGTTCCCTCGGTGCGCGCCGCAACGCGCTGTCCGCCCTCCACGCGGAACAGCCCGTTGGGCAGGGTGAAGGCGTTCGGGTTCTCGCGCATGCGCTGGAAGTAGCCGGCCGGCAGCGCGAGTCCGCGCATCCTCGCGACGGCCTCGATGTCCTGCGCGGAGAGGGCGCGCGTGAAGACCGCCGGCGCGATGAGGGCCAGCGCGGCGGCGGCCGCCCTCGCGCGCGCACTCATCGCCGGAACTCCAGCGCGTAGCCGGACAGCGAGGCACGCACCTCATCGGCGGGATCCGAGACCTCCAGCACCACGCCCTTCGGCTTGCGCGTGGTGTCGGCCACCTCCACGGCGAAGCGGAGTGTGCCTCCGGTCTCCGAGACGATGAAGACGCGGACGGTGTCGCCCCGGGAGCGTTGCCAGAGCGGTCCGTCCACCGCGCTCACCGCTCCGATGCCCTGGCCGAAGAACTCGACGAGCGCCGCTCCTTCCGCCCCGTTCGGCGAGACGAGCGCCGCGGTCAGCGTGCCCGGCCCCGAGATGGGGCCCTCACTCCCGCACGCCGCGGCCGCGAGCACGCCGGCAAGCGCCGCTACGCGCCATCCACTCATGACGTCACCTCCCGTTGTAACGCCTCACGCATCTCCGTGTATCCGGCGTCGAGGAAGTACTCCACGTTGTCGAAATCGAAGGTGTCGTATCTGCCCAGGGGGGGACGCACGAAGAGCAGCGGCACGCCGGTCCACGCCGAGACGACGTCGCGCCGCGCCCGCCACGTCATCATCGCAAAGATACGCTGGTGCACGGCCAGCATTCCCTGCGAGAGGATCTTCTCGGGGTCCGCGCGCTCACCCGCCCCGACATCGACCGCGATGATGCGGCCGGCGCCCAACGCGCCGGCGCGGTCGAGCGCGAGCGGCCACTCCGCACCCCCGTCCACGAACACGCCGCCGTCGAGGCGCGCCGGGGGATAGAACACCGGCAACGCCGACGAAGCGTACACGGCGTCGACGAGCGACACGTCCTGCCTGGCGCCGGCGCCGAACCATTCGGTGGCGCCGCTCGCGAGGTCCACGGCGTTGATCTGGAGCGGCAGCGACAGGCCGGCCCATCCTGTGGAAGGAAGCACGTCATCGAGGTACTCACGGAGCGTGTCGCCCCGGAAGACACTCGTCTGGCGGATCCCGTTGATCCACACGGCTCGCCGATTGACCCGGACGATGTCTTCCTTGCGCACCGCGCGCGCCAGCTCCGCCAGGTCACGCCAACCGACGCCCGCGGAGATCAACGCGCCGACCAGGGCGCCGATGCTGGTTCCCACGATGCCGTCGACCCGGAGTCCCGCCTCCGTAAGCGCACGCCACGCCCCGACGTGCGCCAATCCCTTGAGGCCCCCGCCTCCGAGCACGAGCCACGTGGGCCCACCGGAGGATCCGCCGTGCTGCACGAGGGTATCCGACACGCTCACTTGACCCCCTTGAGCGGGGTTCCTAGCTTCCATATGAAATGCAGAATCATTCTCAATAAGACCTTTCCGGCGGAAGACCCCGAGATACGGATCCCGCCGGCATCCTCCGGGACATCCACATGAGCGACACCCCCATTCTGAAGATCTCCGGACTCCACGCCAAGGTCTCGGACGAGGACGCCGAGATCCTCCATGGCGTCGACCTCGAGCTGAACAAGGGCCAGATCCATGCCATCATGGGACCGAACGGTTCCGGCAAGAGCACGCTGGCGAAGGTCCTTGCCGGCCATCCCGGTTACGAAGTGACGGCCGGATCCGTGACGTTCCGGGGCCAGGACCTCTTCGCGCTGGAGGCCGACGAGCGCTCTCGCGCGGGCATCTTTCTGGCATTCCAGTACCCGGTTGAGATCCCCGGTGTCTCCATCGCCAACTTCCTGAGGACCGCCGTTCAGGCGCACCTTCCCGAAGGCGCGGAGTTGGACATCTTCGACTTCCAGGACATGCTGCTCGAGCGCATGGAGATGCTGGAGATGGACCCGTCGTTCGCCGAACGGCACGTGAACGAAGGGTTCAGCGGCGGCGAGAAGAAGCGCAATGAGATCCTTCAGATGGCCGTCCTCGAGCCGTCGCTCGCGGTGATGGACGAGACCGACTCCGGGCTGGACATCGACGCGCTCAAGATCGTGGCCGGAGGGGTCAACAAGCTGGCCGAGGAGAGCCCCGACATGACGGTCCTCCTGATCACCCACTACCAGCGGCTGCTCAACTACATCAAGCCGGACTTCGTCCACGTGATGGTCGAGGGCCGGATCGTGCGTTCTGGCGGGCCCGAGATCGCGCTCGAGCTCGAGGAGGAAGGCTACAGGACGTGGACCCACGTCGAGGAAGGCGCTGGAGCCTCCGCGCCCGAAAAGGAAACGGTCGATGCCTGAGAATGAGATCATCACCGGTCTGGACCTCGATGAATACAAGTACGATTTCGTCACGGATTCCGAGCCGGTTTTTCAGACGCGCAAGGGTCTGTCCGAAGAGATCGTCCGTCAGATCTCAGCCCACAAGGACGAGCCCGAGTGGATGCTCGACTTCCGACTCAAGGCGCTGAAGATCTTCGAGTCCAAGCCCATGCCGACGTGGGGAGGCGACCTCTCCTCGCTCGAGGAGGTGCTCGACGAGATCTACTACTACGTGCGGCCGCAGGACCGCACGCAGCATTCCTGGGATGACGTGCCCGAGACAATCAAGGAGACCTTCGAGAAGCTCGGAATTCCCGAAGCCGAACGAAGGATCCTGGCCGGAGTGGGTGCCCAATATGAGTCCGAGATGGTCTACCACTCCCTGCGCGAAGAGTGGGAGAGCCAGGGCGTGATCTTCGACTCGATCGAGGATGGCCTCAGGAACCACCCCGAGCTGTTCCGGGAGTACTTCTCGACCGTCATTCCCCCGCAGGACAACAAGTTCGCCGCGCTCAACTCCGCGGTCTGGTCGGGGGGATCGTTCGTCTACATTCCCTCCGGCGTCAGCCTCGAGACGCCGCTGCAGGCCTACTTCCGCATCAATCAGGAGCGGATGGGGCAGTTCGAGCGGACCCTCATCATCGTCGATGAAGGGGCGGAAGCTCACTACATCGAGGGATGCACCGCGCCGGTCTACTCGACCGAGTCGTTCCACTCCGGCGTCATCGAGATCATCGTCAAGCCGAACGCCCGGTTCCGCTACACCACGATCCAGAACTGGTCGAACAACATGTACAACCTCGTGACCCAGCGGGCGCTGGTGCATGCGGGCGCGACCATGGAATGGCTCGACGGGAACCTGGGCTCCAAGCTGACGATGAAGTATCCCTCGTGCTACCTGGTGGGCGAGGGCGCGCACGGCGAGATCCTCTCGATCGCGTACGCGGGTGACGGGCAGCACCAGGACACCGGCGGCAAGGTCGTGCACGCCGCCCCCCGCACCACGTCGTCGATCGTGTCGAAGTCGATCTCGAAGGGAACCGGCCGGTCGTCGTACCGGGGACTGCTCAAGGTGTACGAGGGCGCCAAGTACGCGCGCTCGAACGTCGAGTGCGATGCGCTGCTCATCGACGAGACGTCGCGGACCGACACGTATCCCTACATCGAGATCGAGGAGCACGACGCCAACGTCGGGCACGAAGCCTCGGTCTCGAAGATCGGTGAGGAGCAGCTCTTCTACCTGAGGAGCCGCGGCATCTCGGAGGCCGAGGCGATGGCGATGATCGTACGGGGCTTCATCGAGCCGATCGCCAAGGAGCTTCCCCTCGAATACGCGGTCGAGCTGAACCGCCTCATCGAGCTGGAAATGGAGGGATCGGTCGGATGATCGGAAGTCTCGTGGAGGGCGTGACCGGCGCGCTGAACGTGGAGGCGATGGAGAGGGCCGCGCGGGGAGAGCCCGACTGGCTTGCCCGCAGAAGGGCGCACGCATGGGAGGTCTTCGAGCGCACCCCGATGCCCACGACCAGGCTGGAGGAGTGGCGCTACACGGACCTGCGGACGAAGCTCGACCTCGACGCGCTGTCGTTGGGCACGGCGGAACCCCCGCCGGACGACCCCGGGGCGTGGCCCGCCCGCCTGAGGCAGGCGATGGCGGAAGACCGCGCGGCCTCCGGGCACCTGGTGAGCATCGACGGGCATGTCATCCACACCGACATCACGCCGGAACTGACGGAAAAGGGCGTGATCCTGCAGTCGCTGCACCGGGCGGTGGAGGTGAACCCGGAGCTCGTGCGGGAGCACCTCGCGACCGAGGCCGTGCCGCCCGAAGAGGGCAAGTTTCCCGCGCTGAACGCCGCGCTCTGGACGGACGGCATCTTCCTGTACGTACCGAAGGGCGTGCGGCTCGATCTGCCGATCCGCGTGACCCGGTGGCTCAACGAATCCGGCGTGGCCACGTTCTCGAGAACGCTGATCGTGGCGGGCGAAGGGAGCCGCGTATCGTACGTCGACGAGATGCTGTCCGACGACTTCGAGCGCCAGACGCTGACGTCCAACGCCGTCGAGGTCCTCGCTCGCGACGGCGCGCAGGTGCAGTACGTGTCCGTGCAGCGCCTCGGGCGGGGCGGGTTCTACCAGGCAGCCCAGCGCACGCTGGCCGGACGCGACGCCACGCTCGATACGCTCAACGTCAGCCTGGGCGCGACGACGAGCCGGGTGGACCTGAACGCCCGCCTCCTGGGCGAGGGAGCCAACAGCGACATGCTCGGGCTGTACTTCGGCGAGGACGACCAGCACTTCGACTACAACACCAGCCAGGATCACATCGCCCCGAACACGTCGAGCGATCTCCTGTACAAGGGCGCCCTCGACGAGCGCTCCCGAGCGATCTTCAGGGGGATCATCCGGGTGCATCCCGGCGCACAGCGCACCGACGCGTACCAGACGAACCGGAACCTGCTCCTGGGTGAGCACGCCCGCGCCGACTCGCTGCCCAATCTCGAGATCCAGGCGGACGACGTGAAGTGCTCGCACGGCGCCACGGTCGGCCAGCTCGATGCGGAGGCCAGGTTCTACCTGATGAGCCGCGGCCTGTCGCGCATCCAGGCTGAGCGGCTCGTGGTGCTCGGGTTCCTGGGAGAGGTGCTGTCCCGGCTGCCCCTCGGCGGCGTCGCCGACAAGGTCACGCGCGTCATCGAGGATAAGCTGCAACGCCATGGGTAGGGCGGCCCGAGCCCCACACCCACGGAGGCGCACGCTCCATGGCTGACTGGGTCCGCGTCGCTCCCGCCGCCGACTGTCCCCCGGGCCAGCTCCTCGGCGCGTTCGTCAGCGGCCGCAAGATCGCTCTGGCCAACATCGACGGCGCGTACTACGCGATCGAGGACGAGTGCACCCACCAGGAGTTCCCCCTCTCGGACGGAGAGATCGAGGGCACGGACGTCGTGTGCATGTACCACGGCGCGCGCTTCGACGTCCGCACCGGACGGGCGAAGGCCTTGCCCGCCATCCGGCCCGTGAGAACCTTCCCGGTGGAGATCCGGGATGGAGATGTGTACGTCGACATCGGCTGAGGCCACCATGGATATGCAGACAGTGGGGTTGGACCCGCTGAGGCTTCGCGCGCTCTTCCCCGCGCTCGACCAGGTCGTTCACGGCAAACCCCTCGTCTACCTGGACAGCGCCGCCACCTCGCAGAAGCCGGTCGCGGTCATCGAGGCCCTGGACAGGTACTACCGGGACGACAATGCGAACGTCCACCGGGGCATCCACGAGCTGTCGCGTCGCGCGACCGAGGCCTTCGAGGACGCGCGCCGCCATGTGGCCAGGTGGATCGGCGCGAAGGAAGCAGCCGAAGTCGTCTGGACGCGCGGAACGACCGAGGCGATCAACCTCGTGGCGTCGAGCTGGGGCCCGGCGAACGTCGGAGAGGGCGACGAGATCGTCCTTACCGTGCTCGAACACCACTCCAACATCGTCCCGTGGCAGCTTCTGGCCCGCCGCACCGGCGCCGTGCTCCGCTACATCGAGTTGGACGACCAGGGACGTCTGATCCTCGACGACCTCGACACACTCCTGACCGAGCGCACCCGACTCGTGGCGCTCTCTCACGTGTCGAACGCGCTGGGAACGATCAACCCGGTCGAGGAGATCGTTCGGAAAGCACACGACGTCGGTGCTCTCGTGCTCGTCGACGGCGCGCAGGGCGCGGTGCATCTGCCCATCGACGTGCAGGCGCTCGGGGCGGACTTCTACGCCTTCTCGGGTCACAAGATGTGTGGCCCCACAGGCATCGGCGTGCTCTGGGCCCGCAAGGAGCTACTCGATGCGATGCCGCCGTATCAGGGCGGCGGCGAGATGATCCACATCGTGGAGCGCGACTCCAGCACGTGGGCTGAAGTACCCCACAAGTTCGAGGCGGGCACGCCCCACATCGCCGGAGCCGTCGGCATGGATGCGGCGCTGCGTTTCCTCGAAGAGGTGGGGATGGACGCGATCGCGCGACACGAGCGACACATCCTCGAGTACGCGATGGAGCGCGTCGGTGGCGTGCCGGGCATCCGGATCCTCGGACCCGGCGACGTTACCGAGCGCTCCGCCGTCCTCTCCTTCACGATGGGAGACGCGCATCCTCACGACATCTCCACGATCCTCGACTCCGAAGGCGTCGCGGTCCGCGCGGGACACCACTGCGCGCAGCTCGTGATGAAGCACTTCGGCCTCGCCGCCACGGCCCGCGCCTCGTTCTACCTGTACAACACGCGCGAGGACGTGGACCGTCTGGTCGAGGGTCTCGAGGTCGTGCGCTCGATCTTCGGGTAGTAGATTGGACATCATTCCCGTGAGCGGCCCGACCATGGAAACCCCGACCCTCAATTCCCTCTATCAGCAGCTCATCCTCGAGCACTACCGCAACCCTCGGAACAAGGCGGAACTGCCCGACGCGACGGTCGAGGTCCATATGGCCAATCCCGTCTGCGGCGACGAGATCCGCCTTCAGCTCAGGATCGAGAATCACACCATCGAAGACGTGAAGTTCATGGGCCAGGGGTGCTCGATCTCCCAGGCTTCGGTGTCGATGATGACCAAGCTTCTCAAGGGCAAGTCGCTCGAAGAAGCGCAGGCAGTGGCCGAGCGGTTCACCTCGATGATGCACGGCGACGAGGCGGCCGCCCACGACCGCAGCCTCGGCGATCTGCGCGCACTCCAGGGAGTCAGCAAGTTCCCGGTCCGCATCAAGTGCGCCCTGCTCGGCTTCGACGCCCTGCAGGAGGCGCTGAAACGGACCCGGAACGGGGAGGCACACTGACCAGGAAGGAGGTCCACTCGGCGGTCATCGAGCAGACGCCCGTCGGGCCCGTATCGGTCTGGGTGTCGGCGGCGGGCGTGCGCCGCATCGAGTTTGCGCCGTTGCCCCACGGAACCGAGACACCCGTGGCCACGCCCGAGAACTCCGCCCCTTTCCTGACCGACACCGTCGAGCAGCTCCGCGAGTACTTCGCGGGCCAGCGCACAGCGTTCGATCTCCCGCTCGATACGAGCACCGCCACGGCGTTCCAGGCCACCGTGTACGAGGAGTTGCTCAGGGTCCCCTACGGGCACGTGATCACATACGGCGAGCTGGCACGGCGCGTCGGCCGGCCGGGCGGCGCCAGAGCGGTGGGGCAGGCTGTGGGAGCCAACCCCATTCCCATCGTCATCCCGTGCCACCGGGTCGTATCGGGCGCCGGCAGGCTCGGGGGATTCTCGGGCGGCCTGCCCAACAAGGTCGTGCTCCTGCGCCTCGAAGGCGTGGAGGTGGACGGAGCGACGCCGACGAGCCGCGTGCACCCCGAGGTCATCCCCCTGAGACTCTGAGCGCTAGTGTGGTGTTTCAGGAATCCTCGAGCCACCGAGAGCGTCGAGGCGCCGGATCCTGCAAGGCGCGACGACGAGGAATAGCAGGGTTATTGCGAGGAGGAGCAACGAAGCAGGTCCGGATGCATCGGCGCTTGAATGGCCGAGGTATTTCTGAAACACCACACTAGCAGCCGGCTTGAGAAGCAGATCCTGGAAGTCGAAGCTGAAGTCGGTCGCGGGCGAGACCGCCTTCATCCGGGCGTGCCCGCTGCTGCCGTCCGTATCGGGCGAGAACGTGACGTAGGCGTCGGCGCGCAGTTCGCGACCCTTCCGAACCCCACTTCACGGGAAGCCGGGCTTCGCCGATCTTTACCCGTCGTCGCACCGCGCATCGGATACGGCGCGGCATCCGTCACAGGCATCGAACGGCATCCACACCACGCGCATGCGATCCATGACTGGAAGGGTTCACCGAAGCACGCCGGCCGCCATCACCCTCATCGTGCTCACGATCACGCTGTCCGGCTGCGGCTCAGACACGCCGGGCTACAACCTGGAGCTGACCGACGCCGCCATGGCGCTCGACGAGGGCGACGTGATTCTCACGGTGCCGTGGTCGGAGCGTCTCGTCAGCCGGGATCCCACGCCCGGAACGCCTCCCGTCGTCGTACGCGGCCTCGGCTTCGCCAGCGCCGGCGGGGTGGACCGGATCGTCTTCGAGTTCATCGACACCAACCTGTTTCCCGGCTACCGGGTGATGCTGGGCGACACGCTGCCGGAGCCGTGCGACGCCCGGCCCCGCCCCATCGAGATGTCGGGATCACGGTATCTGGTCATCGAGATCGAGCCGGCCGTGCTGCAGGGCGATGTCCCCGCCCAGGTGACCGGCCCCGTGGAGGACATGGACCTGCCCCACATGAAACAGGGCGTCCTGGCCTGCGCCGCCGATGGACGGTTCGTGTGGGCGGTAGGTCTGGACGGCGCCACCGCGGTCCGCGTACGAGAGTTGAGGAAGCCCGCCCGCCTCTCCGTGGAGGTCCGCTGAGCGGGCCGGTGCTTGGGCCCCCGAGTTAAACTCCAGCTCAGCAGCACGTCCACCGGCCAGGTCCCTTCCACGCGGAGTTCCTGCTCAGGCCAGACGCCGCTCCATGGAGTCCGGAAGCCCGCGTCCGGGGCACGGTAGGCCGCGTCGGAAGCGCAGCGGCAGGAGCCACATGACGCTACGACTCGGCGCCCGATCCTTTCCGCATCTCCGCGGCGCGCACGATCACGTACGCGATCAACGCGAATCCGAAGAAGACCAGCAGCAGCCACGCGACGCTCTGCGCCGTCCCGATGATCGTGCGGTAGACCTCGAGCGTCCACCGCTCGCCGTTGAGGACGAGGGGCGTCTTCGACTCACCGCTGCCCGTGATGTAGCGCTCGAGCTCGCCGATCCGCACGCCGCCCGACACCCCCACGACGTACACCGCGAACTCGATGTAGCGGAGCCAGGCGGCGCTCAAGGCCTCGGACACGACGCGCCCCAGGATCTGCTCAACGGGTTTGTGGAACGCTCGCACGATGATGAACGAGACGAGCAGGGCAATCAGGAACGTTACGACCAACAACGTGATGAACATCCGGGCCTCCCGAGGCTCCGGGGCCGGGCGCGGAGCTCAATGAAAGCGAGTAGGTTCCAGCGCGGCGGCCTCCGGCGGCATCTCGCCGCCGAGAATGTGGCTCGTGACCAGCTTGCCGGTCACAGGAGCCAGCGTCAGCCCCAACATTCCATGCCCGGTCGCGACGATCAACCCTTTCACGCCGGGCACCGGGCCCACGATCGGGAGCCCGTCTGCGCTGACCGGGCGCAGGCCGCACCACTCGGATAGGGGCGCTCCACCTCCGATGCCGGTCAGGTAACGGCCGGCTGAGCGCGTGAGCTGCTCCAGCCGTGCGCGGCGCATGACCTCGTTGATGCCCGAGAACTCCATGGTTCCCGCGTAGCGGACGAACCCGTCCATGGGCGTGCAGAACACCGACGTCTCGTACAGGACACACGCGATGGCCAGCGGCGGAGTGGCTCCGGCGGCCGGATCCAGATCGCGGTGGTACCCCTTGCCCGGCTGCACCGGGAGCCGAATCCCGGCCCGCCGTGCGACCGCCGTGCTGAACGGTCCCGTGGCCAGGAGCACCGCATCCCCCGGTACTTCGCCGCCCCCGGCGATCCGCACGCCCACGACACGCCCGGCGCGGGCCAGAACATCGAGGACCTCGACGCCGGTACGGATCTCCACGCCCCGATCCGTGGCCCGGCCGGCGAGCTCCCGTACGAACGCCGCCGGGTTGCACGTCGCGCCTTCCGGGAAGTAGGCCCCGCCCGCCAACCCCGGCTTCAGCGCCGGCTCCCGGCTCCGGAGTTCGTCCTCACTCAGGATCTCCGGGTGATACTCCGGATGCCCCATCAGGCCCACCTCGTGCCGCACCTCCTCCAGGCCCTCCGGCGTCGCGCAGACCGCATAGTATCCTTCCCGGCGATAGTGGCACGAGAGCCGTTCGCGCTCGACCAGCTCGTCGAAGAGCGAGAGCGATTCGAGCCCTATCGGGGCCATCACATCCATGCAGTGGGCCACGTGGGCGGCCGTGCAGTGGGCCGCGAACTCAGCCAGCCAGCGCCACAGGCCGGGATCCCACCGCGGCGGAATGTACAGGGGGTTCGTGGAATCGAGCATCCGCGCCAGCGCCTCCCGCACGCGGCCCGGTTTGTTCAGAGGGGGGTGCCCGGCCGAGATCGTCCCCGCGTTTCCGTACGAGGCGCCCGCCGCCAGTTCGCGGCGCTCGAGCAGGATTACGTCGGCCCCTGCACGCGCGAGGTAGTACGCCGACGTCACTCCGATGACCCCGCCACCGACGACGACGACCCGTGGTCGAGACATGGCCGCACCTTCCGCAGTTTCACGTTGCCGGGACAATCTATAGACACCTCGTCCGTCGCGCCGTTATCCTCCGCGCTCGACGGACCGGCGGGGCGCAACGGACGCCGCGCCGACCCCTGCACCACGGAGGTCCTGCCCATGCTCGCCACCCTGATGCTTGCGACGTCGCTCGCGCTCGCCTCCGCCGGGCCCGCCCAGGCACGCCCCGTTCCGAACGATTCCGCCGCCGTCGTCCGGGCCCTCGACGCGTTCCACGACGCGCTGGCGTCGGGTGACAGCACCGCCGCACTCGACCTGCTCGCGGAAGATGCGATGATCCTCGAGGGTGGAAGCGTTCAGACGCGGGCCGAGTACCGAGCGCATCACCTTTCGGCCGACATCCGGTTCGCCGGCATGGTCACGCGCGAGCGGGGACCGATCGCCGTCACGGTGCGAGGCGAGATTGCGTGGGCCGTATCCACGAGCACGACCCGGGGCGAAGTGCGGGGCCGCGCGGTCGATTCACGAGGCACGGAGCTCGCCGTGCTTGTGCGCGCCGTGGACGGATGGAAGATCACCGCCATCCACTGGTCGTCCCGCCGGCAGCGGTGACGAACCTTCGAGACGGGCGGCACCGCGATGGCTGGTCGGATGACTGATACGGTGACGGGCAAGGCGATGACCGACGAATATGGCATGCACGGAGGAAGGATGACGAAGATGCGTGGGACCCTGAGTTTCGGATGGATCCTCGGCGTTTGTATGGCCGCATCGGTCAGCCCGCTCGCGGCGCAGCACCGCCACGAGCACGCCCGATCGCCCTACGCCGGCGAGCAGGAACGCGACATTGCGGCGTTGAGCCCGCAGGATGTCGCAATGCTCGAGGAGGGGGAAGGCATGGGGATGGCGAAGGCGGCGGAGTTGAACCACTTTCCCGGCCCCGCGCATGTGCTCGATATGGCCGACGCGCTCGGACTCTCGGCGGAGCAGCGGGCCGGTGTCCAGCGGCTGCTCGAGTCGATGCGGGAGCGCGCGATCGCGAGGGGCGCCGAGGTTCTCGCCGAGGAACGCCGCCTCAACGACATGTTCCGCCAGGGCACCGCGAGCGCCGAGGCGGTCGAAGCGTCCACGCTGAAGCTCGGCACACTGTACGGAGAGCTTCGCGGGATCCACCTGACCGCACACGTCGAGACTCGGCTGCTGCTCGAACCCGAGCAGGCGGCGAAGTACGACCGGTTGCGAGGCTACGACGCTGCGGTGCCTCGCCCGGGCAGTCGCTGACGACACGCGCGACCGGGAGGTCGCGTCCGCCTCGATCGCGGACGCGTACTCGTTCCGATGGTTCAGCCCGTAGTGCCAATCGTTGTAGTCGGGGCATACGTCGGGGGTCGGCGAGCGCCGCGAGGGCCGCGAAGGGCAGGACGCGAGCCATGCAGAAGCTCCGCATCCTATGCGCTCCTTGGCCGTACCCAGTGGGTCCTACGGCACCGTCGGATCCAGCATGACTTTGATGGACCCGGTGGCGCGGCGGTTCGCTGCCGCCGACAATGCA
>Ga0114931_10002421_pt1 | contig 23764 bp, 21 predicted proteins | sample 2SBtaG_FD_89579 | JGI IMG/M metagenome (GOLD analysis project Ga0114931, IMG submission 89579) | Deep subsurface microbial communities from Kolumbo volcano to uncover new lineages of life (NeLLi) - 2SBTROV14_V59a metaG | ecosystem: Environmental > Aquatic > Marine > Volcanic | place: Kolumbo... | reverse complement strand
GGAAAAATAAGCGTTGTATCAGCATTGGGGCTGGAAAATACACTCAATGCAATTCTCGCAAGAGTTTGTTTCGGGTTCGCCGGGAAAGGGGAAATGGTAAAGGAATCAAGAGTTGAAACAAGATTTGCATTTTCAATAAATTTCATATAGTCGACGATTTCCTTATAACCACCGGACACTTGGAGATCAATGAGAATTTTGGTAAAGCCCTCGGATCGCTGCGTTTTTTTTGGTTCAAACTTGAGTACATTTACTTTATGAGCAGCAAGCGGAAGAAGAAGTGAAAGATCCAGCTTGTCGGAAAAAGCAAAGGATAGAGAGTCAAGTTTTTTGGCATACTGTTGTCCGGTTTCCTGGACTTGCGCGAAACTTGACAATTCCGCTTGGGCAATATGCAGCTTGTCTTCGCAGTCACTTATAGAAGCAGCAAGTTCACGATAATGTTTGATCCCGGGGACAAAGGCATTTTTTAGAATGATGAGCAAAATGACCAGGCCCAGTACCTGAACGAGTCTTTTTTTGCCGGGTTCCAGTTTATGCCATTGGACAGTTAGGATAATTAGAAAATTGTCGAGTTTACTTTTCAAAATACTTCCGTAATTGGCCATGTTTATTTATTTGGAAAATATAGCGCAAAGTTCTTTTTTTACTTTATAATGTTTTGAATTAGGGATAAACGCCAGCGCAACGATTGTATCCTGTATCCCTTTGTGAAGCTGGTAGCGATAACTTCCGATTGTATCCGAATTGACGATAAACGGCAATTCTTTTGATTCAAGGGTTTTGCCGTTGCCAATATCCCAGCGTGCAATTTCAAGAGCAGACTCGGCGAGGTAACGACATTGTGCATCTTCCACGATAGACCAGTTTGATTTTGTAAATGTATTTGTCAGCGACAACGCTGCCATGGCGGCCGCAGAAAGAAAAAATACAACGATCAAAACAAGTACAAGCGCAATGCCGCGTTCATCATCCTGCACAAAGAACCGGCGACTTTTTTTCATGATGCATAACCTCTCGAAAAGACCCAGGCCGTTTTTAAGAACGTCACACCTTTATCTTTAATGGTCAGTTTTATTTGAATGAGAGGTTTGCCCGTTGTTCTGTTCACGATGTTGAATTGACTCTCCGGCGGGGGTAGCAGGTTTCGCAATACAGTTTGACTGCCACCGTCCACGTATTTTACTAGCTTGAAATTTTCCTTGTTCTCTTTGATGAGTTTGTAGGAAACCTGTTTACTTTTGGCGTTATTTGAAAGAACAAGATTTAGGCCACCGGACACGCAGGATGCATCATTACTGTTTCGAATATCGCTGAGAAACAATTCCGTTTTGTTGACCAATTCCTGATGGACGATTATTTCATCCGAGTTAAAATTGAACAAGCGCGATATTTGAAATAGCGATGAGAACACCAGGCTGAATACGACGCTGAGAAGACTCATCGCCATGATCACTTCAATTAATGTGAGGCCTTTTTCAGACTTTAGTTTTTTGCGGAACATGATGTCACACCTTTCATTTTGCAACCAGGCGGTATAGATGCAGCGAGCCCGGTTTACTTCCGGGAATATCCCACGCAACGGTTACTTTCACCAGCTTGAGTGCCTTATGTGAAAACGAATGCCCTGTAGTTATTTTTCCTTTTAAAAAATTTTTATATTCGTACACGGTTGCTTTTCGTGAAAATTGATCTGCGTTTTTAATCTGCTTTCCGTTAATGTCACGCGGCGGTTTTTGGGCGTTCCAGGAATTTTTATTTTCCTGAGTATAAATTGTATAATCATCGACATCATCAAACAAAAGTCGGCCTGCGGACGGCTGAACCGGAATTTCTTCGCAACCAAAACTGCCGGGAGATTGCGGATCAGTAAAAGGCAAAGAGACAATTTCTTCCATTAAATCTTGTGCCAACTGGCTGGCTCGTATTTCATCATTTGAATAATCCGTTAGCTTTGTTGTCAGCATAAAAACTTTTAAAATCGGAACAATTGTAATTCCCAGCACAGTCAGTGCAAGTAGCAATTCTATAAGACTAAATCCGTCTTGCTTTTTTACTTTTTGCCCAAGCATTCTACATGGACCCATGTTGAATATTTCCTGCCATATTGAACATTGGCACAATGACCGCCATTGCAATGAAAACCATCATCAGACCAAGGAAAATAATCATAATGGGTTCAACCATTGCGGAAATTCTTTCCGCTCTTTCGCTGACCTCAACATCAAACTGATTTGCAAGGTCTCCTAATACTGAGGGTAGAATACCTCCTTTTTCTCCTATGGTTATCGTATCTGCAATGAAAGAGGGAAACATGTCTGTTCTTCTCAGAGCTTCACTCAGTTTTTCTCCTTCTTTTATTCCCTGAATGACAGTCTCCATTTGTGCATAAACCGATTTATTGTCAGCGATATCCCGCGTGATGGCCAAGGCCTCAACAAGGGGAACACCTGTTTTTAGCAAAATCGCGAGGGTGCGCGTAACCCGTACCAGCATGAGTTTTTCGATTAATGGTCCCATAATCGGCATTTTTGACTTGAATCTGTCATATTGGAGGCGAACATCCGGACGTGCTAAAGCTGTTTTAATTCCAAAGAATGCTATTGCAGTCAGGAAAAAAATTTTGCTGAAATGCTCGCTAAAAAAATTGCTCACGTTGATCATGATTTGTGTAGCTGCCGGTGTTTTCATTCCTATTTGATTAAAAATGTCGATAAACCTTGGAAATACGAACGAAAACATGACAACCATAACAGCGATACTCACAAAGAGCATAAAAGTCGGATATGTCATGGCGGATTTGAGTTTGGCTTTGAATTCAATTTCTTTCTCCATGAAATCTCTCATGCCAACCAATGCTTGCTCGATATTACCGCTTTGCTCGCCCACTTTGACCATATTGATAAACATAGGCGAAAAAGTTTTCGGATGTTTTTGTAAAGCTTCGGATAGACTTTCACCATTATTCAATTGCTGAAGAATGGCATTTAAACTTGTTTTTAATTTATTGTCCTTCACTTGCTCGGCAAGAATGGACACGCATTGGTACACGGGTATGCCGCTGCGAATTAAAAAAGTGAATCTTTTAACAAAGCTGAGCATTGTCTTTTCATTAACTCTTGTCCAACTGGCAAAAATATCCTGCGTAAGCACATTGTTGTTTTGCTCACGGAAATCAACGATGGTATAGTTTTTCCCGAGCAAATATTGAAGCGCATCATGACGATTTTGCGCACTGATTGAATTCTGGAGTATTTGTCCGTTGGCCAATCTTGCCTTGTATATATATTCCGGCATTATTTCAAATCTCCTTTTGCAACGCGCATAACTTCTTCCACACTTGTCAGCCCCTTTTTAACTTTTTCCAGGCCATCCTCCATCAAAAGATGCATCCCGGCTTTTTGCGCTTCTGCTTTTAGAACAGCATCGGAACTGCCGGAAACAATTTTGCTTTTAAATTTTTCATTGGGTACCAAAAGTTCATACAAGCCCATCCTGCCTTTATAACCGGTGCGTTTACATTCCCGGCATCCGGTTGGTTTGAAAAACTCGATATTTTCATTCGGATCGATACCGAACCAAGTATAGATTTTTTCATCCGGGTGATAAGGTTTGCGGCAAAAGGGACAGAGTTTTCGTACGAGGCGCTGGGCGAGTACGCCTTCCAGCGAGGAAGAGACAAGGAACGGTTCGATACCCATTTCAACGAGTCTGGTGATGCTGCTCGGCGCATCATTTGTATGAATGGTGCTGAAGACAAGATGCCCGGTCAGTGCGGCCTGAATAGCAATCTCGGCCGTCTCGCGGTCTCTAATTTCTCCAACCATAACCACGTCAGGGTCCTGGCGCAAAATGGCTCTCAGACCTTTGGCAAAGTTCATCCCGGCTTTTACATTGATTTGCGACTGGTTAATTTTGTCCAGGCGGTATTCTATTGGATCCTCAAGCGTGGTGATATTTTGATTTATGGTTGCAATTTTTTGCAGGATGGCATATAATGTGGTTGTCTTGCCGCTTCCGGTGGGCCCGGACACGAGCACGATGCCGTTCGGTTTTTTAATAATCTTTTTCAGCCTTTCAAGATCATAGACTGAAAAGCCCAGTTGCTCCAAATCGAGCAATATATTTGTTTTATCCAAAATTCGCATGACCGCTTTTTCGCCATCAAGTGTTGGCAACGTGGAAACGCGCAAGTCAATGGGGCGCCCTTCAATGACTGTATGAATTCGTCCGTCTTGCGGGATGCGACGTTCCGTAATATCCATATTCGCCATAATTTTTATGCTCGAGACGCATGCATTTGCAAAACTTTTTTCAAAAACAGCGGCTTTTTGCAGCATACCGTCTACACGATAGCGTACCTGGAATTGGTGTTCCGACGGCTCCAGATGAACATCGCTGGCGCCTTGCTGCAAAGCCTGTGTTATCAATAAATTAACAAGTTTGGCAACCGGGCCGGACTGATCGATTTTCGTGTTTTGTTTGTTTTTATCGGTTTCGCCGCCGATAACTTGATCGAATTGAATGCTTTCGCTCAAAGTTTTAATCGTGCTTTTAACGCCGTAAAATTTGTCGATGGCGTTTCTGATTTCAGACTCGGTCGATGTGACGACTTCGACCTGGCATTGGGAAAGGAATTCGATTTGTTCAATGGTTTTTACATCAAGAGGATCGAGCATCGCAACGACGAGCTTGGTGCCGATTCTTAGAATGGGAATGAGAGTATGTTTATCGCAAAATTCCTCGGGAACAACTAAAAGAGCGTCCGGAGGAATTTTTATCATTGATAAATCCACATAGCGAATATTCAGCGCGCGCGCCAGTGCTTTTGCTATTAGTTGCTGGTGCACATTATGCTTCGCAAAAACTTTTTGTATGGATTCGTTGTCCTGTTTTATCTCCGCTTTTATTTGTAAAAGCTGATCTTCTCCAAGATGACATTCTCCGGCGATTTTATCCAGGATTGATGTTTTGAATGGTCCTTGTTTCATGGCTTTAAAAAAATCCGATGAATTAAGTCTAGGGGTTAGAATTAACGACGGAGAATTTATCTGCCGCGCTACTTCTAACCCCTCAAAGCATGAATAAGCGAAGAGTCGGTTTGCTTTCTTTTAACCTCCCGCATGTTATTTACAACTAGCTGTCTTCCAATACCTTATTTGTTGCTTCTATTAACTTTTCCGGCTCAAAGGGTTTGAGCAAATATTGCTTTGCTCCCGCCGTGAGAGCTTGTGTAACTTTTTCTTTTGAGGAATAAGAACTAATCATGATAACTTTTGCGTTCGAATCCAGTTTTTTCATTTCTTGCAAGGCTGTAATGCCATCCATTCTTGGCAGGACAATATCCATAATCACAAGAGGAGGATGTAATTGTCTGAATTTTTCTACTGCATCATCGCCGGTTTCAGCTTCATCAAGTATTTCAAATCCCTCTCTTTGAAGAGCGTACTTTATCAATTTTCGTTGAAAGGATGAATCATCCACAATCAACACTTTTTTAGAATCCGGGGATATCATGACATATTTTTCATTTTTAGTGTATGCAGTTTTTGTTTCTTTTCTTAAATGCTCTGCTCAAGGCTCAGATTGAATTCAATACTTCCCCAGCCCGTCGTAATTTGCCGCATCAGCGTAAAGCCGGACTCGCTGATCCTGGTTTTTACCGCCCTGCTGTAAAATAGCATTGGCGGTGTGAATTTAATCTGGTCCATCGTCAGACCGAGTTCTGATACGGCATTTCCAACAATGATATTCATCAATTCAGAAATTACGCTCTGGGCATCTTTTTCGAACGAATCAATGGGCTGCCCGGATAACATTTCAGCAAGTTCCAGTGCGACTCGTGTGTCCATGCCCATTACAGACCGTCCTGTAAAAACGCCGGAAATCCCGATAAGGACGCTTATGTCACATTGTGTAAAAGGTTCGTCTCTGATCATAAAATCATCGACAGCATATTGGACATCTTTTGGCAATATTTCACGTACTCTTTTAATAAAATACCTGAAAAAGGGACTGAAATATTTTGCCTGAACCTGATTTTTCACATCCTTTTATTCCCGAACAACCGGCACATTGCTGGCCACGATATCATCGGACGTCTTTTTCACCGAGATATAAGCCTGATTTGTCCCATTGTTTTTTACCGTGGGCGCAACGTATTTGCCATCCGGTCCTCTGGAGACAATGATGTAGATGGGTTGACCGGTGCCATCTTTGCCATAGTTGTAGATATACTTGTACGTTTTACCGTACGTATGGAAAGGATCCTCAAGCTCTTTTGTGACAATAGTTGGGCTTGCCTTGTACAGGTAACTAAAGTTGGGGGGAACAGTATTGTGATGGCGGTAATAACTTTCGACCGCAGATTTAAGTGTTTGAACTTCTTTTTCCGCTTTCGTTACAGACGCCTCATTTCTCATACCTCTGAAGGATGGTAATGCGATAGCAGCAATAACTGCCATAACTGCCATAACGATGAGCAATTCCAAAAGTGAAAAGCCTGCCTGGGACTTTAAAGATCTCATTGTTCTCTCCGTTTGTAATGTTAAAGATGATAGAGTGTATTATGCAATTATTCAGGCAAGCAATGTGCCAAAAAAAAGCATGGTTTTTTAAGGATTTCCAGGTTGGTTTTTATCCTTTAAAATTAACATCTTAAGGGGTGTTGTTTTTTTAGCGAAAGAGGAAAAGAGTTTCCTGGTGTGGCCTGGTTTATACGTTTTTCAGGGATGATTTAAAAGGAATTTTTTGGCTGTTGGAGATAATAAAAAGACAATAGAATGGATGGAGGATGAAGAGCGTGTAATTCATTGGAAATAAACGTGTTGTGGTTTGGTCTGTTTTTGTCGAAATCGTTTTTGTTGCGGATTTTTTCTGAAACGAGTGTGGCAGAGCGGGGTCAATGATTTGTTTAATGCCTCAAGTCCGCAGCTTAAGTTCTTTTCAGATGCTGTCTGTAATATTGTGTCATACGCGGAATAAAATCATCATCATTTAGGATATTGCCATTTTTATCTGCAATAATAAAACGAACATTTTTACAAAAGTCTTTATTATACTTTTGATGTTTTCGTTCGTTTGCCTTTTTTGCTCTTTTAATATAGGGAGCATTACCTGAATAACTTTTTGGCTTTATCTGAATAGCCCCGAGCAATTTTCCATTGTAAAAAAGCTCATAATCGATGGCATATTTATAATCTCTTTCTCCATCAACTTTACGAAAGATAATTTCAGGAAATCTTGTTTGCAGATTTTTTATGGTGTTCTTTTCAACTATGACAATTCCATTCCAGGTCTCACAAATTGTTCTAAACCTGACACAGGTGAAACATTCCTCCAGGGAGAGAGAGTAATTTATTTCTTTGCATAAAACCTTTGCTTTCAACATCAGGTCGTTTTTCGTCCTGCCGTAGAATGTATTCAGTTTTATTAAATTCGGAGAGATCGTTTTAATCTTTGCCGGGTTTTGTTTTTTCAACATAAAGTTGTTTAACAAATTTCTTGTTTGCAGAGAAAGTTTTAAGAGTTGCTTGTATCGCTCGTGGCCGGAGTCATAGTAAAATTGTTCCCATTCTTCTTTCGTGAGAAAGGATTTTTTTGCAATCAGATCGGAGACATAGCCGACGCTCCATGGATCATTCAGTCTCAGTTCATTCCAAATTGCATTTGTCGAGCGGAATTTATCTCGGTCAATTGAAAGGAAAAATGTATCCGTGACAGGCAATTCTTACCAATCAGTTTCAAAAAAGTTTAGATTGTTCATTTCGCTCATCTGGCCTATTTTATTTTTATAATAGTCCAGGGAGTTCGGTTTTACAGGACATTCTTCTGCAATCTGAAAATTGGCAATTTTGCCCTGAGCTCTCAACTCAAATAATCGCGGCACAATCTGATCCCGAAGGGTATTGGGTGAGACGGGGTTGACGTAAATTTTTGTACCGCCCTCAAATCCGGCGGGTATATTCACTCTCCATTTTATCAGCACGTGCCAGGGCATGGGTATGACACTGTCGCGCGGCATATAGTACCATTCCTCATTGCAGGAAAGATGTGCTCCCGTTGCCGCGTGAATGGCCTGAACAATATCGCTGAATCCCCGCAATTCCTCATCCGTGTGCTCTGCCGGCCGGCAGTTAATACTTTTTGAATAGACTGCAACCGTCGGATGCCGATGACCAATATCTACAAAAGCCATGGCGTAATCGTTTTCACAAATGACAAAATTATTATAGGCAGCAAAATTGGCAGCATAATCATTGTACATATTTCGATTTTGCGCTGCCATTTTTATTTCCCGTTCTACGGAAACGCCCCATTCATCCAGTGCAACCAGTTGTTTGTGAAGATGCGGGAAGGAAGCCCCCGCCTCTTTCAGCCAGTTTTGAAAGACCGAGATGTAGCGGGCATAACGGTTGTTTCTGTAAATATCCTCCATCGACAGGATAGTGAATTTGAAATACTGGAAATGGCCTTCAATACCCAGCTCTCCGCTTGACGACATTTGCGAATCGTATTCCGCTCCCGCAATGTAATGCCTTTTCGGGATAACAAGTTCGTGGCCACCGCCGAAAAAGGCATCCGCCATATCCATCTTTTCGTCGAATGAAAGGGATTTAATTTCGTCTTCTTTTTTTCCGGCGTACTTTAGTTTTAAATCAATGATCGAGAGAACGTGTTCACGTCCTTCTTGCGTAGAGAGGTATCTTTCCTTCCATTTCAGATTCCTGTCGGAAAGACGGTATTTAAAGTTTTCTTTCCAATAATTAATTGTAACAATTTCAAAGAGGTTTGGAATTCGGCGGAATTCAGCGATGTTGTGCATGATATCATCATAGTTGAGACGGTCGCGATAAATGTATCGACCGTCTTCAAATACCAGGCGTGCTTTTTCCGGTGGGGTGGAGCTGTATTTGGCAGGACAAAAATTGCAATAATCCTCAGGTTCCTGAATTTCTATTTTTTTGGCTTCCTGAGAATGATTAGTGAATACAGGCCTGCTGCTGCGACCGGGAATAAACCACACTTCTGTTCCCGTAAACGGATTGATATGTTTTTCCGTTCCGTCGCGCATTATTGTGCGCATTTCTCGTCCGGACTGTCGCATGATTGTATACCGATTTTAAAAATTACAACATTCTTTTGTTTCTTTGTATATACGCATAAAAAGAACGTAATGCGGAGGAGCTGCTATTTTACAAACTGTTCAACAAAATATTTTGCTGTCAACGGTTCTCCTGTTGCCCGGCGTATCATTTCGTTCCAGCGATAGATGGCTCCGGCTTTAAAGACGTGGTCGTGTATGTAGCTTCCCGCTTTGATTTGGTTTACATAGCTCACATCTTTATCAGAATTCAGCATGAGAACATTGTGGACCAGATAATAATGAAGCTGTGACGCAAACATCTCGCCCAACAAATAATTGTGATAGTAGCACGGTGCAATGGTGAAATGAATTTTTGCCGCCCAGTCCGGTGCCGTTCTTCCTTTGGGCTTTTTAACCAGTTGATATTTTTCGACCATCTGCCACCAAAGCGCATCCAGGTCCTGATCCGGATTTGCATAAAGTTCTTTTTCAAAATTATACATCACCATGGCCCAGCGTGCGAAAATAAGCTGTTTCATACGTGCATATTTTACGCTTACTTTATCAATTTCTTTGCGATCACGGTCTGATAATCCCAGCATTTCCTGCATCCACGCACCATTGCGGCTCAATCGGCCAAAGAACATGGCAATGCCTTCGGTAGTGAAAATATGTGCCGGTGTGCGCAACAGGTAGGGAGTTTTGGGGTCTTCATATTTATCGTAAATAGCGTGCCCCAATTCGTGCAGGATGGTCTCCATCCAACGCTCGTTATTTTTCAAATTGGCTAAAATGCGGACGTCGCCTTCACGGTCAATGTCCGTGCAAAAGGCGTGAGGATTTTTGCCTTTGCGTTCATAAAGATCACTTTTTGCGAGAATAGAATCGACGGGCATACCGATGCCGGCGTAAAATTTCCTGGCCAGCTCTTTTACGTCTTTGTCTTTATAATAAGCATCGAGGTCGAGATTGTAAACGAGCGGCGCTTCCTGAAAAAACGGATCGTGATAATGCCAGGGCATCAATCCTTCGACGCCAACACCGTAATTTTCGGCCAGAATACTGTCCAGCTCGGTTTTGAGTTTGGCAAACGGTTGCTGCGTGAGATCATAGAGCTCGGCAAAAATCTGATCCAGCTCGTCTACTTTTTGATCCGCTGTGGTTAGAGACATGGTGTGAAAATTATCAAATCCTAATTTTACGGCGGCTTTATTTCGCAGCTTGACTAAATGAATAATATCATCCGCGACCACCGGACCGACCTGTTTGCTGGCGAGCCAGGCGTCTTTTCTTTTGCGCGAATCGGTTTCTTTTTTTAAAATTTCGTCGATTTCATTGTTGGTCATTTTTTTGCCATGAATTTCAGGACGAAAATTGCTGAAATTCTTTTCCACTTTAGAACTTAGATCGACGATTTGCTTGAGCAGAGTTGGTTCAATTTGATTTTCTAAATAGCTATTATACAGCACATCAAGCTGACGCGCCAAAAGGTGGTTTTTTATTTGGCCCGACGCTTTTAACTCTTTAAGAATTTTGAAATCGCTGGTATCGCTGTAAATTTTTCGCATCTCGAGTTCGAGATTGCTGTATTTGTCATAATCTTCGGATTTTCCCGTGTTTGCAGCTTTCCAGTACGCAAGATTCGCTTTTTTGGAAAGAGGTTTTATTTTTTCCAGATGTGTCGTGATAAAGTTCTGCAATTCTTTCTCCTCTGCATTTGGTCCACAGCCGATTAGGATAACAATAAAAGAAATCATGAGAACTGCTAAAAATATTTTTTTCATACTACGTGCTCCTTTGTTTCGTTTACTTGTTTTCGGCAAATAGTACAAATTAAAACGTTAAATATCAAATGCTTTTTACGCTTGTGGCGCTCCGGTTGCGATGTTTTTGCTTCTTTCGATCGATTGCAGCACGAGATATTTTTCGCCGAATTTTTTCATATTGTCTAATTCGGTGTCATACTGGTCGTAATGGCGTTCTTCATCCACAACCAAATCTTCGAATAATTTTTTGGAGACCGAGTCCGCATTTGCCGAGCACTCGTTAGCCCATGCATTGTAATCACGCGCGCTGTTTTTTTCCATTTCTCGTGCTAATTTGAGCATTTCATCAACCTGATGAATTTTTGTTACTTTAGCAGAAGCCGTCATTTCAACTTCGCCTTTTAAAAAGAGAATGCGCTCCGCCAGGCGTTCGACATGCAGCATCTCTTCAATAGCAGTTCTTTTAAATAATCCGGCGAGCAGATCATATCCCTGATCATCGCAGTGGAAATGAAAATACATGTATTGATGAACAGCAGCCATTTCGTCGGCAACGGCTTTGTTTAATAATTCGATACTTTCATTATGCATTTGTTGTACTCCTTTCATTTGCCATGCTCACCTGCCACAAAGAGGTAAAGCGGAATCGTGGCAGGTGTGGCGATTTGTTATGCTTATTTTTCCAATGGTTTATTGCAGAACCACCAATCGTAGCATTGGTATTCGTTTGAACGTTTTTCGGCCTCTTTTTCATTTGTTGCCGGAGGAACAATAATTCTGTCACCGATGAGTTCATTGTCTGGCCATCCTGCTGCTACAGCGCCTTGCTTGTCGGCTATTTGCAGGGCTTTAACCGCACGGACGACCTCGTCGATATTTCGGCCAACTTCCTGGGGATAATACATGATCAAACGCACTTTGCCTTCAGGATCAACAATAAATACGGCTCGCACAGTGTTGGTGCCCTTGCCCGGATGAAGCATACCGAGTTTCATGGCAACAGAATCATTAGCTGCAACTATTGGGAATTTAATTTCCACATCGAGTTCTGACTTTATCCATTGGACCCATTTGATATGAGAAAACACCTGATCTATTGACATGCCGATTAATTTACAGTCCAGTTCCTCAAACTGGTCATATCTTTTCTGAAAAGCCACAAACTCGGTCGTACAAACAGGTGTAAAATCAGCCGGATGACTGAAAAGTACAAACCATTTGCCTTTCAGATCGCCGGGAATATTCATTGGTCCATGTGTTGTCTGTACTTTTAATTCAGGAAAATCATCTCCCAACAACGGCATGTTTAATTTTACTTCTTCCATTTTTACTTCTCCTTATATCTGTTTGCCGCCAACTCGTTTTTGTTCAGTCAGGCATCCACGTGGCGGCTTTGCAATGGAAGCCTGATATTAAAGTCCTAATCCTTTGGCAACACCATTCCCATATTCTTTGTCTGCTTTTCGAAAATGCGCAACCATTCTTTCCTGTATTTCCTTTGGAACATTTTTCAGGCTGCCGACAATGTTTGCGATGAGCCGTGCCTGTTCATCAGCAGACATGAGACGATACAGATTTCCCGGCTGGATATAGTCATCGTCCACGCCTCTTTTTTGTTCATATCGATCGGCATCGCCGGAAATTTTTAGCGGTGGCTCTTTGAATGCCGGATCTTCTTCGGGACCGCCAAAACTGTTGGGCTCGTAATTTACAGAAGCGCCGCCATTGTCTCCAAGGGCCATAAAACCATCGCGCTGGTAGTTGTTTACCTCCGTTCCATGAGGTCGATTGACGGGGAGCTGTTCATAGTTGACGCCCAGCCTGTAGCGATGTGCGTCTGCGTAGGCAAAAATTCGTGCCTGGAGCATTTTGTCCGGCGAAAAGGAAATGCCCGGCACAACATTCGCCGGCGAAAAAGCGGATTGCTCAACCTCGGAAAAATAGTTAACCGGGTTACGATTCATTTCCAATATGCCGACTTCGATCAACGGATAATCGTTATGGGGCCAGACTTTAGTCAAATCAAAAGGATTCCAGCGATAATTCTCAGCATCGGATTCCGGCATGATCTGCACATAAAATGTCCAGCTGGGATAGTCGCCTTTCTCAATAGCTTCAAAGAGCATACGTGTGTGGTAGTCAGGATCCTCTCCGGCAATTTTGTCTGCCTCCTCCGGCGTCATATTTTGGATCCCTTGCCGGGTTTTGAAATGAAACTTGACCCAGAAACGCTCATCATTTGCGTTGATAAAACTATAGGTATGGCTGCCGTAGCCGTTCATAAAGGAAAGTCCTTTGGGAGTTCCCCGATCCGAAAACAGAATAGTGACCTGGTGCAATGATTCCGGAACCAGCGACCAGAAATCCCACCACATCGTCTCAGACCTCAAATTTGTTTGCGGCATTCGCTTTTGGGTGTGGATAAAGTCGGGAAATTTCATCGCATCCCGAATAAAAAATACCGGCGTATTATTGCCGACCATGTCCCAGTTGCCTTCCTCAGTGTAGAACTTTAATGCAAAACCTCGAACATCGCGAACCGTATCGGCAGAGCCTTTTTCGCCGGCAACGGTGGAAAAGCGGCCAAAGACATCTGTTTTCTTGCCAATCTCTGAAAAGATTTTTGCCTTTGTGTAGGCGGTGATGTCTTTTGTTACGGTGAATGTCCCATGCGCTCCCGCGGCTTTGGCATGAACGACTCGTTCTGGGATCCGTTCACGGTGAAAATGAGCCAGCTTTTCAACAAGTTGATGGTCCTGCATCAAAGTCGGACCTCGTTCGCCTGCGGTAAGAGATGTCTGGTTGTCACTGACAGGTATTCCAGCAGTTGTAGTTAATGTTTTGTGTTTACTCATTTTTCTTTTCTCCTTTTTTAGAATATAGTATATAGAAGTTAATTTTAGGTGATAATAATTATCCTGTAAAGGCAAAAAAAATTAATTTTGTTAATGATTCATTTTATTTGAGTTTCGGCTTTTTCTTTTTCTAAACATTCGGAGCAGATCACATTAAAATGTACGCTAAAATCGACCAATCTGTTTTGCTTTGCCACAACGTCCGGTATTTTCAAAGCATCAAGTTCTTTGCTTTCAAGGTCCATTATTTTTTTGCATCTTACGCACACAATATGGTGATGATGCTCGGTCATTGCATCGTAGCGAACGGTGTTATGAATCGGTGTGACAACCGAAATAATACCATTCTTTTCCAGCGTTTCCAGAGTTTTGTACACTGTTGCCAGCGAGATTGTTGGAAAATCCGATCTGATCGCCCGGTAGATTTTTTCCGGGCTGGGATGCGTGTCATCTGCAATCAGGGCTTTATAAATAGCCAGGCGCTGGGGTGTGACACTCAGCTTAAGTTGACGGCATTTTTTGAAAAAGTCGTCCAGTAAATGTTGTCTTTTCTCTTCTTCCATATTTCGCGTATTTTTTTATATAATAATTATTATTAACTAATATAGTGTTTTGTTGATGAAAAGCAAGATTTTTTTTGCTATTGATGCATTTTTTTTTAAATTTGTTAATGATTGCTTGTTTAGCTCAGCAAAAGTGCAATTAATTTCTAATGATTTAAGAACATAGACACCCTTATATGACTGACCGCAAAGGTTGTTTGTCGTTCTCTGCATGAAAGCTGAAATTTCGGACAAGTGTCCGGTAACAAGAAGATGAAATGGATTGGTTCTCGATTATGAAAAAAGGAAACCGTGAGGTCATTGTTGTCGGTGATCGTGTGCTCATAGTACCGGATATGGGTGAAGATCGTTCGAATGTCGGGCTTTATCTGCCAAAATGGGCGGTCGAAAAAGAGACCGTACAGGGCGGCCGTGTTGTTGATATTGGTCCGGGCGGGTCTATGCCTTCACCAAGAGATATAGAAGATGAGCCGTGGAAGCCGAAACAAAATGACAGGATTTTTCCAATGCAGGCGAAAATCGGTGACTATGCAATTTTCCTGAGGAATGCGGCCATTGAAGTAAAATTTGAGGGCGACACGTATCTCCTTGTCCCGCAGGCCGCGCTACTTCTTCTCATTCGGGAAAACAAATAGGGATCAGTCATTCACCGGAAATGGTTTTCTTTCAAATTTAAAAACCGGCCTTTCTTTTGGCGAAACGGTTACCTGCACGGGCGGCGCAATACCTCCACGATCCACCTGAACGCGGACGATATTTGATTCGAGCCAGGGGTTGGTGTAAATCCATTTATGTCCGTCGCCGTGAATGAACAACACCGGTTTGGCAAAAGATTTGGCGGCATTTCTGAATTGCGTCATAAATAAATCATGTTTGGAATTAGGGTTCGCCTGCGCACAGATGACGGCTGCGTATACATTGCCCGCACTTTTTTGAAAGCGGTTTTTCACCCAATCCGCATCAGCCTGCAGCACCATGTTCCACACTTTTTCATCAAAGACTCTTCCACCGACCAGATTAATTCCAACGATCAAGACGCTCTTTTTTACAAAGGAGAAATTTTCAGGACGTTCGGATTGATGCTCTACAGTAAACGACGGCTTCCAGTTTTTTTCAAACCGCAAAAAATATTTTTCCCAAAAAGACCAGGCCTGAACCGGGTCATCACAATCATTCCATTCGTTATCCCCGGGGACAATAAAAGTCGGGACTTGCAGTTTTTTCAGATACCCCGAAACTTTAATATAAACATTTTCATCGCACGACATCCCACCGCTTTTTATATCACCGACATGAACCATGAATTCTGATTTACTATATTTATTGTGTGCGCTGATTTGCTTTTGCAGCAGCGTATCTTCGGATGCACTTCGAGGCACATCGCCCATGACAGAGAAAATGAGGTCTGAAGCATTATTTAAATCAGACGCATTCGTAATCTTGTAAAGCATTAAAAATAATAAAGAGAGAGAAATAAGAAATGATGGAATTCTTTTTATCAAAATGATCTCCTTAAAAAAGCCATGTCATAAATCCTTTTACACTGTACTTGTATTTTTTTCTGGCTTTTTTTACCTGTTCAATGGCCTGATAGTGGTGCTCTCTGAATTTCTCCAGTGTTGGCTTCCACGGTGTTTGCAAAAATCCTAACAAATGTTCGGGGTGAATATATTTCCTGCAATATTCAACCATCATTCCGAAATTTTCCGGGTGCGACCAATTGCTGCCTGTCGGAATTTGGTCGTAGCCATGATCATCAAGGTCATTGTAGATCGTCACATATTTTCTATCTTCCCCTTCCTTGTCTTTAAATTTTGTTCCGTAGTACCAGTTACTTTGCAAAACGGTCTTGGGCATTTTTGTAAAGAATGCGGATCGATGGTGCCAGATGTAATCAGACCACATCCAGGGACGGACGTTATGACTTTTCAGTACATCAATCAGAAAGTACAGATCGTGCCACCATATTTCAAATTGACGAACGATTGAAATACTATAGTAGCGTTGGTGTTCGTGCGTTTCCTCGTCCATTCCCAAATGAAAAAATCGTGGTTGATCAAAAATCTCGACGACCTCGGACAGCAGATCACGGCAGACGGAATAGTATTTTTCTGTCGAAACTCTCTGGGCGTATTCTCCGAGCCATGTGTCATGTGCTGTTGAAAAATTTAATTTCGGAATGGGCTCCAGGCCCAAAGCACGAATTTTTTTCAACTCGTTTTTTAGTTTGGATACAGACCAGGCATTTTGCACTGCGATCTCCGGATGGCTTTCATACTTTACACCGTCTCCAAGATCAATGACGACCATGTTGAGACCGGAATCGGCCATTTTCTTCAACAAATCATTCCATAGATTTTCATCAAAACGCAGGAACGGACGGTAGTAACGTTCTTCCCGTTTTGGTTCGGGCCGATCTTCCCACATGTTATAACTGAGGTGCAGGAGGTTAGCCCAGATCAAATCCTTGTCGTGCTTTGTTTCACTTTTGCGTTCTGTTGCTGCCAAACCCGAAGCCGCAAGCCCCAACGATGCCGTGACAGTGTTTTTGACAAACTCCCGACGGTTTACTCTCATTTTTATTTTCCTTATGCTGGTTTAGTTAAAATTTTCTTCTGCCAAATGAACGGCGCTTTTTACCCGCCTCTGTTTTACATAACTTCCAACATGCAAGTCTTGCGCGGCAATAACATCCTTGTCGCAAAACGGTTCGATAATGGTATTGCGATAAATCTTGGTCATGGCCGGAATCTGTGCGGCCTTGCCAATTGCCGTCAATCCGGTAAAAATATGCCTGGGAAATTTTTCGTTTGGTCGGGATGCTTCCCCAATTCCGATTTCGGAATGTGCTCCAAAATATGCGCGTTTGTCGGCAATGACTTCCGTCAGGTGCGCATTTTGTTTGACAATAACATCATGCATGATGACCGAATCGACAATGCGGTCACCCTTTTCAATTCGGACACCGGGAGAGAGTATGGAATTAATAACTTGCCCTTCGATAGAGCAGCCGAAGGAGATGAGCGAATTTTTAATTTGTGCATTTTTACCGAAACGAGTCGGGAGGCGATCGGCGATATGGCCCTCGTCATCCAAATTCGTGCGGACGTGCCATTGGCAAAGATTCAAGCCGGATTCCTTGCGCAGGATATCCATATTTGAATTCCAGAATGCCCGGAGAGTTCCAACGTCCGCCCAATAGCCATCGAAAGGATAAGCATACACACGATCTTTAAAAACTGCATCATGAATAATATTTCTGGCAAAGTCATAACCCTTTGCGTTTTGCAAAGCTCTTTCGAGATAGTTCATTCCGATGACGTAAACACCCATGGACGCCAGATTGTTTTTTGCCTGTTCAGGCTTTTCCTGCCAGTCGATAATTCTTTGGTCTCCATCAACCGAGGCAATACCGAAATGCTTTGTCTCTTTCCACGGCACATGCATCATCGCCACAGTAATATCCGCTTTTCTTTTTTTATGAAATCTCATCATTGGGCGATAATCCATGTGATAAATATGATCGCCCGAGAGAACCAAAACTTGCCGGGCATTGAATCTTTTGGCAAAGTTAAGATTTTGTGCCACGGCATCCGCAGTACCGCGATACCAGTCGGAAGCATTAATACCCGTCGATGGGGGCAAAATTCTCGCACTTCGGCTTCTGCCGATAAAGTCCCATGCCTCGCCCGACCGAATGTGCTGCATGAGTGAATAGGGTTGATATTGGGTCAGGATGCCGACCTGGTTGATTCCGGAATGCATGATGTTGCTGAGGGTAAAATCTATAATTCTATAATTCCCGCCAAATGGGACAGCCGGCTTGGCTCGGGTTTTTGCCAAAATATTGAGACGACTCCCCATCCCTCCGGCTAAAAGAAACGCCACACAATCTCTCATTTTAAAGTCCTTCCATTTTCCATTTTGGTTTTTGGAAAATCAGTTTCTCTTTTATTTGGATAAATGATACAATTTTTTCCTACCTCCAGGTTGGCGGGAATGTGTGTTCCTTTTCCCACCAGAGTTGTTCCGGAGTTGAGCAAATTGGGGTATTCGATGTTGGTAGCGGCAAGTTCGCCAACACCAACGTGAGCGTTTTCTCCAAAAACAACCTTCATATCAGAGAGCACCTGGGTTAGTTTTGCCCCCTTTTTTACAATTGCATTAAACATGAGGATTGAATTTTCGACAACAGCGCCTTCCTCAATATGCACGCCGGGGAATATTATAGAATGTTTGACAATCCCGTCAATCCGGCAGCCATGATGAATCAGTGATTGTTGTACTAACGAGTTTGGCCCAAAGAGCGAAGGTGTGCGGTCTAGGATGTGCTCATTTTCAAGATTTGTGCGCACATTCCAGTTTTCTATATCGAACGTAGGCTTGTCTTTCAAGATGTCCATATTTGTTTGCCAGTATTCATCGATTGTACGTGTATAAGCCCAGGGACCGCGGAATTTGTAACCGTAAACTCTTTTCTTATCCAAAAGCACCGGAAAAATATCATTGCCGAAATGTTTGGTTTCCGGAGGTTTCATCATTTCGTCCATGACGAAATTGAGCGCTTGTCTGGAAAAGAGATAAATGGTCATGGATGCCCAGGGAGAAATAAACTGGCTGGGTTTTTCGGCATATCGCAGGATACGTCCCCCCTCCTGATTTTCGTCATCAATAATTGCTTGCCCGAAGCGTTCGGCACCTTTTTTCGGCACTTTTACAAAAGCAAGGGTCAGGTCTGCGTTGACACTTTCATGAAATTTGATCAGCTTTTTGTAATCCATGTGGTATACATGGTCTCCGGAGAGAACCAGGACATAATCGGGGTCGTAATTAGAGATGAATTCCATGTTCTGATAAACCGCATCAGCCGTGCCTTTGTACCAGTCTGAACTGCGCGTTCCTTTCATGGGAGGCAGCATGGAGATGCCTCGAAAACTGCCGATCATATCCCAGGCAGCGCCTGAGCCAATGTGATTGATGAGAGAGTCTGAACGGTATTGGGAGAGAATGCCTATGCGGTCTATACCGGAGTTCATTAAATTACTGAGTGGAAAATCGATGACGCGGTACAGTCCTCCAAAAGGGACTGCTGCTTTGGGACGGAAAAGTGTAATAACGCTCAGTTCCTCAACCCGTCCTCCGGCCAACACCATCGCGAGCGTTTTTTTCATATCTTTCTCGATTTAAATTATGAAAGACATCAAGCTTCTTCCTTCGTCAGTACATTCATTATCCTGCTTAGCTCTACTATTTTAAAAGGTTTTGTTAGAAATCCGTTAAAACCAAAATCCTGATACTTGCTCATGATTTGGTCATTTGAATAGCCGCTTGAAACAACGGCTTTTACTTGCGGATCAATTTTGCGTAATTGTTGAATCGTTTCAAGACCGCCTTTGCCGCCGGGAATGGTCAAATCCATGATGACGGCATTAAAGGCATTATCGGTATTTCTGGCTTGTAGAAATACGTCGATTGCTTCATTGCCATCCTGGGCAAATTCTACTTCGTAGCCGAGATGATTAAGCATTTTGCCAAAAACTTTTCTGATGTTTTCTTCGTCGTCCATTACCAGGATGCGTCCGTGCCCGGATTCGAGGGGACTTTCTTCTACCTCTTTCACCGATTCTTCCACAGATGACGCGGGCAGGTAAACGAAAAAGGTTGTTCCTTCACCAGGTTTTGATTGCACTGAAATGTAGCCGCCGTGCTTTTTCAGAATAGAATACGATGTCGATAGTCCGAGTCCGGAGCCGCTCTCTTTTGTGGAAAAATAGGGATCAAAGACTTTGGAAAGGAGATCTTTTTCAATTCCCTTTCCATTATCAGTGAATGTTATTTTAAGGTAATTTCCGTTATCAAGAGGCAGGGCTTGTTCATCGGAGATCATTGTATTTTCCGCGCGAATACGGAAAATACCTTCGCCTTGAATTGCATGAACGGCATTTATTGCGATGTTACGAAAGACCTGTCTGATTTGTGCCGGATCAACTTCAGCTGGCCACAGATCATCACTGAGTGAAAAATAAGGTTTCACATTCGAGCCGCTGAGGGCGATCATTACCGAGTTTTTAATGAGCTTTTGAATGGATAACTTTTTTTTCAGCGGCGCCCCGCCTTTGGAAAAAGTGAGCAATTGCTGCGTGAGGTTTTTGGCTCGTAACGATGCTTTTTCCGCTGCATCCAGCATATTGAAAACTTCCTTGTCGGGAGTTTTCATTTTTATCAGCGTAATGTTGCCCATTATAGTTGTCAGAATATTATTGAAATCGTGAGCGATCCCTCCGGCTAAAATTCCGATTGATTCCAGGTTGCTGGCTTTTAAATGTTCTTCTTCCAGCTTGCGATGCTCGGTGAAATCACGAAAAACGAGAACAATGCCGATGACTTTTGCTTTTTCATTATGAATAAAAGAGGCGCTGGGTAGAATGTATCTTTTTGTGCCATCTTTTGAAACTAACAGGGTGTTTTGAGACCTGCTGACAATGTCTCCTTTTTCCAGAATATTCTTCACCGCATTAGCGTAGCGTTTTCCGGTTTTTTCATTAATACATTGAAAGACTTCTCCGATGGGTCTGCCGATTGCTTCATTCTCTTTCCAGCCAGTGAATTTTTCCGCCACTTTATTTATTAATGTAATCCGGCCTCTGTGATTGGTACTGATGACGCCGTCACCGATTGAGCGCAGTGTAACAGCCAAACGCTCTTTTTGCGCCGCCAAGGCTTCCCCGGTTTTTTTCCTTTCCAGCCCCCGACCGATGATTTCCGCAAAGATATGAAAGAGCGCCAGGTCTTTGGAACGCCACTCGCCAGCTTTTTCAATGTCCCCGAGACCGATATAGCCCGCAAGTTCAGAACCCGAATAGAGAGGAAGAATGATGAGCGACTGAACCCCCAGCTTTTGCAATAACGATTTTTTCATCTCATCATTGTCATCGGAGGATTCTGAAATGTATTTGACCAGAAAAGGATCCCCCTCGGACAGGTGTTGCTGCCACCAGGGAAAAGCTTTGGGTTCCAGGCGGGGAAGCTTTTCCAGGTGACTCAAAGTGCCGTTTGCAAACCACGAGTGGCTGATTTCAATGGCGTCTGTCGAGTCCTGGCGATAAAACAAAAAAGCGCGTCCGGCTTTGGCAAACCGGCCCATGTCTCCCAGAGCCTGGTTTATTGCTTCATTAATGTCCGAGGCTGTAATGAACCAGGAAGAAATTCGCGAGACGGTTTTTTCAAGTTCCAGCCGGCGCTTAAGCGTTCTCTCGGTCTGTTTGGATTGGGTAATATCACGTACGAAAACAAGATCCGCCGGTTCGCCCTCATAGGTGATGAGGCCGGAATTGCATTCCGCGTGGAGAAATTTTCCTTCTTTTCTTTTGAGTTTGATCTCATAAGTCTGTTCAACTTGATTTCCCTTGAGCCGCATTTGATAGTTTTCAAAAACGAGCGACAAATCATTCGAGTAAAGATAATCTGTCAGGGATGTGCCGACCAGTTCTTCAATGGAATAGCCGAGAAGATAGGCAAGACGAGAATTGGCATATTTAATCATTTTATCCTGAATAACCATAATGCCGTCATTGGCACGATCAAACAGGTTTCTGTAAATTTCTTCGCTTTCACGCCGAGCTTCTTCTATTTTTTCAAAGGCCGAAAGGTTCCTGATTTTCAGTAATATGTTCGCCGGATTTTGCACCTCATCGGTAATGAGATTTGCTTCAAGTGCTCCCGGAAATTTGTTCCCGTTTCGCCGGACGTGGCGAACATCGCATTGGTAAAATCCTTTCTCGATAACATTTTCAATAATGTTTTTAACGGTATGCTCCTGGCCTTCAAGGTGAACTGCCGAAAGCGGCATTCCAACAAGTTCCTCTCTTTTGTAATCGTAAATTCCTGAAAAGGAATCTGTAACGAAACGGAAATGGCCATTCAAATCAATGATGGCAAAACCATCGGCAATTTGTTCGGTCTCGAGGTGCGGGAGACGACATTCTGTCTGATCGGAATTGTTCGACTTTAATTTCTGTTGTAATTCGGCTATTTTTTTGCGGTATTCGCCTAGTTCGCGGACAAGTTGATCCTTCGGTTTTTGCCCATCATCCATTCACATTTCCTCACATTGTCAAATCGAAAAAACAAAAGAATCCATTAAAAGGCGGGGTGTCATTATAACATGTAGCGACTAGTCGTGGATTTTGCAGGAAAAAAATTTTAACTTTATCTAAAATCTCCGGTTATTGTAAAGGCCGCCCAGAATGCCGGGTAGGGATTGATCTCATTATAAATAACTTTTTGCGCCATCTTTAACGCTTCGGCGCGTGATCTTCCTTCGGCGAGATAACGAAAAAATCGTTTTACCAAAACAGCGGTCGCCAGATCATCGACTTTCCAGAGCGAGGACATCAACGAGGAAGCGCCGGCATAGATGAAGCTCCGCGACAAGCCGATGACTTCATCTCCGCCGCGTACCTTGCCCAACCCGGTTTCACAGGCGCTCATGGCAACTATAAAGGCATTCAGCTTTAAACCAAATATTTCATGAGCCTCCAGACGTCCGTCATTGAGAGAATCCGGGGCGAGAAGTAAAGAGGAAAGAAGAGGAAATTTATCATCAAAAACACCATGACACGAAAATAGTAATTGTTGAAATTTTGCGCTTTGTTCATAGACATGCGTTTCGGTTGCATTTTTTTCAGAGAAAATTTTGACATCCGGAAAATATCGTTTCAGACTGGTTGCTTCTTTTTCAGCGAAAGGTAAATTCGATTTTCGGTTACCAAGATCGGGATTGGCGAAAGCAAGAATTTGGAGATCTTTCCTTGGCACCTGCAAAAAAGAATCTCCTTTTGTGAGACAGAATCCCAGTACCGTTGCACTCGGTGCAAGGGAGAGAGAATATTTCATTCCCAGGTACTGGCCGGAACTATCCTGCAGCACGGCAAAAGGAAGGTAATGCATTTGTGCATGGGGAACAAAAATTAAATGTTTTGCTGATTGTAAATCGCTCATTTCATCTGCAATGAGCATGTTGTAAAGCTTCTGCGCCGGGATTGAAACGGAGAGCTGTCGGGATAAGGCATTGCGCAGATCAAAAATGCTCTCGCTAATTTTGTTTTTTTCAATCTGGTGGTTTTTCACTTTGATCGTATGAGAGGTAACCACCCAGGTAAAGAGGCGATTGGCTGTTGCATAATATTCCAGCAAGGCAACGCTGTCCGGCAGCATGGCCTGAATTTTTTCGATAGGCCACGGTTCAACCGTCGTCATGTCGGAAAGTTCGGGATTGGTTTCCCGTAGCTGAACCAGAAATTGCGAATAAGCGCTTTTTAAGCGTACAATTTCTTTCAGCAGTTTTTCCCTGGTTTCCTTTTTATTGCTGAGCGAATACTGTAATTCACTTTCCCGCTCCGCCAACTCACTGCGCAGACTATCACCGACAGCTAAAAGAGTTTTATCCTGACTGTTGAGCGAGAGTCCCCTGTTTCCCAAAAGATCAAGAAAGCT
>Ga0114931_10002420_pt1 | contig 23764 bp, 16 predicted proteins | sample 2SBtaG_FD_89579 | JGI IMG/M metagenome (GOLD analysis project Ga0114931, IMG submission 89579) | Deep subsurface microbial communities from Kolumbo volcano to uncover new lineages of life (NeLLi) - 2SBTROV14_V59a metaG | ecosystem: Environmental > Aquatic > Marine > Volcanic | place: Kolumbo... | reverse complement strand
TCAATCACTTAGTTTCAGAATGGAGCGATCAACTGAGGAATCTAGGATCATAGAGGCTGCCCGGCACGCCCCACCGTGGAAGCACCTGTCCAGTATCCGGTCGCTGTGACAAGCCGGATCGGCCGATGGCCCATCAAGGCCAGACGGAGAGGGCCACCGCGATCTGGGGCTGCGGGTTGGAGAAGAAGAATTCACCCCCGGAGAGGATGGTTCGTTCACGCATCTGTTCGAAATCGTCTACGGTGGGCAGCAACAGCCGGGTTGCATCCGCCCCGCTCCGGCTGACGGCCTCAACCTGGATCTTGAGCGCCAGGAAACCGTCTTCGATGTCCAGGCTCACCAGCAGTTCCCCCTCGAACGGGTTCTGAGAACAAAATTCGTTCAGCGTATCCTTGACGATCCGGTAGATGATCGACTTCTTCTCGGGGTTGATGCCCTCCTCGGCCACCTGCATGTGCGCACCCAGAGAGATCTTCGGATTCACTTCACGACAATCGGTGAACAACGACTTCACCGCCGCCTTCAGACCAAAATCGTCGAGACTGCGCGGCCTCAGATCCAACGACAGCCCCCTGATCTTTTGAATGGCATTCTGGAGCGCGGGGATCACCTGATCGGGCACCTTGGGGGTTTCACCAGGCGCCAGCTTCTCAAGTGACTGGATGAACCGCTCCAGATACATCTTGACCGCCGTCATCGATTGCACCACATCCTCGTGCAGGGCAAAGGCGATGCGCTTCTTCTCGTCCTCCTGGGCGGTCACCATCTTCGCCGAGAGGATCTCCAGGGTCCGTTGCTTCTCCTGTGACTCCTGGCGCTGCTGCTCGATGATCGTCTCTGCCTTCTTGATGTTGAACATCAGCGCCAGGAAGAGAACAGTCATGACGGTCAGGATCAGGACGAATACGGTGATGACATCGCCTTCCGTCTGCTCGACCAGGTCGTTGACATCGGCGTATATCTCGAACACCCCAATCGGCGCGGTTCTGGATTCGTCCCAGATCGGCACATAGCTCTGGGTCAGATTGGCGTCTTCCGATTCCAGGTCGAAGATATTGAAGGTATCGCGGTAGATCATCTTGCTGGTGGGCTTGCCGGCCATCGCCCCGATGAACCCCGGATTGTCCGCCTGTAGATTGCCGATCTGTTCCTGCTTGGTCGAATAGACCACCCGCCCGCTATGATCGTAGATCTTCGCCCGCACGATGGTGGTATCCAGAATCAGGCGGTGAATCGCCGACCTCAGATCAGGCTGAGTGATCTCCCTCGGCAACCGGTCGGTCGGCATCCCCTCCACCTCATGCAGATACTGATTGAAATGGTCGTTGACCGAACCCACGACCGCCAGGGCCACGGCAGCATAGCTCCTTTCGCTGATATCCTCCAGGGTATGGGTGGTCTGAGAGCGGAAATAGAAGAAGATTATGATGGCCGAGAGTAGGATACCACCCAGGCTGACGATCCCTAAGCGCCGTTGTAGTTTGAATTTTATTTCATCCGGCATGGGCAGCAGATACCATGGCGAACCGGTCTGGGAGGCCATCCAGGGGGGCGCCAAAAGTTTTTTACACGCAGATCGGCGGCATCATACCATAATGGAAATCGCCATTCCCAGTTCGTGAAGTCGTTCGATTCCCATCCCGGCTCAGCACCTAGGGAACCGTCCATTTTGTGATTGCGGTCAGGCCACCCCCCCCCCTGTCTTCGATTTTAGCGATATAGTAGCCCTTGGATACGAATCTTTGTTCAGGCGCCAGGCCGATCCGTGGATAGACCGAGGTATAGGGTGCATTGTCCACGATGTGCTCGATCTTCTCTATAAAATAGTCCCGGAAGAAATAGCCCCGGATCATCCTCAATGCGTCACCCCCAACCTTCATCGCAAAATAGGCATTGGCCTGGACTTCCTGCTCTGTTGGCGCATAGATCCGTTTGATCTTCAGCCAACGGGTCGATCTCATCAGAAACCGCCTGAGCCGTTCCGGCATCTCTTTGGTATGGATGAAATAGATCCGCGGCTTGAGGTCTGCAGCGATCGGTCTCGGGTTCGTACCGAACAGCGAGGTACTCAGGTAGACGCGCTTGGGATCCTTCTCCAGCAGAGCAGCCTCTATCCCCTCATAGGCGGCGGGCTTCATCCAGAGTACAAAGACACTATTGCTTGGCACGTCCTTGAGCAGGGTGGGCAGTTCTGCATCGGAGTCATATGCCAGGGTCTGTACAGCCAGTCCGAGGGACTTCATCTTCTCTTTGAAGGCGCTGCCGGCAGTTGCGGCAGCCAGGTCGTCCCGGCGGAATATCTGTATCGTCCTCGCAGCAGTCGAACCACTCTCCTGGATATGTCGTGCGATGCCCTCCCCTTCCAGAATCATTCCTTTATTCATATACAAAGAATAAAAATCATTGTCCGAGACGAGTGGCAGCAGCGTGGTAGGAAACAAACAGGGCAGTTCCATGGCCTCACAAAACCGGTGTATCGGCGCCCAACTGCCTTCGACACTGCCACTCATGACCGCGAATACCGGTGTCTGCTGGTAGTAATCCTCGAGCTGCTGACGCCAACTCCGGCTCGGCCCATGCAGCTCCCAGACATGCAAGATCCATTTGCGGTAGGGTTTGAATCTCCAGACCTTGTGCCAGGGGGCATGTTCGGCACGCATGGACTCGTGGCGAGTTTCCCCATTTTTCTGAGCGAAAAACACTCTGAGCACATCCAGTAGTGCCTTGCGCTTTTCCGCAGACAGTGAGTCATCGATGATAGTGGCGAAATGTATGTCTTTGGTGGTCACCCCCGGCGATGGAATGGTGGACAAGGTATTCAAATAGTCGATCAGGCTATCCAGTTCATCGTCAGTCAATCTATACCTTGGCATAACGGGATTCATGACGTCCCCGTTGGCATTTACACCCTCGAGGATTGCCTGTTTGAGCGATTCCCTGGTGTAGGCCGGTCTCAACACCGGTGGTGCAGGTGGTTGGTCCGTGGGAATCTGCAGGGGCTTGAAAAGTAACGCTCCCGTGACCGCCGGGACCACATCCTGACCCTCACTCGACCCCATGCCGCTGCGCCGATGGCAGGCGCCACACTTCATCTGTTCACCCGTGACCTGGATATCACCTTGGATGGTGGCCGTCATCGGCTGACCTGAGGGCAAGACACCATCCCGGTACATCCGCCTGCCCTGCTGCCATCGCAGGTCCTGCGGGTTGTGGTCATTCCCCACCGGCGACAGCTCCGCCGCACGGCTGTTGCTGCCATACAATACCAGCGACAGGAGTATGAGAACGAGGGTGTACGGCATGTAGGAGACTGGCCTATCGGGGAGACTGGCGTGAAAATTCCTGCAGAACATCGTCGGCACTCGCAATACCATCGATACGCACCCAGGGGGCATCCCTTCCTGCCCGCAGAAACAGGCTGGGCTCATGATTCATCTTAGCACCGCGGTAGCTGCTGAAGGCCCTCTCCAGTGCATAGATGTCAGCAGGGTCACCCGTATAGAATCCCCACTGCCGACCTGCATGGAACCGCTTGGCATAATCACGGAGGACCTCCGGCGTATCGTATTCTGGATCGATACTGATTGAAATCATCTTGACCCGTTCACCCTTCACACCCATTTTATTCTGTACCTGCGAAAAAGTCGCGGACAGGACCGGACAGATGGTCGTGCAGGTGGTAAAGATGAAATTCAGCATCACCGGCTTGTCTGTGTCCAGTATCTCATGCAAGGTGGTCTTGCTGCCCGACATGGTCAGCAAGGGCAATTCAGGCAACACATAGTCATGCACCGATCTCATGTACGCTTTTTTCATGTGGACCTTGCGATGATACCTCTGAGAGTCATCCAGTCCAGTCATCGATGGGTGGGCACTGGCAATGGCTGGTAATGCCTCGACTTCACCTCGATCCATGCCATGCCTGGCGCCGGCAAAGGTAGGCATCCCGGTCACTAGACAGCAGAAAGCGACCGTCCACATGGCAGTGATCCGCTTGAAACATCTCCACTCAATCATTGCAATCCCTCTTTCCAGTCAGTGTGGAAATACATTCGGGTTTTTCCTGAATCCGTGACTTTCGAATGGGTTTGCCGGGACCTTTGGGTGAGACGCCGTGAATACGTCCCTGTAGGCTTGAATGTAGCATCCCTGCTGCATACACTCATCCAAAGACCCCGCCAACCCCTTGACCAATGAGAATACTGCGCACCAACGCACGGATTCAGGTTTTCCATGAGCTGGGGGGGTGTGTCCCCGGTCTCATGGGTGTTAGCCCGCCTTATTCATGATCACGGATGAGGCCCAAGGTTACCCGATGAAGACCCCCATTAATCATCAACGGTACTGCTTCATCCAGGTAGCGACAGGCATTTTCCTGCCACGCCCCTGGCGGGTCCTGACGCCAGGCAAGGATTGCCCCCGGCGATCCTTTGCACTCCCCATCCCCGGGGCAGTTCCCTGATCCCCATGAATTAGGGGGGGTTGGGCCATTAGTCTACGGGTGCGAAGTGCTCGCATACACCCCGAAGGTAAAATCGTCGGCGAAGAACCGCCTTGCCTCTATGCGTTCATCGATGGCGCGAACATCCATCTGCTTAAAACCCTCGCGGTCATCGATGAAACCGAGAAATTTCCAACCTCTCCCCAAGGTCGCTTCTCTACCGGTAAAGGCAACCCGACGCGAATCACCATCCAGGCTGAAAGCCAGCTTGGCACCGACATCTCCAATGAACCAGCCCCCCATCCCACGCAGAAGGCGGTCATTGGCCGAGATAGAAAAACCATCCGGAACCGGGTGGTTGAGTAAACTGCCATCATCGGCGAACATCAGATGGTTGGAGACCCTGTCATCATGGGAATCACCATTGTCGATAGTGCGGATGAAGCCCCCGCTACGGTACCAGCTAAGCCCCTGATGCGTGACCCTTGCCTCGAGCGCCTTGTCTCTGGTCTGTTTCCAGGCTCCCTGCTCCAGGTCATCGCTGACGATGGATAGAGAGAGTCTTTCGAGCGTCTGCCGGTAGGCGCGCTCAGCGCTTGCATCACAACAGTAGGTGGTAACCCCTGCCGCGGCCGATGTGCTGAATCCCAAACACAACAGTACGACCCATAGTACTTCTCCGGTGAGCATTTTTCCCAACCGGCACCGATATTGGGGAAACCTATCTTGCCTAGGATGGATACTCACGAGCCCGCCATCTTGATGTGCTCGAGCTTGAAACCACCGACGACCAAGGTGACCTTGTCGCCTACCTTGACATGCCGATCCGGATTGCCGAACACCATGAAGTAATTCCGGTTGGCCTGGATATTTTTCCCGCGGTTGGTAGTCCTGAAGGCCCCGACCTGCTCTGCCATGGGCACTGGCAGTTTGATCTTGGATCGTTCTACCAGCAGATAGGGGTGGATCCTGGAGTCGAAGAAAGGTCTCGCCTTCTCACCGTCGAGTACGCGGAAACGAAAATCGATCATATAATTCTCTGCCGTCAAGCCCAGACTCAACAGACGAATCCCCCATTTATCGGCGATCTCCCTGGCTCGCGCCTCATCGACCAGCGGGCGCATGACGACCTTGGGCGGTGGCGGCGGTCTCCATGCCGGCGTAGGCCGTCCGGCTGATGCCCCATGGGTGACATTCTGCACCCCGGCCTTCGCAGTTTCATTAGCGAAGGCCAGAATACTGGAGGCACCCAACAGCAACCCCAGGAGAAAGGCCATGCCGATGACGATCAGGACCGGGCCTCCATCCTTCTCTCCGTCACTGGCGGACTTTCCCGGGGTCAGCAGAGATATGCCGCGATCCTTTCTATCTGTCTTTGTCATGTCACTCATAATCCCCTTCACTGACAGAGGCATCCCCTCCCGCCGTCTGGCGGGAGGTTCAGCCATCGACAGCTTACTACTGGATGGTCACCGGGTAATCGTTGATCACGGCATGGGGCCGTCCCACCGCCCGGACATTCAGGACATCGCCAGGATTTGGAACAAGGGTGCTGCCCGCGACATTGATCGCCCATGCACGCCTGTTTCCTCTCGCCACGCTGCCGATCAGCGTACCACTCCCAACCGGACCCAGCCAGGCCTCAATGATCGTGCCCCTGGGCGCTGCGAGATTCCCCTGGATGACCCAGTTGCAGGTAGTGGTCTGGGGATCGAATTCGCAGATCCCGGACTTCACCGAGAGTTCACGGCGCAGGGTCACGGTCGCGATGTTACTGTCGGCCAGCCCATCGTTGGCATGGTAGGTGAACGAGGCCACATTGCCCACACGGCCGCTGTTCAGGGTATAGCTGACTGACCCATCCGCACCCAGTGAATTCAGGGTGCCGCGATTCACTCCGGTATCCAGCACAGCGGTCAGTAGGCTAGGATCGGCCGGGACTACATCCGGGTCCGTATCGTTCGCCAATACCCCGGGGGACGGGAAGGTCTGGGTCCCCATCTGGGTGAGGAACAACCTGTCCGCATTGGCCACCGGGGCGTCATTGACCGGGTTCACCGTGATGGATACGCTCACGACAGCACTGTCAGCGACGCCATCATTGGCATGATAGGTAAAGGTATCGACACCATTGAAATTCACGGCGGGCTCATAGTGGAAGGAGCCATCCCCATTCAGCACAAAGGTCCCGGCGCGCCCATGGGCCGGTCCCGTATCGAGCACCGCGGTCAGCGGATCGGCATCCAGATCCGTGTCGTTGGCGAGCACGCCCGGTGAGGCGACATCGAGGATCGCATCCTCGTTGACACTGGCCGTATCCGCGTTGGCGACCGGGGCACGGTTGCCGACCGCGTTCACCGTCACCGAGACATTGCCGGTCGCGCTGCCCCCGAATCCGTCAGCGATGTCATAGGTGAAGCCATCGATACCGCTGAAGCCGGTATTCGGAGTGTAGGTTACCGTTGCTCCATCGGTACTCACCACGCCATTGGTCCCTTGAGATACGCCGCTGATGGACAGGATGTCGCCATCGGCGTCGGTGTCGTTGGCCAAAACATCGATGGTCACGGCAACGTTGGTGACAGTCACCGCGCTGTCGGCGTTGGCGACAGGTGCAACATTGCTGCGGTTGACCGTTACCGTGACACTCCCGGTGGCAGTGTTGCCGTTGCCATCGGAGATCACGTAGGTGAAGCTGTCAGTACCGAAGAAACCGGCCGTCGGCGTATAGGTCACGGTCGTCCCATTGGTGGTCACGGAGCCGTTGGCGCTACCGGATATGGCGGATGTGACGGTCAACGGATCACCCTCAGGATCGGTGTCGTTAGCGAGCACAGCTACGGCCACCGCGGCGCCCTGAGTGGTCACCGCTGTATCCGGATTGGCGACCGGTGGCTGATTGATGACCGTCCCCGGAGCAAAGGCCAGAAAGCGCAGCATACCACCGAGGGTGTCGCTGGTCAGGACATCGGCCGGATCCGAGGGATTGGTCATATAGCCATTGCCATCGAAAATGGCATAGCGGCCATCGGCCCCCGCATTGATCACCGCATCCTTGGTCTTCAACGGCGGCAGCATGACACTGTATTGGCTTCTTGGGGCCGGGGTGGTGACGCCGCTCCTCCCATCCTGCCAGGTATAGGGGTTGCCGTCTTCGGCGTAGAGGGTCATATACAACCCCTGAAGAACCGGCACGTGGGTCTCACTGGAGACGTTCAGCCACCGGATCAGGGTATTCGTTCCAGCAGGACCGGCGGCTATGTCCGGGGTGCTTCCAGCTACATAGGGCTCACCATTGACCAGGAACCAACGCGCATGATAGCCGATGGAAGTGGTGTAGGTGCCATTGGCGATGGCGCTATTGAGGAGTGGGTCGATGTCACTGTAGAGTAGCGTGACCTCCTGATCGTAAGGAACCCCCGGATAGGCCTCGGCAGGCGTACCGGCGGTTGCATCCGCCACTGCCGCGTCCTTGGTCACCGCACCATACAGGCCCATGTAGACCTGCTTTTGCGGCAGGGTGCCGCTGTGGTAGAGAAAGGTGCCGGTCTTGACGAAGGGCGTGCCGCGAAGGCTGTTCCAGACATAGGCACGCCGCCCCCCATTGGGTGCCGCCTCGCGTCCGAAGCTGCGGACGCGCTGACTCAGGTTGGTGCGTCCCCCGATGCTGCCATCGTTCCAGGTTGGCCCGTTGTTCAGGTTGGACCAGGGCATCTCCTGTCCGGTGATGACGATAGAGGTCGGTTCCGGCAAGCCGTTGGTGAGATAGATACGGAAGTCCGGGTCGCCAACACCTGCGGTCAGACGCGGACCGGGCACCACCGGATCTGGTAGGGCAGTCACACAGGCGAGTCGGAGTGCCATTGAACCAGCCCCCGAGTAGTCGTAGCAATGTGCCTTGGTCGCATCTCCCGTGTCCAGCACATAGCCCCACATGGGGACGGTCGTCCCGTCTGGCAGGCTCTTGCTGAAGGCCTTGGTCGCCAGATAGCTGTCTACCACGGCGAAGGCGGGGGTTGTGACTAATGCCAGGACGCCGGCCAATAGACCTAGCGGATAGTAATTTTTCATATCGCTATACCTTTTCATCTTATGCATCCCCGCTCAGTCGATCGGTACATAGGGTGGCAGCACGACCACCGCGCTCAGGTTACCGCCCGGGAAGATATTGAAGGTCGTCAGCTCCTTCTCGTTGTGGGAGTGCCACACCAGAAAGTAACCGCCGAAAGGGTTGAGCCCCCCTTCACCAGGAGGTAGATCCCCGACATTGCCAAGAAACGGACTACCGCTCCACCAGGGTCCCAGGGTCAGGTCCTGCACACCGGGCAGCGCCACCGGAAGCGCCTTGCCATGGTCTGCGCAGTTCTCATAATTGGTATCATCGAAACCATCCGGAGGCGCCACGCCGGTCCGGTTATCGACCAGGTCGACGCAGTTATCGTCATGGCAGACCAGTCCCGTATTATCATCGAGCATGTCGTTGTTTGCGTCCGTGCAGGTGGTGTCGACCGGGCCATAGATGTCCCAGTTGAGCCCCTTTCCAGTCCACACCCAGATCATGTCCACTGCCTGTTTGGGTGCGGAATTCAAGGTGTTGTCGGAGCGCCCCAGATCTGGAATCACCCCATCGGTGGAGAGTAGACGTCCATCCCGTGCGATAAACCGCATGTTCTCGCCATGATGGTGGAAGGGATGGCTGTCGTGCCCCAAATTGACCTCGCGCACCAGCACCCGGCCACCGGGATGGGTCTGTGCCATCCCCTGATAGGGCTGATTGGGCAACACCGGCAGGTAGTCCGGATGAAACAGGTCAGGAAAGGGCCGGCCATTGACGAACCATATCTTGGCAAAACGATCCGACTGGGTGAAATGCGTGAAGTGCCCCCGCTCGACCTCCAGATGGATATCCGGGTCCATGTCGGTCAGAAGAAAGAGGAACTCCTGATCGTACGGGGTCCCGGAACTATAGGCGATACGATTGCTCACGGGATCGAAGCCACTCGGCCGCACGATCAACACCCCTTGCAATCCCATCTCGGCCTGCAGACCTGGATTCGTACCCGCCAGACTGTGGTAGGGATAGGTTCCCGGCTGCGAGGCCGTGAAACTATAGCTCACGGTTTGGTTCACTACCGCGGCGTTGGTTACCAGGTCGGGTGTACCGCCGGTCGCGGTGAGCTTGTGTCCTTCCACCACGATGGAGACCGGCTGGGGGATACCGTAGTTAGTCAGGTTGATGGTGACCGAATCACCCTGATTGACTATCAGGGTCGGTGCAGGATACTGCGGTTGTGCGTAACCAACGCCTGCCGCATGGGTTGCATGAGCGCCCGCATCCATGTCACCGAAGCCCCACATGTGAATACTGCTTCCATCAGGCAGGCTCATATTGAAGGGGAATGCATACAGGTTGAAGACCGGCCCGGTGATGCCACGAATATCGTGTTTGGCCTGCGCCAGTTGAGGGGGGAGAAGACCCGCCAGCCCCAGTATGAGGAAGCCCAGCAGATGTCTGGCTTGCTTGCATGAAGTGTTTCGCATCTCTTTTTTCTCCTGATCGAAATCGGATCTAGTTGATGACGATCTCAGTCATCATCCCGCCATCCATCTGTGTCTTGTTGCTCAATTGATGCAACTCCGCCGCATGCAGAAAGTAGGTCCCCGGCGCCACACCCGTGGTATCGATGATGACATCGTGGTCCTCGCCACCACCAAAGTTGATCGACGACACGTCACGGTAGAGATTCTTGCCATCGATGCCGCGCATCTGATGGGCCCCGGTGCCGACGATACGCATCGGCAGACCGTTGGCAGTGAGGGTATAGAAGCGGTCGATACTGACGTTGGAGAGGCGCAGCAACAGCTTTTGCCCCGCGGTCAGGGTAATGTTGCTGTCCAAGAGCTGGGTCGGGGTACCGTTGTTCAGCGGTGGACAGAGGACAGCCGCATTGGGATCATTGTGCGCCACGGTACAGGGCGTCCCCGTCACCTTGCCGGCCGCGTCGTCCACCGGCGTAAACTGGCCTGGATTGACCGTATCGGGATAGCCACGGCCATTCAGCATCGGATAGTCACCCTTCAACTTCGCAAAGCTCAGTGGCTGGATGAACAGGTCCTCGTCGTGGAACCTCGAATCCATGTCCGAGACCTGGATCGCCTTTTCCACGTCCCAGGCGGTGGTGCCGTCGCCATCGTTGTACGTATAGCCGCCTGGATTACCCGGACCGCCCCCCTTCCGTTGACCCTGGGTCGCCGCGAGTTCGGCCGCATCGATCGTCCCATCGCCATTCACGTCATAGCCTGTCGCATCCTGGCGTGGATGGACGTAGAGATTGGCCAGCATGCCCATCTCCATGTGCTCCGTGGCCTCGACATGGCAGTGGTAGAGATAGGTTCCCGGCTGAACGATGTTGTAGTAGTAGGTCAGGGTTGCTCCCATGTTAATCGCGATCGAGGGCTCAGGCACCCCATCGAAGACTGCGGATGCATTGGGGAAACCATGAAAATGTACCGTATGCGGGTCGAACAGGTCGGGGCGCATCGCCATGCCCACATTGGTCAAGGAGAGATAGAATTCCTCTCCTTCGTCGAGTTCGATAGTCGGCCCTGGCCATTCGGCGTCGAGGATGCCACTGGTGATGACATCCGCTGAGGGCGTGCCCGTCTGATCACCGAAACCGAACGTGTAGAGTGGTTACCATTGGACATATTGACAAAGCTGTCGCCCGCGATCAGATGCATACATTTGGCGGTCGGGTGATTCGGATCGGGTGTATCGATCACGGCATCGCCATCGGTATCCCCCGGACACTGGACATTGACTGCCGCACCGGCCAATCCACTCCCACCCAACAGGACCATGGAAACAGCAGCCGGCAGAGCGCGTTTTTTCAAATAGTTGTTCATTCGTTAGACTCCTCTTCAAGACTCACTCTTCGAGGGATTCGGCCTGTCCCGTCCCATCAATCCAGGATCCAGAGGGATCCTATGCGGGTACGGGACAGACCCTCGCCCTCCCCTGCTACTGGGCCTCATCCGCACCTATGTCCGACAGTTTCCTGGCCGATGGACGTGGATCATTGTCGAAATCGACACTCAGGCGCCCACTTGCCGGTGTATTGCCGCCGTTGTTGATCGCCGCCGAGGCCGCCGTCAGGTGATAGTCCAACTGAGTGATGTTGTGGCCTGGATTGGGTGCCGCACCTGGCTGCAACAGGGACAGGGGTCCAAAGGCCACCTAAATGAAGTTGCCACCCTCATCGAATGCACCGGCCGTCTGCAGGGTAGTGAACTCGGTAAACAGCAGGGTGTTGCCACGGCTGCCATTGAAGTAGCCGTTGACGAAGGCTGGATCACCCGAGATATTGCTGGGATGGAATCCAGTGCTGTCGGTCAGCAATGAGAAGCGCGGGTTCTGTCGATCGGCAGTCACCACGTTGCCATCGAGTACCGCCAGATCCACGCTGTAGTCGGACACTGGCACCAGGGTCAGATCGCACAACGGATTGGTCGGATCGAAGGGCGTTGCCGGGCAGGTGGCTGGAAACAGCCCCGTCTCGATCACCGGAGTAGCTGGATTGTCGAAGTTGACCCAGAAGAACGAGCGGTTACTGTGAATGATATCGTCCCGCAGGTTGGGATCCGAGAAGGTCTGCCACTGTAAGGCGCGCGCAGACGGCAAGGCCAGCGGATCAACATCCAGGGTCATCAGGGTGACCATATCCGGACTGTGGGTACGCGATACGATACCGGCCGGCAGCGGATTTGAGCGGTTTGGTACCCCTATCGTAAAGGCCGCCGAACCAGTCGAGGTGCTGTCGTTGTTGGCCACCGTATTGTTGCGGATATTCACCTTCAGCGAATCCTGCAGGGAGATGCCTCCGCCGGCGACCCCAGCTACATTGTTGTCAATCATATTGTTGAAGAGATTGACCACGAACCAGGGGTTGCGGTCCCCCAGATTCTGCGCCACGTCCTGACCGTTGGCATTGGCGACCCGCACACCGCCACCGTCACCCGCACCGGCAAGGTTGCCGCGGATCAGGTTGGCATCGACAGTGACGCTGCCGGAACCGGGACTCAGTAGCAGACCGGTAGCCGCCTCCGGCGCCAGGGCCGGCTGGCCGCCGATGAAGATACCGCCACCGGACGGGGCCGTACCCACCTGCTGATTGAAGGACTCGTTGAAGATGATCACGTTATCCTCGATCAACCCGCCACTTGAACGTCCCAGATGGCCGATACCTGCACCATCGCCCTGGGTGAAGTTGCCGCAGATCCAGTTCTTCTGCACCTTGTAGCCATCTGCCCCGGTATGCAGTGAGATGCCGCCTCCAGCGCCACCGAACCCACCGTTCTCCGCGATGTGATTGTGGTGGATACGGATGTGGTCATTGGTGGCATCGTCATAGACCGACATGCCGACCTGGGCATTGGGATCGTTGGGCCTGAAGTCCGGATCCTGCTGACTCGCGATCTGATGACTGATCTGCGGATGGCCCACGCGAATACCGCCGCCGAAGAAGCCGGCGTTGGCATTCAGGCGGTTGTTGCCGATGTTCAGGAACTGGGCGTAGCCATTGACCACGATACCGCCGCCCGTGCTGGCGCCGACGATGCTGAAGCCATCGATGCGCGCTCCACGGTTGGCCAGGCGTCCAAAGCGATCCCGACCGGTGCGTTTACCGACAACGAAGATACCGGCCCCCTCCTCGGTGGGAAAGGTGCCTTCCGCCAGGGCGGGGAAGCCAAAGGGCGCCACCACCTGCCCCGGCAGCCGGTCGATCAACCCCGCGGCCTCCAGGGCCTTCACCTTGGCACGCCAGTTGACGACCTTTTCAGCGGGGACCTGACGAGCATTGATGGTGACCTCACCGGCGCCCCAACCCTGGAGTTTCACCGGCTTCCACATGATCACCAGTTCATCGTAGATGCCGGGTGCGACCAGGATCAGATCACCGGGAGCCACATTGTCTATGGCCTGTTGGATAGTGGCAAAGTCACCCGGAACACTCCACACATCATAGGTCGCGCCATTGGGTCGCACGCCTTTTTCGGCACCACCCACCGAGGTGCCGACCGTGAGGGTCACACCGATTGGGGACTCGATACCATTGCTGCGCGTAACCACCACCTCGTAATCACCAGGGGTCACTGTGGCGGGTACGGTGGCAAAGATACGCCGGCCATTCCATGCATCGATCGTCAACGGAATACGGCTGCCATCCGCGGCCTCCAGTTCGGCTCTGGCTCCAGCGGGTCCACCGAACCTGTAGTTACGCTGGATGGTCTTGGGAGTTGCCGCAGTACCATCCCACTCGGGATTGGGTACGGTGACCAGCCCCATGGACTTGATACGGATGCTCTGCCCCGGCAGTACGAAGGGGCCACCACCGCCGTCCTTGTTACGACGATTCACCGAGGCGATCTCCGGCGTCAAAGTCGGACGTTCACAGTCCACCGGGGCCTGCCCTGGGCTGGCAAAGGCCGCGACCGGCACCACCGGGGTGTCCAGATAGGTGGTCGAACCCGGCATGTACTGGAGCGTGTAGCAGAACTGACTGAATTGTGGGTTGAAGAATGGGTCGATGATGGTCTGTGGCACATCCGGGTTGGTGGCCGGGTCATAGGCCGGATTAGGAATCGGACTGGCATCGTTCATGCAGGCCGTCAGGATGTTCGGCGACACTCCCGATGGCTGCGGCAGATTCACCGACCAGGTCGAAGGCAATACGGCGTTATAGGTGCCGAACTGATCCGAATGGATACGGTTTACCTCGTGACCCTTCCAGTCGTAGAAGCCGATCGGCACCCAGGCCGGTGCGGCCTTCTCGCCAAAGGTCGGGGCATTCGGATTGAACTCGTTGGCCAGGTCATTGAGGATGATGCCCACGGCATTAGCGACGATCGGTACATCGGTCATCACGAAGAAATCCGCCGCAGCGTTCTGGCCCGCTGAAAGCGGGACACTCTTACGATTGCAGAGTGGGCGCAGGTCACCTGCAAAGGGTGCGGCGGCACCGGGATCACCAATATTGGCCGGGTCGATGAGCTGGGCTTCCAGACCGCTGCCATCCTTGGTCAACATGGAAAAGTAGGGTGGCACCTGGCGCATGTCACCCACGCAACTGGCGGCCAGGGCCTGAGTGGAAGCAATGTACTGGTCACCGAAGTCGACGTTCTTGTCCTCCTCCTTGACGAGCTTATAACCCACCGGTGTCGCGGCCTCTACGATGTAGTCGGCTGGCAGCAGGCCTTTGAATCCGACATGACCCTTGGCGGGATCCAGGGGATCGACGAGTGGCCCGATGCCCGCCACCGCCGGGCGGGCGTAGAAGGCCATGAGCTTAGCGGCGATGCCTGGTGGCAGCTTGGTGAGGTCATAGCTGTCGAAGGCGTAGCCGCCATCGAAGACCCCCGGGCGCACCTGATTGAAGTTGCGCAGACCATCGAAGCAATCGGTGGCGGTCTGCTGTGGCGTCCCCGGCAGGGCCACGAAGGTCTGACCCTGACAGCCGCTGGGCTGATTGTCGTCCCAACTGTCGGTGTAGACCACCTGCAGGGCATCACCGAAGTCGAAGACGCCGTTGCCGTTGCGGTCGATGTCCTCTGGGCCCTTGACACCGCCATCCTTCCAACCCAGTGGGTAGTTGTCGACATCCGCCAGATCATAGAGATTACCATCCCCGTCACTGTCGACCCCGTCGAGCGAGTCAATCTGGCCATCGTTCAGGTCCAGTATGCCATTGCCGTTCCAGTCGATGTCACAGGGACTCGCGGGAAAGTCACCCTGAGGAAAACAGTCGATATCGCCATCGGCATAGAGCGCGACCTGCACCCGCGGCACACCCGGTTCCCAGGTCTCGCCCACGGCGAACTGCGGGTCGTTCTCGGCACGTGTTACGGCATAGAAGACGATACCGGTGATACCGCCATTCTCACCCACATACTCAGGCAGAGTCGGAGGGACCGTCGTGAAATCGGGTTGGGTAAAGGTCGTGTAGTCGGTCTTACCGAACAACATGACATTGGTCTGTCCCAGAAAGGCCTGAAAGGCCTCCAGCAGGACCGGACCGGTCTCGGTGCGGGAGAGGTTGTCACCGGTATTCGGGTTGATCGCCTCAGTTCCCACCGGACATTTGTCGGTGACCGGATCATAACCGACAGTGGGTCCATTGGGATCGTTGACCGGATCGACCGGCAGACACTGTGGCTGCGGATTCAACTCACCATAACCGGGAAAGAGGTCGGTGGTCTTGTCCACCGGACCACCGGCATCCACGACGATGGTCGCGCCAGTGGCCTTCTTGTTACCGAAGTCTACCTCGGCAACCATATAGTTGAAGAATGGGAAGAACTCATCGAAGTTGGCAAACCCCTCCACATCGGTCGGAAAACCCTGGTAGATACTGCCATCGCGGAAACGGATATTCACCGAGTGGCTGAGCGCCCCGACCGGGGCCTCACTCGTGTCCCAGAAGCCATTCTGATTCGTGTCGCTGAAGACCCCGGCCTTGATGCGGCCAAACCAGTTGAATACGGCCACTTCGCCCAGGTTACAAGACTGCCCTGCATTACAAGTACCGCCAGTGGGATCGACCGTGAACGGCTGAGCGGCGATGATGGCGTCCAGATTCGCGTCGAAGACCGTCAATTGATAGTTCCCCGGGGGCACATCCGGGATGGAAAAACTGCTGTCGGTGGTGTTACAGGGCGCGGCATAGACACCTTTACCCAGACCCACGCTGGTATCGTTCAGCGCCACCCAGCAGTCTGGCAGAGGCCGGCCACTGAAGAAGGTGAAATTCGGTGGCCGTGACATGTGCATGTCGGTGATCACACCGCTGACAGTGGCCACCTGCTGGCCGGCGAGTGGTGGCGGGAGTGGTGGAAAACCACCGGGTTTACCCGCGACATAGTCAGCACTGGATTTGAGGAATCCAATGAAGACATGGGGACCGGGGGGCCCGAACTCGACGAAGAAGGGCGGTTCGTTCGGCTTGACCCAGGCATCCTGGACCTGGGTACCCTCAATGGTAGAGGTCTGAATCCAACCCGTCGTCTCGCCACTCGCGGGGGTTGGCGGAACGATTCTCACCCCATACTTACCCGGGGCAAGATTCCGTACCGTGAGAAAACCGTTCTGATCCGGGTGCAGGCTGCCCGTCCCCTGGGTCAACACGACAGGGGCGCCAGTGGCGTCGAAACAGCCATAGTTGGTCGCGGGATCGGCGTCCGGCTGGCCATTCAGATCACAGCCGCGCTGATAGGTCGTGCCCAGCTGGTTGCCGAAGGCGTCCTGTAACACGGGTCCCCCGTTCTGACCATACTTCCCGCCGGCCTCTTCCAGCACCAGGGTGAACTGGCTCCAATCGACATGCGCCGGGTTCGGCGCGCCATTCGGCAGCAGTGCAGGTGGATTGCTCTCCTCGGGCAGATCGGGTGCGCCATTCACCGGAAAATTGTCCTGAAACACAAAGATCGAGATCTGCGCTGTAGGGATCGGGTGCTTGTTGACCACCACGGTCACCGGGGCGGAGGGTGCGGGTGCATCCTTGTCGATCAGCACCGGTGCGCCGCCCAGGCTGTAGCCCGAGTAGGGTAATACCGATACATAGTAGTGCTGCTTGTTGGTGGCGTTACCCGGCACATCGTTGACCGTTATGCTGGATGCATCGGTATTACCGCTCAGGGGCTTGCCAGCGTTCAAACCACTGTTCTTAATGGCCGGCGGGTGGTTGCTGGCGTGCAGATTGATGGCCAGCATGTTCGGGGTCGGAACCCCCGGATCTACGGCGAAGGTGGTGTCCCGCTGTAGATTCCAGCGGAATCCACTGACATTGGCGGCCAGTTCACCCACCTGGGTACAATCGAAATTACCCGCGGCGACATCTGCCGAGGTACATTTGGTACCATCGGACACCCGCAGTTGAAAGTTACCTGCATCGACCGCGGAAACGGTCAGCAGAGCAAGCAGGCCTAGGGACCAGGTCAGGCCCTTCAGCACTCTACACTTAGATCTGTTTCTCATATTCGACTCCCTCAGGGCCCTTTGAATGGCAATAGGTGTATTCGACTCTGGCCGTACAGACAGACGCCAGGCATACACCGGGTGTTGTAATCCTAGAAAAGGAACTCAAGCTGTGATGCTGGGTAAACTAGGGCTTCCCGAGGGGGGAATCACCCCATAACGGCCTGGGTGCTCACCCTAGTCACAGGGTAGGGTATGGGCTCACCTTGGGGGGGTGTCCTGCTCACCCCGAGCCGTTTTCACTGGTTTGCGGCCCGCTGATCGGTTGGTGACGCCGGTGGCCGCTCTCACCCATCACCAAGGCGCTGCACGTCTGGCGGCAAGGCGGAGGTGGTGCGGCACGGAGCCCCAGAGGATGGAAAAGACCGCCGGCACGAACAAGTTCGGATGAATCCCGCTGTTTTCGTTTAGAATAGGGATATCGGCAAGGAGCAGCACCCACGCCACTTGCAGGACCCATGACGGATCTCTTTATCCTGCCTTACTCATGGTGGATCGTGAAACTGCCCCTCAGGGAGGGGAGATTGCCGGGAGAAATCTCTCGCGTGAGGCCCGAAGGGGTAAGGCAGGGGGATGCGTCGGATACAGGCCGAGGCCTGCCACGGTTTGGGTGAAACTGCAATGTTGTCGGTTTGCCGATACCTTCATCCACTTATCCAAGGCTTCAGCCGCCGCCATGAAAAGGTGGGGCGATATTGCAAAAATCAAACCAGAAACAGAGCCATGAATCCAGGGACCAAACGCATCGTCATCGCAGAAGATCACACCATCCTCAGGGAGGGACTGAAATCACTGCTCGAATCGAATGAGAAATTCACCGTCGTAGGTGAGGCGGACAATGGTCGTGACGCCATCCTCCAAGTAGGTGAGCAGCAACCCGATCTGGTAATCATGGACCTGAGCATGCCTGGGCTGAGCGGCATGGATGCCATCAAAGAGGTCCGCGACCGTTACCCCGTCATCAAACTGCTGGTGCTGACGGTACATAGCGAAGAGGAATATGTAATGGCCAGCCTGGAGGCCGGGGCCAATGGTTACGTGCTCAAGGATGCCAGCCATACAGAGCTGATCACCGCTGCCGAACGGGTACTGGCAGGCAAGACCTATCTCAGCGCGGATATTGCGGACAAGGTGGTCAACAGCTACCTGCAGGCCAGCAGGAACAGCAAAGAGCCGGCCACCCGTTGGGACTCTGTGACCCAACGGGAGCGGCAGATCCTCAAACTGATCGCCGAAGGCCATACCAACAAGAGCATGGCCGACTATCTCTGCATCAGCGTCAAAACGGTCGAGAAACACCGCGCCAACCTGATGAAGAAGCTCGGCCTGCACAACGTCTCCGCCCTGACCAGCTATGCCATGGAAAAGGGGATCATCAGCCGTTGATGTCCTGACCCGGCAACACTGAGCGAGTGGCGAAGAATCCGGGTCAGGCGGGCAGCGGCAAGTGGATCTCGATACGGGTCCCCTGCCCCGGCATAGACTCCAGCCTGAATTCTCCGCCCAAGAGTTCTGCCCGCTCACGCATGTTTCTCAGGCCGTTTCTGCACAGGAAACCGTCCCGCTGCGGCTGCCGGGGCCGGTCCATGTCAACCCCCCTGCCATTGTCGGTGATGGCCAGCAGAATGGACCGTTCCCGCCGGGCGATACGCAGACCGATGCGGGTCGCCTCCGCATATTTGGCCGCATTGTTGAGGGCCTCCTGGCAGATGCGATAGATGGCGGTCTTGTACTCCTCGGGAATCTCCGTCTCCCGCAGGGAGAAATCGACCTCAGTCCCCAACCCCGAGACCGCCTCCCGGCACTGGCGACACTGCCAGGAGAGGGCTTCCAGCAGGCCTAGGTCGTCGAGGATGGCCGGACGCAGGGCGGAGCAGATATTGCGCACCTCCCCCATGGCCTCGGCCACCAGGCCAGAGACCGATTCCAGTGATTCCAGACTCTCGCGGATGGTCGACAGATCCTCGCAACCCTTGGTCCTGATCAGGCAGTGTTGCACGCGCAGGTTGATATTGGTCAGCAACTGTCCGATCCCATCATGCAGTTCCCGGGAGATGCGCTTGCGCTCGGCCTCCTGGTCATTCAGCAGGTCCACCAGGGAGGCGCGGTTCGACATCGGGGAAGCGCCCCCTTCGGTACCCCAGGCGGGCCAGCCCTTTGCATATCCTGAGGTGATGCCGAAGGAGTATTTGACCTCCGATACCTGAGTCGTCCAGGGACTGAACAGGCCATGGGCCGACTGGGCCGATGCCCCATCGTCTGAAATCACGAAACCTGCCTGTTGTTCAGGCTTGTACTCGATCTCCATATACCCCCCTAACATCGCTGTCTTCTCTGCCTCCCTTGCAAATCTGTGATGGATCCATGGCTCCCAGGACGGGAGTCCACCAGCTGACTCATTGGTTTGAGATTGATCGAGACTGTCTAGCACAGACTATGCCAAAAATATATTTTCTCTTGTTTTACAGTGTGTTGCCAAATAACCATCCGATCCAAATGACCTGGACTAAAGGTGAATGTAAAGTTTATGGACACTCCCAGGATGCCCACACCCCATACTCCCGCACCCAACCCCAGTTTGCAACTGACACCTCTATCCAATTGAATTTACATAAATCGAACGTTACAAATGGTAAAAATGAGACCTGGATTGCAGATCGTCTACCTTAGTGTTGAAGAATATTATGATTTTATTATACTAACCGCAATGACATCACAGCCTAGTTCAGAAGGAGGTATCACATGAACAGACGGCGCATGTTTGGTTTTCTCGACCCCATCTCTCTCGGTTTCATCCTGGCGATCGCGGGCACCGTTTCGGCCCTGTCGTTTGGGCATCCCAGCGCCAAGAATGACGGATCCCAGGCGAATGCGGCCAGCCAGCAGGTGTTGCAGCAACAGCTGGCCAACAAGGATTGAGAGACGACCTGCAGGTCTCAGATCCCCTGATCTGACATCGACCCCGGCGGGTGACCGCCGGGTTTTTTTATCCCTGGCGGTCAGACCCACGCCGCCACCACCTCACATTCTCTACCCATAGCGGCCCGGCAATTCCTCCAAGGAGAGACTGCCCTGACGCCCCGACTTGCAAACTACCCAGCAATAACATCGAAGGAATGAATGGAATATTCATATCTAATTGTTTTTTAATGTTATTTATTGGATATTCGTGATCCGGCACACAAAAAGCCCAACCAGCACTTGAAATATTTAGTTTATAAGCATATTCTTATTTGCAAATCAACACAGTCTACTTTGGAGGTAGAAACATGAGTAAGCGTAGAATGTTGGGTTTCTTGGACCCTATCTCTCTCGGCTTTATCCTGGCCCTTGCCGGAACGTCCCTGGCACTCTCCACAGCCCCGGCAACCCACAAGGCTGGGGCCCAGTCCACGGCCAGCGCCCAGCAGGTCGTACAGACCCAGCTGGCCAAGAGAAACTGACGAGCCAACAGCGGGTCACTGATTCCATCGACCCGCCCTGCCCCGGCCCCGGCTGGCACGCCGGGGCTTTTTTTGCTGCCAGAAAAAAGGCCCGTTTGCCGGGCGGCAGACGGGCCGTTCGTCACATCAGAGGATGCCGTTACAGCTTCCAGGAGGCTGCCAGGCCGATGGAGTCCTGATACATCTTGATATTCGCTTCACCACCACCAAATGGGGCCGGAATGGAGTTCCGTCCATCCACTGTATTCTCGAAGGCGTGCATATAGGTCGCGGTCAGTTCCATGCCACTGCTGAACGTCCAGGTGCCACCCAGGGTCAGGTGGTCTTCCACGGTGGCCGGGGCCAGGATGTTGAAGAACGTCTGTGAAGCCGGTATCGGTTGATCGCCGTGGTTGTAGCCGGCACGCAGCACCAGGTTGGAGTTGACTTGATACTCGCCACCGATCTTGTAAATGGTCATGTCGTCCCAGCCAAAACCGGAGCCATTGTTGCCACCTAAACAACCAGTGGGATCGCTTCCCCCAACCTTGTCGCAGTTGAAGGGGTGCAAGTCATTTGCAATCGAATCGATGTCACTGTACTGGATGCGCATGATGTCCGCGGTCAGCAGCAGCGCCGGGGTGGCCTGCACCGAGATACCCACGCCATAGTTGGCCGGGACATCGAAGTCACCCTGCTCGGCGAACAGGCCCGCATAGTCGTCGAACTCCGACATGTAGGTACGGGACTGGTAGGTGGCCCCCAGGGTGACCATGTTGTTGATCTTGCCCATCCAGCCGACCCGTACGCCGGCCCCATAGGACCATTCTGAGTCGTTGTTGGTCACCTTATCGGGGCTTTCGGAGAACTGTGGGTCCAAGACAGGTCCCCCGGTTGCTGGATTAGTTGGGTCGAAGTTTGGATTGGGAATGGAATTCTTGCCGGTAAAGTTCTGCAGTCCATTGGCCTTGAAACGCTGCGCCACCAGGTTGAGACCGATTCCGAACGAGTTGTTGTTGACCCGGTAGGAGAGACTGGGAACGAGGAAGAGTTGCGCCAAGTCGATACCCGAGCGCTCACCAAATAGCGGAATACCCTTCTTGTAATCGGTGTTCATACCGCCGTTACCGAACAGGGAGAAGGCGAAGGCCAGGTTGTTATTCAGGCCGCGCCTATACCCGAATTCAGGGATCGGAAAGATCTTCAGGCCGCTGCCATCATAGGTGCCATCAACACCAGGGGCTCCACTCCCCGTGATCTCCGCCTCACGGATCGGCCGGAACACATCCACGCCCACATCGACCCGGTCGTCCATCCAGGCCGAACCGGCCGGGTTGCCGCCGGTGGCGACCGCGTCGCCCTGGTGGGCAATGAAGGTCCCGCCCATGCCCTTGGACTTCATACCGATGCCGTGGGGGGCGTAGCCGTTGGTGGCAAACGCCGAACCACTGGCCAGGGTGCCGGCGATCAGCGCGGCGAGAATCTTTTTACTCTGGTGCATCTTGTTGTTTCCTCATCTCTGCTTTGTTGGGTGAAATGGGCCTTGGACGATCCTTTCCCTGTCGCTCCCTCCCTCGATCCATCCTCGGCTCGGTCGTTTCAGATTCATGGTCGACAGGCGGGACAGTCTGCCCCTGCCCGCCGCCAGGGATGGACTGACGGGTGTTATTTACCGGCCACCTTGGCCAGGGCGTCACGGATCGCCCCCGGTGAACTGGATATCTTCATGAAGGTTCCCATGCCCAGGTCCGGAAAACTGATGGCGATGCGGAACTTGCCCGGCAGGGCGATGGCCTTCTTACCCACCACCAGCAACTCATAGGGCAGGTGCGCGGTATGCTTCAATTTGCCGGTATCGGTCTTTGACATGACGAATTTGTCCGCCGACTTGTCACTACTCAAGGCAACCCCGAACAGGGTTGCATTGGCGGAGGGGATATCGACCCGGTAGACCTTTTTGGTGCCGGCGACACCGGCTGCCAGGTTCTTCTCGATACGGGCCACCGCGGCATCGTGGGAGGGGAAGCTGGCCAGTTCGTCCACATCGTCGAAGTAAGGCATGGCGAACATGTAGTGGTATTTGCGCAGCTTCTTGTCGGCCAGCCCCTCCTCCGAGCCAAACGCCTGTTCGCTGCCCAGGGCGGCGGCCAGTTTGCCCGCGACCCCGCTCAGATCGGCCTTCATGCGGTAGGCGGCGGCCATGTAGGCCGGGTTGGTGTAGGCCACCTGGATCTGGTCACCGACCTGGGTGAGAGAGACCCGTTGCACCGCGCCGAAGGCGCCATTTTCGGACTTGGAGGCAGCGGCCTTGAGATCGTCGCTGGTCACCACGATGACATGGGCCCCGGGATAGGGTGAATAGTCGCCGGCGATGGTAAAGCCCTGCCCCTCGAGGGCCGACTTGGTCTGTGCCACCACGCTGGCCAGATCGCCCGAGGTGGTCTTGCCGAGCACGTAGGGTTTGAGATTGTCCGCGAGCGCGGGGGCGCTGATGAAAAGGGCAGCCACCAACCACACGGCCACTTGGCGCAAGTATCTTGCCATGCTGAATCCTCCTGAGGTGTAAATGTTGTTATTCGGGAGGGTATCCAGGCCCGACAATCAGACCTTGATCTGGCGCTGAAACCAGCTGAAACAACGGCAAGCCCCCTCTCCGTGTTTCAGGAATATAACAGTTTCTTGTAGCGCGTCAAGTTCACAACAGAAGACCCCAGGCCCTGCCCGCAGCCCCCTCAAGGAAAGAAGGGGGGGTAGAGTAGAGAACAGGTTACCACCGCCTTAGCTCCGGCCTATCTGTTTCCGCCCCTTTCGTCTGGCGGTGCCTCACTAGCCGTGGCCTAGCCATGTTGGCCTGTCCCCTCTCATCAAACC
>Ga0114931_10002419_pt1 | contig 23768 bp, 23 predicted proteins | sample 2SBtaG_FD_89579 | JGI IMG/M metagenome (GOLD analysis project Ga0114931, IMG submission 89579) | Deep subsurface microbial communities from Kolumbo volcano to uncover new lineages of life (NeLLi) - 2SBTROV14_V59a metaG | ecosystem: Environmental > Aquatic > Marine > Volcanic | place: Kolumbo... | reverse complement strand
GTCGACCAGATCGACGTCTCTTCCCACCCATTCGGTGTCTTCCATCGACTGGATCAGTTGGCGATCCTCCACACGCGCGTAGCAGCGGCCCCCTTCGGGCAGGTCGCAGACCGCCAGGCCCCACTCCGGTCCCTGGCGGCTGTGCATCACGCTGTACGCGGCGATCCGGGCGGGGCCGCTGGCCGTATCGCGGATCGCGCGCCGCGGTGTAGCCGCAGCTCTGGCTTGCACCGATGCAGGGTCGGCCGGCGCCGGTGCCAGCGCGCCCGGTTGGGCCGAGTAGACCGCGAAGATGTGGTTGGTCATGTGCATGCCGACGCCGCTCACCATTCCCGTGTCCGACGGGTTTTCGCGCAACTTCCGCACCATGGTCGCGACCGCGTGGGTCATGTAGTTGTTGCCCGGTCCGCCGTGGAAGGGGAGGCCTCCGGTGACCGTGAGCGGCCGCGAGTCGTTCGATTTCAAGCCCAGGGCGTCCATGGCTAAGCCGACCGAGCTGCCAAAGCAGCTGTAGAGATCGAAGTGCGCGATGTCGTCGATCGCCACACCGGCACAGGCGAGCGCCGCGCGACTGGCTTGCTCCATCGCCGTCGAACGCCAGAGATCCTTGCGTTCGGCGACGTACACCGGATCTTTGGCGTAGCCCCAGCCGCGAAGGTAGACGCGGCGGTCGCGCGGCACGCCGAGCGCGTCCGCCTTTTCGTGGCTGGCGATGATCACGGCCGCCGCCATGTCGATATCCATCACCGAGATCGTGTACTTGGGATAAGGGTAGGCGACCATGCGATTCTCGGGCGTGACTTCGACGATCTCCGCCGCGCTTCGCGGCTGCCGCAGCCAGGCGTTGGGATTGGCGGCGGCGATTCGATTCATCGGCGCGAACAGCTCGCCGAGATGCTGCCGATACTCTGCCGGCGACAGGCCGAGGTGGGCGCGCCGCGCGATGTCGAAAACTGCGAAGGTCAGGTAGGCCTGAAACACCTGATGAGCAACTTCGGCCGGGTGAAACGGCTCGTCGAAGGGCATCGGCGGATCCGCTTCGGGCGCGAAGCTCCAGGCGGGTTTTCCCCCCGCTTTTTTGAGGCGTCTTTTCGTCGCCAGGGATTCGGCGCCGACGACGATGCCGAGATCGTTTCGACCGGCTAGAATCTCCTCCGCGACCGCCTGGATTCGCGCTTGCGGGCCGGTTCCGCTGAGCCCCGTGTAGTGACGGGCGCCGTCGCGCAGTCCGAGCCGCTCGGCCAGACGACGCGGCGGGTCGTCGTACTGCCAGCTCAGGCTGTAGACCACCTGCAGGCTGTCGGCGGCGGCGAGGATATCCACACCGCCGCTGTCGGCGGCGGCGGCGCGACACATCTCTTCCCAGAGATCGAGGGGCTCGGGTGCGTCGCCCTGGGCCGGGTGGATGGTGCGCTGGGCGACGCCGATGATACAGGGCGAACGCGGATCGATCATTCATTTCCTCCCGGAAGCGAGAAGTGGTTGGTGCGGATTCGGGGTGGCACGTACTTGGCCGCGTAGGGTGTGGGATGGTGTTGTCCCATAGCTCGCCGGGGGGTGCCTTTTCTACGTGGTTCGAGAAGGATCCAGTACCGACAGGTTCCGGAAATATTCCGCGTAAAACCCTCGATCCCGCGTGAGCAGGCGCTCCGCATTGCGGCGCGCGTGGGCGGCGATGAGAAAGTCGGAGACGATGCGTGTCCGCCGGCCGCCGCGCTGTCGGTAGGCGCGCCAAGCCCGGCCGGCATCGAGTGACGCATCCCGATCCATGGGCGTAAACTCGAGCCCGATGCTGTCGAGTACCCGTTTCAGCTGGTCGCCCGATCGCGCGCCCGCGCGGAGTTCCGCCCATACGACCTCGCAGGCGATCAAGCCACCTTCGGATCGGCATCGTTTGAGTGCTTCGCGGGATGTTGCTCCGAACTTGGGGTCCGCTCTCAGGATATCGATCAGGATGTTGGTGTCGACTGCCGTTACCATGACTAGTCGGCCGCGCCACGAAGTTGGTCGACGAAGTCGTCGGTCGTTTCATCGCTCTGAAATATGCCGAAGGCGGCATCCACGGGATCGAGGGCCTCCGTTTTCTTGGCGACGAGCTTGCCCCGCTGGACTTCGAAATCCAACGTCTGCCCTGGCTTGATCCCGAGTCGATCGCGAAGAAGCTTCGGGATGGTGACCTGACCCTTTTCCGAAACGACGGCTTTCATACTAGAGATGTAGGAATTCCTACCTGGAGAGTCAATCCAGGATCCGCAGGCGCGCGGCTGGTTGGGCCGATCCGATTCTCGCCGCAGGGTTCGAGTGAAACTCTCTTCGCTCGTAGGCCTGGGCTCGTGCTGAGGCTGGTGGTCGCTGCGCGAGCGTTTCTCGCACAATATCGTTGTCGCCGAGAGCCGAGAGCGAATGCGGAGGGTCAACAGCTGAGAGCTAGTGTGGCGGTCACGGCGCGATGACCGAATGGAGGAGCGGCTCGTTTGCGCCGAGGCGCCGGCAGTTCTCGGCGGCGACTGCGATGCTGCGATCGAGAGTCTCCGCGGTGAGCCATGCCAGGTGTGGCATCACGACGACGTTGTCGAGCCGCAGCAGCGGGTTGTTGGGCGGAGTCGGTTCCTCCTCGAAGGTATCGAGCGCCGCGGCCCGCAGACGACCCGTTTGCAGTGCGACGACGAGCGCCGCCTCATCGACCAGGCCACCGCGTGCCGTGTTGACGAGTACGGCCCCCGGTCGCATCGCGGCGAGTGCCGCCGCGTCGATCATGTGTCGCGTCGCATCGTTGAGCGGCACGTGCAGCGATACGATGTCGGCGCGTTCGAGTAGCTCGGGTAGCTCGCAAGGCTCTCCGATCGCGTCGGGCTTCGCGCTGCGCGCGTGATAGATCACGTCGGCGCCCATCGCTCCCAGGATGGGCGCGAGGATCCTCGGTACCGAGCCGTAACCGACCAGGCCGACACAGCGGCCGCCGAGCTCGAGCAAATCGTCTTGGAGATTCGGCGGCCAGCCCCAGCCCTCGCCGCGCCGGGTTGCGGCGTCGAAGTGGGGAAGCCGCCGCAGCGCCGCGAGCATCAGTGCCAGCGTCGCTTCGGCGACCGCACGGCTGTTGGTGCCGGGCATGTTGCAAACATGGATGCCGCGGTTGCGCGCGCCTACGAGGTCGATGGTGTTGACGCCGACGCCGATTTTTTGGATCAGCCGAAGCTGTGGCGACATCTCGATGACAGTCTCGGTGACCGGCTCGAGGACGTGCCAGAGTACCTCGGCGTCGCGCATGGCGCGCGAGAAGCCCTGGCGGTCTTCGACCGGGCAGACGCTCACATCGAGCCCCGACTTGGCCAGGTCCGCGAGCCGCGCCTGCAATTCGCGACCCGCATCGTAGTGGAAAACGATCTTCATCGAAGCTGCTGAGCTCGTTTCAGGCACCGCGATCCTGGAGCCAACCGGCGACCAGGTCCGCTATCTCTTCTCGGGCGTTATCGGGACTGAGCAGGTAGTGGTCGCCTGCAATGAACTTCAGGGTCTTGTCCCGCGCGGCAAGGTTATCGTGGATGGTGTGTGCATCGACCGGAAAGACGCCCGTGTCGGCCATGCTCTGAACGACCAGTGACGGTAGCTCGATTCGTTTCAGGTGGGGGATCGCCCGACACTGGGAGTGTTGCAGACTCCACATCGAGAGCCAGGTGCGAATCGTGCTCGAGCAGCCGATGCCGTAAGGGCTGTAGTTGAAGAACTTCGGCGGGCCGAGATAGCAAATGCCGAGCTCTCGATCGTTGGGATCGAGGCTGGCGTCGAGGTAGCGCGGATCGGCCCACGTGCGGTGCAGATTGAAGATGCGATCGATACACCCCGCGGCCTGGATCCGCTCCAGCTCCTCCAAAGCCCACGCGGTGATGCGGTGGTTGCGCGCGACCTGGGCGGCGCGGTAACGCTCGATGAACTCCGCTGAGTAGGGCGGACCGTTGTCCGGATTGTACATGTCGAGCGCCGGATCCACCGAGGTCGGGTCGGTCTCGTCGGTGACCGATGGGTCGAACCAATCGGTCAGCACTTCGGGCCGGCCGGGGTGTGAGTTGGTCGACACGTAGAGGTCGCAGGGAAGCAACTTGAGCGCCGGTTCCGGCACCGGCGCACCAAGCGGGGGGGTGAGATTGGGATCGACCGCCTGCGATTGGTAGGCCGCCATCAGCGAGCCACCGCCCGAGTTGCCGAGCAGCACAATCTTCTCGACCCCGGCCTCCTCGCGCAGCCAGCGCACGCCGACACCGATGTCGATCAGTGCGTGCTCGAGAGTGAAGTAGTGCTCGAGGCCGCGATAGCGTGTGTTCCAGCCGAGAAAGCCGTAGCCCCGCGCGTCCATCAACTCGCCCATGTAGTGCTCGGAAAAATCCTGGTTGTAGTGCGTGGCGATGAACGCCGTTTTCGGTTGGGTGCCATCGAGGTGGTGGTAGATGCCCTGGGTGGGCATGTAGCCGGCTCCGTTGCGGCCGGCCGTGGGCGAGGGGAGGGCGACGAAGCGTCGTGCGATTGTATTCATGGAGATTTCTCGGTCCTATTTCTTTCGCGCCGGGGCCGGTGTGACGCGGCCAGTGTTGGGCTCGGCAGCTGCGAACACGGTTCTGTATACAATGCGGGCCAGTGTATCGATGGCGACATCGTCGGGCAGTGTCGAGCGGCCCGTTTCGCCCCCTTCGATCAACCAGACGTAACAGAAGTAGTCCATCATCGATCCCAGCGCCGATGCGGTGGCGTCGGGCTCGGGGTTGTGCGCGCGGTCGGCCTCGCCCACGGCGCGGATTCCGGCGGCGATGCTGCGACGCGCGTCGGCGCGGATTTCTTGCCAGCGACGTGCGAAGCGCTGATTGATCATCGATGCCTGGAAGATTGCGGCGAGCTCCGGAGCGTGACTTCGGCAGCTGGTCCAATAGACCGCGCACAGCTCGCGCACCACATCGTACGGCTCGGCTCCGGCCAGATCGAGATTCGCCTGGCGGCGATCGACCTCGGCCTTGAAGTCCTCCGCCAGTTGCTCGAGCAGCTCCTCCTTGTTGGCGAAGTACGTGTAGAAGGAGCCGAGCGCACGGCCGGCCTCGCGCGTGATGTCGGCGATCTTGGTGTTGGCGTAGCCCTTGCGATGGAATAGCCTCCTGGCGGCGTCGAGCAGAGCCGCGCGGCTGCGAACTCCGCGGGCGGTGAGCAGTGTGCCGTCTGCCGGAAGACTCTTCACGGTGGTAGGCTGCGCTTTCAATCTGATCTCCCGAGCCGGTCTGGGGGTTGTCGCACTTGAACAGAGGTTCAAGTCTTAGTGAGCCATGGCCTACTCCGCAAGGCGCGGGGAGCGATGCCAGTGACGGGCCGGGCGTAGATCGCGGAGCGGGCTCGCCGACGTCGCCGATTTTCGCTACGTAGCTGTGTCTGGACAGGATCACGCGGAGCGAGATGCGAACATGAATTTCGGATTCAACGAAGAACAGGAACAGTTGCGGGCGCAGGTGCGGCGTTTTCTCGATCACCGTTGCCCGATCGAGGAAGTGCGCCGCGTGATGGCGGCGCCGGAGGGTTTTTCGCGGGAGCTGTGGGGCGAAGTCGCCGCGCTCGGCTGGTTGGGCCTCACCGTTCCCGAGGCTTACGGCGGGACCGGCCTGCAGTGGATCGATCTCGTGGTCGTTCTCGAGGAGACCGGCAGGAGCCTGTTTCCGTCGCCCTTGATCTCGAACGCGCTGGCCACCAGCGCCATCGTCGAGTACGGCAGCGAGGCGCAAAAGAGTAGGTGGTTACCTCTCATGGCGCGCGGCGAGCGCATCGGCACGCTGGCGATTCTCGAGGCTGACGCAATGATGCCTGCCGGGGGAACCGGCCTGCGCGGTGTGCCCGACGGCGACGGCTTCACGCTGACCGGCGAGAAACGCTTCGTCAACGATCCGGAGGCTGCGGACATCTTCATCGTTTCGTTCCGGCGCGGCGACGGAGCTGACGACGTCGGCCTTGCTGTCGTGGCGGCTGACAATGCTGGCGTGGTGGCGAAACACTACCCGATGATCGATGCGACGAAGCGGCAGGGGATCGTAACGTTCGCCGGTGTGCGGGTCGGCGCCGATGAGATTCTCGATTGCGCCGGTGGGGTGAGCGCCGCGATTACCCGCCTCTTCGATGCCGGCGCAATCGCGGTCACGGCGGAAATGGCCGGCGCCGTCGACGCCGCGATCCGGATGACCGTCGAGTATGTCAACCAGCGCGTTCAGTTCGACAGACCCATCGGCCAGTTCCAGGGCGTCAAACATCCACTGGCCGAGATGTATGTGGATCTGGAGTCGTTCAAGTCGCTTCTCTACTACGCGGCTTGGTCGTACGACCACAGCCGCGAAGAGGTCTCGCGCTACGCATCGCTGGCCAAGGCGTATGCCACGGAGTCGTTCGTGCGAACCGGCGTGGACAGCATTCAGCTGCACGGCGCGATCGGTTTCAGCACGGCGTGCGACATTCAGCTCTATTTCAAGCGTTCGAAGTGGGCGCGCCCGGCGTATGGCGACGCGGCGACCCACTACGAACGCGCGCTTGCTCTGAGAGGTGTCTGATGGATTTCGAGCTCGCGCCGGAGGAAGAGGCGTTTCGCGACGAGGTTCGCAGCTTCATTCGCGAGCACTGCCCGCCGATCGAAGAGCGCCGAAAGCTGGGCGCCGACTTTCTGCAGGCTTGGTGGAAGGCGGTGCGAGAGAAGCGCTGGATCGGATTCAGCTGGCCGGTGGATTGCGGGGGAGGCGGCGGGACGTTGATCCAGCAGTTCATCTTGAAGACGGAATTGCTCGCCGCCAATGCGCCGCCGCTCGGCAGTGATTATACGGGGCTCGGCTGGGTCGGCCCCGCGATCATCCAATTCGGCAGCGACGAACAGAAGCGGCGCTATCTCCCGGATATTCTCGACAGCAAGTCGGCCTGGTGCACGGGCTACTCGGAGCCCGGGGTTGGCAGCGACCTGGCGGCGTTGCAGTGCAGAGCCGTGCTCGACGGAGACGAGTACGTCGTCAACGGGCAGAAGATCTGGATCTCGCTGGCCCACGTGGGCACGGGGATCTACTGTATGGTTCGGACCAACACCGAAGTCGGCAAGCACGAGGGGATCAGCTGTCTGCTGATCTCACTCGACACGCCGGGCATCACCGTGCGCCCGATCGAGAGCTTCGCCGGGGACCACTTCGCGCACCTCTACAACGAGGTGTTTTTCGACGACGTGCGCGTGCCGGTGAAGAATCGCATCGGCGAGGAGGGACAGGGGTGGCAGATCATATGCTCGGCCCTGCAGAACGAGCGTTCCGGAATTGCCGAGGTCAATCGCCACCACAAAGCGCTCGAGCGCCTGATCAAGCTCGCCGGACACTCGAAGATCGCAGGCGCGCCAGCGCTCGAGGACAGCGAGATGCGCCGCCGTATCGCGGCCTTCGACGCGCGCATCGAGGCGGTGCGCCTCAACGGTCTGCGCACTCTCACGCGGCAGCTGCGCGGTGACGATACGTCGAGCGCTGCTTCGATCAACAAACTCCACAACTGCACGTTGCTGGTCGAAATGGCGGAGACCGGGATGGAGCTGTTGGGCGGCGCGAGTCCGTACCTCGGGGATACCGATGCTTCGCTGTACAAGGGGCGTTGGCAGATCGGTGCCCTCGGCTGGCCGACCACCGTGATCGGCGGTGGAACCCCGAATGTCCAAAAGAACATTATCGCCGAACGGATGCTTGGATTACCGAAGGACTAGCGGGAGGATGAACTGGACGTGTGTTGGTGGGAGTGAGTGCTGGCTCTTCCTCTCTGCGAAAGGAAATCTGCGACGATGACGAAAACACGATCGATCGGCGGGTTCCTCGTGTCCGTGTTGCTCGGCATCGCCGGATGTGGGGACGGTGGCAGCTCTGCGTCGAACGGTCCGCCGCTGACGAGTTTCGTCAACCCGTTTACCGGCACGGCGGCGGCGGCGGCGGATTTTGGCACGGGCGGTGGTGCCGGAAACACGTTTCCGGGTGCTGTCGTCCCCTTCGGCATGTTGCAGTGGAGTCCCGACACCACCCCCGGAAGGGTCAATGCCCCCGGCGGCTACACGTTCGGCGATTCGCAAATCCGAGGCTTCAGTGTGACCCATATGAGTGGGGTGGGATGCCCCATCATGCAGGATATTCCGTTCCTGCCGACGACGGTTCCCGTGTCCGTTTCGCCGGCCGCCGCCAATTCGTATGAGGTGGTCGCGAACTACGTGCCCTCCTTCGATCACACTGGCGAGGAAGCAGAGCCCGGCTATTACAGGGTGCGACTCGATCCGGATACGGCCGAGGAGGTCGACGTGGAGTTGTCGGCTACGGCCCGGACCGGGTTCGGACGCTTCCACTTTCCACCCACGCAGACTGCCAGCATCCTGATCAACGCCGGGGGCAGTGCGATGGCGAACGGAGACGCCGTCTTCGCCATCGATCCCGATCGCGGCGAGGTGACCGGCTGGGTGGAGAGCGGGCAGTTCTGTTATCAGCGCAACCGCTACAAAGTGTTTTTCGTCGCCGCGTTCGACCAGCCGTTCGCCGGCTACGGCACCTGGGAAAAGCAGGCACTGTCGCCGGGCGCGACCGACGCCGCGGACCATGCCGACAACCCGTTTCAGCTGCGCCCCGTTTCGGGCATCCCGGATCCACCGACCGGCAGCAACGGCGCGCAGGCTGGCGCGTATGTCACCTTCGACACGCGCGATCGGGAGGTGGTGCAGGCGCGCGTAGGGGTCTCCTATGTCAGCGTCGCGAACGCTCGTGAAAATCTGCGCTCCGAAAGTCCCGGCTGGGAGTTCGATCGGGTGCGCGCCGCCGCCGCCGCCGCGTGGAACGAGATGCTCGGTCGGATCCAGGTGCGTGGCGGCTCTGCCGAAGACACCGGCACGTTCTACACCATGATGTACCACGCGCTGCTCGGGCCCAATGTGTTCAGCGATGCCAACGGGCAGTACATGGGTATGGACGGCATGGCGCATGCTGCCGACGGATTCACCCACTACAGCACGTTCTCGGGTTGGGACATCTACCGCAGCGAGATCCCGCTCCTGGCCATCATCGCCCGCGAACGAACGAGCGATATGATGCAGTCGCTGGTGAGCAACGCGCGGGAGAGCGGTTGGCTCCCCAGGTGGTCGGTTGCCAGCGGTCAGACCGATACCATGGTCGGTGATCCGGCGGCATCCGTGATCGCATCCGCCTACGCTTTTGGCGCGACCAAGTTCGACCGCGACGCGGCGTTGGCGGCGATGATCAAGGGGGCGACCCAGGAGGGTGTCAGCGACAATGCGGAGTATGTCGAGCGCCAGGCGCTCTCGCAGTACCTGCGCCTCGGATACGTGCCACACGACGGGACCGAGCTCAGTGACGGCGGTGCGACATCGATATTTGGCCAGACCGACGCGGTTTGGGGCTCGGCGGCGACGAGTTTGGAGTACGCGACGGCCGACTTCGCGATCGCACAGTACGCCGCGAGGTTGGGCGATCCGGAGACCTGCGCGACGTATCTCGGCCGCTCGGCCGGATGGCGGAGACTCTTCAACCCGGACAGCGGATATCTCCAACCGCGGTATTCCGACGGTGCGTTCCTGGAACCGTTCGACCCGACCAGCCTCGAGGGGTACGTCGAGGGCAACGGCGCTCAGTACGCGTGGTTGGTACCACACGATCTCGCCGGACTGAGCGCTGCGTATGGTGGCGCCAGCGCGACCGTGGGCCGACTCGACGAGTTCTTCACGAAGATCAACGCTGGTCCGGAAGCCCCCTTTGCCTACCTCAGCAACGAGCCCAGCGCGCTGACGCCTTGGATCTATGATTGGCTCGGGCAACCGTACAAGACGCAGGAGTTGGTACGGCGGGCCATCCTGACGCTCTTTGACGATTCGCCCAGCGGCTATGCCGGGAACGACGACGTCGGGCAGATGTCCGCTTGGTATCTCTTCGGCGCGTTGGGGTTGTACCCGGCGATTCCCGGCACGGACGTGCTCGCACTCGGGAGCCCGTTGTTTCCCGAGTTGTCGCTGCAGCTGCCGGGCGGGACCGTCACCATCGCCGCCGGCGGGGCGGCGCGCGATCGGCCGTACGTTCAGCGGCTCACGGTGAATGGTGTGGAATCCGGAAGGCCGTGGATTCGTTTCCGCGATATCGCTGGCGGCGGGACTCTCGCCTTCGATGTCGGATCGAGTCCCAACCCGGCGTGGGGGAGCCTGGCCGAGGACGCTCCGCCGTCCATCGGCCCCGACGATGGTGCCGATTGCGAGCTGCCGCGGTAACCTGGAACTCGCTTCGCTCGTAGGCAGGCTCGGGCATCGGCAAAGGCAGGCGGCGGTGGTCGCTCCGCGACATAGACTATCAAATTCGCGGAGTTTCCCATTTGAATGATCCGGTGGCACGCCGGTGGTTGAGCTAATGTACGGAGTCCTCGTTTTTGTCGGCGCGTGTTACGGCTCGGTTGTACATCACGGTGGTGTGGCGATCCTGGGCGATGACGGTAGCGCCCGGCAGTAGCGACCGCGCGGCCTCGACGTCGCGAGCCGCGACGAATGCAGCCACTGGTTCGGGCCCTTGCCAGACCTCGCGAAGCCTCTCTCGATCGTCGTGTTTGACGATCTCGATCTGGCGGTCGAGATAGAAATCGACGGCGGGCAAATAGCTACCGACCGATACGACCGTCGTCTCGGGCGCGACCTGGCTCAGGGTAGCCGAGGTCAAGCCTCGAAACTGCTTGGCGAGGTGGCCGCGCCCCACTTCGATCGTGACCAGCAAGACCGCGACGCCGGCCAGAAGCGACGCCAGGGAAGCCGCGCGCAACCCGCGCAGCACGAGTCTTCGCGATATCAGTCCAGCGACGGTTACCCCACCGCCGCCGAGCACCAGGAGTGGACGCAGAATGGGGATCCGCCAGTGCGGGACCCACAAGTAGAACAGGAGCCCACATCCGAGCGCCGCGGCTCCGCCGATTGCGATGAGCGAGCCACCGCCGCGCAGAATGCGGGGGACGGGTTCGTCGAGAATTCGTCCGTAGAGGTACGCCAGCACAATCGCCAGCGGCGGCAAGGCGGGTAGGACGTAGGGGATGAGCTTCGACGAGGACAGGGAGAAGAGGGCAAGCGGGACAGCGGCGCACCACACGAGATAGGAGCCCGCCGGCTGTCGGCGGAGATCGGCCAACGCCTCTCCGGTGCGACGGGGATCGAGGATCCACAGCACGCTCCACGGGAGCACGCCGACGAGCATGACCGGCAGGAAAAACCAGAACGGTTCTCGGTGACGCCACGGAGCGACGAATCTCTGTACGTGATGATGCCACCAGAGGTGTACAGGAACCCCGGTTCTTTCGCGTTGACGAGCCAGAACCACGGAACGCAGATCGCGATGAACAGGGCGCCGCCCAGCCAATCGAACCAGTGCTCGAGAAACCTGAAGTCTCTGCGTACGGCGAAGTAGAGAAAACCAGGCAGCCAGATCAGCACGAGTGCGACCGGTCCCTTGGTGAGTACGCCGACAGCGCTGACGACGTAGGCCAATCGAATCCAGGCCTTGCCTCCACTGCGTGTACCGAGCCAGACGGCGGCCATGCCGGCCGTCGTCCACAGGGTCAGCAGCATGTCCATGGTCAGAAGCTGCCCGAACGCGAAGAAGAGCGGGCTCGACGCCAGCACTGCGACGGAGAGCCAGGCTGTCTCGCTGCCGAACGACCTCCGCGCAAAGGAGAAGACGATCGCCATGCAGCACAGCGCCGCGACGAAAATAGGCATGCGCGCCGCTGCGTCGGTGACGCCGAGGAAGTGAAACGATAGGGCGCTCAGCCAGTACAGCAGTGGCGGCTTGTCCAGGAACGCTTCGGTGCCGAGGTACGGCACCAGCCAGTTACCCGAGTGGAACATGATCCGCGCCGTCTCGGCGTAGCGCCCCTCGTCGGGCTCGGCCAGCGGCATCGAAAGGACTCCGGCGAGGGAGATGCCGATGATCAGCGCGGTCGCGAAGGTGGCCGGCCAGAGGTAAGAGGTGTGCCCGACCGCTGTCGGCGCCGGTAGTACCCCTAGTGTCGGCGTTGCCGGTGTGGGCCGACCGGTGTGGGTGGTCATGACGGCGTGGTCGCCGGCCGGCTACCGACCGTGGCAACCGCTAGGTGGTTGAGTCGGTGACGAGTAGGCCTCACCGGTCGACGCCCCTGACATGAACCACAACGGCGACGGTATCCGCGACCTTGACGAATAACACGGACGGTGGGACCAGGCCGAACTCGTGCAACGACACGGTAAAACTGGCATCGAAACGGACCTCTCCACCGGCTCGATGCCAGTCCGAGATGGCGGCCCGGACATGCCGTGTCACGCCGTCGATCGTCAGCTGGAATTCGATTGCATCGAGCTTGCCGGCTTGCCGGCTGTCGCCGTCAGGGCGAACGTCGCGCAGCGCCGCTACGATGCGAGGGTAATTCTCGACGTCGAACATCGCCCTCATGTTGTGGTCGCGCAGTCGGTTCTCGGTCGTCAGTGACTCTACCGGCAGGACGATCTCGGCGCTCCACTGGTCCCGATCGGCAGGCGATCGCGCGACGTATGGGATACCGTTCGCGTGTCCTTCGAAGCGGTGCAGGGTCGATTCTGCTGTAAAGGTGACGTCCAATGTGCCGCCCACCTCGGCTCCCATCGCGGGTGGAATCACGAATACGAATACAGCGAAAAGGATATGCAGGAAGTTCATGTCAGCCACGAGATCGGATGGAAGTCGGATCGTTTGCGAGGATGAAGCTGAGCGTGAGATGGCGCGGAAATCCGTTCAGCCATGACAATTGCGTGGACCGTACCAACTGCGCCGCTGCGGTGCGACCGGAGCCGGCAGCCGCTCACCGGGCGATTCACCCCGTGCGCGCTAGAAGCTTGCGCGCAACGCGCGTGCCAGCCGGAGCCCTACTCCCAGCCGGGGGGATTGGAAATGGAGCGCGGTGAGAACCTGTGAACATTGCAGTCGACCGTGAAAATCGTTGCAGGTTTCAGTCTGGCGTATACACGACGTGTACCGAATCGTCGACGTCGTCGGAGGCGATATACCCCACGGCGTTGGGATCGGACGCGACGTAACGCTTGACGGCCTCGTCCGATTCCAGGGTCGCGGGTGGAAACACACCGTGGAAGTACCGCCGGTTCCAATACCCGACGAGGTCTGGGCTCACCCGGTCGAAGATGTCGCGCTCGAAGATGTCGCGTATCGTGCTCCCGGCCTCGCGGTTGATCGGTACGATGGGCTTCCCATCTTTCCAGAACCGTTTCTTTTTGAGGTAGATCCGGGCGAGTTCGCCGGCGGACAGTTGCGCCGATCGGCTGGGGTGGGTGATCACGACCAGCGACGGTTCGGCCAGCGCGGGGTCGCAACCGAGGAGTAGCAGCAATAGTGCGAAGCTGAGCGTGCGCATTCTCAAAATAGGAGTGCGAACGACGAGCGAAACCCGGCGCTGGTCAGTGGCGAGCTGTGATCGAGTATCTGGTATTCGACCTTGAAGATTGCGTATGGGCGCAGCCGGAAGGCGGCGCCGAGTACGACCTGATTCAGTCCCCTGTTCGCACCCCGGGCGGCGAAGTATTCATAGCGGCCGACCGCGTAGACTCGGGGGAGGATGCGTGCGGCCAGCTGTGTGTACGCGCCCCATTGGGAACCGGAGGCACCAGCGCCCTCGTCGAAGGTCATCTCCGTCATCCACTCGAGCGGCCCCCTCTGCCACAAGGCGTCGATGCCAACCAGGTGGAACCACTCGTTGCGCGAGCGAAAACCGACGTAGGTGCCCCCGAGGGAGAGACCGGGCGCGACGTCCAGGGTCAACCGCGCGCCGCCGCTGCGGTCGGCCCGAGTGCCGTGCGGCGCGGCTTGCAGTTCGTCCGTGAACTGGCCGAACAGGTCGTAACCGAGACGGCCATCGAAGAGGTTGCCCGACAGCATGACACCGGTGGTGTTCTTGTCGAACGGAACCTCGGTGACCAACGGGCGAGAGGTGGTCCAAACCAGAGGTTGGGCATGGATGACGTTCCATCTCCCGACGGGGGTCAGGAACTTGCCGGCGCGCACCTCGAGCCGATCGTTGAACGAAAAGTCCACGTAGAGACGCTCGGCTGCGAAGCGTTCGTCGGGACTTCCGGCGTCGCCGTTGGTGTCGATGCTGAATAGGTTCTCGTACTCGATCTCGGAGAAGAACGAGAACCGCTCCGACAACTGGAACATGACGAATAGACTCACGTTCGCAAGGGTTAAGCGGGCTGGTGCTCCTTCGTCGCGCACGAGGTCGATACTGGAATAACCCCCCAGGACCAGTCCGGTCTCTCCGATGTGGAGCCCGCGCCCCGGTATATACGACAGGGATGCACACGCGGATTCGCATCGCGTGGCCGTCGAGCCGTCTCCCTCGACGGGTGGCGGATGTGTGACATCGTCGCCAGCGACCTGGGCCATGGATGGGGTGCCAGGCCACCACAGCGTCAGTGCCGACAGCGCCAGACCGAGCTTCAGTGTCGCCTTGACCAGGTGGTAGCTCTCCTTCATCTTCGTTCGCAGTCCATGAGGCCGTTGAAGATATCCGTATCGCCTTCGGGGACACAATGGCTCCGGGACGCGGCTCGGCTTTCACTGCGGACCAAGCTACTGGCGTTGTCGGGGTTACTCGTCATTGTTTCCGGGGTCGTTTTCGCGGGCCTGGCGTTCTCTGCAACGCACGACGCCTTGCGCAGCGCTGCCGGCCGCCAGTTGGTCGAAGCTGCCCGCGGAGAGGCGGACAACGTGAGCGCTGAAGTTGCGAACCTCCGCGACGACTTGCATCAATGGGCCCACAACGAAGTCATGCGCGACCTCATGATCGGCGACCTCGACAAACGTGTTTCCAGGCTGTTGCGAACGATCCGAGAGGGCGGCGAGTCGTACTTCGACTTATTCTGCGCCGATGCGGACGGTCACGTGATCGCTGCCAGCGCACCGGGCTTGGTGGGCCGCTGGCTCGGCGACTACGCGTTCGATCCGAAAGCGGTGCCCGGCGCCACCGTGCTGCGCGGGCCCGTCTCGCGCTCGCCGTACCCGCGCCCCACGCTCGAGGCGATCGAACCAATCCCACACCCGGAGCACCCAGACCGGCGAATCGGCACCCTCGTAGCCCTCTACGATATGGGCGCTATCGACCAAACGGCGATGCAGCTGCGCCGCAACCTCGCCGAGCTCGGCACCGAGGTGGACGTTTTGGTTCTCGACGAGCACGGCACGGTGATCGCGGGTTCTTGGCACGACGAATCGGCTGCGCTCACCGGACGGAACCTGCGTGATGCCGACTGGAAGTCTGCGCGAGCGGATATCCCGGTCGCGCTGGCGCGCGGCTTCGAAGAGGAGTCGGCGCCGCAGGTTTTTGCCGCGTATTCCGAGTTGAACTCAGTCCGCGATGGCTGGCGTGTGTTGGTCACGCAGTCGATCGACGATGCGCTCGCTCCCGTCGCACAGCTCAGGCGAACGTGGGTCATCGCTCTCGCCGCGGTGGTGGTGGTGGGCCTGTTGTTGGCGGGATTGCTGGGCGAGCGCATGGTGCGGCCGCTGCGCGCCCTGACTTTCGCGACGGAGGGGATCCGACTTTTCGGCGATGAGGCGAAACCGTTGCCGGTTACGTCGGGCGACGAGATCGGACAATTGACCGAGGCGTTCAACACAATGTCCAGCGAGCTCCGCGGCGCTCGTCGCGAGTTGATCAATGCGGCGCGGATGGCGCTAGCGGGCGAGATGGCGGCCGGGATTGCGCACGAGGTGCGCACACCTCTGGGGATTTTGCGCACTTCGGCACAGGTGTTGCGACGATCGATCGAGGCGAGAACCCCCAAGGAGGCCGAGCTCTTGGGTATCATGATCGCCGAGACGGATCGGCTGTCGCATGTCGTTACCGAGCTACTCGATCTGGCCCGGCCCCACCGGCCGGCTGCCCAGAGTAACGACCTTGCTGTCGTGCTGGCGCGCGCGGTCGAGTTTGTCAGGGCCCAGGCTGCGCAGCAGGGCGTGCGCCTACGGCAGGAATTTTCGGAACATTCGCCGCCCGCTTGGTGCGACGCGGAGCAGATCTACCAGGTTGCGCTGAACCTGATCGTCAATGCTATGCAGAGTATGCCGTCGGGTGGGAACGTCGTCGTCCGACTCGAGGCCGAGCGCTCGGGGCGGGTGGCGTTCGGTGTCGCCGACGACGGGCCGGGAATTCCGGAGGACATCCAGGACAAGGTCTTTGCCCCGTTCTTCACGACCAGGGCGAGCGGGACAGGTCTCGGGTTGGCGCTGGTCGAGCGGATTGTTTCGGCGCATCGGGGTACGATTACGGTCAACAGCTCGCCGGGGGAAGGGGCGACGTTTCGGGTGACCTTGCCGGTCGCCGAGGAGGTTGCGTGAAACGGATTCTGGTAGTCGACGACGAGCGGCGCGGCCGTCGTGTGCTGCAGATCATGATCGAAGAACTCGGTCTCGCCTCACTCGCAGCGGAAAGCGGCGAGGAGGCTCTCGAGCATATGCGCAACGAGAGGATCGATTTGATTCTCACCGATCTCAAGATGCCGGGCATGAGCGGAATCGAGCTGCTCACCAGAGTGCGCGCTCTCGACGGCGAGCTTCCGGTGATCATCCTCACCGCCTACGGAACGGTGCAGACGGCGGTTGACGCCATGAAAAAGGGTGCCTTCGACTATTTGCTCCGGCCTTTTGATGCGAGCGCCCTGGAGGCGGTGATTCGTCGCGCGCTGGCGTTTCGGCGCATCGAGATCGAGAACCAGTTTCTTCGCGAACGGTTGGAGGATGAGATCGGCAACCCGGGTCTGCTCGGGACGTCCGCTGCCATGACGGAGGTCCGCGACTTGATTGCCAAGGTGGCTCCGACGCGCAGCTCGGTTCTGATCACCGGTGAAACGGGCACCGGAAAGGAGCTGGCGGCGCAGGCGATTCACCGGTCGAGCCCACGACGAGCCGAGATCCTGGTCGCGCTCAACTGTGCGGCGATCCCGGCCCAGCTCCTCGAGAGTGAGCTCTTCGGACACGTTCGCGGTGCTTTCACCGGCGCCGACACCAACCGGACCGGGAAGTTCGAAATCGCCGACGGCAGCACGTTGTTTCTCGACGAGATCGGAGACATGCCCTACGAGCTGCAGGCCAAGTTGCTGCGCGTGCTCGAAGAGGGGGTGTTCGAACCGGTCGGATCGAATCGGCGCGTCGAAGTCGATGTCCGGGTGGTCTCATCGACCAATCGCGACCTCGCGGCCGATATCGAGGGGGAGCGATTTATAGAAGACCTGTTCTATCGCCTGAACGTCTTCCAGATTCAGATGCCGCCGCTGCGCCAGCGCAGAGGCGATGTCCTGCCGTTGGCGCAGTACTTCCTCGAGCGCTACAGCTCCGAGATCGGCAAATCCGCGCCGCGGATCGGTGACGAGGCGGGGCAAATGCTGGAGCGCTACCCGTGGCCGGGCAACGTGCGCGAATTGCGCAACGTGATGGAACGATCGGCTGTCCTCTGTGAGGAGCCTACCCTCGGGCCCCGCTTCGTTCGCGCGCTGCTTCCCTCCGATGCTTCGAGCGATGCGGTGGAGGAGGAGCCGGACGTCGGCCTCGATCGCGCGGTCGAGAACCTCGAGCGGCGTCTGATCCTCCACGCTCTCGGTGCCACCGGCGACAACAAAGCCAAAGCTGCGCGACTCCTCGACATCGGCGAGCGAACGCTGTGGTACAAGCTCAAGAAGTACGGGATGTGACGTTGGTTCCCCCAGTCCTCCTCCCGGTTGACCCGCGATCTCCGAGCGTTCCTCCGAAGAGCTGCACCTGCACCCGTACGCGATCGGCGAGAAGGTGAGGATCTGTGTCGAGCACTTCGCCGCCAAGGTGCAGGGCGAGGGCGAGGGCGAGATCGGCGGCGAGGAGCTCAGTCGTGGACGGTGACTTTGACCATCTGGACCGGGGTTGTGGGTCGATCGCCGGGGCCGGTTTGCGTCGTCTGGATCTTCTCGACGACATCCATCCCACTCACTACTTTGCCGAAAACAGGGTGTTGGGACGGTCCCGGGCTGAACCAGTCCAGGTTCGGGTTGTGCACCGTGTTGATGAAGAACTGGCAGCTACCGCTATTCGGGCGACCGGTGTTGGCCATCGACAGAGTGCCGGGCTCGTTGGAAAGCTTGGCGTTCGCCGGGTGCTCGTCCGCTATGCAGCCGTTCGGGCTGTCGCCGGTGCCGGCGCGCGGGCTGTTGGGGTCGCTGCTGTGCGGGCATCCGAACTGAATCATGAAGCCGTTGATGACCCGGTGGAAATGAAGTCCATCGTAGAAGCCGCTCTTGGCGAGCTCGATGAAGTTGCCCGCCGTCGTCGGCATGAGGTCGGTGAATAGATCCACCTCTACGTTCCCGAGTGAGGTTTCCATAGTCGCTGTTGGATTCGCCATGGCCCCGTCCTATCAGCTTTTCTCCGCGACGCCACCACTACCCGGTCGGCAGATGTTCGGCTGACGCCATCAAAAACCGCGCAGGTCGATTGCCCGCGAGACGCGCCGTGTGGCGATCTCGTGCGCTCCCGTGCGAAGATTGTCGCCTCCGCGCTGATGCGGGACAGTGCAACACGATTCGAGCGGCGCCGATGAGGCCGTCGGCTGAAGCGCAACACGTTGGATGAACGGGGGCAGACGCGATGACCAAGACAGAGCCTCAACGGCGGATCAAAGACGTGCTCGACGCCATCATCTTCAAGAACGATGGCATCCGCAGATTCTGGAGCAACGCATTGGGTTGGGCGCCGGTTGAGGCGGCCGGCCTGCTGAGCAAGTCAAGACTCGATTGGCAAGTCTCGCTTTCTCATACCCTTGGGATTTGGCTAACCCCGAACGCCGACGGGGCTGGACCAGATGCCGATGGCCGACTAATCCTCGGCTGGGCGAATCTTGGAAGCCTCGTCGAGGGTTCGTTGAAGAGGTTTCTCTCCGTGTATTACGACGACTACAAGGCAGACATTGCCGCCATCCATGATCGGGCGGGAGCCGTGAAGGATCCTGATGGCCTGACACTGCAGTCATCGAGAAGGGTGAATCGATCTGGTGCGCGCACGTCCCAGATCTTCCCGGGTGCGTTGCAGTTGGCCAATCTCGGGACGAAGTGGTGGCAAGCGATCGACCTCCACATTGAGAGTCTGCGCGAGATCGGCGAATCCGTTCCGCCCCCGTCCTCGGAAGCGGAACTCATCGAGACCGATGCGGCCTAACACATAGCGTGGAGACGGACCGGGCTACGCCCGACCGCTCACGCGAAGGACATTAGGTAATCCAAATGGCGTCGCTCGAGGAACTCGAAAGTCTGTTGGCGGATGTTTCATTGCGGCTCGACAGAGCTGCCGAGCAGGTTCGCGACCTTGGTCTGCAGCCCGCGAAGAATATTCGGAAGATCGGCGAAGCGATTGCGTTGACAGTAGAGGTCCGTAGCGATGTGTATTTGCAGCGGCCAGATCTGACACCTGATTATCTCAAGAAGCGATGAAACTGTCGCAACCTAACAAAGGCGGGGCACCCGACCGCGGCCACGAGCCCGCGGGAATCGAATCGCGGGCATCGCGTGGAGGCCGCGGCGGGTGAACGCCGGTCCATCAGGTGCACCAAGATGCGGACCCTTCTCGACAACGCGAAGAGCTGGTTTCTCGAGTCGCTTTTGTATGGGGACCAGCTTCGCGTCGTTGTGGTCGAGGGGATTCGTGCCGACACGCCCGAAAGCCTCAAGGTCGGAGAGCACGTCATCCAAAACCTTCATGCCCTTGAGCCATCGCCAAGAAGCCGCAGAGCTGTCGTTCTATTCTCACAACTCGTCGCTTGGCAGGTAGTTGACGAGTCCTACACCTTGCTGGACAAGTCCGAGGTTCGTGACGACACCTCCTTTCTGTCCACCCTGGCCCGGTCCGCATACCTGCAGTACGTGGAGACCCACCACGGGTGGTTCAGGGACATGGTCGGTCCCGCGAACCACTACCGACTCTGGACCGAACGAGGTTATCGACGTGATCACCCATACCGAACCTATTATTCAGCTACTGAAGAGAACCTGACGTGGCGATGCGGACGGACCGGCTGAATGCTCGGTTCCAGTTGATGTTTGGTAGAATTCCGGTCACTCCAGGTGTCTTGGCTGCCGAGCTAGATCGCCGCCGGCCGCTGAACGGCGATCGGTTGGGCGGCGTGACGAGATGAAGTGGCACTTTGTTCCATTGCTCGCGGGCGCGGTGGTCCTCGCCGCCGGTGGCGAGCTCCTCGCGAGCGATGATGGCCCTGTCGCGGAGCTGCGGGCTTTCATCGCGGTGCCAGTCAAGGATCGGCTGGAGTCGGCCCTCGGAGCAGGTGACCTTCGGTTTCTCGGTGTCTACGGCTACGCGCTCGAAGTCCCTGGCGTTCCGAAGAGCGAGGCCGACCGCATCTCCAAGAACGGGGTTCTTCCGATACCCGGCACCTCTGACGCACTCGTTTCCGAGGAGCACGGCGGTCTCAACGACGAGGTGCGGGAGTACGCGGCGCAGTACAACGGGCTCGTCCTTGGACACGTCACGCAACGCGCACCGTGAGGCACGCCGCCCAACAATGCGCTGCAGCTGACGTGGCACAGCGCGTTCTAATCGTCTTGGTAGCCTTCTAGCATCAACCTTGGGTGCCTCACACAGCGGCCGTTGGCGGCCTGTGCCACGCAGCTGAGCGCCAATCCGTTGGGCGCACCAAAGAAGGCGGCGTCCGGAAGCCAAGTCGGAAGCTTGAGCGCGCGCACGCCTTCTGAGTATGCTTCCGAGCATGGACCTCGTGGAGATCCTCAAGCGCCCGGAGGGCAAGACGCTCGAGTTCAAGCGCGACCTCTCCTCGCCGGACGGCGTGCTGCGGACGGTCGTGGCGTTCGCCAACACCGCCGGCGGGACGTTGCTTCTGGGCGTGGAGGACAAGAGCCAGCGTGTGCGCGGTGTCGCCGATCCGCTGGCCCTGGAGGAGCGATTGGCCAACCTCATCAGCGACCGAATCGCCCCCCGGCTCGTGCCGGAGATCGAGATCCTGCCCTGGCGCCGCACACAGGTTCTTGCGGTACAGGTCCATCCGAGCTCGAGCCGCCCCCACTACCTGAAGCGCAAGAGCCTGGAGCGCGGCACTTACGTCCGGGTCGGATCGACCAACCGGCTGGCGGATGCCGAGCTGATCGGCGAGCTGGGGAGATTCGCCCGGGGGGAGGCCTTCGACGAGCAGCCGATGCCGGGACTCGACTCAGAAGCCATCGACTTCCGAGCTGCTTCCGAGTCGTTCGCCGCCGTGCGCAAGCTCGCCCGGCGCGACCTCGAGACCCTGCGGCTCGTGACGCGCCACCAGGGTCGCAAGGTCCCGACCGTGGGCGGTATGATCCTCTTCGGCAAGGGCCGCGAACGTCATTTTCCCGACGCCTGGATGCAAGTCGGCCGCTTCGGCGGCACCGACAAGAGCCGCATCGTAGATCGCGCGGAGATCCACGCGTTCCCGCTGCAGGCCGTCGAGGGGGCAATCGCCTTCGTTCAGAAGCACACCCTGCACGGCGCGGAGATCGGCTCGGTGCGGCGCAAGGAACGCTGGAGCCTCCCCCTCGTCGCCGTGCGCGAGGCGGTCGTCAACGCCGTGGTCCACACCGACTACGCCCAGCGCGGGGCGCCGCTGCGGCTGTCGATCTTCGACGACCGCCTCGAGGTCGAGAACCCGGGGCTCCTGCCCTTCGGCCTCACGGTCGAGGACCTGCCGCACGGCGTCTCGAAGCTGCGCAACCGGGTCATCGGGCGGGTCTTCCACGCGCTGGGCCTGATCGAGCAATGGGGCAGCGGGATCCAGCGCATGACGGCCGTCTGCCGGGAGGCGGGGCTCGCAGCGCCCGTGTTCGAGGAGCTGGCCACACGCTTCCGGGTCACGATCGCCACCGCCCAGGTGGGGCCGCCGGTCCTGGACGAGACCGATCAGGGGATCCTGGCCTGCCTCGCGGACGGGCAGGGGTGGCTCACCAGCGAGATCGCGGCCGAGATCGGCCTCACGCCGAGGGCGACGCGCACACGGCTCGCCAAGCTGGTCGATCGTGGACTGGTGCGCGAGATCGGCACCGGGCCGCAGGATCCGAGGCGGCGCTACTTCAAGGCTGAGGCCGGACCAGCATGAAGCTCACCCTGCAACAGCTCGAGGCGCATCTCTGGGGCGCGGCCAACATCCTGCGCGGCAAGACCGCGGGCCAAAACTACAAGGACTACATCCTGTCGTTGATGTTTTACAAGCGGCTGTGCGATCACCCCTAACAATCGCGTGCATACGGACCGGGCAAAGCCCGGCCGCTCACGCGCAGGGCGTTGGGTGCTCTAGAACGGCAAGTACAGAACTCATGACGCGATACATTCATCCCGCTATCCCAGTTGTCATAGTGGCGCTGAGTGTCATTTGCGGAGCCTCGATGTACTCGGGCGAGCACGATTCCATGGCCTCGCAGACCCCTGGGTTAGGCATTACTCCCAAGGGAAGCAGAGTTCTTTCTATGGACGTTAATGTTGGCAAGAATGGAGATTTTAATAAGGCGCTCACTGAAGCACGTCATGCTGGCGTCGCAACGGTGGTACTTCCTTTGGATTGGAATCAAATCGAAACGGCGCGGAATACTTTCGTGCCAAAAATAAACTTTCTCGCGATTGCCAACTCGTATTATCCGGCTCTCAAAATGCCAGTTCACCTGATGATTCGTCCGATACACACCAATCAAAAGGTCGTTCCCGCCGATCTGATGCATCTGGCGCTCGACAACCCGCAAACCATCAATCGATTCGAACGCATGCTCGACTGGGTGGCGAGTCAGATTCAGAACGTGGATTTGAAGTCGCTGGTCATTGGTTCGGAAGTGGATATATTTTTTTGGGGAGACCCGGCCAAGTGGAAGACGTGGACCAGATTCTATTCAACCATAGCTCCCTATGCCCGACGCAGGTTTCCTGGAACCCTTGTCTCTTGCGAGACAACGCAGGCTGCATTTTCCGGACCTGACATCGAGCGCGTACGAAGACTGCATCAGTCCAGCGACGTCGTCGGCGTTTCCTATTACCCGATGGAAAACGGACTGCGAGGCGTAAAACCGCCTTCCGTCGTGAGTCGAGATTTCGCTACGGTCGTACATACGATTCCGCAAAAACCGATCATCTATTATCAAATCGGATATCCATCCAGTCCGGCATTGGGGAGTTCTCCAAAGCAGCAGGCGGCCTTCGTCAGGGCCGCCTTTCGCGCATGGGATGAGCACGCAAACCGTATCCTAATGCTGAATTTTCAATGGATGCATGAAATACCGAAGGCCGGTCTGGATCAATACGCAGAGTACTATGACAACGACACTCGGAAGTTCCGTGAGTTCCTGGGGAGCCTCGGATTCCAAAGCTGGTCAGGAAAACCGAAACCCGCTTGGGATGTCTTCAAGAATGAAGCCGCAGATCGTGGTTTCGGGCAGACATCCACAAAGTAAAGGACCGTCATGGCTTGCTGTATCAACGGGCTGTCAAGAACGACGTGTCGTGCGGTCATTCAATCCAGCACCTCGTCGGCGCCCATCGTGACCGGCATGTTGGCGGCCTCGACGATCACCTTTGCGCTCACCTGCTCGGCATTGTCACAGTCGATCGCACCTTCCATGGCGGCGGGTATGAGGATGTCGCAATCCAGTGCGAGTAGCTCGGCGTTGGTAACGCTTTCGGCGTCGCGAAACTCGTTGAGCT
>Ga0114931_10002418_pt1 | contig 23774 bp, 20 predicted proteins | sample 2SBtaG_FD_89579 | JGI IMG/M metagenome (GOLD analysis project Ga0114931, IMG submission 89579) | Deep subsurface microbial communities from Kolumbo volcano to uncover new lineages of life (NeLLi) - 2SBTROV14_V59a metaG | ecosystem: Environmental > Aquatic > Marine > Volcanic | place: Kolumbo... | reverse complement strand
GTCGACTGACGTTCGTTGTTTCAGGCCCCAAAGCGGCCTATGTGATGGCCGAGCCGTATCTGGAAACACTTGGCGAGGGCGTAACCTATGTTGGTGAAGGTGAGCTCGCCCGTACGGTGAAAATCTGTCACAACGTCTTGCTGGGTGTTGTTACGCAGAGTCTGGCCGAAATCACGGTTCTCGCTGAAAAAGGCGGTGTGCCACGTCATGCGCTGCTCGAATTCATCAATAACAGCGTCATGGGATCGATTTTTACGCGGTACAAGACGCCGGCCATGGTAAAGCTCGACTGGACACCAACTTTTACGCCTTTGTTGCTGCGCAAAGACATGGACCTCGGTCTCGCGGCTGCAGTAAAACTGGGCGTGCCGATGGCGGTGGCGCAAACGACCAGAGACAAGGTTCAGGAATCGATCGATGCAGGTCACACGGATTGTGACTTCGCTATCCTGCTTGAGGAGCAAGCGAAGGCATCGGGATTGGAACTGCAGCCGGAAGATGTCGAGGTTGACGACGGATTGCACTGAAAAAAATCAGGAAAATTTGGGAGGTAGCTTTGCAACGCAGGCAATTTTTGAAGCAAACGGCATCGGTTGCCGGGATATCGTTCGTCGGCTGTGGGCTCGCGGCGATGTCGGGCCATTCCGGGCCGGCGCACGCCGCGCGTCGTCAGGTGTCTATCGGTGGCAAGCGAATCCAGACCGTCGATATTCACTGCCACAGCTACGTCCACGACGTCTGGCCGTTGATCGAGGATCACAGCGATCTCGGTTACCTCGCGAGTGTTGTCGATAACCCGATTTTGCGTAACAAGATCGATATCAATAATGTCGATTTTCGCCTCCAACAAATGGATGAGCAGGGCATTGATGTGCAGGCGATTAGCCTGCACGTGGTCAATACCACCATTGGGCGGACCCGGATCTGGCTGCGAAAATCGTTGCCATACAGAATGAAAAAATTGCAGAGACCTGTGCCGCTCATCCCGAGCGCTTTGTAGGACTTGGCGCGGTCGCCTTGCAGCACCCGGAGCTGGCGGTCAGGCAAATGAAACATGCGGTGAATGAGCTCGACATGCGTGGCTTCATGATTACGGGTTCGGTTAATGACGAGGAGTTATCAAATCCAAGATTCCACCCGTTTTGGGCTGCCGCCGAGGAACTGGGCATCGTTATCTTCATGCACCCGCGCAATTTCCCGGCGGGACAGTCGCGACTGAACGGAAACGGGCGGCTGGATAATGTAATTGGTAATCCTCTGGAGACAACCGTTGCATTGTCACATCTGATATTCGAAGGCACGCTGGACAAATATCCGGGTGTCAAAATTTGTGCTGCCCATGGTGGTGGTTACCTGGCGTCCTACATCGGGCGTTCAGATCACTGCGTTACACATGCCTCGATGTTTTGCGAAGCCGTCGAAAAATTGCCCAGCGAGTACCTGCAGCAACAGCTGTATTTTGACTCACTGGTTTACACAAAGGAAAACCTTCGGCATCTGATCGCGACCGTTGGTGCGGATCGTGTGGTTATTGGCACCGACTTTCCATTTGCGATGGGCACAGCCGACGCTATTGATCATGTATTGTCTGTCGACGAACTTAGCGACGACGAGCAGGCGGCAATATTGGGTAAGACTGCCGCGGGTTTGCTGGGAATAGCCTGAGAGACCGATGAGTATCGAGTTTGCATTGAATGGGAAAATCGTTGCGGTCAGTGTCGGACCGGAAACGTCCTTGCTTGAAGTATTGCGTAATGATATCGAACTGAATGGTCCCAAGTTTGGGTGTGGGCTGGCCCAGTGCGGAGCGTGTGCGGTCTTGCTGGATGGTGTTTCGATTCGTTCCTGCGTGACGCCCGTCGCAGTTGTTGAAGGGAAGAACCTGACGACGATAGAGGGCCTTGGCAACAAGGACGAACCACACCCGTTGCAGGCCAGTTTTATTGCGGAACAGGCGATGCAATGTGGTTATTGCGCGAGCGGTATCATGACGACGGCTGCGGCGCTACTTGCCAGTAACCCGTCGCCAACACGTGACGAGATTCGTGCCGCATTGTCGGGTCATTTATGCCGCTGCGGTGCGCAACCCAGGATGATTCGGGCGGTCGTACGAGCAGCCCGCGAGATGCGTGGCAACCTCGCATGAGCGTCAATCGCCGCCAATTTATCAAGGCATCCGGAGCCATCGTTGTTTGCTTCTCGCTTGATGCCCGTGACTCGTCAAGTGAACCTGGTGGTGAAGCTACTGCAAGCTTCGACAATCGGATTACCATCAATCCTGACGGTTCGGTTGAATTGTTCCTGGGCAAAGTCGAGCTCGGTCAGGGAATCAGTACAGCACTTGCGCAGATTGCAGCTCAGGAGCTCGGTATTGCATTTGCGCAAATTCACCTGGTGACCGTTGACACGGATTTTTCTCCTGATGAGTCTTACACGTTTAGCAGTATTTCGATACAGAAAAGCGGTCCGAAGGTTCGTGAAGCGGCCGCCAGGGCACGTGAGTACCTGGGTCAACGGTCCGGCAATTCACCACACAAACGCCCGAAAATTGTTGGCGAATCGATCCAACGCGTCGACATTCCGGGCAAGGTTTTCGGTGATGAATGTTTTATTCAGGACCTTCGCCTCGACAACATGGTGCATGCGCGCGTGCTGCGGCCGCCTGCTGAAAGGGCGGTCATATCGAGCTTCGATGCTGAAGACGTGAATAACATGCCGGGCGTACTCAAGGTGGTCCGTGATGGCAATTTCATCGGTGTAATTGCTGTGCGTGAAGGACAGGCACGGCACGCTGCCATGGCACTGCGGAAAAATGTTGAATGGGAGCTGCCGAAGGACCTGCCCGATAACGAAAAAATGTTCGCATGGTTGAAAAAAGCTGAGTCGCAGACGGAAGAAGTCGCCTCGAAAGGTACGATCAATCTGGCAGCGGCCGATACGGTACATCGGGCGATCTATCGCCGACCTTATCAGGCGCACGCGTCAATATCGCCGGCTGCGGCCGTTGCGTCGTTCGACGGTGTAAAGCTGACGGTCTGGAGTCACGCGCAAGGCATGTATCCGCTGCGAAATGCGATTGCTCAAGCACTGGGTCTGTTACCGGAAAACGTTCGCTGTGTGCACAAGGAAGCATCCGGGTGTTATGGCCACAACGCTGCGGATGACGCCGCGTGCGATGCCGCCGTGCTTGCCATGGCAGTACCTGGTCGACCCGTTCGATTGCAATGGGAACGCGCAGACGAATTCCTTTGGGAACCACTGGGGCCTGCGATGCAGATTAAGATGCAGGCGACGATTGATGAGGGCGGAAGGCTTTCGAACTGGCAACACGACGTTTGGGGTTGCCCACATACGAGCAGGCCGCGTGGTGCCGAAACCGCCGGCCACCTCATCTATGCGAGACACAAGGCAGATCCGCTTCCGAATCCGCCTGCGTATTCGATCCCGCAACCCAGTGGTGGCAGCGACCGCAACTCGGTGCCTTTCTACGACGTCGAAAATGTTCGAGTAAACAAACACCTGGTGACCGAAATTCCAATTCGAGGGTCGTCGATGCGAGGGCTCGGCGCCTACGGAAATATTTTCGCGATTGAGTCATTCATGGACGAGCTTGCGGAAAAATCCGGCTCCGATCCGTTCGAGTTTCGCAGGCGACATCTGCAAGATTTTCGGGCCATTGCGGTATTGCAGCGGCTGGAACAGGAATCAAACTGGCGAAAACGACCCGGGTCAGGCAGCGGGTTTGGCTGGGGCCTCGCGTTTGCACGCTTCAAGAATCTGTCGAGCTATCTGGGCATCGTGATGCAATTGCATCACGATGCTGAAACGAATGCGATCCAGCTGATGCGGGCAATTGCCGTGTGCGATGCGGGCCTCGTCGTAAATCCGGATGGCCTCAGGGCGCAGATTGAGGGTGGCATCATTCAGTCATCGAGTTGGACGCTTAAGGAGCAGGTACGCTTGTCGAGCACATCGCGTGAATCGCGTGACTGGAATTCCTACCCGATACTACGATTTGACGAGGTCCCTGAAGTCGACGTAATTCTGATCGACAGACCGGATGAGAAATCTCTCGGCGTCGGTGAAACAGCGCAGGGCCCTACCGCCGCGGCGATTGCGAATGCCGTATTTCACGCCAGCGGAAAACGCTTACGGCAACTCCCGTTCACCGCCGATCGATTCGTATGAATGAAGCGGTGTTATCATCGGGTCACATAAGCTGAATACGGATTGGGAGTTTTCATGATCATTAGCAATACCGAAAGCATACCGGGTCGCCGCATCGCCGAGTTTTATGGTGTCGTCACCGGAAACACCGTCCGTGCCAAGCACGTTGGGCGTGACATCATGGCGGGGCTCAAAAACATTGTCGGTGGTGAACTCAAGGGCTATACGGAGTTGTTGCAAGACTCACGCAAGGAAGCGACTGATCGCATGATTGAACAAGCCCAGTCCATGGGCGCGAATGCTGTCGTCAACGTCCGCTTCGCGACCAGTTCTATTTCCCAGGGAGCGGCCGAGTTATTCGCCTACGGAACGGCTGTTCGGGTCGAATGATATGGATACCAATATCGAACAACTAAACCTGTTCGTGAATATTGGCCTGCCAATCCTGATTCTGATGATCGCGTATTTCATCGGCAGCCATATGGAGAAAAAGCACTTTCGCAGTATTCGTGAGCGTGAAGCGAAGCTGCAGGGCTTCCCGGTTGTTTCCTTCGATACGATGCCCGACGAATGGAGAGTCAGTAGCTCGCACATGGTGACGGGTAGCATCGTTATCTCGCTGGACTACTTCAAGCGCGTGATCGCGGGTCTCCGAGGGTTGATTGGCGGGCGCGTCAAGACCTACGAGCCACTATTGGATCGAGCGCGGCGTGAAGCCGTATTGCGCATGGCAGAAGCTGCACGTAAGCAGGGCTATGACGCCGTATTTAACGTCCGCCTGGAAACATCCCGGATTGCGAACGCGCGACGCGATGGTAAAGGCGTAGCAGGTGTCGAGATGCTCGCATTCGGAACAGCCGTCAAGTTTGCCAGCAGGTTTGCGAATTCAGGATGAGGTTTGTCGCGAGACAGCCGCAGGAAGGCGTCAACGTCAGCAAAACGCATCCTCTGGTCGAGGCGGGTACGCTGGTCGCCGGCCTGACGCTGATTTTTGTCGTCATTGCTTTGTCACTGATATATCTCGTTGAGATCGCACTCTATTTCATTTCACCGGAAGACGAGGCGGGCCTGTTTCGAAACTGGATGCCGGAGGACCTGGTCACGGTTGCGCCCGATGATGAGAAACTGTATCAGACACAATTGTTACTCGATCGGCTGGCAGCACATTGGCCCGATGCACCTTACACGTTCCGAGTGGAAATTGATGACTCGGAAGTCGCAAACGCGATGGCGTTGCCGGGCGGGCTGGTTATCGTCACACAGGGACTTCTGGATGAGGTGAAATCAGAAAACGAACTTGCATTTGTACTTGGACACGAGCTCGGACACTTCAAGAACCGGGACCACTTGCGGACATTAGGCCGTGGTATCGTATTGTCGATGTTCTTTGCCGTTGTGACAGGCAATGATGTCGGCGGCATCGGCATCAAAGTAGCCGACGTCACCTTACGCAGTTTCAGCCGTCGTCAGGAAACACGGGCTGATGAGTTTGGCCTTGCCGTCGTGAATTCGGAATACGGCCATGTCAACGAGGCCTGGCGGCTGTTTGAACGTTGGGAGGACAAAGATCGTTCGCCCACGGGCCTCATTACTTACTTCTCCACGCATCCGGACACGGGTGATCGTATTGCTGACATGCGACACCAGGCAGAAATGCACGGCTGGCGCACAGACGGTGACGTTACGCCATTGGCCTGGTAGCAGTGCCGAAAAAAAGCCCCGCCACCTTTCGGTAGCGGGGCAGAGCCATTGGGGCGGTGACTGCAGGGGGCGACGCCGCCGCAAAATCAGGGCTCAAGCAGATAGATGCCCATCCTGTAGGCCGTGAAGGTATTGGTATCCGAATCATATTTTCCACGTGCGTGCATCGAACGTGCTGTCGTAGCGCCGTCCAGGCTGAGACTCAGATCCTCAATGAAATCGGTGAATTCTGAGTACTCTCGCAGGCTGTCAGCAGACTTGATGTAGTACACGCTGCGACCGACTGCGGGCGGCACGATACTCGTATCGGAATCGAGTGTCGTCAGATCGATCAGTACCGGACCACTCTTGATAGAGTGTCGCTGATCAATGTCCTCGTTGCGGTTATTTAGAAGCAGTCCATCCACACCCACACGGGTGAATGGAATTGCGGTGCCGGCTGTTCCCCAACCAACACCCAGCGCGCTGCGCACATCCGTATAGTCGATGACCGTGCGTCCGGTGAAGTCGGGTGGCGCCGTACCGAACGCCGTTGGGAAGCCGAACGCAACGATCGGTTTGCCCGTTGCGAAGTTGGCGAGGGTGAGGTTGCCGGTAGCAATCTCGTAGTTGTCGGGGTCAGCGTCGGTTGCCGCTGACATTCCGGTTCCCGTGAAATCGAATATCTGCACACGACGGCGGTCTATGCCGTGCAATGTTATGTCTGTCTGGCCAGGCATGACCGTGTTGACGATACCAAGCAGGTGGGTCACGTGCATGCGCACGGCGCCGGCAGTCGCATCGATATAGATCTGCGGTGTCTGTGCGTCTGTTACCGCCTGTGCAATATTGCCACGAACCGTTATACGTTGCCCGATAGACAGAGCATCGATGCTGAGATCGCTGCTTCGATCTCCGTCCTTGAATACTCGAGTCTCTGGTCCGACTTCGATCGTGACATCGTCATGAAAATGTGCACGACGATCCGCTGCAATAATCGTTGCACCGCGAACCGTCAGGAGATTTCCGTCACGCGAGATGATGTTACCGACCACTGCGTCTCTGTCGATTCCGGGGACGCTGGATCCCGCCAGAACGGTCATCGCCGTGAACTTCCTCTCCGCGATATTCAATGACCCCCAGGCGATTGTCGGCGTGCCGGCAGCGGCGGCACTCAGAGCGCGCAAACCTTCAACACCCGCATAGACAGTTTCGTCAACCTCAAACTCAGTATCGTCGGTGACAAAGACTTTCATGCGTCCGAAATCGCCATCGCGATCATGGAATGGGCGAACGGCGACGGTGTAGCTCATTTCAGCTTCGCTGACATTGGCCAGTGGACCGCGAACGCGTATGTCTTTCTCATCGACAGGCGAGACTTCGGCTACGATAAATTGTTCCGCAGCGGCAGTCGCTGGTGTCGGCACGATATCGACGGTGTGAGAAGCGTCGAGATCAAAGTCCAGCTGTAACAGCGCCGAGCGACCCTTGACGATATTGAGTTGATCACGATTTGATAGCGTGATTTTCAGTTCAGTTTGCGTAAGGGGATTGCCATCAAGGTCCGTAACGATCGCGGCTTTTGCCGCGCCGGCCGCTTCAACAAATACTTCAGCATCGGCATAGTCGAGGCTAATTGTTCCCGACACATACGTCGCTGGCGGAATCGCTGCCACCGATACCAACTCAGTCAGATCGACGTAGTCTGTAAAGTTGATGCGTGTCTTGCGCGGTAGTGTCTCGACGATGCGGCCGTTGGCTGTTTCCAGTTTCAACGACAGAACGTCGACGGTGTAGTTCAGAAAATCACCGTCGGCATCGGTGAGCGCAACCAGTACGGTGCCACATTCGGCGAATGTCGATGAGTCGTTGACGTTGCATGTAGCGTTTGCCACGGGGACATCTGCAGTCGTTCCTGCGCCGCCACCGCATGCCGTAAGCACGAGCAGCGTTAGCAGCATCGTCATCCGGATTGCCAACTTCCTTGTTTGTCTCAGCCCGAAAAGGCTGTCGTTACTAAAATACATGTTCGTCTCCTTATGCCCAATTACTGCTTCCTAAGGGCAATAACGCCCGGCATCGGGATGCGTTGACGCCAGCGCGTGTATGTTGTCGATGCCGTATGCGATGTCAGCCCCATAACGCAAAAAAAATCAGCGACTTAGCTTGTATTCCGCCGCTAACGTGTCAAAATGATTTCCCGTAATGACGAATCCGTTCGACACCACTACTTCTACGGGAATCCACCACCGCCGACCGCGCGCCGGGGAGAGAACCCGAGGCAACGTTGACGCGCTGCAAACGAAGATCGCCGTTGCTGTACAAAACCTCGATCCGCTGCAATGCGAGGAGCAGTTGCAGGCGAATATCGATGAGCTACCTGAAGCCACTGGCGCAGATGCTGCATTCATCGCATTGATCAGTGAGGATGGTGCCGAGATTGAAACGGTTTTTTCATCATGCAACAGCTTTGCGCAGTGCAATCCGGGCGTTCTGCAAGGCGAAAAACTCGTGGATTGGCCATGGTTATGCAAGCGCCTGGGGCACCTTCGAATTATTGAGGTTGCGGACACCGTCAGCGGTCCGAAGTCGGCGCGAAGCGAGCTGGGGCGGCTGAATGAAATTCATATTGGTGCCGCACTGATTGCAGGTTTTTCTGTACACGGCGAGATCGCCGGATTTCTCGGCCTGGCCAATGCTCAAGCGATCGAAGGCTGGGACGCAAACCTGCATCTCATGATGAAGCTGTTTGGTTCGTCACTTGCCGTTGGTCTGGAGCGTGTTCATGATCGTGAATTGCTTGATGAATTGCAGGAGCGCAACTCACTTGTCGCGATGACTGCAAACGACGGTATCTGGGATTTTGACGGTGAGTCGAAGCGAATTAATTTGTCGCGACGCTGGAAAACCATGCTCGGATACGATGCCGATGATGAGGATGTGAAGCTCGACTGGTATCACCTGGTGCATCCGAACGACATCGCGCGCGTGCAGATGCAGATGCGAGAACATCTCGAAGGCAAAACGCCATTTTTCGAATCCGTTCATCGCATGAAGCATCAGAACGGTGAGTGGCGCTGGATGAAGAGCCGCGCCAAATCCATCCTCGACAAAAACGGCCGTTTGCTGCGTTTGCTGGGTGTCGAGGTAGATATCACCGAAGGCAAGCTTTACGAAGAAGCACTGTTCCGTGAAAAAGAAAGTGCTCAGATTACACTGCGGTCGATTGGTGACGGCGTTATCACCACAGATGCAAATAGCAATGTTGAATACATTAACCCGGTGGCGGAAGAGTTAACGGGCTGGAAGGTTGATGACGCGAGTGGTCGCTCCATTGACGAGATTTTTCGCGGTTTTCACGAAGAGACCTGCGAGCCGCTCGAGAACCCACTCGCTGTATCTATTCGTCGTGATCGTGCGATCAAGTCTGTGCGGCCGACATTACTGATTCGGCGGGACGGTAATGAGCTGTACATCGAAAGTACGGCATCGCCGATTCGCGATGGCAAGGGTGAAGTAACTGGCGGCGTGCTCGTTTTTCATGATGTCAGTGAGTCGCCGGAGCTCAATCGCGGGCTGAGCTATCACGCGAGTCATGACATTCTTACGGGTCTTGTCAATCGCCGTGAGTTTGAAAATCGCCTGAAGCGTGCTCTGAAGAGTGCTCGTGCCCGGGAAACTTCGTATGCGTTGCTTTATCTGGACCTTGATCAGTTCAAGATCGTCAACGATTCCTGCGGCCATAGCGCGGGCGACGCCTTGCTCGGCCAGTTGGGTGCACTGCTCAAGTCCAAGATTCGCTGGCGCGATACCCTGGCTCGCCTGGGCGGCGATGAGTTCGGTGTGCTACTGGAAAGCTGTAGTCTTGAGGAAGCGATGAATACCGCCGAGACACTGCGCATGGCGATCGGTGAGTACAAATTCGTATGGGAGGAACGCAATTTCCGACTCGGCGCAAGTATAGGCGTCGTTCCTATTACCGCAGACAACGAGGATGTCGCGGCACTCTTGAGTGCTGCCGACAGCGCGTGTGCCGCCGCCAAGGAAGCGGGACGTAATCGTATCCACAGTTTTCAGGAAAACGATATCGACCTCATGCGCCGCCGCCGCGAGATGCAATGGGCGGCGCGCATTAATAATGCGCTCGAGGAAGATCGTTTCGAGTTATTTCGACAGACTATTCAGCCATTGCAGACTGAAGAAAAGGGCGCTCATTACGAGATACTGTTGCGCATGCGTGATGAGAACGGTGGCATCATTTCACCGGGGCTCTTTATTGAGGCGGCTGAACGGTACGGCATAACGCCGGGTATCGACCGCTGGGTCATTCGCAGTGCGTTTCGCTGGCTGGTGTCCGAGGCCGATGAACGTGAACGCCTTGCGCTGTGTTCAATCAATCTGTCCGGTCAGAGCCTGGGCGATGAGAAATTCCTGCCGTTCGTTATCGACCAGTTCCAGATGAGCGGCATCGACGCAAGCAAGATTTGCTTTGAAATTACGGAAACGGCAGCCATCGCAAGCTACTCACAGGCGAACCGCTTCATCAATGCATTAAAAGAGCTGGGTTGTATGTTCGCGCTTGATGATTTTGGTACTGGCTTGTCGTCGTTCGGTTATCTCAAACACTTCCCGGTGGATTTTCTCAAGATCGATGGCAGCTTCGTGAAGGAGATTCTGCACGACCCGATCGACCGCGAAATGGTCCGCTCAATCAACGAGATCGGCCACCTGACTGGCAAAAAGACAATCGCAGAATTTGCCGAGAACGAAGAAATCATCACGATGCTACGGGGCATGGGCATCGACTACGCGCAGGGCTACGGCGTATCGGAGCCGAAACGCGTCACACGCGCCGTCGCCTGCTGACGCTCCGGCGGAATTAGGGTGACAGTGACCTTATCTCGCGAGATAAGGTCACTGTCACCCTAATTCGGAGTGATCAACAACGACTACAGGAAGAACCCGCCATGGCCGTAGCCGACCATGCTCATCACCATCGGAATGGACAGCAGGGTGTTGGTACGCGATGCCGCGAATGCGACGGCGCGTGCTTTCGCAATTTCGGCATCGCTTGCTGTCACCATGCCGAGAATTTTCTTCTGGTTGGGCCATATCAGTACCCAGACATTGAAAAGCATAATCGTGCCAAGCCACGCACCGACACCGATGATCATGTCGGACTGACCGCCACCCTCAAGCATTCCGAGTCCGAACGCCTGTTTGAATCGACCGAGGTGAGCAAGATAGCCGGCACCCGATAGCCAGGTCAGTGCAGCGCCCCAACGGAACCACCACAGCGCACGCGGCGCAACGTATTTGCCAATGCCGGCGCCGCCAGGGCCGCCTTCGTCAGCGGCAGCGTCTGCCAATGCGGGTACCTGAACAAAATTGAAGTAATACAGAAGTCCAATCCAGGTGATGCCTGCGAGGACGTGGATCCAAACCACAAGGCTGGCAGCGTTCAAGTGCATTCCCTGGGTCGCTGCAGCGATAATGATGGCCAGAACAATGCCACCGACAATTGTACCTGTCACTGTTTTTAACGGATTCATTTCTTTTTATCTCCGAAGCTTATATTTGTCGTGTATCTGGAGTATTTGCGCCCCAGCGCAGGTGGTATTATAGAGATTATGGGCAATGAATGAGCGGAAAATGTAAAATAGTTGTAACAGATTGATTTCACAATGATTGGTGAGCTGTCGAACAAATAACAGTACAATCGCCTCGACGAGGGAGATTGAACATGCGATTTGGAATGGCCGTGCTTGCAGTATTTTTGTTGTCAGGCTGCACGGCACTTGTTGTCGGTGGTGCGGCGGTAGGTGGCTACGAGCTTGGCAAGGACGAGCGCGAAGCAGCGGTGGTTGCATCCGATTCGGCGATCACGACCAAAATCAAGGGCAAGTATGTTGTCGATTCCACCGTGAGTGTTTTCGACATCAGTGTACGGACCTATGAAGGAGTCGTTACGCTGACAGGGATGGTCGGCAACTATGTTGCTCGCGACCAGGCCGGGAGACTCGCCAGGGAGACCAAAGGCGTCACCGCTATCAACAATCAGATCGTTGTGGAAAAATAATTTGCCCCAAGTACTGGACTTCACATGCGCTTACAGGACACACAAATTGGACATTAACGACCGAATCAAAGAGCAACTCGACTCACACGATATGCTGCTTTACATGAAAGGCACACCGGATTTCCCGCAATGTGGGTTTTCCGGCCAGGCTATCGCGGCATTGAACGCGATTGGCAAACCGTATTCCACCGTGAATATTTTCGAGGACCAGGAAGTTCGCGAGGGATTGAAGGCCTATTCGAACTGGCCGACATTTCCGCAGCTCTACGTTAAAGGCGAGCTCATCGGTGGCAGCGACATCATGATCGAGATGTATCATTCCGGCGAACTCAAAGCGCTTCTGGAAACGTAGGAGCGCGCCCTGCGCGCGAAGCGAAGCTGCAGCCATCAGGCTGCTCGAGATTTCAGGTCTGGCAGAGGTCGGGTCGATAGCTAGGGTTGCGGCGGCGCGTTGCGCCGCGACATCTCGAAGATATCCCGGTAGCGGTTCACCACTTCGCAAAACAGGTCTGCTGTGACTTCCGCGTCGTACGAGGCAGAATGCGCCTGTGACTCATCCCAATCCATACCGGCGGCAATAACGGCTCGCGCCAGTACGGTTTGTCCGAACGCGATACCGCAGGCAGTTGCTGTATCGAAGCAGCTAAACGGATGAAATGGATTGCGCTTGATCGACGAGCGCTCGACGGCTTCGTTCATGAAGCCGAGATCAAAGTGTGCGTTGTGTCCGACCAGTACCGCTCGGCTACATCGATTCTCACGAATTGCACGCCTTACTTCCCGAAACACGCGTTGTAATGCATCGCGCTCATCGATGGCGGGGCGCAGCGGGTGATAAGGGTCGATTCCATTCACGGCCAGTGAAGCTGGTTCGAGATTGGCACCTTCAAACGGTTTCACGTGATAACGAATAGTTTCGTCACGTCTCAGCAGTCCTTCGTCATCCATTACGAGCAGCACAGCCGCGACTTCCAACAGTGCGTCCGTCTTACAGTTGAATCCGCCGGTCTCGACATCGACTACAACCGGGAGAAAACCGCGGAAGCGGTTCGCCATCACTACTTCGTCTGTCACTTAGATGTTCGCCTTGAACAGGTTCTCGTCGAGGATCACGCTCATCGTATAGCGTACGCCGAATCCGGTGAACTTGGAGCCGATGTGCCCAAGTCCACCTTCATTGTCGCTCGCACTCAGGTCCATGTGAACCCAGGGCGTGTCATTTTCGACGAATTCAGCCAAAAAGCTTGCGGCAAGAATATGGTCACCGGCAGCTTTGGGCGAGCATTGCTTGAAATCCGCATTGTCACTTTTCAGGTCCTCCAGAAATTCCTTGCCAATCGGGAACGGCCAGACACGCTCACCGGAGTTTCGCCCGGTTCGTTTCAGGTGCGGATGCAATGCAGCGCGATTGGTGAATACACCGGAATACCGGGTGGTAATTGCACTGACGCAAGAACCTGTCAGCGTTGCGTAGTCGAAAAGGATTCCGGGTTGGTCGCGACTCGCGAGGACCAACGTATCCGCCAAAGCCATGCGGCCTTCGGCATCGGTATGGATCGTCTGGATCGTCTTGCCGTTCGCCGCGCTGACGACGTCCTGTGATTTATAGGCATGCGGGCCGGTTCGGTTTTCGGTCAATGCCAGCCAGCAGTCGACGGCGATCGGTAATTTCAATTCGGTGATTGCCAGCAGTGTACCCAGCGCGACGGCACTGCCTTGCATATCACCGTGCATATCAAGCATCGACTGGAACGGCTTGAGATTCGTGCCACCGGTATCGAAAATAATTCCCTTACCGACCAGACCAAGATCCGCTTTCGCGTTCTTTTTGCCGGGTCGATACCGGAGTCTTACGATGCTTGCGCTGTCATTGTCATTGCCTTGCGCAACGGCCAGAAACGCACCCGCACCCTGCTGTGTCAGTTCTTTAGTGCCAAATCGCTTGAACGCCCAGCCATTCTCCTTCGCCATGCTGCGCGCGAGATCAGCGTAGCCGACGGCGTCCATCTTATTCGGTGGCATCGTTGTCAGCCAGCGCGCGAGATTATTGCCCTTGGCTTCTGCCTCGGTTCGCGCAGTGTCAATACGTTCGGCCACGCCCAGCAGACGCAGGCTTTTGATCGCGGCAGGTGATTTTTTGCTCTTGAAAGACGGTAGCTCGCACGCGGCCGCAAGTGCGGCGGCGGCAATATTGTTCATGATCACGGCCGCATCGTCGTCATCGAATCCGATGACGCAAATCCCCAGGCTGCCGGGCTTTTCTCCACAGGCGGCGGCAACCAGTTTGCGGCCCAAAGTGAGTTGCTCAAAGGGACTCGCATCTTCGTCTATCATCCCGGCAACGACCAGCGTTTGTCGTTTGTTTGCAAGCCTTGTGGTAAACGCTGGCGTCGAACCGGCCGGGGTCTTACGCAACACCTGTTGCAATTTGGCCCCTTGGGGGAGCCGGCGAAAATGGCTGCTTGCGGGTTTCGGCGGTAGTATCAACAGTAACTGATCGCAGCGCTCGAGCGATCGGGCATCAACACCGCCAAGCGTTTGAAAGATACGGAAATTTTCGAGGTCTGGTGGATTCATTTTTTGTACCTTATTTTTGGCTGCGGAGCTTGACCCTAACGGTACAAACCCTGAAGATATTGGCCGCAGCGACGATTGCACGGCCCGGTGCAATGCTAGCAGGACACCTGAACTAATTCACGCGACAGGCAGGAGCTCGTTCCGGCATGCACCCAGTGGACAAATTATGAGCAAGTTCAACCCGTTTGACGATATTGACCCGATTGAAACCCGTGAATGGCTGGAGTCGATCGACTCCGTACTGGCGCAGCATGGGCCGGAGCGAGCCCATTTCCTCCTCAACCAGATGATCGATTTTTCACGTCGTTCCGGTGCGTATCTGCCCTATAGCCCGAATACGGCTTACCTGAATACGATCTCTACCGCACGGCAGCCTGAGTATCCCGGCGATCGCTCACTGGAGCGGCGCATCGAAGCCTACATACGCTGGAACGCCATGGCGATGGTTGTAAGGGCCAATCGTGTCAACACGGAGTACGGCGGACATATTTCCAGCTATGCCTCTTCGGCAACCTTGTACGAGGTGGGTTTCAATCACTTCTGGCGGGCCGATTCCGAAAGCCAGGGCGGCGACATGGTGTTCGCCCAGGGACACTCGGCACCCGGCATTTACGGGCGCGCTTTCCTGGAAGGGCGCCTGAATGAAGGACACCTGGACAAGTTCCGTAAAGAAGTTGGCGGCGGTGGCCTGTCGTCGTACCCGCATCCCTGGCTGATGCCGGATTTTTGGCAGTTTCCGACGGTGTCTATGGGCCTGGGTCCAATGATGGCGATCTACCAGGCACGCTTCATGCGCTATATGGAAAATCGTGGCCTGGTCGCGCCGAGTGACCGCAAGGTCTGGGCACTTCTCGGTGATGGCGAGATGGATGAGCCCGAATCAATGGGCGCTATCACGATGCCAGTGCGGGAAGGTCTCGACAATCTTGTTTTCGTCGTGAACTGCAACCTGCAGCGCCTTGACGGGCCGGTGCGCGGTAACGGCAAAATCATCCAGGAACTGGAAGCCGCCTTCGGCGGCGCCGGTTGGAACGTGATCAAGGTTGTCTGGGGATCGAGATGGGATCCGCTGCTCGCCAAGGATCAGTCCGGCAAGTTGCGCCAGATCATGGAAGAGACGGTCGATGGCGAGTACCAGAAGATCAAGTCCATGGATGGCAAGTATGTGCGTGATACATTTTTCGGCAAGCATCCGGAAACTGCAGAGATGGTCGCCAACATGTCGGATGACGAAATCTGGCGATTGAAGCGCGGCGGTCATGACTCTCGAAAGGTCTACGCAGCCTATGATGCCGCGACGCGGCACAAAGGGGGCCCGACCATCATCCTGGCGAAGACGGTCAAGGGTTTCGGTATGGGATCGGCCGGGGAAGGCCAGAATACGGCGCATCAGCAGAAGAAACTCGATATCGAAGAGATCAGGAGTTTTCGCGACCGCTTCAATATTCCGGTTGCGGACAAAGACATCGAAGATGTCCCGTACTTCAAACCCGCGGCTGATAGTACCGAGTTTGAGTATATGCTTGAGAGACGCCATTCCCTGGGTGGATTCCTGCCGGCACGGCGAACAAAATCCACATCGTTACCGGTGCCATCGCTGGAGTCCTTCAAGACGCAGCTTGAGGGCACTGGCGAGCGCGAAGCGTCGACGACGATGGCCTTCGTTCGCATCCTTACCGCGCTCGCAAAAGACAAGCAGATTGGCAAACATATTGTGCCCATCGTTCCGGATGAGGCACGAACTTTCGGTATGGAGGGGATGTTTCGTAAGTTCGGTATTTATTCCTCGAAAGGCCAGCTCTACGAGCCACAGGACTCCGGCGAGCTGATGTATTACCGCGAGGACAAGAAGGGCCAGATACTCGAGGAAGGAATTAACGAAGCTGGCGCATTTTGCTCCTTCACAGCGGCTGGCACATCGTATTCGAATCACGACGTACCCATGGTGCCGTTTTATATTTTCTACTCGATGTTCGGATTTCAGCGTATTGGCGATTTCATCTGGGCCGGCGGTGATCAGCAATCGCGCGGTTTTTTGATCGGCGCTACGGCGGGTCGCACGACGCTTTCGGGTGAAGGATTGCAACATCAGGATGGTCATAGCCTGCTGCATGCGTCAACGGTCCCGAACTGTCGTGCTTATGATCCTACCTATGCCTATGAACTGGCGGTTATCATTCAGGACGGATTGCGCCGCATGATCGGTGAGCAGGAAGACATCTTTTATTACATTACCTGTATGAACGAGAACTATGCGCACCCACCCATGCCGGCAGGTGTGGAAGACGGCATCCTGCGTGGCATGTATCTACTAAATGTCGGCGGGCAGGGCAAGATTCGCGCACAACTCATGGGCTCGGGTACGATCCTGCGCGAGGTCATCGGTGCCGCTGAGCTGTTAATGCAGGATCTCGGTATTCCGACCGATATCTGGTCTGTCACGAGTTTCAACGAACTGCGCCGTGACGCACTTGAGGTTGAACGGTGGAATATTCTCCATCCCACTGAAAAACCACGAAAAAGTTATATTGAGCAGTGCTTTGGCAACAGGCCCGGACCGTATATTGCTGCGACGGACTACATGAAAATTGTACCCGATCAGATACAGCGCTGGGTGCATGGACGATTCATATCGCTGGGGACGGACGGCTATGGCCGCAGTGATGCACGCAAAGCCTTGCGGCAGCATTTCGAAGTCGACCGGCGATTCATCGCCGTGACAGTGCTGAAGGCACTGGCCGACGATGGTGTGTTGGACCAGGAGACTGTCACGCAAGCGATCGAGAAATACGATATCGACCCGGATCGTTCCGATCCGGTAACCTTATAGCGGTCCGGGGAACACGAATATGGCGAACACAATCGACATAGTCATCCCTGATCTCGGTGATTTTGAGAACGTCGAAGTCATCGAAGTCCTGGTGAACAATGGTGACACCGTCGAGCGCGAGGACGGCTTGATCACGGTCGAGACCGACAAAGCGTCAATGGACATACCGTCACCGGAAAACGGGATCATTGAATCCTTGACGGTCAAAGTCGGGGATAGTGTTTCGACCGGCGATGTCATCGGCACGCTGACTATGCAGGTCGGTGATACCGTCGTTATTACACCGGCGATCGCAGCACCGATCAGCGTTGAGACTACGGTATTGGCGGCCGAAGATGATGCGCCGAAGAAATCAGCCGGCAAACAAACGCTAGTCGTTCCCGATCTTGGCGATTTCGACGATGTTGAAGTCATCGAAGTGCCTATATCACCGGGTGATGTGATTGCGGTAGAGGAATCTCTGGTCACGCTGGAAACGGATAAGGCGGCGATGGATGTTCCGGCGGTGGTCGGGGGCACGATCGAGTCTGTAATCGTCAAAGTCGGCGACAAAGTATCAGAAGGGTCACCGCTGGCGGTCATCGACGCGGTTGCGGTGGCTGTCGAATCAAAGACAGAAGAGACCGTTGTCGAAAAGATTTCTCCGCTAGCGGCACAAAAGCCAGCGCCAAAACCCGCGGCCGCACAGAAGCCCGGGACACTCCCTGTGATCGACGAAGCCGGTTTTTCAAAAGCGCATGCGAGTCCATCGGTAAGAAAACTTGCAAGGGAGCTGGGTGTCAACCTGATCCAGGTGACGGGTAAGGGCCCCAGGAAGAGGATATTGCACGACGATGTAAAGGCATTCGTCAAAGCAATACTTATGGGCCAGGCTGGCGCAGTATCCGCTGGTGGCTTGCCGAAAGTGCCAAGCATTGATTTCTCGAAGTTTGGCGAGATCGATGTTCAGCCATTGACGCGGATTCAAAAAATATCCGGTCCGCGTTTGCAGGCAAGCTGGATAAACCTGCCGCATGTGACACAGCACGACCTGTCGGACATCACAGAACTCGAGGCGAAACGCCAGCAGCTGAAAGGGCCCGCGAAAGAACGGGGCATATCGTTGACACCGCTCGCATTCATAATGAAGGCCTGCGTAGCGGCACTCGAAGAATTTCCGAAGGTCAATTCGTCGCTGTCGGATGACGGTGAGAGCCTTGTTTACAAGAAGTATTGCCATCTCGGTTTTGCTGCAGATACGCCACAGGGGCTGGTCGTCCCGGTTATCCGCGATGTTGATAAAAAGGATGTCTACGAGATCGCGGCCGAACTCGGCGAACTGTCCGCGCTGGCGCGCGAAGGCAAACTCAAAGTAATGCAATTGCAGGGTGCAAGTTTCACCGTTTCAAGCCTTGGCGGTATTGGTGGCACCGCGTTTACGCCGATTGTAAACGCACCAGAGGTTGCCATCCTGGGTGTGTCAAGATCGTCCATGCAGCCGATATGGAACGGCTCCAAGTTTGAGCCACGGCTCATGCTGCCGTTGTCATTCTCGTACGACCATCGCGTGATTGACGGGGCAGGGGCCGCCCGCTTTACAACTTTCCTTGGCAAAACCCTCGGTGACGTCGACGCGCTGTTAAAGGCGACGCACTGATGGCGGGCAATGATTCGGGCGACAAATCCTTTGACGAGACACAGGTCATGTCGCCGGCTGAAATCGAGGTCGCCGTTTCCGGAGCTGCAACGTATTCTGCGGAGCTGGTCGTTATCGGATCCGGCCCAGGTGGCTATACAGCAGCTTTCAGAGCGGCGGACCTGGGTCTGGATGTCATTTTGGTCGAGCGCTGGCCCGTCATAGGAGGCGTCTGTCTGAACGTCGGTTGTATTCCGTCGAAAGCTCTGTTGCACGCCGCCAAAGTGATCGACGACGCTGCTGCCATGGCAGATCATGGCGTGTCATTCGCTAAACCGGTGATCGATAAGGACAAGCTGCGCGACTGGAAAGACAAGATTGTTGCCAGGCTGACGGGTGGCCTGGCGACGATGGCGAAACAGCGAAAGGTTCGAGTCATAAACGGATTTGCCCGCTTCGATTCGCCCAATCGTTTGCGCCTGGAGAGTGAAGAAACCATCGACTTCAAGCACTGCATTATCGCTGCGGGTTCCAAACCGACGATGTTGCCGGGTCTGCCGGATGATCCGCGCATCATCGATTCAACCGCTGCGCTCGAACTCACGTCGATCCCGAAGAAAATGCTGGTTGTCGGTGGCGGAATCATCGGCCTCGAGATGGCCTGCGTATACAGTGCGCTGGGTAGCGAGGTGAGCGTGGTTGAACTCACCGATTCGTTGATGCCCGGGACCGACCCCGACTTGCTGCGTCCGTTTATGAAAATCGTCAGGAAACGTTACGCGGCAATCATGGTTTCAACGCAGGTCACCGGTATGCGGGCAACAGTTCCGGGTATCGAAGTCAGCTTTGAAGGCGACAAGGCGCCGTCCGTCGGTGTCTACGATCGTGTACTTGTTGCTATTGGCCGGCGTGCCAACGGTGACACGCTCGATGCCGGGAAAGCCGGGGTCGGAGTTGACTCGCGGGGAATTATCGAAGTCGACAAGCAAATGCGCACGAATGTTTCGCACATCTTCGCCATCGGTGATCTTGCAGGCGGCCCGATGCTTGCGCACAAAGCGACCCATGAGGCCAAGGTCGCGGCAGAAGTTATCGCTGGTGAGAAAAGCTATTTTGATGCGCGGTCGATTCCCTCAGTTGCCTATACCGACCCGGAAATCGCGTGGGTTGGATTGACCGAGCTTGAGGCGAAGGCAGGGGGCATCGATTATGAGAAAGCGCAATTCCCCTGGGCGGCCAGTGGTCGGGCATTATCGATTGGACGCGCCGAAGGGTTCACCAAGCTGTTGTTTGATAAAAAGACAAACAGGATTCTTGGCGGTGCAATCGTTGGTCCGAACGCGGGCGACCTGATTTCGGAAATTTGCCTGGCGGTCGAAATGGGTGCGGATGCAGCGGACATCAGCCTGACCATTCACCCGCACCCGACCTTGTCTGAGACGGTGGCCTTCGCAGCGGAGGCCTTCGAGGGCACGCTGACTGATCTTTATACGCCGAAGAAGCGCCAGGGATAGTCACGCTTTCTGCGATGCGGACCAATTCTCGATTGCGTAGAAAGTCCAGCCGATGCCGAGCAGAATTATTACCGCTATCCAGGATGCCGGTTTTGATTGGGCCAACAACCAGAAGCAGATAACAAGAGCCGTCACTGGAATGGTGTAGCTACCTTTGAGCCGAAATGCCCGGCTCCTGGCATCTGCGTCAGCTTTTCGACGGATCGATGGCAGAGATGCGATACAAATGATGTAGGCCAGCAATCGGACGACAGAGCTTGCGAGAGCAAGCTTCACGAACGAGCCGGTCAACGCCAATGTCAATGCCATGCCACCCATCAACAGGATCGAGCGGTCCGGCGTCGCATATTTGTCGTGTATATGAGCGAACCAGGCGGGCAGCATGCGCTTTTCCGCCATGGAGAAAATTATTCGAGGTGCGGCCAGTATTGAACTCGAGAGATTTCCGCCGATAGAAAAAACAGCAGTCAGAGTGATAGCAATCGCACCGAGTGGCCCCGCGAGCGATCGGCCGACATCGGTCAATGTCGCGTCAGAATAATTTTCTGCCGGAATGATCGACACGAATACCAGTACAATCAGGAAATACAAGAGACCGGTCCCGAGCATGCTGCCGACATAAGCTCGCGGGAGATTTTTCCGCGGCTCGGAAGTCTCGCCCGCCGTGATACCCAGGGTTTCAAATCCGACATAGGCATAGATCAGCAACAACGTCGTGCTGCCCAATTCGTCGACGACGAAAGGACCGCCGGGCAGAAGTGCTGCACCCGTTACATGTTGCAGACCCATGAGGACCATAAGTAGCAGCGGGGTAATCTTGAGAAACGTGAGCACGGCCATCGCCCGTATGCCATCGCGCACACCCATGACATTGGCCCAGGTGAGGCCAATCGTCACGACACTGATAATCACGGCGCGAGCACTATCGCTGGCGAAACTGTCGTGCAGCGAGGCGAGGTAGATGGCCATGACGTTGGCGTTCGCAGCAAAGGCCGTCATGCGGGCGAGATAGATGGCCCAACCAGTGCTGAAGCCAGCGAACGGGCCGAATGCATCGGTGGCATACAGCACCGGCCCACCGGTTTGGTCGTAATAACTTGCGAGCTCCGCGAAAGTCAGAACGATCGTAATGAAAAGTGCACCAACAACGATAAACAGCCACGGACTTAACAGGCCCGCGTTGACAGCGACCTTGCCGGGAAGAGCGAATATGCCGGCACCGATCATCGAGTTCAGAGCGACGAATCCGGCACCGAACAGGCCGATATCACGTCTTAACTTCGTTGCATTCTCCGTCGCGGTCTGAACCCGGGACTCCATACCTTACGGGAATTTCTTCGCAAGTATGTGATCGAGGCTGAACTTGCCCGCGCCGCTGAATATCAGTGGAAACAGCATTGCCATGAACAGCAATGGTATACGGTAGTTGCCAAAGCCCTTGTCAGTGATCGCATAGCCTTTCCACAATTCCGCAAGAGAGCCGTAATGATCCGGCCAGTGCACGCCGGATATGGCGACAATCGTTACGATAATCAGGCTGATCGCCCAGAATCGTGTAAACAGCCCGACGAACAGGCAGAGGCCACCCAGTATTTCGGTCCAGGTTGCCATGGCCCAGCTGATCTCGACCGGTATGACATTAAATGGAAAAAGGAAATTGTCCTGTATGCTGGCAAACCAGTTTGTGCCGTGAAATTTCCCGATGCCGGCATGATAAAATTCGTAAGCCATCAAAAAACGAATGGGTAACAGGGCGACCCAGTCACCCGCCGGATTCAGAATTCCTACAACTTGATTCTTTAGTTTGACAAACCTTTCCATGCCATGATCTCCGTTAGTCGGCCGCTCTTGTGCCGGTCAATATTTCCAGTTGCCTCATTTCTTCAAGGGCATCGACGCCGTGTTTGATAAGGGCATCGATGTCGGGATAGTGAATTTTCTCCGCGAGTTTTCCAAACAGTGCTTCGCCATTCAGATTGGCTTCATTATTTTCGACCACATCCAGCAGTGCGGCCGTTACGGGATTGAGTTCCAGAAACCGGACCTTGTCATCGCTGCGCCGGTAGATCGCGAGATAGGACGGTTGTTCCCCGGGTTCTGTGGGTACAAAGTCCGTGGATATTCGATGTACCGGATAGTGGTAGGCGAACACCCAGGCCAGTACAGATTTAACAGGGGTACCGGCCAACATGTCACCGTCCGGGTCGATACCTGTCAGGTCGTTTTCTTCCGTCGATACACGTAATGCAAGTTCGGCGTACTCGTAATGCGCGAGTTCAGTCAGAAACGGAAACTCGTCGTCCAGTGTTCGATATTCGTTTTGCAGAAAGGCGAGAAATTCCTCAGGTAACTCAAGAAAATAGGGTGTCCTGGCACGATGGACTTTCATGAACTCGCGAATGGCGTGCCGCCATTGATCATCCGAACATATCTTGCGTAACACTGGAAAAAAAGTGCCGAGCAGACTGTGGAGATTGTTGAAAAACAACTCCCTGTAAATCGCCATACGGCGATCCTCTATACCAGCCGGCGCAACCGCGTTCGCGGGATCGCGTATGTGAGCAGCAAATGCGTATTGCTTATCCTGGAAATTGCTGTCCTCAGCCATGTGCAACTGCCAACGCCGGGTAGTCAAGTTGCAGCTGCTTGATGCGTCTGACTTCATCCAGTAAATCTTCCATTGGCGGAAAGTTGAAGTCACGCTCCAGCAGTGTCGGAACCGGGCCGAAATGATTGTAGGCCTCTTCCAGCAATTGCCAGGCCTGTGCATCGACCGCGGCACCGTGGGTGTCTATGCGCAAATCTTCAGCCTCGATGTAGTGGCCGGCTTGATGAAAGTAGCTAATGCGGCTCGCGGGCATGTCGTGCAGGAAATCGCTTGCGTCATACTTGTGGTTGATGCTGTTCACAACGATGTTATTGATGTCGAGCATCAGATCGCAATCTGCCTCTTCCAGCACCGCCAGCAGAAATTCTTTCTCCGTCATCGATGTGTCTGTTGGTGCGTAGTAAGACACGTTCTCAAGTGCCATCCGTTGTCCGAGAATATCCTGAACCTGGCGCACCCGTCCGGCGACATAGTGCACCGCCTCTTCGGTGAACGGTATCGGCATCAGGTCGTACAAGTGACCGTCATCACTGCAGTAGCTCAGGTGCTCGGAGTACTTGCGGATATTGTGTTCGGCCATGAATGCCCTGATGTCGCAAACCAGCTGCTCATCCAGTGGGGCGAGTGAACCGATAGACAGAGACAATCCGTGAATCAGGCATGGGTAGCGCTCGGTAAAAAAACGCAGTTTCTTAGCCAGGGCT